>Ga0247843_1005302_pt1 | contig 18082 bp, 10 predicted proteins | sample LaCruzMarch2017__FD_192420 | JGI IMG/M metagenome (GOLD analysis project Ga0247843, IMG submission 192420) | Freshwater microbial communities from meromictic Lake La Cruz, Castile-La Mancha, Spain - LaCruzMarch2017_8m | ecosystem: Environmental > Aquatic > Freshwater > Lake | place: Spain...
ACCTGCACCTGCACCTGCACCTGCACCTGCTCCAGCCCCAGTTCCAGCTCCGGCTCCGGCTCCGGCTCCGGCTCCGGCTCCGAATAACTAAGCTCATCGGTCATGGTAGGGAAACTCCCTCCTAGCCTCATCATCCTTTCCGGTGCCGGACTCTCCGCAGAGTCCGGCGTCCCTACTTTCAGGGCAGCCGATGGCCTCTGGGAAGGCTACCGCATAGAGGATGTGGCCACTCCAGCGGCCTTCCGCAGTCAGCCGGAGACCGTCCACCGCTTCTACAACCTGCGCCGTGCCGGTTTGAAGATGCTGCACGAATTCCACCCCGGATGAGAAACTCTGCCGCTCTCGTCCGTTCCTCGTCACCCATCATGATCCGCCCGACCCTCACCGCCCTCCTTTGCGCCAGCGCGCTGCTTTTCTCCACCCCCGCCGCCCGCGCCCATGAGGCAGGGAAGCAGATGGCCGAGGTCGCCACCCTGCTCCTGACCGTGCTGACGCCCGAGCAGAAGGCCAAGGCCCTCTTCCCCTTCGCCGACGAGGAGCGCATCAACTGGCACTTCATCCCGCGTGAGCGCAAAGGCCTGCCTCTGAAAGAAATGACCCCGCAGCAGGAACTGCTGGCCCACGCGCTGCTGAACACCGGTCTCGGATTCCGTGGCGCGGCCAAGGCCATGACCATCATGTCTTTGGAAGAAGTACTCTATCAAATCGAAGGCGCGGACGAGTCCAAGCGCGCCGCCGTGCGTGAAAAGCGCGACCCGGAAAAGTACTTCGTCAGCATCTTCGGCACGCCGGACGTCAAGGGCACCTGGGGCTGGCGTGTCGAGGGGCACCACCTGTCCCTGAATTTCACCATCAAGGACGGCCAGCTCCTGCGTGCCACCCCCGCCTTCATGGGCACCAATCCCGGCGAAGTCCGCCAGGGCAATCTCCTCGGCCTGCGCGTGCTGGGCAAAGAAGAAGACCTGGGCCGCGAACTCGTGAAGTCGCTGGATGAAGCCCAGTTCAAGAAAGCCCTCGTCGAAACCGTGGCTCCGAAGGAAATGATCACCGCCGCCGAAAAGCGCGTGAACCCGCTCAAGCCCGACGGCCTGCCTGACACCGAACTGAACGCCACGCAGAAAGCCAAGCTGCATGAGATCATCCGCGAGTACCTCGACCGCCTGCGTCCTGAGATCGCCGATGAAACCTGGGCCGAGATCCAGAAAAACGGCCCCGTCTTCTTCGCCTGGGCCGGCGGCAAAGAACGCGGCGAGCCGCACTACTACCGCGTGCAGGGCAAGACCTTTCTCATCGAATACGACAACGTCCAAGGCGAAGCCAACCACCCCCACAGCGTCTGGCGCAGCTTCGACGGCGACTTCGGCCGCGACTTGCTGGCGGAGCACCAGAAGGAAGGGCACGCGAAGTAGAACGGGTTTTCCAACCCGTTGACGAGTTGCCGCTTGCCGAAAGGCATTTACTTGGCGATATAGCCAAGTAGATGCTCAAAACCAAAACCATCTCCCCAGACACCACTGCCCGTCGGGTCTCAGTGATCAAAGCACTGGCGCATCCCTCGCGAATGCTCATCGCCGAGACGCTGATGAGCGGTGAGAAATGCGTTTGCGATCTCCAGGCGCTCGTCGGGGCAGACATGTCCACGGTGTCCAAGCATCTGACGCTGATGCGCCGTGCGGGTGTGCTGACCTGTGAGAAGCGCGGGCTCAACATCTACTACCGCCTCGCCTGTACCTGTCTGGGCAGCTTTCTGCGCTGCCTGGATGAGCTAGCCCCCGAGACCAGCGACTGCGACACAGACTGCTGCGCCTGATTCACACCGACCCAATCACCATGAACATCTCTGAATTTCTCGATCATCTAAACGCCCATGCAGACAAGCCGCTGCTTTTTGTACTGCCTGACGGAGGTTGCATCCCCGCGCACTTTCACATTACCGAGGTGGGGCATGTGAAAAGGAATTTCATTGATTGTGGCGGCACCCGGCGCAGCACGGAAAGCTGCCTGCTGCAAACCTGGACAGCGGAGGATACGGAGCATCGCCTGCCCGCAGGCAAGCTAGCGATGATCTTTGATAAGGCTGGGGACGTGCTGCCCAATCATGATCTACCTGTGGAGGTGGAGTATGAAGACTTCTCGGTGAGTCAGTTCCCCGTGTCCGGCACAGAGGTAATGGATGGCGCACTGGCCTTTCATCTCGGACTCAAACACACAGACTGCCTGGCCAAGGAGCTGTGTTTGCCCGGCGTTTGCAGTCCTGCTCCAAAAGTGAACTTGCTGGGTTGCTCTCCCAGCACGGGCTGCTGCTAAACCTTCACCTCACGTCTGATGAAACCACGAGTCCTCATTCTCTGCACGGGCAATTCCTGCCGCAGCCACATGGCCGAAGCCATCCTGCGTGACGCTGCGGGCGATCTGATCGAAGTCCATAGCGCGGGGTCAAAGCCCGCCGGTTATGTGCATCCGAAAGCCATCGCCGCAATGGCAGAGATCGGCATGGACATTTCTGCCCACACCTCGAAGAACATGAATGATTTCTTGGATCGCAACATAACGACGGTGATCACCGTCTGTGGCAATGCGGATCAAACATGCCCCATGTACCCAGGGCAGGTGAATCGCTATCACTGGGGCTTTAACGATCCTGCTCACGCCGTAGGCACCGAGGAGGAGATCATGGCGGAGTTCCGTCGTGTGCGGGATCAGATTTGTCTGGTGTTTGGGGCCTATGCTGTAGGATTGCGCGGGGCAGCAGGTCGCAAGGCATGAACCGCCAATGACGCTCATCATGAGATGCTTCGTTCGCTTCTGTCTCAGCCTCATCGCCCTCGGTTTCTCGAAGGCGGAGACGGCTTCCTTGCCCTCTCTGGAGCAGCCCTGGGACTGGCCGATCATTTTTAAAGATGACCGCCATCCACTGCTTCAAGAAGTGGCCTTGCAGGGCAGAATCATGCTGCAATACGCGGAGAGTTCAGACGCAGGTATCTCCCACGGCACGCGGGATGCCCCTGAATTCACACGCTGGGGGGAGGACTTGGAAGTGCGGAGATGGCGTGTAGGTTCAAGGATCCGCTTCTTTAAAAAATGGCTGCTGGACGGGAACATCAACATCAGGCCGGACTGGCAGCCCTTTTATCTGAACATCTATGATGTCCAACTCACCTGGATGCAGAGTCCAGCCTTTAATGTGAGCCTGGGTAAATCCAAGGTGCCCTACACGCAAGAGTATGCCATCAGTTCCGCGCGCATCCCCACCCTGGAGCGCAGCCTGCTGACGAACCAGGTCATCACCACGCCTCTGACGGGCTTAACCATCTATGGCGAAAAGTATCTCTGGCGTTACCGCTTCGGTTTTTATGCCAATGATCCGCGTCCTCTGAGTGAGTTTAGCCACTTCAATTCAGGCTATGCATTGCTCGCCAAGCTGGCGCATGATTTCGGCCCGCACTTCGGACTAAAACACGCCTGGATAGGTCTCGATGCCTTTTTGCACACCGCACCACCTAGGAACGGACAGCCCGCTTACTCACGGTCTTTCGCGCTGACTTCGGAGATAACTCACGGCGCTTGGAGTTTCCTGGGAGATGCGCTTTACTCAGGCGGGGAAGGTATCCAAAGCATCGGCCTAACCCTTCTGCCAACTTGGCGCTTCCATCCAAAGTGGCAGTTCGTCGCACGCTACCATGTGGTCGGCTCGATGGGAGGTGATGGCATCTCCCCGCCGATTCGTTACGACCGTTTTGTGGGCGAAACCACAGCAGCCCTGACAACCGATGGTCGGGGAGACTTTGCCCAAACGGCTTATCTCGGGTTGAACCATTTCATTCGCGGTCATCATCTCAAACTCATGACGGGCATTGAGTACCTGAAACTCGAAGGCGGGCGTTCCGGTGGAGGCTACGACGGCTGGACCTTCTTTTCTGGGCTGCGCTTTTTGTTTTAACGTTCACGAACGAGTTGGAAAACTCGTTCTACATACTCCCGCGCCGCCCGCAGCGTCTCTCCCGCCACATCCGCGAGCGGCTTCGCGAAGGGCGGGCGGAACCAGGGGAAGCTGCCGAGGAGGTCGTGCGTGACCAGCACCTGGCCGTCGGTCTGTGAGCCTGCGCCGATGCCTATCGTGCTGGCCTTCACCCGCCGGGTGATCTCCGCCGACACATCAGGCACGATGCTTTCCAGCACGATGGCGCAGGCACCCGCGTCATCAAGCGCGAGGGCATCAGCGATCAGTCTCTCCACCTGCTCCGGCGTTTTGCCCTTCTTCTTGTAGCCGCCCTCCTCAAGAACGCTCTGCGGCAGCATCCCGATGTGCCCCACATACGGAATGCCCGCCGCCACGATGGCGCGCACCTGCGGCACGAAGGTAGTGCCGCCCTCCAGCTTCACCGCGTCGGCCCCGGCCTCCATGAGTCGGCGTGCATTCGTCAGCGCCTCCTCCGGCGTCGGGTAGCTGTGGAAAGGCAGGTCCGCGATGATGGGTGCGCGCTTTACCGCACGCTTCACCGCAGCGGTATGATGCAGCATCATCTCCATCGTCACACCCGTCGTGTCCGGCAGGCCGAGCACGACCATGCCGAGCGAGTCGCCGACCAGCAGGATGTCCACTCCGGCCTCATCGAGAAGCCGCGCGGTGGGGTAGTCGTAGGCCGTCAGCACCGCCAGCGGCGGGCCGTGGGTTTTGCGATGAGGCAGCTCGGAGAGAGAAGTCAGCATGGAGTGCCGATGATTCGGCGGCATCGCGTTTCATTCAAGCCGGTGATTCAGTGTGGGCACATTTGCAGGGCTTACGCATGAAACGGGGCGTAGGATATGAAGGTCTGTCTATTCAGGGTTCGAGCCGCCTGTAGTTTCCGTCTTGTGGTTTTGATGCGGATGCCCTGAGCTATCTGCAACAAAGTCATTTTTCTGGTTGAGATATTCCAGCGCCGGTCAACTATCCCCTCCCGTTGTCAAAGTTGCGCTCGTGGCGGAATTGGTAGACGCGCTAGATTCAGGTTCTAGTGAGTAACATCGTGGAGGTTCGAGTCCTCTCGAGCGCACCATCCCGGACAGGGTGGTCACTATTATGCAGGATGCAGGATACGTTAAGAAGGCTTTTACCGGGATCGCACGTCGTTATGTGCTGACCAACCATGTCCTGAGCCTGGGCGTGGATGTGCTCTGGCGTCACAAAACCGCCCGCCTCGTCGCCGCAGAGAGGCCCGATCGTGTCCTCGACCTAGCCACAGGCAGCGGCGATCTAGCGCGGACGGTGCAGCGTGTGTGCCCGGGAGCGCGGGTGCTGGGTGCGGACTTCTCTGTGCCTATGATGCGTGAGGCGCAGGCGCGTCAGTTTCACCAACTCGTGGCAGCAGATGGGTTGGCGCTGCCTTTTCAGGACGCCAGTTTTGATGTGCTGACGGTGGCCTTCGGTCTGCGGAACATGGCCTCTTGGCCTGGCGCTTTGGCGGAAATGCACCGCGTGCTCCGGCGTGGTGGGAGCATGTTTGTGCTGGATTTTTCACTACCCACGCTGCCGCTGATCCGCCCGGTGTATCTGTTTTATCTGAAGCGCATCATGCCGCGCATTGCGGGCTGGCTGACTGGGCAGAGGGCGGCGTATGAGTACCTGTGTGGATCGGTGGAGCGGTTCCCCTCGGGCCGGGAAATGGAGGCGCTGATCCTTTCGTGCGGATTTGGGACGGTGCGGACCTACCGGCTCAGCCTTGGCATCGCCTCGCTCTATGTGGCGCGGGTGGCGGGCTGAATCACCCCCGCCTTGGAGGGGGTGGTGGCAGGGGGCGGATTTGAACCGCCGACCAAAGGCTTATGAGTCCTCTGCTCTACCGCTGAGCTACACTGCCAGTAAATGTTTTGAAATGGCTCCTGAGGTAGGGTTCGAACCTACGACCTAGTGGTTAACAGCCACCCGCTCTACCGCTGAGCTACTCAGGAACGTTTTCCCATTCTTGCGAAACGGGCCGCGAGAATAGGCTGCGCACTATCCAAAGCAAGTATTTTGTTGGCTTTGAAGGCACTGTATCACCATCGCGGAGAGGGCATCACCTGTCTGCGGTGGAATCTGCGGCCTGCGGCGTGGCACCGAGACCTGCGGGGCTGGGGTTCTGAACGATATCATCGTCGGTGAATAGTTGTTTGTCCGGCCCTGCGGAGCGGATTTCCATCTGGCTGCCGGAGTTCGGGTGGAACCAATAGGGCGTGCCCCAGCGGTCCACGAGTTGGCCGTTTTTGATGGTGCGATGGGTGGGTGGAAAGACCCGGCCTTTGTGCCCGCCTGCGCCGGTGAGGGCGGCGGTGATGTCGGCATTGTCGCCGATGGGATTACCGCCGAGTGCCTTGCTGTAAACCTGGAGGAACTCGGAGACGATTTCCAGATCCTGATGGGGCGGCATGTCTGCTGCGTGGAGGCGGTCGGCCTTTTCCTGGTGCATGGGGTCTATGACGACGGGTGCAGAGGGAGGAGTGCTCACTGTGCGCGGCAGCGGCAAGGGAGCGCTAGGCTCTGGCGGGCGGGCGGGGGCAGGTGGGCGCTTAGCTTTGGCAAGCTCGTTCAATTTTGGAGTGGTCAGAGTCTGGAACATCCATGCTACCAGCACGGCGAGCAGCATGAGTAGCAGGGCCAGGATGTAAGGGGCGGGGCGTTTGGGCAGAGGCATGGTGATAGTGATAGGGACTCCCAGCCAGCATCTGCAATGAAAGATGAGCAGCCCTGAGATGACCTTGTTGCGATGCCGCGCCAGGGGCGCAGAAAACGCCAGGCTTAAACACTGAAGTCGAGGACGTCGAGGTTTTTGGCGTTGAGGGTGGCCTGACTGAGATCAGTCTGGAAGCGTGTGAAATTGGGCAGGATCGTGGAAATGTCATTATCGCTGACGCCGAACCATTTAGCGATTGAGGCGAAGACCTGGTCGGTGGAGGTGGAGGGAATCCAGCGGCCACGGTTGCCGGTGCAGTCAATGCCGCCATTGACGGTGAGATCGGGGAAGCGCCCGTAGATTTTCTTGCCTTTGACTGCGCCACCGGCGAGGAACATGTGACCGCCCCAGGCGTGGTCGGAACCGCCGGTGTTGTCGTTCTTATTGGGCGTGAGGGTGCGGTTGAAGTCGGAGGCGCTGAAGATGAGCGTCTTGTCCCACATGCTGCCGCCTGGGAGGTTGTCCATGGCGTCTTTGAAGGCGCGGATGGCGCGGGACATCTGGTTGATGAGGGAGTATTGGCCGGTGACGGTGGTGCCGGGAATCTGAGAGGTGTGGGTATCCCAACCACCGAGCTGGACGAAGAATATCTGGCGCGTGTTGCTGAGGGCGCTGCGCCCGGCGATCATGCGGGCGACGACTTTCATCTGGTTGGCGATGTCGGGGATGCGGGGGTTGTAGAGGCCGTTGGGGAACCAGTTATCCCAATGGACGTCGAGGCTGGTGCCGGTCACGGCGAGGGCGTTGCCGACGAGACCTTCGGTGATGCGGGCGTTCTCTGGAGCGCCGAGGTAGGCTTCGTCAAAGAGGCTAGCATGAGACATGGCCATGATCTGCTCAATGGCACGGAGGCGCCAGCCTGCGGCGGTATGCTGGTAGTTGGTGCCGGACAACGGGTCTGCACCGGTGCGCAGGGCGGCCATGGGGTTGTATTTAGTGGCTGGGGTGCTGCCAGGATTGGTATAGACAGGCTGGAGGTTGGTGTTGCGCAGCGCGTTGGTGTAAGGGGTGCCGAAACCAGAAAGCGAGGAGACGCTGCCGGAGGAGTTCATGAAGTAGGCAGGCTGGTCATAGGCGACCTGGAAGCTGTTCACGCCGGCGATGGAGACGGACATGGAGAGATCGCCGGAGTTCATGCCTTTGAGGAAGTCGGCGATTTTTCCACCCCAGCCGCGTGAGAAGGGCTGGTCAGGGAGGGAGGACTGCCACTGGACCTGCTGGTCGGAGTGGGAGAAGAGCTGCGGCGGCTTGGCGGCGCTGGGCAGGGCGTTGAAGTTCGCACGGGTGACGGCCTGGGTGCCGACGAGGGTGCCGACATTGGCGATGAAGGCGAGGTCGTTGGAGTCGAAGAGAGTCTTCAGCGGGTAAGCCCCCGGATGGAGGGCCATGTTGTTGCCCGTGTAGCCGACGGTGTGGTCGTAGGCTCCACCGTTCTCGGGGATGATGCGCGAGGTGACGGCGGCGGTGGAGTTGGCAGAGCCATTCCAGTAGCCGTTGGCGTTGTTGGCGGGGATGAAATTGAACTGGGAGTCCGGGATGGAAAGCACGCCGCGTCCCGCATCATAGGCGGTGCGGGCGGGGGAGCTGCCTGCGGGGATGAGGATGTTGTTGGAGTCGCTGCCGCCGTTGTTGAAGAAGCAGATGAGGGCTTTGTAGTCACCTGCACCCTGGGCTGCTGCGGAGCCGACGAGCTTGAGCTGGGCGATGGTGTTGACAATGCTGGTGATGCCGAGGCTGGCACAGGTGGACTGGAGGAGAAAGTCGCGGCGGTTGGGCTTGCTGCGGTCTTCGGTTTTGCGGAGAAAGATGTTCATAAGCGGGTTCGGAAAAGTTGGCGGTTCGCAGTTCAGGGTTTTGGGGGGATCAGTGCGAGACGAAGCCGGGCATGACGGTACTCATGAGGTAACCGGCCCAGCGGGCGCGGTCGCGGATTTCGTCGTGGAAGGTGCCGACGGGCGGGTTCTTCGGATCAAACACGACTTGCGGCAGGTAACGGGTGGTGCCGAGGCTGTTGGCACCGCCGTTGATCTGGTAGATGCAGTCCATGATGACCTGACGTGGGTTGGGTCCAGGAAGCGGGCTGGGGGCTGGCTGGTTCGGCTCGACGAGGACGGGGTTCTTGGCCTTGAGGCTGCCCTGGCACCACCAGAGGTCCATTTTGTCAACGATGGCCTTGCAGGCGGCCCAGTGGGCGTTCTGCAGATTCACGTCGCTGGGGAGCGCGGGGATATTGCCGCTGCCGCCATAGGCGGTGGCGAGGCTGCTGTAGAAGGTGGTGCGGTAGAGAAGGATGATCTCCGTGTAGTCCATGACGACGCGGTCCTTCTGCTGGTTGGAGCCGGCGAGGTCGGTGGTGTAGTAGCCGTATTGCTTGGCATACGGTGGCACGGGAATGATGTAAGTCGGCGGGATGAGGGTGACGGTGACATTGGCCGTCGGTGCGGTGGAGAGGGCGAGCGTGAAGGTGTCGTTGGCTCCACCTTCTGTGGCAATGGTGCTACCCCCAGTCTGATTGACGACGAGTTGCGGGCCGTCGTTGTCGGTGATGCTGCCGGTGAGCGTTGGCACGGGGACGCCGCTGAAGTTTGCATCGGTGCTGACGGCGCTGCCGTGGGTGATGACGGTGTTGTGCGTGCTTTCGGCGGCAGCGTCGTTCGCAGCAGTGATCGTGATGGTCTGCGCGGTGCTCCAGTTGCCGGCGTTGAAGGTGACACTGGCGGCGGACACGGTGCTTTGCGCGTCAGGGGTGATGCTGACCGTGACATCGGCCGTGGGTGCCATGGAGAGGACGATGTCGTAGCTGTCGGTGGTGCCTGCCTCGGAGAGAATCGTGGTGCCGCCGGATGGAGTGATGCGGACGGCGGGGACTTCGTTGTCAACGATGGTGGCGAGGGCGGTGCCGGCGGGGGCTCCGTTGTAGGCGGTGTCGGTGCTGGTGGTAGTCTGAACGACACCTCCGGTATGGAGATAGCCGCTGCCGGTGTTGATCGGTGTTTCAACGAGAATGTCATCTACCGCACGCAGGGTGACGGTCTGGAAGTTCATCCAGTTCGCCGGGGTGAAGGTGAACGTGGTGGAGGGGCCATAGACCAGCGCCGGACTGGTGCCAATAGGCGGGGCGACGAGTTGCTGGCCGTCGGGCGTAGTGAGGGCGATGGCGACATCCGCCGTCGGCGCGCGGTTGAGGGCGACGCGGTAAGTGGCGGTGGCTCCGTTCTCTGTGATGCTTGGATTGTCGATGAGGAGGATGCGGGCGTTGTCCTTGGCGAGCATGCTCACTCCGACGCTATGCACGGCTGCGGTGGAGCCGCCAGTGGCAGCATGGGTGATGGTCACGGTGCGGGCGCGGTCGGCGTTGTTGCCGTTGTCCACGCCGCTGAGGGTGAAGGACTGCGGGGTGGCCCAGTTGGCGGTGGTGAAGACGCGGCTGGCAGGGCTGATGCTGAGACCCTGGTTGGCCGGAACCGTGGGCGTGATGGTGACGCTGCTGGCGGGAGCGCTGCGAAGGACGACGCTGTAGGTGTCACCCAGGGTGCCGTCTTCATGGACACGGGTGTCGGCCAGGGTGGGCGTGACGATGACGAGGTTGTCGTTGTCGTTGATGTTGTTCACGACCGTCTGGATGCCGACGATGGTGGTCTGGAGGGTGATCCCTGTGTTGGTGGCAGTGGCGGCGGCACTGAGAGTGAATGTCGTCGTGTTGACCACGCTGCCGACGGTGGAGTTAGCGGGGATACCAGTGCCAATGACGTTCATGCCGACGGCCATGCCGACCGTGCTGGCGCAGGTAACGGTGGTGCTGCCGCTGGTGGTGGCGCAGGCGGTGAGGCTCTTGCCGTAGCCGCTGGTGTCGGTGGTGAGGGCGGTGTTGATCGTGTGGGTGATGTTGGACTGGTGATTGCCTTCCACAGTGGTGTCGTTGGTGGCCAGCACGGTGACGGTCTGTGGGGTGCTCCAGTTCGCCGTAGTGAAGGTGAGGTTGATGGCGTTTGTGGAGCCATTGATGGTGCTGCCGCCAGCAGGGGTGCAGGTGACGACGACGTTGTTGTTCGGCGCGGTGGTGAGGACGACGTCGTAGCTGTCCGTGGCTCCGCCTTCGGTGCTCGTGGTGATGCCACCCGATTGCACGATCTTCACGGCGGGGGATTCGTTGTCGAGGATGTTGACGGCGCTGGTCGGGTTGTTGGCGAAGAACTCGGGATCACCAGTGAGATTGAAGGTGATGTTCTGGCTCTGGGTGACGAGGGTGACGACACCGTTGATGACGGCGTAGGTGTCGTTAAAATCGTCATTGATGGCGCTGACGACGACGGTTTGCGGGATGTTCCAGTTCGAGGCATCGAAATAGAAGACGCTCTGCGAGAAGCCCATCTGCGCGTTGGCGCTGAGGGTGACGGTGACGGGAAACTGCGGGGCGTTGGACAAGTAGAAGTCCACGCTGTCGGTGCTGCCGTCGCCTTCAGTCACGTAGGTGTTGCCGCCAGTGGCGGTGGCGTCGCCACTGCGGATGCTGCCACCGCTGGGGATGACCACGAGGCTGGCATTGCGGCGATGTTGCTCGGTGATGAAGTTGACAACGGTTTGCGGGGGCAGGGCATCGAAGGTGTTGTCGGTGGTGAGTGCCTGGTCGATTGCGTTGTTCACGGTCACGACTTCGCGGCCCTCGGTGACCATGTCGGCGATGGCAGTGCAGGTGACGGTCTGCGCGGTGGCCCAGTTGGTATTATTGAAGGCCAGGGCGGTGGAAGCTGCCGCGATAGTCGTCGTCGTGAGGGTCAAACCGGTGTTGGTGGCAGTGGCAGCCGCGCTGAGTGTGAACGTAGTGGAAGTCGGGATCGTGGCGACAGTCGCGCCTGCGGGAATGCCGGTGCCGGAGATGGCCGTGCCAATGACCAGTCCAGCCGTGCTGGAGGTTGTAACGGTGGTGCTCGCGTTAGTGGTGGCGCATGAGTTGAGGGTGCCGACGGCGCTTACTAGCAAATCAGCTGACGAGGGCGACGTGACACCGATCACGACGACCTGGCCTGCGGGCGGCTGTTTGGTCAAGACGACGGTGTAGGTGTCGGTGCCGCCTTCGGTGGGGGTGCTGTTGCCGCTACTCTCGACGATGCTGAAGCCGGGGCCATCGTTGTCCTTGATCGGGATGATCACGGGCAGATGCGCGGGGTTGTTGTAGAACGGATCGGTGCTGGTGACTGCGAAGCGCAGCGTGGTGTTGTGCGGGGTGGCTTCGGCAATGAGATCATCAAAGGCGGTGACGGTGACGGTCTGGTTGACGTTGTAACCGCCAGCCGTGGGGGAGGCAGCGGTGCTGAAAGTGAGCACTGAGGGTGAGACGGTGACTTGCGAGTTGTCTGAGAGGATGGTGACAGTGACACTCGCAGTGGGGGCGCGGGGCAACTGCACGGTGAAGGTGTCGGACAGGTTGGGGGTGCCGCCAGTGCCTGCAGTGCCGGCTTCGGAAACGCCGGTGAAGACATTGCTGTGGCCGATGGTGACCGGAACGAGACTGTCGTTGTCAATCACGGTGACGGGGATGGCTCGGGCTTTGACGCCGTTGTAGGCCTTGTCCGTGGAGGTCACGAGGACGCCGATGCTGGTCAAGGCATCGCCTTCAACGCCGGTGTCGTTCACGCCTGAGACAGTGACGGTCTGACCGGTGGACCAGTTCGCGGAGGTGAAGGTGAGGATGTTGTTCACCAGCGTCGCGCCGGAAAGCGTGACCTGCGCGCCGGGCGTGAAGGTGATGGTCACATCACTGACAGGCTGCTGGGCGAGGGCGACGGTGTAGTCATCCGTGGCACCCGCCTCGGAGACGATGGTGCTGCCACCGGAGGGTGTGACGACGAGACCAGCGGCGTCGTTGTCGAGCACGGTCACATTGAGCTGGGTGAAAGTGCCGTTGTAGGTGTTGCCCCACTCGTTGTTGTAGTTGGCATCGGTGATGTTGACGCTGGTGGCACTGGCGGTGATGAGGGCGGGGGCGTTCTGCGGCGCGCCGAAGGTGACGGTGGGAGCGGTGACATAACCGGCCCCAGGATTGGAGATGTTGACACCGACGATGGTGCCGTTGCTGCCAATGATGGCTGTGCCGGTGGCCGTGGTGCCAGATGAGGCGGAGAAGGTGACGGTCGGGATACCCGCATAACCGGCTCCGGCATTGGTAATAGTCACGCCACTCACAGCGCCACTGGCGATCGCGGAGGTGGCCGTGGCGATGGTGGGCGCGGCTCCAGGCGAGAACAGCACCGGCTGGGCACCTTCACTCACGAAATCATCCACGGCACTGACGAAGACGGTCTGCGGGGTGTCGAAGTTGGCAGGGGTGAAGACGAGGTTGGTGGGGCTGCAGACGACGCTGTTGGAACCGAGGTTGACGGTGACATTGGCTGTAGGTGCTACGCGGAGTGCGACGGTGATGCTGTCGTTCCGAGTGTCGGACAATCGATCGGCGACATTTCCGCCTTCCTTCACCCGTGTTTCGCCGTTGCCGACGTGGCTGAGAACGATGCGGTGGTCGTTGTCGGTGATGGCAGCGACCACGGGTTGCAAAGCGCTGGTCGCGGCATAGCCTCCGGTAGCTCCGACGCTGTGCGTGATGGTCACGTTGTGCATCGGGTTGGTCGGGTAGCTGGATTCACGGGAGCCGTCATCATTGCCGCGAACGCGGACTTCCTGGGGCGTGCTCCAGTTTGCGTTGGTGAAGGTGCGGGTGACCGCCGTGGTACTGAAGGTGGTGCCGCCAGTGGTGGTGTTGAGGCCGACATCGGCCCTGTTCGGCGTGCAGGTGACGACGACGTTGGCGCTGGGCTGGCGGGTGAGGACGATGGTGTAAGTGTCCACGCCGGCAGTCTGTCCGGCACTGCCATTGTTGCCGGTTTCCGTGACGTCCGTGGAGCCGCCGGTTTCCGTGATGAGCACACCGTAGCCATTGGTGCCTGCGGCGGCGCTGTTATCCACGACGCCGACGGGAACGGCGGTGCTCAGGCCGGTGTAGATGCCGCTGCCTGCTGCAGCGGTAAAGGTGAGGGTGTCACCGCCAGCACCGGGAAGCTCGGCGGTGGTGTCCACGACGGCGGTGACGGTGGCGGTTTGGCTGGTGTTCCAGGTGTTGCTGTTAAAGACAAACGATGTGGGTGTGACGGTGATTTGGCCACTGGTGTTCGCGACATTGACGGTGACGGTGGTGCCGGTGGGCGGCGGCGCCGCGAGGCGCACGGTGACGGTGTCGGTCTTGCCACTTTCCTGCACCCAGGTGCTGAATCCAGTGTGGAGGGCGAGGATGCCTTCGTTGACTCGTTCGTCGTCGGTGAAAGCGATGTCAATCGGGGCGGCGGGGAGGTTGTCATAGCCGGAGCCAGCACCCGTGATGTTGAAACGCAGCAGGCTGTTGTCGAGGCTGGTCATCGCCTGCGTGTTGGCAGCAACGACGGTGACGGTCTGCGGGGTGGCAAAGTTCGCGGAGGTGAAGGTGAGCGAGTTGACGAAGGTCACGCCGCCATCAAGCGAGAAGCGCACGGCGGGCGTGGCTGTGTTGTTGTTCAGCAGGAAGTCGGAAATGCCTGCGTCCTGGCCCGGCTGGGTGCTCTGGCCGACGAGGTTGGACCAGGTGTAGTTGTAGAACATGTTGGCCTTCGCAACCTCGCTGGACTCAGTGGAAATCTGGAGCTCTGGGGCGAAGAGGCCAGCCTCGGCCATCGGGCCGGGCACCACAAAGTCGGGCAGGAACCAGTTGAAGACGCTGGGCGGACGCTGCGGTGACTGGCCGATGTTTCCAGTCAGGTCATTGAAGCGGAAGCGGAACGGACCATCGGCCCATCCGGCTGGCAGCGATGGCGGGCTGGCATTGGCGGTAGAGAACTTGGCGAACTCGCTGGCCGGATATGCCCCGGGCAGCGGGCTGTCCGTGCCGCTGAAGGGGGGCGGACTGTCCTTCAAGATGGAAACCGGGGCACCGGAGTAGGCACGTAGGGCACGCAGCATGGAGGCGAAGGCGACGAGGGGCTCCTTCACCTTGCCGTGCGAGATGGAAGCATCGGCAAGCTGGAGGGAGCGGGCCTCATAGTCGAGCAGGATGGCTTTGAACACGGCACCGAGGTTGCCATTCGTTCTGCGGTACGCCTCGCTGACCCGGTAAATGTAGCCCGCACTCGGATTCGAGGTGACCAGGCGCTGAATCAGCCAACGGGAGATGTTGACCGGTGTGTTCTGGTGCCCCGGGCTGGCCTGGGTGCCTGCGCCATAAGAGGACAGATTGGGATCGCCGGCGAGGCAGTTGTGGGCCACCGTCATGTCCTGCGCGGCGAGGTTGTGGCACGTCACATCATTGGCGAAGGTTCCGGTGGCAGGCAGCGAGCGCATAGGAATCTCATACTGTCCATGTTTGCCAGCCAGCAGCCGTTTGGAAACGCCCGCCACAGGGGCGGATGTCGCCGGATCAATGTATTGATTGAAATCATGATAGACCGTAGTGCCAATGCGGCCGATGAGCTTCATCGGGTTGAGCCAGGGCGCGGCCCAGTAAAGGTGACCGTCATCGCGGCCAAACCAGACGCTGTTCGACGATTCGCCGTTGAGCAGCACCAGGTCGCTGACGCGCTGCGAACTGGCGTTGTTGAAGGCCAGCGTGGTGCCGCTCCAGCTTGACTGATAACCGGTGGCATGGCGCGCGCCGTGCGACCAGCCGGTCATCACGCGGGCCAGCTCGGTGATGTCCGTCTGATCATAGGTGGCGATGGGCAGGCCGTCGGTGTTGAGCACGAGACTGCCGTCCGGGTGGCGCAGCACGAGGCCGATGGAGAAGAGCTGCATTATCTCGCGCGCATAGTTTTCATCCGGGCTGACGGTGAGGCCACCGCCCGCATCATAGGTGGCGCGATTGGCCATGTGGGAGAGGTAGATGCCCATCATCGGGCTGTAGGTGACCTGCTCCAGCAGCGTGCGGTATTTGCCAAAGGCACCGTCCGCCAGCATGTCCCAATAGTTAGCGCAGCCGTAGTGGCGGTCGAGGACGGTCTGGTCGGCCTCGGAGATGATGAGGATTTCGCTCAGCGCCTGGGTCATGCGCTGGCGCACCTGGTCCTTGCATTGGAGGATCATCGTCCACCACTCGCGGCGGCGGTTCGGGCCGGACTGTGGATAATTGTTGCCGATGCGGTTGTTGTCCGCCGTGGTGCCGACGGTGGGGTTGCCTGCTGCATCAAAAGTCACCGTGTAAACCGAGCCATTGATCTGCGGGTCACTGTTGTAGGTGCTGGGTTTGTTACCGCGCAGCAGGAATTCTTCATTGTCTGCCGCCATGACGAGCGTGCGGAAGTTGATGCTCGGCGTCAGCGTGGGGTTCATCTGCTTATCCAGCCAGTTGCTCAGGCCGGTGATGTAGATGCCGCCGCCGCTGATAGCGGTTTGGACCTCGGCATAGACTTCATCATAGAGCGCTTGCGTTCCGCCCCAGGTGCTCTGGGAGAGGAAGCGCCAGATTTCACGCTCCAGCGCCTCGCCAGTGGGCTTCTGCCAGTTCGCGGAGCCGAGCTCCGGGGCAACCAGCGTTTCCGGGGGGGGATTAAAAGTGGTGGAGCCGGTGGCACGGTTGAAGTAGCCGAAGATTTCGCCGTCCCGGTAGTTGATCGTGGGGATGTCCACATAGAGTTGACCTGCTTTCAGGGCGTTGAGCATTGCCTGGTCAGTGAACTGATTGTGCGCGGCACGGATCGGCCAGGAGACGTTGCTGACCTGCCCCTCGTTGAGGTTGCGCACGTCCTGGTCGCTGTTGATGCGGACGTAGGCCGTGTTCTGCTCGGAGCTGAGGTTGCTGAAGTTCAGGCTCACATGGGCCACGTCGTTGTCCCCGTCCAGCAGCGCCACTGCCACGCCGGAGGCCGTTGAGACCACACCGGCCTCACGCCCCAGGTAGGCCACGTAGAGCTTGCGGTTCTGCGGCAGGGTTGGGTCCGCGTCTTCGATCATCACCGTCGCGCTGGGCAGACCGCCCATCAGTCCTGTGGCGGAGTCGCCAAAGGAGACTCGCAAAGCCTCCGGCACCTCATCCGTGCTGTCCTGCACGGGGTTGATGACCACCTCGTAAGGACTCCCAGGCACGCCAGCATTCAGCGGGATCGTGATCTCCCCGCTCGGTGCGCCGACCACAGTGAAGTCAGCCGTGGAGGCATTGCCCTTGGTCGAGTCCACGGCACCTCCAGCGCCATTCACTGTCACCGTCAGCGGCATCGTGCCAAAACTGCGCGTCAGGGCGATTCGTGCCGTTTTCGTCACTGGCGTCGTCGCTGTGGTGTCCACCCGCTCAAGGGCCGTCTCCTGCCCCGCCACTGGGGCCGCAGTCAGGCTCAGCAGGCTGCGCAGCGTGTCACCGTCATTCGCCGCTCCGCCGGAGGCATTGGAGAGTGAGGTGCCCACGGCCGGGTTTGTCCCGGTCTGCCCCTCCGCCCAGTCGCTCACGCCGTCGCCGTCGGAGTCCTGGTCCAGTGTCTCCACCCGGTAAAATTTACGATTCACCCCGCTGCCCATCGGTGTCACGAACTGCCAGGTCAGCCCGTTACCCGTCACTGCCGCGCCCTCGTTTGTCCAGGTTCCGGCGGCCCCTGTTGGGTTGGTGTTGCTCTGGAGCTGGTATCTCTTTCCAGTCTCCGTCACCACGCTCAGCACCACATTGCTCCCAGCGAGCTGGATGTCCCCCACGCGGATGCAGTCTGCCGGGTTCCTAGGGTCCGTTCCTGCCACGCTCTCCGTGAGGTTCGTGCAGCCATCATGGTCCTCGTCACCGTTCGGATCCAGCCCCCAGCCATTGAAAATCTGCTGCCAGACATCATCAAGGTCGTCCCCATTGTAGTCCGTCATCGCCGGTAGGGACGACGTAGCTAAAATGAAAAGGCAGCCGAACACTTTCAGGGCGTGGGAGAAAACAGGGCGGAACATGGTCTTCAAAGGGTGGGTTTGGTGGAGCGGTTGGAACACCGCATATCTGATTTGGTTAGCCTAACGATGCAATTTTCCTTTTTAGCAAAAAAGCAGGCTGCCCGTCAATGCTCATTTCCAGATCGTGCCTGACCGGTTAACTTCAACAATGTCACCCGGATGCGCACGCCTTGGGGAGGCGGGGGGGAGATGCAAACGCTTAATTTTGGGCACTGGTTCCACAGCCGGGAGGGTCACATCCTTGTCTCCTTGGCCAACACCATCCCCAGGTGCAGACAGCGGGGTAAAACCACCAGGACGAACCATCTCAACCTGCATTTTGGAGAAAATGAAGAGCCTCTTGCAAAACCTTCAAGATGCAAGGTCGCGGAGAGTTTTTTCATCTCACGATGGCGGAGCTTTCATCGCATCGGATCACCCTTGGCTCTGAGTGCTCGGCATTGGCTTTCACGAGTGTG
>Ga0247843_1005303_pt1 | contig 18078 bp, 21 predicted proteins | sample LaCruzMarch2017__FD_192420 | JGI IMG/M metagenome (GOLD analysis project Ga0247843, IMG submission 192420) | Freshwater microbial communities from meromictic Lake La Cruz, Castile-La Mancha, Spain - LaCruzMarch2017_8m | ecosystem: Environmental > Aquatic > Freshwater > Lake | place: Spain...
TTCCACTAAAACAGTTTCGCCTATATCAGTTGTGATTTCAATTTTTACTTTTGCCATAATTGTGATTTTGAAAACAAAAATAACAGGACAAAAGGGTTAACACACAAAATATTACAGCGGGAATGATTTTTTAAGGTGTTCCCATTCTCGGTCATAGTAGCTGTGAATACGGCAATTCAAGGGAACTGCCCCCTGCGATACTGATAAAATGATAGTTACTCGCAAGTTCTTATCGTCTTTGTGTACCTCTTGTAATTCAAAGGGATATCCTATCGGTAACAACTCACTTAGGTCGTCTATTAGTGACATAGCGTTTTTGATACAAAATTACATCATGCAAGTAAATTCATAAAGTACCATTCTAAGTTTTATAGAAATGCTCAGGCAAGCTCAAAAAGAAGCTGTATTTTTGAAAAAGCAAGTGAGTAGATTATGAAATCAGTATCTGAAAGATTGTACACTGTCGAAGAATACTTCGCTTTTTGTGAACAAAATACGGGGCGTTTTGAGTACGTAAATGGCAAAATTATAGAAATAGGCAAAAAAAGAAGCCTACAGTCAACTAATTTTCAAATTATCAGCAACATTAAAGAGCATTTTGGGCATCTCATCAACCCTGATTTTTTCTTTTTCCACGAAAGTGTTAATCAAAAAAAACAGGCGACCGAGCCGATTTTTATCGTTGAAGTATTGTCGGAAAGCAGTATTAATACGGATCGTGTCACCAAATTGGCCGAATACACTCAAATCCCAACGTTGCAGTATTACTTGATTATTGAGCAAGAAGAATGTTTAGTGGAAGTTTTTAATCGTGAAGGGAAACGTTGGTACGTTGATTTTTACAGCGATTTAAAAGAAACCATTGATTTACCTGCGTTGGATGTAAAGCTGCCCTTATCCGTAATTTACAAAAAAATCAATTTACCTGCCGCGTCTTCACCGTCCGAATAACCCAATAGAGCAGCAACCCAATCGGGCCCAACATGAAACAAAAGAAGAGCGGAACGACAATCCAACCGTGAGGTATCCCTTTCGACTGCGCATTTTGCAGGACAAAACTTCCCGCTACCAAATCAAACGCCAAGTAGTGAATCCAACCTGCTAAAACAGCGCCGTCTCCTCCCTTTGAAAACAAACTTTTTACTCCTTCCAAAGAACCAAAGTCACTAAAATTTAATGGGCCGCCACTAAACAGGAAGTAGGCGTACATACATGCTAACAAAACAGGAATCAAGTAGGAACGTACGAGCCATTGAGTTACACTCCAACGAGGTGCAAAAATCATCAAAAGCCACTGAGGTAATACGAGCGCATTCGCGATTTGAAAAGCGGTTTCCATCATTGGTAAACTTTGTTGAGGTTCTATTTCCGTTTGACAAGTTAAACCGTTTTACTGATAAGTTTGTTGGGATACTAAAAATAAGAATCTTGAAACCTGTCTGTCTTTTCAATCCATGAAAATTTATACTAAAACCGGCGACAAAGGTACCACTTCGCTCGTAGGCGGAACACGCGTAAGCAAAGCTGATTTACGAATTGATACCTATGGTACCGTAGATGAACTCAACTCATACATTGGCCTTGTACGCGATCAACCGGTTAACGAAATACGCCGCGAAATTTTAAAATACATTCAGGACCGTCTCTTTACCATTGGTTCCATTTTGGCTTCTGAACCTGACAATAAAAAACATTTTATTCCCGACTTGCACGAAGAAGACATCACGGCTATGGAACTCGCCATGGACGAAATGAACACGGAGTTGGAACCGATGCGCTCCTTTATTTTACCCGGAGGACATCAATCTGTTTCATTTTGCCACGTTGCCCGAACCGTTTGTCGTCGTGCAGAGCGTTTGGTGATTGCGCTCGATGAATCGGAATCGGTAGAATCGGAGGTGATTCGGTATTTAAATCGACTTTCAGATTATTTATTTGTGCTTTCGCGAAAGATGGCACAAGAATTGGAGGTAGAAGAAATAAAATGGGAAGGAAGAAAGAAGTGAGCAAGTGGGCAAAATAGCAAGAGGCAGATTTGTTATTTTTTGCAAACTTGCCCCTTGCTATTTTGCCCACTTGCCTTTTGCACACTTGCTAATTTGCTGATATTTGAATAAGTAAATGAATATTTTCTTGGCTTTTTCCTGAATTTTAAAAATATTTGTATTGACAACTAATTTTTAGTCAACTTACATTTAGTAAAACAACAAAATAATGACAACGGACACATTGGACATGGAAATTCAACGCGTGGAAGCTTCGCGTATCCATGAAGTAGATTTTGACAATTTGGTATTTGGTCGCCATTATTCTGACCACATGTTTGTCGCTGACTACATCGACGGCGAATGGACCAACCTTCAAATTGTGCCCTACGCCAACCTCAGCCTCAGCCCTGCTACGGCCTCCCTCCACTACGGGCAGGCGATTTTTGAAGGAATGAAAGCCTACAAAAACGACGCAAATGAGGTGCTCATGTTCCGTCCGTTGGACAACTGGGCGCGTTTTAATAAATCGGCTGCCCGGATGTGTATGCCAGAAGTCCCCGAAGATATTTTCATGGGAGGTTTGACAGAACTGCTTCGCATGGATGCTGCCTGGATTCCTACCACGCCTGATGCGTCTTTGTATGTTCGTCCTTATATGTTCTCAACCGATGCGTACATTGGAGTACGTCCTTCCGAAACTTATAAATTTATCATTTTCACGGGACCGGTGGGTAAGTATTATTCAAAACCTCCCCGCGTAAAAGTAGAACAACACTATATCCGTGCCGCTGAGGGTGGCGTTGGAGCTGCCAAATGTGCCGGTAACTACGGCGGTTCGCTGTATCCTGCTAAACTGGCCCAACAACAAGGCTACGACCAAATCATTTGGACGGATGCTCGCGATCATGCCTTTGTGGAAGAATCAGGCACGATGAACGTTATGTTTTTCATGGACGGCAAACTCATTACTCCCGCTACTTCCGATACTATTTTGAACGGGGTAACGCGCAATACCATTGTGGACATTGCCCATTATTGGGGAATTCCCGTGGAAGAACGCAAAGTGGCCGTGAAAGAAGTCATTGACGCCTTGAAAGAAGGACGCCTGGAAGCTGCGTTTGGTGCCGGAACTGCCGTTGTAGTTTCACCATTTGGCGTGATTGGCTTTGAAGGAACTGACTACGAACTCCCTGCCGTGACTGACGAATCTTTTGTAACACGCGTTAAAAACTTTTTAACCGACATTCGTACCGGCAAAGTAGAAGACCCGTTTGGTTGGGTGGTAAAAGCGTAAATCTGTTGGGTTTATAAAAAACAGAAAGCGTCGATCGGCTTTGAGCCGACCGACGCTTTCTGTTTTATGTCTTGTACTGCAAACCCATCTCAAATAAATCTGACATCAATATCCGTATTTCGGGTATTTCTGCGGAGATACTCCACTCTTTCTCTCACTTTTCGTAATAATGTCGAACCATTTTTGATAGCAGGAATCAGCAAAACAGGGTCGGTACGGTCGTCTGTAACTAACTCAATGTTGCATAAGCCAAAAAAACGCAGATAAAAGGGCTCCGATAGACGATAATCACGCACTCGATAGAGTTCCATTTCATCGGTGGTTCTTGATAAAATTCCACTCTTTACAATGATTCTCTGATTAGTGATTTCATAAATACGACATTTCAAATCAAGGTATTTCCAAAACGCATATATCAATGGTACAAGGGATAACCAAATCAAATGAGTTACTTCGTTGTAAATCATAATGGTCAAGATGATTAAGCAATACACGCCATTTGACGTAAAAACCCACCAATTGAGTAGTTGAGATGGTGAACCTTTCCAGATTCTTTGTTCTGTTTCCATAAATTAGTCGAAAGAAAAAAGATACGGTATTCGCTGAAATAGTATGTTTTTCAGTATTACCTAATTTTTTTTAAGTTATTGAATATCAGTTTGTTAAAAACACTAATTGTCAGTAACCTGCTTTTTAGGAAAATTGAAAAGCATTGAGGTAAGAATAGGTAAACAAAATAGGGCGAACGTGAAAATAGAAACGTAGATGTCGAAATGTTCTGCATTTTCTTTGTTCACCTCCGAATCGGTCATATTGGCAAGCCAACTATCATGGAAGTAGTGTGTATATAATGACAGTGCCAGTTTAACGCCCAAAATACCAATGACAACAAAAGCGATACTTTCCAGAAAAGGGTATTTATCCAAAAGCTTTACGAACCACTGAGCTACAAAACGCATTGCCAAAATGCCCACAAACACCCCTGTAACTACCAATATGACATTTGGGTTGATACTTACGGCAGCGAAAACGTTGTCTATCGAAAATGCCAAGTCCATCAATTCGACTAATGCCACTGTTGCCCAAAAATGGCCTAATAAACCCAATGTAGATTTATAAAGCCAATTTTCAGTCTTGTTCAATGTATCGTCTTCTTCTTCTGGTGTAGCTTTTGATTTGAAATAGTCATAAGTCAAATATACCAAATACAACCCACCAAAAGGTTTTAGCCACCAAATGTTAAGAATGAGTGCGGCGAAAATAAGACATACTCCTCTAAAAAAATACGCACCGATAATACCATATTTCAAGGCGCGTCCTTGTTGTTCTTTGGGTAAATCACGCACCATCGTGGCAAGTACAGCAGCATTATCTACGGAAAGCAATACTTCCAACAGCATGATTATCATTATTGCGGTAAATGACTCCGCAGGGTGGGTCGTAATCCAAAGCCAAGCGTCAGGAAACTTGCCGAAGAAATCGGCAAAATATTTTGTTATCCGTTCCATTTAGAAAAGGTTGAAAAAGAGGCGTTAATCTTCTCTTTTAGGTTAAGAATTTGCTTGAATAAATGCCCGTAATGATTCGGGCATGGTGGTGGCTTGGGTAGCTAACCGTGCCAGTAGTGCCTTCTCGGTAGCATCAATCTGTCCATCGCCTTGTAGTTTTTCCAAAAGCCATTCGGCTTCTGTAATATCTATCTCGTTGCGGGTAGTAGCATCGTTGAGCAAAAAACCTGCAATGGCTTCTACAAACAATGATTGCCAAGAAGGGTCATTGGAATTGCCTGATACGGCATTGTTCAACTCAAAAAGGAAATCAGCTTCTTCTTGGTCAATTTCTCCATCTGCAAATAAGACATCCTGAATTGCTGATACTTCTTCGGTATCAATTTTGCCATCAGCCAATATGTTATTTTTCAATTCTGAAAGTTGTACATTCATGTTTTTGGAGTGGTTAGAGGAAGCGTTGTATTACCGTTTTTACCGTATCTTGCAAGGCACGGTCACGGGTAGGTTCGCCAATTGTTTCAAATTTCCATTCGTTATTACGCTTGTAGAGTTTGCCCATTACCATCGAAACATGGCCTGCAAATTTTGGATCTTTAGAAACATCGAATTTGGCAAAAACAGACTGAACTCGGTCAGGTGTGCCTTCATATAGACGTATGTGGGCATAAGGTACTATTGAAAAATCATGTCCTTGAAAACTGTTCAGGATAAATACAATTTTATCTACACCAGGACTCAACTGATTTAGATTTATCGTAATGATTTCATTATCAAGGCCGTCATCACCATCAGTATCACCAACCCGATCATCTCCGCTATGTTTAATAGATCCATCAGATGAGATAAGTTTGCCAAAATATACAACATCAATAGGCTGATTATTTGCCGCAAATAGCGCAACACTTGCATCTAAATCTACGGCTTCTTTGGTAGTACCAAAACCAAACATTCCTGATTTAACGATTGCTCCCCAATTCAAGCCAACACAAAAATTGGTAAGTTTCGAACCGTCATTTTTAACAAGGTCGAGTTTATCGCCTTTCGTTAAATTTAGCATGGTTATTGAGTTATTAGCGTTTGTATTTGTTTACAATATCCTCCAATCCATTCGCAGATGTACCTACAATATCGCCAAGTGTCGTAAAACGCCACTCCCCATCTTTTAGATAAATGCGAGCCATTTCCACAGCAGTACCACGAGAGGCATCTTCTGTTAAATCAAATTGATAAAGAGCTTGATTAGTATCGCCATTATAGAGTCTGACAGAAGCGTTTTTCACTCGACCAAAAGTAACGGGAGTACTTTGTCCAGCACCGTAGATTGTAATGACAGCCAGCATGATTTTTACATCAGCAGGTAATCTCGAAAGGTCAACCATGATTGTTTCATCATCGCCTTCTGCTGCACCTGAACGTTCATCTCCAGAATGTTTGATAGCCCCTGAGTATGCCTCTAATTTATTGTAGAATACAATGCTGTCATCTGTTAGCATCTTTTCATTATCTCCCAAAATAACAAGAGAAGCATCAAGGTCAGCCACTACCCCCTCTTTGACATCCCAACTAAGACCAATTTTAAATTTTTTAAGCCCAGCTTGTTCTTTGGAAAGATTAATACGCTCTCCTGCACTTACTTTTCTTAATTCTATTGCCATTTTGTTAAAGCTTTTAGTTGAAAAATTACCCTCGCAATTTGCAGAATCTGCCTTTTTTCCTAACTTTTTGTATCTTTACATTTTGACAATCAACCACTTTACTTTTTGCAATCACGATGAAAACGGGTGAAAAAATCAGGGTTTTACGTACAATGAAGGGCTTTTCGCAAGATAATATGGCAGACATGGTGGGGATTTCGAGGCAGGCGTATGGAGAAATAGAAAGAGGAAATACACAACCAAGCCCTGAGCGCATTAACCAGATTACAGAGAAGTTGGGAATTACCCCCAACGACCTTGAAGTCTTTGGAAACGCCATCTCTAATTTTTTTGACCAGTGCCAAAATACAAACGTAAACGCAGGAAATAACCCAAATCAAACCAATCATAACAACTACGACACTCGCGAACTTCAACACCAACTTGAAAAAGCCCAACTCGAACTCAAACTCTGCCAAGCCGAAAAAGAAAAAGCGGAGATAGAGGCGCGGTATCTGAGAGAAAAGTATGAGGAGGAGAAATCATGAATGAACCCAGCTACCCATTCAAACGCCTTGATGATAGACTAACTTTTGGCTTTGAAAGTATCAGTCAAGAAAAAACTATCAAGAAATTGATTGAGTTTCGTTTGCTTGATACTTCGTCCGAACTATACAATCTTGCCCTAATGGATATTTTGTCCAATGGTGAAGTTAGTGATATGATTGTAAGCAATAACCAAGATATGTCGAAAGTTTTGGCTACTGTTTTTCAGAGTATCAGGTTGTTTTTCAAAGAAAAACCTAACGCTAAAGTTTTGATACAAGGTAGTACACCCTCTCGCACAAGACTTTATCAAATAGCCATAGGCAAATACTATGCTGAATTAGAACCAATTTACAACATTTGGGGTTTTAGAGGCACTGATATACAACGCTTTGAATTAGGGTATAATTTTGAGGGGTTTATCGTATCAACTAAAAATTTTGAAAATCATGAAGTCGAATCATTCTAAATCTAACAAACCTAAGATATATAAATCTGTTGAAGAAGCATCAAATGCCAAGCATGAAGCGGCCAAAGAGTTTATCAAAAAAATAGGTATAGATAAAATAGCAGCTTTGCCTGCAAATTCATAAAAGACAAAGCTGAGATAGAGGTGCGCATGCAAAGCGTCAGTCGGTTTGGTCGTTTCTTTTAAACTGACTGACGCTTTTTTTACCCTAACTTCTTATACTTCAAATACGTATATCGCGCATTTTCTTTGGCAATGAACCAGCCGTAGTAGCCGTCGAGAAAGCCGAATTTGAATATATATTCTACTAAAAATCGAAAGATGGGACTGAGGAAAATTTTTACAAAATTGGCTTTTTTGCCCAGTTTTGCGCCTTTTTCGGCAAAAAGTGTACTGTATCGGTCCGTTTTAGTAGCAAATTGCTCGGGCGTATCCACCGTGTAGTGATACACATAGCCCGATAGTTTTCTAATCCTGTGTTCGGGCTTGAGAGTGAGTCCTTCGTGAACGGCGTCGGTGTTCCATTGGATTTGTTTTTTGTTAAAAATCCGAACGTGAGACTCGGGATTCCAGCCGCCAAAACGAATCAGTTTTCCCGAAAAAACCGTCCGAAAAGGTAAATCAAAGGCGTCGGCATCGGGAGCCGGCGTAAACGCTTTACGGATACTTTCAACCAATTCCTGGCTAATTACTTCATCATCATCCACCGACAAAATCCAATCGTGTTTGGCCCAAGCGTTTCCGAAATTCTTCTGTGCCGAATACCCCTCCCAGGCGTGTTCAAGCACTTTGGCTCCTGCCGCTCGCGCTACTTTGCGGGTAAGGTCGGTACTCCCCGAATCCACTACTACGATATCGTCGGTCAGGAGTTTGAGCGCTTCAATCGTTTCAAGGATTTTTTTTTCTTGGTTTACAGTAATGATAACAGCCGAAAGCGGAGTCATGGCATGTATTTTTTATGGATTTCTGGTGTGCAACCTACTCTTTTCTCCCCAATGGAACAAATGCTTCTCCTTCAATAAACAGGAGATAGCGATGCAGTATTGGAATAAGTCGCTAAAGGCAATGTAAGTTCGATGGTCGTTCCATGGGTAGGAACAGATTGAATCGTCAAACTTCCGTCCAGTTCTTCCACGCGTTTTTCCATGTTAAAAAGCCCATTTCCACATACTTTTGCTGCCTCCGTATCAAAGCCGACACCGTCATCTTTGATACACAGACAAAGCTGTTGATTGTTTTTAAAAATCTCTATCCAAACGTGCTTTGCATTGGCGCATTTGGCGATGTTGTTGATGGCCTCTTTGAAAATCAGATAGAAGTTATACTGCTGATTAGAAGGCAGTTTGTAATCTCTTAAGTTGTCCGCGACATAAAATTCGTATTCGCTTCCTTCAAGCATTTCGGAGGCAAAAATCTTCATTTTGGTCGTAATACTTTCCAAGCTGTCGTTCATCGGACGAGTGGTCCAAATAATATCCCGAATCGTACTGACAGTCCGTTGGGAGTTGACGCTTATCAAGTCCAATAATTCGGTCAATTGTCCATCTTTCTCCTTCAACTGCCGTTTAGCAGCCTGACTCAGCATGGCTACACCGCTGAGAGTAGCTCCCAAATCGTCGTGTAAATCTCGGGCAATCTGACTCCGAATATTATCCGAAACCTGCATTTGACGAATGGTTTCGGCCTGCATCTTTTGAGCATCCTGAATTTGTTTTAAGCGGTTCCGATAAAAAGCATATCCCAATACGCCCATAAGTACGATTACCACCGACGCCAACGCGACAATCCAGCTGGCTTGACGACGAAGTTCGGCTTCCTGTTCGGCCTTGATTTGTTTGAGTCGCTGGTTTTCTCTGTCTTTTTCAAAAGCAGCGTATTTCAGTTCCACCAATTCCGCTCGTACTACATTTTTCTTACGTTCAATGGAATCGCTTAGCATTTTGTAGGATTGAAAATAAGCAAGAGCTTCTTTGTAATTCCCCTGTATTTCTTCCAATTCCGCCATTTTTCGGTTCAAATTGGCAGTTTCCACCACCGACCCAAATTCTTTGGCCATATCAAAGGCTTTTTGCAGGTATCCTTTGGCTTTTTCAAAATTGTGCTGAAGGCAATAGGTAGTGGCAGCTTCCTGATAACACTGAATTTGCAATAATTTTTCTCCGTGCAATTGACTTTGTTGAGTTGCTTGGTCGAGGTAGTCCAAGGCCCTTTCAAACTCGCAATGATCGTTGTAATTTCTGGCGATTCCGAGTAAAATCTGCGGTAAAATTTGGTAATTCTGATCCGCTTGTTTGGCCAAAACAAGCCCTTCCTGCAAATACTTCAATGATTCTTTATAGCGACCTTTACGACGATACAACTCCCCTATTTGCTCGTGGTTTACGGCCATACCACGCTTTTCCTGCTTCTTTTTATTCAACTCCAATGCCCGAAAGGTATAATCAAGTGATTTGTCAAGCTGATTCATCACTTTATAGTTTTCAGCAATATTATTGAGGCAGATGGCTTTACCGCGTTCCCAACCTGTTTGCTCAAACAATTCCAAGGCGTTCAGGTAATGTTCCTGTCCTTTGGCATAATTCCCCTCCAACGACTCCAAAATGGCGTAGTTAATAAAGCTTTGTCCCAAATTAACTTTGTTGTTGAGTTTTTTTGCCAACTGATTGGCTTCGTTGGCATAGCGCCAAGCCGATGTTTGATCTATCTCCGAAAGCCGATACGCCAAGCGGTGGAGGTTTACAACCCGCGTACTGTCTTGTGCAGGATGGACAGCCAACCAATGTCGCAGGCTATCTACCATCTTGTTTTGGGCGTATAATGCTGACCCAAAACTCCACAACAGCAAAATGATACTCCATCGAACTCTCATAAAAAAATCTCCGAAAACTCTGTCTATAATGGTGCGAATTTGCTAATTTTCTCTCATCCTACCTAAACCAATTTAGTTAATGGTAACAACTGACACTCCCGATGATTTTTATCATTTTATTTTCCCCTTTTTTAACTGATAATCAACCTGATAAATACCGATATTTAAAATAAGTCAAATCCTGTTAATCAGTTGTCAATCATGCTAAAGGAGCTTACTACTGACGTTATAGATCATTTGCTGAACAATCAGTATTTTGGACGCATTGGCTGCGCCGCTGATAATCATGTACTGATTGAGCCAGTGATGTACCACTTTGACGGACTTTATATCTACGGCATTACGCGCGAAGGCACTAAAACACGAATGGTGCGCAAAAACCCTAACGTGGCTTTTGAAATTGACGAAATGGTTAGCCCGGGCGTTTGGCAAAGCGTAATGATCGAAGGAGAATTTGAAGAATTACAAGGCAATGAGCGAGATTACGCCATTTACTTACTCAACCGCCGAAAAGTCCCCCTATTTGCCGATGAAAAACCAGGACTTACCGGAAATGCACATCTGGATGACCCTAAAGTCGTCACACCAGTGGTATATCGAATTCACATCCGAACCAAAACGGGTCGCAGCTATAGTCAGTAGTAAAATACGGTTTTATAGTTTCATCCTCAACACTTTTCCGCTCCGCAGGCCCGTATGCTTTTCGTTATTTACCACTACTTCCCCATTGACAATGACGTATTTCATCCCGCGTGAATATTGGTGCGGGCGATCGTACGTAGAGGCATCGATGATGGTGTTTTCGTCAAAAACGAGTACATCAGCCGCCATAGTGGGTTGTAAAAGTCCGCGTTCGGCGAGTTTGAATTTTTGTGCCGGTAAAGAAGTCATACGGCGAATGGCTTCTTCCAAAGGAATGATTTTCTTTTGTCGTACGTAATAGCCCAACACGCGGGCATTGGTACCATAACCGCGCGGATGCGGTACTCCAAAATTATAGACCCGAATGGATGCATCGGAAGCAAACATATTTTGTGGATAACGCATGATGTTTTCCACATCCCAATCGCCCATGCCGTGAAATACCATACTGGCACCACCTTTCAGGGCCATTTCCATGATGGTTTCGGCTTCTGTTTCGGCTTTGTGTTTGCGGCCTTTTAGCAGATTGATTTCTTCCATGTTTTTTCCGTTCAAAGTTGTATCGGCATCATAATTAGCCACTACCGCATACGCGAAATGTTTTTGCTTACGACGTTTTAGGCTTGCCACCATTTCTTTTATCATGCGTTGCTTCGTGGCCGCGTCATTTACCCGTGCTTTGATAGAATCCAATCCTCCCGCTAAAGCCCAACTCGGCAGCAAGGTGTTCAATCCAGTACTGCTGGCGGTGTAGGGATATTGGTCAATGGTGACGTCTATGCCTTCGCGACGAGCACTTTCTACGGCGGCTATGGTTTGTTTCGAGCGGCCCCAATTGTTTTGACCACTGACTTTAAAATGCGAAATCTGGATCGGAATCGTAGCCTGTCGGCCAATTTCTACGGCTTCATCAATGGCCTTCAGTACTTCGTCGCCTTCGTAACGAATGTGCGAAGCATACACGCCGCCGTAACGAGCAGCCACTTTCGCCAAACCCACAATTTCTTCGGTTTTGGAATACGTACCCGGCACATAAATCAAGCCCGTTGCTAAGCCCACCGCTCCGTCTTTCATGGCTTTTTCGACAATGGCTTCCATTTTTTGCTGTTCTTCGGGAGTGGAAGGGCGATTGACCGTTCCCATCACGGCCTTACGCACATCGTTATGGCCGATGAGTGAAGCTACATTGACGGAGGTTTTGACGCTGTCCAACTGCCTGAAATACAGCCCTAAATCTACGTTAGACAAACCGCAATTGCCTGTCACTACCGTCGTGACGCCATCATAAATAAAGTTATCAGCCGTAGGAAGTTTGAACTCGTCTTCTTCGATATGGGTGTGAACGTCGATAAAGCCCGGGCAAACAATCAATCCTTTGGCATCCAGAATTTTGGCAGCAGTCGCATTGGGTAACTGTCCGACTCGGGCGATTTTGCCGTTTTTAATGCCCACATCGCCATAAAACCACGCATTTCCCGTACCATCCACGATTTTGCCGCCGCGCAGCAGCAAGTCAAATTCCTGAGCAAAAGCGATGGTATTCAGTAAAACCAAAGAGAAGAGGATAGTGAAGAATTTCATCAGGGTGGGAGTTAGATTAGGTTAGGTTAGGTTAGACGAAGAAAGCGAAAAATTTCTGTCCTAAAAAGTGTTTTGGGTATTTCCATCTCCTATTTTACCTCTCAAACCCTTTAATTTGACTGATTACTCAGTTTCAACCCTTATTTTAAGAAATTTAACTCCCACAATAACCAGCCAAATCAGCCATAACGTACTTCCCAAAAAGCCTGCCAAATCCCACACCGGAAAGTCAGGCATGACAGTGGCGAAAAGCTCTGCTTGGGCCAACAGGTAAATAGCGGAAGCAACATACCCCATCCCAATCAGCCATGCAGGAAAGAGTCTCAATTTGTGAAAAACCATTGACATCATAACCGTCCAACCAATAGTAAACAATTGCCCCAAATGTTCCCCCAAAATAACACCGCCGTATTGGTGAATGACTTGAAAAGCAACTTTGCTCGCTTCCTTTGTCATTTCGTTTCCATTGGCAAAATTAGTAGCCAAAACAGGCACCACAAACGTCCAACGGAGCAATCCAATCATTTGTACCACCAATCCGAGAATGCCGATGATGGTCGCCAAACGTACAAACCAACCCTTATTTTCCAGTTTTTGGCCCATCAATACGTAGGCTCCGAGTAAGGGTAAACCCACCAATGCAAAGGCAAACCAAGTCCAAATCAGGGCATTTCCGCCCGCTTTAAATCGGGTTAAAATCACGCCCGTATCTTCTCTTAAAATGTTGGGATAATCAAAGGTAATCGTCAGTAAGGTATAGGGAACAAACAAGGCTAACGCCCCCGTAATCAGCAAGATGCCAATTATTTTTTCTGTGTTGAAATCTGTATTTTCCATTGTAAAAACCGTTTATTTTTTTCTTTTGCTGAAAAATGAATAACTGATACCAGGTGTTGGATTGATTTTCAGGCTTTGTCCGCTGGATGCTAAAGCCGCAACCCCTATTCTAAGATTGAGTCCGCGCCATACCATCCAGCGAAAACCCACTTCGCCAATCATGGCATTTTTGTCTTTGTACTCTCTCGTTAAGCCGCGAGCGTACGAAAGGGAGGAATAAAAAGACGAAGGATTTTCTTTTTTGCCAACGGGCAAAAACCAAAGGGTAGCACCCGTTTTAACAAAATTGGTAAATACACCCGATTCAAAAGCGGTAGTGTAGTATCCGGCATGAACGGACAGGTGTTTGTATCGGTATTCGGCACCGATGGAAGGGTTACGAAAACCGTTGATACTGAATTCGTGCGTTGAGAAACGACTTAGAGCGAAACCGGGGCTCACTGCCAAGAGGAGCAGGCTAAAGAGAGTAATTTTTTGCATAGCGTCTTTTGTTTTAGTTGACGATGCAAAGTTCCGCTTCAGGCAACGAAAACTACTGGACAAATGTCCAAAAGCGATTTTTGCGAATATTTTTCTGCCTATTTTTAACCACAGAGTAGCACAGAGTAAAAATGCGGAGTTTCACAGAGTTATAAAAAAGGGGTTGACCTTTCGACCAACCCCTTTTTTATAACAAATGCAAAGTCTGCTCTTATTGGGTTTTGCTGATAACTCCACCTTTGCGGCTATCTACTTCGACCGTCCATTTATCGGCTTTTCCTTTGACAATCCAGCGAACTTTAACGGAGTTTCCTCCGCCACCGCCCCCAAAACCGCCAAAACCACCACCGCCACCTCCTCCACCGCCACCGACGGTACCAGGAATGTTGGCTACTTCAATGGTTTGAGGATTGTATTTTTGTTCTCTGGTAAGGCCCAAATCATCGTTTTCTACAATCATTCCCGCCAATACCTGCGCATTTTTGAGGGTAATGTAGTCCGGACGCTCAATTTTGAATCGAATATCGTGTGCCGAGTGCGTTGGGATAGCCCGTTGGTTTTGAACAACTGCCGTCACTTCGGTCAGGCCGTTGGCCAATGCTTTTGACTTGATATCAAGGATTTCCAACTTAGGCATGTGATAGGCATGAAGCATAGTGAAAGCCATATTGCGGTGCCCTTCTTCTTCGAGCAAAAAGCCGGGAGTATTGCGTATATAGTTCTTCTTTGTTCCCCCAATTTCAATGTCACCGTATTGCGGATGTTTGACAGGCTTCCATTTTACGTAACTGTCTCCTAACAGCAAATACTTATCAAACTCCTCATATTCACTATTTTGATTGCGGTTTTCGGAAGAGTTTTTGTTGAACAAACGGTACGAAGTATTGATCTCGTTGGAAAACATAAACACCCCGCGTCCTAAACCAATCCAATCAATTTCACCGCCATAGACAGTATACAGGTCTTTCCAAAGAACGAAATATCGATAACCAGGAATCATTTTCTCACCCGTTTTGCCAATCACATCATAAACGGCAATATCGGATTGTGGCACGTAAATCGCATCCTCTTCGGCTCCCGGTGGACGCAACAACATCCCTCCCGTGTTATGATAACTTTGTGCGCCAGCAATATTGGGGTGGGAATAAAAGAATTTTTTTACATTTTGGGTTTCGGGCAAGGTTCCGGGATAAAAAAGTGCTCCACCTTGAATATAATCCGGTTGCCATCCCCAGCCCCAATCGCGGTTAGGATCATACGCTCCCGGATTATCTTCGTTGACACGTCCGTCGCCGTCATTGTCAATGCCTTCAAAACCAAGCATTTCGTATTCGCCCTGCTCATCAGGTTTTGCTAAAATCATACGTCCCGGATAGTCAGGGTCAATTTTATAGCGACCTGTAGGAGATTTGCGACGCATGGTGACGATGTTGCCGTCTCCGTCCAAATCATCAAAGCCATCTTCGTCCACCAAGCCATCCCCGTCATCATCAAGAGGCATCATTCCGGAACGCGATGAGCCAGTGGTGTTGGAGGTATTGATAAAGTTTTCGTGCGCATCGGGGTTTAGTGATGGAATTATGTAGAAAGTCCGTCCTTTCAACATATCGGTTACAAAATCCATTTTTCCGAAACTTTCTGCCAAATACCAAGCGGTATACATGGCAAACTGCGTGCCCTGCAACTCGTTGGCGTGAATATTTCCATCAATCCAAAACGCTGGTTTATGCTCCGGTTTACCACTTTTAAAATCGGTGATGGTCATGACGTACATGTCGCGTCCCTGATACGACTTTCCGATGGATTCGTATTTGACCAAATCAGGATACGCTTTGGCCAATTCCTGCATCAGTTTATTGAAGGCGGCATAGTCCATGTAATAATTCCACGACCATTTTACTTTTGGATTGGCCGGAGTCCCGATGGCCCGCATTCCATTAAGGTCGGGGTCAGTGGATTGAGCAATAGCCCCCAGCCCCAATGGGGAGCAAAAAACAAGGGCTAAAGCAATTTTTTTCAGTATATTTTTCATCGTTTGATTTGTCTTAAAATTTTGAAAGAAATAACGTATCCCCTCCGAGCGGTTCGCTGTTACGGATTGGAGATTTTTATTCCCCCATCGGGGCAAGGCCGCCCGTGCGGTTAGGGGGCTGTAAGGTGGTCTACTTCAACGTCACATCGGCCGATTTTACACCTGCCGTAGGACAGCCCGCCTCAATGGTCAGTTTACCTGTTCCGGATACCAACCAAGTGTATTCTTCGGATTCATCGGGAGCCAATGCACTGCGAAGATTGAGACGACGGCCCGATACAATGGCCTGACCGGCACCCAATTTGAGTTCCGTTTTTACCTTTTGAACAAACCGTACCCGATCGCCGATTTCGGCATACGTAGGCAACAAACCTTTGTTAATCACCGTCGCGGTTACGCGGGTCAGACCATTACCAAGCGATTCTGATTTTACATTCACCAACTGAACATCCGGCATTTGAGCACCCAAACCGGTTAAAAATTTCAAGTGTTTATCAGCAGAAGCTGCCAAGTAAGAAACCGGAGGGTTCAATTTTGCAAAAGGAACAATACCTCCCACTTCGGCTTTTTGATTGGGAAAATCAGGGTGTTGAATGGTTTTCCAATCTACGTACACACCCGTTAATTTTTCTTTGTCGGCCCATTTCAGAAAACGGGTATCGTCTTCACTGGCATTCGCAGCATTGGCCGCGGCAGCAGCACCGCCTCCTGCACCTCCACCAAAACGGCCTCCTCCGCCACCACCGCCTGCGGGCGGACCGGCAGGTGCCGTGGTGTTGGAAGGTGTAGTTGGAACGGCTGCGGCACGACGAGTAGTATCTCGGGGAGCATCCACTTTAGAAGCCCACCAACCGGGCGTAGTAAAACTATAACGACCAGCGTGATAATAAGCCGTTTGAGAGAAATTAGCCCGTGTTTGAGACATGGAAGGTGCATCTTTCAGCCCCGTACGGCCATTGTACAATTTAGACACTTGGTCCATCGCCTTCACATCTTTCGAGAGCGGTCCGGTCAGAATCCGACGCGCTACTCTGGAAGCGTCAAATCTGGGTGCTTCGCTGAGATTGTTGTTGGGGCCGAACGTAAGCACGGCAAAGATGTTAGGAGCGCGGTACAAAAAGTCCAATAAAGCCCGAACTTCCGGCTCAGAAGCGGCGTATTCGCCACCGCCCGGTACGAAGATTTGATAATCAAACGTAAAGTTTTTCTCGGGATTGATACCACCGGCACCGTCTTCGTTGAAGGCTTTGTCTTTATCGTTGTCAATTCCTTCGCTGAAAATCAGGTATTTTCCGCTTTCTCCTTTGGTGGGGTCTGCTTTGACCAAAATGCGCGGATCTTCTTTACTCCCCACAAACGTTCCTGACGGGTTTTCCACGCGCACCCACGTGACCAATCCATCGCCGTTGAGGTCTTCAAAAGGATCTTCGTCAACGCGGCCATCGCGGTCGTCATCGACTTTGGTATCATTGCCGGTGCGCTCGTATTTCAATTTAGCCGAAAATTGCTCCTGCGCATCAGGATTCATGCTGGGCAGAAAGTAAAACGTTTTGGCATCCAATAATTTAGAAATACTGTCGGCATTGGCAGCACCGAGCATTTTTTCCGCCGTTTGAATGGCGAGTTCAGTTCCTGCCAAGTGAGTTCCGTCCAATCCGGCCACGACCAGAATCGCAGGTTTTTTGGTGGCATCGCCTTTGCCCAACGTAAGTAACCAAAGGTCGCGGCCGCCCGAACTTTTGCCAATCGAACGCACAGAAGCCTGTGCAGCGTACTTGGAAGACAAATTTTTAAGTCGAGTGGAGAGCTGTGCGTGGTTGTTGTAGGTTGCAGTTTGCGCTTCGGTTAGTTGCGCCATACACACCAACGCCATCACTCCCCCATAGAGTAGTTGACGAATCATAAAGTTTGGTTTTAGTTTTCACCGGCAATTTAGCTAAGAAAAATATACCAAACACATTGTTGTCAGGCAGAGCGATAAAAACCGAAATTGTAGAGAGGTACAGGTGGGTTTTGTGCGGGTTGTTTCCTCTCTTAGTTGGCCGAACGAGACTTTAAAATGAAGCAAAATAAATCCCGCTGTAATATTTTGTGTGTTAACCCTTTTGTCCTGTTATTTTTGTTTTCAAAATCACAATTATGGCAAAAGTAAAAATTGAAATCACAACTGATATAGGCGAAACTGTTTTAGTGGA
>Ga0247843_1005304_pt1 | contig 18073 bp, 12 predicted proteins | sample LaCruzMarch2017__FD_192420 | JGI IMG/M metagenome (GOLD analysis project Ga0247843, IMG submission 192420) | Freshwater microbial communities from meromictic Lake La Cruz, Castile-La Mancha, Spain - LaCruzMarch2017_8m | ecosystem: Environmental > Aquatic > Freshwater > Lake | place: Spain...
GTTCGATGGCTTCGGCCTCGACGAAGGTGCGACCGGAGAGGGACTCGGCGACGAGTTTGCGCACGTCGTCAGGCAGCTTGGAGATGTTGCAAACGGTGCGGGATCGCGGCCCGTCGGGAGTGCGGAATGACTCGCGCACCAGATAGGTGACGTAGGTTTTGCCGTTTCGGCGGGATTTGGTGGCTTGAACAAACACTTGCTACCGTAAATAGAGATTTAAACGAATAAGGTCAACAGTTATTTTGATTGTTGTTGATGTAATACTTGCTACATTTTCGTGTAGTTTTACTGATTTGCAGTCACTTAGAAAAAAATCAGGGGGAAGTTAGGTTAAACCTTCTGCGGTTTTTAGGATCAAGGCTCTTTGCGGCCAGCAGATTGTGGCAGATCGCCCCGGGCAAAGGACGCTTTCGGGTTTATCGTGAAACGGGAGGTATCAGGCTGAGCCGGCAATTTCCGCTGCCGTCTTGAAGTGGGTCTTTGCAAAGTTTTCCAGGACACCGGGGCCGTTATTGGAAACGATCTCCGCGGCGGCGGCCTTCACCGCGGCCGAGACTCCCCGGGGGAGCTTCACTCCGGCCTTGCCGCCGGCATCCTCAAGCCAGCCGATGAATTTTTCCCGGGCCAGGATCGAGGCCGCCGCTACAGCGAAATCCGACTCCGCCTTCGTCCGCTGGTCGAGGCGGATATTCTTTCCTTTATCCATCAGCGCGCGTTCGAGGACCCGGACATCAGCAAATTTGTCCGAGAGGGCGCGCGGGCAATCCGGGCGGGCCTCGCAGAGATTCTCGATCACCCGCGCGTGCCCCCACGCGAGGAGGCGGTTGAGGTTTCCGATCTTCCGGTAGAGCTCGTTGTATCGCGGCGGGGCGATGGTGACGACGCTGTGAGGGGCGCCGGATTTGCGGATGGCGTCGGCGAGATCACGGATGCGCCTGTCCGAGCTGATCGCCTTGCTGTCCTGCACGCCGGCGTCGCGGAAGGATTTTGCCAGCCCGGCGTCCACATAGACCCCTGCGATGACGAGCGGGCCGAAGAAGTCGCCCTTTCCGCTTTCATCGATTCCAAAATGCGGCTCGAACAGCTCGGGGGAATGGACCTCCTCATAGCCCAGCTTCGCCTCGCCGAGGACAAAGGGCTCGAGCACGAACGTGATGAAATCCTCGATGCCTTTCCCCTGGATCACCGCCTTGGGCCCCTTCTCATAGACCGCAATCGTCAGCTTCTGCTTGCGCGCTGAGTAGAGCATATAAGGCTTTTGCTCGAACTCATACCCCTGCTCCGAAAGGATCGTCTTCAGCAGTCCGGCCTGCTCCGCCGTGAGCGGCGCCGTATGCGAATGCAAAGGTTTCGACATCCGCATATTCAGTGCGTAATCACTCGCGTCTGTCCAGATGATACCGAATTTCCACCGGGCCCTGCGCGCATGGTTCCGCGAATGCGGCCGCGACCTCCCGTGGCGCCGCCGGCACGATCCCTACGCGGTGCTCGTCTCCGAATTCATGCTCCAGCAGACCACTGTCGCCGCGGTCATCCCGCATTTCGAGCGATGGATGAGGGCGTTTCCCGATGTTTGCACCCTGTCCATGGCGGACGAACAGGACGTGCTCTCCCACTGGCAAGGGCTCGGCTACTACTCGCGCGGCCGCAATCTTCTCCGGGCCGCCCGGGAGATCGTCGATCGCTTTGACGGGGAGATCCCGCGGGAGGTTTCCGCATTGCGCAAATTGCCCGGAGTCGGTCCCTATACCGCCGCCGCCGTGGCCGCTTTCGCTTTTGACGAATCCGTCCCTGTTCTCGATGCCAATATCATCCGCGTCGTCGCCCGGCTGGCAAACTTCAAAAAGCCCGTGACAACCGCCGCCGGGAAAATGTTCCTGGAGAAATTCGCGCGCAGCCTGCTTCCGGAATCCGGCGGACGCCTTCACACGTCGGCCCTGATGGACCTCGGCGCGATGGTTTGCAGGTCGGGGGAACCGGATTGCTCCGCCTGCCCGGCAGGCAAATTCTGCAAGGCGGAACACCCGGGGAAAATTCCGGTCAAGCCACCGCGTGCAACCGTGATCCATGAGCGCGACGTGCGCGGCTTCGCCACCAGGGAACAGAGCGTCTATCTCACCCTCTCGCCCGGCCCCCGCTGGCGCGGGCTCTGGCTCCTCCCGCACGCCAAACCCGGCGGAAAAGTTCTTGGCAAAACCACCTTTGCCGTCACCCGCCACCGGATCCAAATGGAAGTCGTCCGCGCGAGGCCGGCAAATGGCAGCGCCCCCTTTCCCTTTGACCGCCTCCCCCCGATGCCCACCCCCCACCGCAGGGCGCTGGAGATGCTGATCGAACGTGCACGCTGATCGAACATGAATCCCCTTTGCCGTATAGAAAACACACCGTGGCATGGGCATTCCTGCCCATGTCATTTTTCGATGGAGCGGAATAATGGTCAGCCCGCGCATGCGTGCATTGCATAAATGCACGGACTTGTATCTTGATTTCGACCGTTGAATTGGGCTCGTCCCAAGCAACAGTTTTTATCTGGGGGCTGCGCGCTTCTGCGTGAGACATGTGGAACCATCCTGTGATGATCCGGTGAGGTTCCATGCCGGATTGCGGTTGCCTCCTTCCGTGGTATCCTTTGAGCCATGAAATCCTCCGTCCTCGTTCTCCTGTTGATGAGTTCTCCGGCATGGGCCGGCGATCCGGCGGCTTCGGCAACCACCGTCGGCGGCGTGAAAATGTTCGGAGTGGCGGCTGCCAGGGCAAAGGGCAACCTGTGCCTGTCCCCGTTCTCGATCCAATCGGCGCTGGCGATGACCTTTGGAGGGGCGGAGGGAAAGACCCGCTCCGAGATGGCGGCAGCCCTTGGCTTTCCATCTGATGCTTCCGCCTTGGCTTCGTCGTTCGAATCCCTGAATGCCTCACTGCTGAAATCCGCGGAGCGCGCGGGCACGGACACGTCGTTGAATGTCGCCAACCGCCTCTTCGGAGCGAAGGGTTTCGCGTTCCGTCCGGCATTCCTCGCCCTCTGCAAGGACCGGTTTGGAGCGCCGCTGGAGGAGATGAATTTTCGTGCGAACCCGGCGGCCGCAGCCCGGCACATCAACCAATGGGTGGAAAAGCAGACCGCAGACCGGATTCGCAACCTCATTCCGGAAAACGCGCTCACCAGGGATACGACGCTTGTTCTGGCCAACGCGCTCTATCTCAAAACTCCCTGGGCCGGGGAGTTTTCAATGGCCCCCGACCTTTCATTTCATGTGGATGGCGGAAAGGGGGACCGGGTGCCCGCGATCGCCCGCACGGATTCGTTCGGATACCGGAAGGCCGGCGGATTCACATCGGTCAGCATTCCCTTCCGGGGCGGGGAGATCCAGTTTTTGATTCTGCTTCCGGAAGGCCCGCTGCCGCCGCTGACGGATGACATCCTGTCCGCCGGCATCGATCTCCCGCCGGCCGACGTGGCGCTGACCCTGCCGAAGTTCCGGCTGGAGCCGCCGACCCTCCCGCTTGGAGAAATTCTTCAGTCGCTCGGAATGAAGTCGGCCTTCGACATCCCGGAGGGAAGCGCGGACTTCGACGGTATCGCGCCCCGCTTGCCGGACGACTACCTCTACATCTCAGACGTCTTCCACAAGGTCTTCTTCGCGCTCGATGAAAAAGGCATCGAGGCCGCCGCCGCAACAGCCGTTGTCATGATGCGTGCCACCTCGATGCCTGTGCGCAGGGAACCGGTTGAGGTCCGCGTGGACCGGCCGTTCTATTTCGCCGTCCAGCACGTCCCCACCGGGGCATGCCTGTTTCTCGGGAGAATCACCGATCCCCGCTGAGGCCGCTTATTTCGGCCCCATGTATTCGCCGAAGATCAGCGTGTAGCCGTCGGGGTCGGTCAGCGAGAACTCCCGCATGTTCGTTGAGGAGGTTTTCAGCTCGGTGTTGAGCTTGGTTCCGGCGGCGTTCACCTGCTTGTAAAAGTCGTCGATGCGGACCATCTGGATGTAGAGCGACGGCTTGTAGCCCTTGGCGGAATTTTTGTCCGCGACGAATCCGATCTGGACGCCGTCGCGGCCGACGGCCACGTAGTTGCCGCTCTGCAAGATCAGCTCAAAGCCGAGCTTGCCGGAGTAGAATTCCACAGCCCGCCTCAGGGTCGCGACAGCGAGGGTCGGGATCAGATCCACCATCTCCGGCTTCGCCTGAAGGTGGATCAAGCCGTCCGGGCCGGGCAGCACGGGAGCGTTTGTGTTCGTCTGGGCGTTCGCGCCATCAGCAGCCAGGAGTGCGACGGACAGAAGGGAGGCAATGAATTTCATGGGTATGGGATGGTTTGAAGACAGCCATTGAGAACGGCTTGGCTTTTGATCGCTCAATGAAGCCGGTTCTGCTGCATTTTCACAATACTGAATTTATCTTCCTGCCATGAGCGCAAGAAATATCGGGATAGCAGGTCACCACAAGGTGCCCCCCACCACAAATTCACTTTTTGAATGCTGCCCGGCCCTACACCTTCCCGCGGCGGGATTCCAGCTCCCGGCGGATTTCATCCACCCGTTCCCGGCTGAGATTGTAGTTGTAGATGGCGATGGCGCAGATGCTCAAAAATGTGATGGGGATCCAGACATAGCATGTCCTCAGGTTATGCAGCACATAGTCGGGCTGCTGGCCGCCATTGTTGACATTGAAGCCGACCCAGACGAGCAGGATGCCGCCGAGCCCGGAGATGAACGTCGCTGTCATCTTGCCAATCCAGGTGAAGACGGCCGTGAAACTCCCCTCGCTTCTGCGCCCGCAGGCCAGTTCGTCATAGTCCACCACATCGGCCAGCATCGAGGGGAGGATGAGCCATGTCCCCATCCCGATGGGGGAGATGATGAGCGGCGGAATGACCTGCCACCACGGATGGTCGGGGGTGAAGAAGATGTAGGTGGAGAGGTAGCCGGTGATGCCGAACCCCAGAGCCAGGTAAAGGAGGGCCTTTTTGCCGAATTTTGTGGCCACCCATGTGAGCGCTGGAACGCAGAACATGCTTGGCAGAAAGAGAAGCGTGCCAGTGACCCCCTGAATCTTTGTCGCCAGCACGATATCCCCGCGGCACACGACGTAGGCGTTCATGTAAAAGCTCAGGGCGCTGACAATCCCGGATCCGATCGTGTTGCAGAGCAGGATGACCGCGAGCATGAGAAATGGCCTGGTGGACAGGGTCTGCTTCATCGCAGGCAGCAGCCGCTCCTTGGCCTGCTTGCTGACGGCATGGTAATAGCGCTCCTTGACGAAGAGGCCCGGCAGGATGCCGAATGCGATGGCGAGCACGGCCATCACGATGCTGATGGTGCGCATCCCCCCCGCCAGATTCGGTCCGCCGTTGTAGCTCGTGCCGAAGACCGAAAGCGCGGCCAGGGCAGGGATCCAGCCGATGCACATCGCCCAGATCTGCTGGGGCACCACGCGATAAGCCGTGATCCCGATGCGCTCGTCGTAGTTGGGCGACATCTCCAGCTGCAGGCTGTAATACGGCATCGCCCAGAGCGAGTAGCTGGCATACAAGAGCATGCCGGCGGGGATCAGCCAGGCTGCCATCTGCCACTGCGACAAACCCTGGGGAACCCACCAGATCAGCGGAAGAAACAGGCCGGTCAGAATTCCCCCCGCAACAATAAACGGCCGGCGGCGCCCCCAGCGGGTGCGCGCGTTGTCCGAAAGGTTGCCGAAGAACAGGTCGCAGACGGCATCCCAAAGGCGCCAGATCACAAGAATCCACCCGAGCAGCGCCGGGCTCATGCCCAGCCCGATGTTCAGAATCGGAGTGAAGTGGTTGTTGGTCACCCAAATGGACATGACCTCGGTCGTCCCCCCGAGCCCGTAGGCGAGCTTTTGGCCGACCGGCACCCGGTCGTTTTCAGGCACTTTCGAGCCCAAAACCTTTTTCAGCCAGGCTGAGGGATGGCGTCCGTCCGGTTTGGTGACCGGTTCATTTGTCTTGGCCGAACTCCCGGTCGGCCCGCTTTCGTTGTTTTCCATTTCGTCTGGGATGGCGGATCAGCCGCGCAGCCCGTCTGTTCCAAACCGTTCCGGCGCGCTGACGAATCCCGGCGCAGAAGCTAGCGGGTTTCCGGCCTGCCGTTCCACAAAATCCTGTCCGGCAGAGGTGCGTCCGCCGCCTCCGAAAGCCGGGAACAAAGCGCCGGCATGCCCGGCGGGGCATTTTACGTATAAATTTTTGCCGCTGAAAATGGCATTGTTTCACCCGCGCCGCGGTCTAAGGTTTTCCCCATGCATTTGAATCGCTTGCTTGCGGGCTGCCTTTTCCTCCCCTCGATTTTGTGTGCCGGGGTGAAGATGATCGAGGACTTCGGCGGCAGGGCGGACGGGAAGACCGACAACGGGCCGGCCTTCATGAAGGCGTTTGCCTTCGCCAGGGAAAACCCGGGCACGACGCTCCGCCTGGGCGGGGTCTGCCGGATTTCCGCTCCTCTGACCGATGACGGGGACGGACAGATCAGCAACGGCGGACTGCCGATGGGCGCGGGGGTGAGCGGAGCAACAGACCTGACGATCGAGGATGGAGAGATCCTCCTGGGCGGGAGGTTCGGCGCATTCTTCTTCGACCATTGCAAGGGGCTGACCATACGGAATGTCGTGTTCGACTACGATCCCCCGATCATTTCCCAGGGCCGGATCCTCTCATCGGACCCCGCCGGGCGGAAAGTGGTCGTCGAAGCGGACCCCGGCTATCCGGCACCGGTGGCGGAGCATTTTCCCAAGAAGGGCGGCACGTGGTTCATGGTCTTCAAACCCGGCGGCGAGCCCGGGTTTCACTTTGTCGGATACGTGACCGGCGCGGAGCCGGGCGAAGGCGGGAGCGTGACGCTCGCCCATGACCGCAAGGATCTGGCCGGGGTGCTGGATGGGGCATCCGGCTGGCGCTACGTGAGGGTGCTGCGGGGCTCGCACCTCAATGTTTTCCGGTTTTGCGACGGTTTGAAGCTCGAGGGATGCTCGATTCACGGGACGAGCGCGTTCGCCTCGCTGTTCATGTTTTGCAACGATGTCGTTTTGCGGGGCAACCGGATCTGCCCGAGGGGGGGACGATTGGTTTCCACATGCGCGGACGGGTTCCATTTCATCGGCGGCCGCCGCGGCCCGCGCATCGAAAACAATTTTTTTGACCGCCTGGTGGACGACAACATCGTGATCTCGCTCCGAGGAAACCGGGTCAAGTCGGCGATCGGCAACCAGCTCGAACTTCAGGGCGCCTCGGTCACCTGGTATGAGGTCGGGGATACGATCGAGATCGTGGAGGTCGGGGAAAGCCGCCGCACCGAATACAAGATCGTTGACATGAAGCCACAGAACAACATCTGGCAGCCACCCGTGATGACCCTCGACCGAGCCATCGAGGGGAAGATCGTGACGGTCGAAAACAAGGATCCCGAGGCGCTCCCGACGGTTGTCTTCAACAAGAGCTGGAGGCAGGAGGGGACGGTGATTCGCGGCAACGTCTTTCAGAACACCCGGCGCTATGCGGTCTTCATGGGCGCGGGAGGCGTGACCATCGAGAACAACGCGATGTCCAACCACACAAGCGCCGCGATCCTCTGCTCCTACATCGAGATGCTCCACAACAAGCCGAACAACCTGATCTACTACTTCTCGAGCGACATCATGATCCGGAACAACACGATTGTGAACGCGCTCAACTTCGGTGCGGGCGGGCGCAACCTCGCGCGGCCCCGCGGCGCGATCGAGATCTACGACTTCGACGGTGACGTCATCGGCACCGGGCAGCTGAGGCTCCCGCAGAGGATTTCCATCCTGGACAACCTCATCGTCAACTCGGGATCGGCCGGGATCTCGATTGCCAATTCCACGGATGTCACGCTGAGCGGAAACGCGATCCTGTTTCCCAACCAGCAGGCGCAGGAGAACGGCTATGGAATCAACATCTTCGCATCCGATGTGAACCTCTCAAACAACGTGTTCCAGGGCCCCCGGATCGACGAGGACGTGCATCAGGCACCGTAGGCGACGAACACATGCCAGCCGCTTGCTGATGACGAGTTGATAACCACCCCAGCGTGATGCCGTGCGAAATCGTTCTCTGAAAATTCATTTCCGGAAATCACGCAATGCCTCCAGGTAACCCATGCCCGTGCGATATTCGGGCTCCAGATAGCCGCCTTCGCCCCATTCATTCCATGCATAGATGGTGATGATGCGGGGTTTTGTTCTGTGGCGATCCAATACTCCGACAGCTTGCTGCAATGCATTTTTAAACTCTGCAGGAGTGTTTTTGACGAGAACCGGACCAAATGGATATGGCTTGTTTTCCCATGCTGCATCGGGAGGGCAGCGCGGGCTGGCATCCCAGCCCATGGTGACATTGGGGAAATATGGCAGGCGGAAAGCCGATGCGGATTTCTCCATCCCATTCAACCACCCGCCATTATCCACAGCCTCAAAGTAGCGATCCCGGAAAGGGGCGTAGTCCGATGTCGGGAAATCCGGCAGCACCTGATGATGGATCCAGACGTAACTCGTCAGGCTGTCAAACCCCAGTTTTTTTGCCAATTCCGGTGTCGTGCCATACAGGATGGCGTTGAGGTGGATGCCAGGCAACCCTGCAGCGACCGCCTTCTTGCGAAACTGCCGCAGCGCTTCAGCCGCCTTGGCGACCGATCCGAATCCATCAACGAATTTCCGGGGATCTTGCATGGAAAAATACGGGCTGCCATTGACGCGCCAATAGTTCGGTTGGAGGAAAAAGTCTGAAACCACCTCGTTTGTGATTCCCTCCCATGTCTCGGGAGTGATTTTTCCTTTTCCAATGCCCTCGACATCGTGGTTGGCCCACATCAGAGCAAATTTTACGCGATCCCGGTTGGCTGCCTGCAAAAATCCCTTTCGGAGGGCGTCGTCGAGGTATCGTTTCGGGCCGTCAAAGGCATACCAGCAGAAGATGAATGCTTCCAATCCATGGTCTGCCGCCGCATCGATCTTTTGCGCCATGATTTCGGGTTCCCGCTCGTCCTGCATCCCCCACAATGGATACTTCGGCTGAAGATGGCCCGGAAACTTCGGCTGGGCGCGAACCAGATTTCCCCACTCGCTGTCGGACGGAGCACCCCAATTCGGAAAGTAATATGCCGCCAAATGCACAGGCTCGCCATGCGCGGCAATCATTGGGCACAGGAGAAGAGCCAGCAAAAAGAAACGCATGCTCAGGAGGTGGGGATACCCGGCGGGGTTGTTTTTGCCCCGGTGCTTGAATTTTGCCTCTTTGTCGCAATTCAAAGTTTAAACCTCAGAAATCAACGAGGACGTGCATCAGGCTCCGTAGGCGACGAACACATGCCAGCCCGGGGGAACGCTCTTCGGAATGGCATTCCGGGTTCGGAAACCGGGTGGCAACTCAAGCATTGAGTTTGTTCCCTCGGGAACGGTCAGCTCGATCGCGAGGCGCTTGCCAGTTAGCTTCCAATGGCACTTTGCCAGCCCGAGAGGGGTCTCGAGTGATGTCCTGGCCCACCGGAGATCGCCGCCTGGCTGCGGGGCAAACAGGATTTTTTTGAAGCCGGGCGCCATCGGGCGGATGCCGCCGACCACTCCATAGATCCATTCCCCGATCGCTCCGTAGGCGTAGTGGTTGAACGAATTCATATCCACCGGACCGAAGCCGCTCTCCTTCGTGTAGCTGTTCCATCGCTCCCACATCGTGGTCGCGCCGTTCTTCACCGTGTAGAGCCAGGAGGGATAGGTATCCTGGAGCAGCAGACGGTAGGCGATATCCGCACGCCCGAACCGGGTGAGCACCGGGCAGAGCAGAGGAGTACCCACGAAGCCGGTGGTGAGATGCCAGTCGCGCGCCTGGATCAGATCGACCAGATGCCCGAAGGCCTTCGGGCGGAGTGCCGGCGGAAGCAAATCAAAAGCGAGCGCCAGCAGGTAGGAGGTCTGGCAATGGCCCACGACGCGCCCTCCCGGGGTGACGTAAGCATTCTGGAACGCCTTAACGATGCGACCGTGCAAGCGGCGGAACGCGAGCGCGTCGGCACGCTTTCCGAGCACGGTGGCAGTCTTTTCCATGAGCTGTGTCGTGTGCGCAAAATACGCCGTGCCGACGAGATCACATGGAACCGGCGCGTTGGGAGGCGAGACCGCATTGATCGCGAGCCAGTCACCGTAGGCAGTTGGCGGACGCAGGAGGTTGTTGGACGTCTTTTCCTGGTAGTCGATCCATCGGGCCATCGCGGGATAGAATTTCTCAAGTATCTCCTTGTCGCCGTAATGCCAGAAGATCTTCCACGGGCAGATGACGCCCGCGTCCCCCCAGGCGGCATTGCCAAATGTTGGCAGTAGGTTGGGAGCAATGTCGGGGAAGGCACCGTCTTTGCGCTGCCCGTCCGCAAGATCGTGCATCCATTTTTGAAAAAACGTGCGGACGTCGTAATGGAACGCGGCTGTGCCGACGAAGACCTGCGCGTCTCCGGTCCAGCCGAGCCGCTCGTCGCGCTGCGGGCAATCGGTGGGGACATCGAGGAAATTCCCGCGCAGGCCCCACCGGATATTTTCGTTCAGGCGGTTGAGGGCCGGATTGGAGCACCGGAAGCGGCCGGTCGCCCGCATGTCGGTGTGCAGGACGAGCGCCGTGAGCAAATCCTTGCCGGGCTTATTGGTCAGGCCCTCCACCTCGACATAGCGGAACCCGTGAAATGTGAAGCGAGGGGTCCATTCCTCCAAGCCACCGCCGCGACAGGTATAAACATCTGTGGCGCGGGCGCTGCGGAGATTGGCACGGTAAAGCGTCCCGTCGTCTTGAAGCATCTCGGCGAAACGAAGAGTCACTTTCTGTCCGCGCCGGCCCCGGATGCTCAGCCGGCAGAGACCGGAGAGATTCTGTCCAAAGTCGAAAACAAATTTTCCCGGTTGGGGTTCGGTGATCCGCCTGGGCAGGAGGGTCTGGGTCACATGAACCGGATCGTTGATCTTTGCCTGAAGGATGCCGGGATACGCGGGAAACACGTCCGCCGGACGCCATCCGGTCGAGTTTCCGGAAGGCGAGCACCAGTCCCGGATTTCCCGGCGGGCATCGTAGGATTCGCCGTTGTAGAGGTCCGATGAAACAATCGGGCCATTGCGGACTTCCCATTGCCGGTCGGTTTCCACGCGGATCTTCAGTCCGTTGGTTAATTCAACATCGAGCCGGGCGAGGAGTTGGGGATGCTTTCCATAGTGGTTCCTTGCGCCCTTCCAGAGAAGATATCCGCAGAACCACCCGTCCCCGAGAATTGCCCCCAATGTGTTGGGGCCGGTCCGCAAACTGTCCGTAACATCATAAGAGAGAACCTGCGTGCGCTTGCGGTAGTCGCTCCACCCGGGCGCGAGAACATCCTCGCCGATCTTTTTCCCGTTGAGGTGGAGTTCGGCAACCCCGAGGGCTGTCCATTGGAGGGTGGCCTTGCGGACGTTGCCAGGAAGATCAAACGATCTCCGGAGATAGGGGCTGGGTTGTTCGCCGGTGGTGACCCGGCGCTTGTCGCCGATCCACAGGGCGCGTTGGAATTGCTTCATCATTTTTTTGGGAGACTGACTGACGCCGGACATTCGGGGGAACGCGCCGGGCGGCCGATCGTTTGTTTGGAATCTGCTTCTGATGGGAAGCAGCTTTGATAGAACCCGGGAGCCGGCAATATTCAAGGCTAAATCCCGCAGTTTTCCATCCGCTCGTCTGTCGCCGCCTTCACGAGGGAGGGCGCTGCTCTGTCAGCGCCGACTTTTCTCCAAGCCGATTTCACGGACGACACGGCGGTCGTCCCTCCAGGAATCAAGCAGTCCCGATCCAGGCTCTCAGTTTGATTTGATCTGCTTCAGCAACTCAGCCCGTTCCTTGGCCAACTCCGGACTGGCATCCCAGAGGTTGGTTGTTTCGGCGGGGTCCTCCGACACTTTGAAGAGCTGGTTTTTGTTTTCGGCAAACCCTTTGTATTGGGGCTCCAGGTCCGCCTGTTCGATCAGTTTCCAATCCCCCTGGCGGATTGCAAAATTTCCGATGGCCGAGCGGAGGACGAGCGAGTCGCGCCCGGTCGCGCCCGGCTCCCCTTTCCACAGCGGGAGGGCATTCACGCTGTCCAGCTTCGAGGGGACGTCTTTGCCGAACATCGCCGAGAAGGTGGCAAAAAGATCCGTGAGGCCCACCACCGAGTCGCACGTCGAGTCGGCAGGGACCTGCCCGGGCCAGCGGACGATGAACGGCACCCGGAATCCGCCATCGTAGATGCCGTGCTTTTTGCCGCGAAGGCCGCCGCAGATTTTGTGGCCGGCCTCCGAGGCTGCGAAGTTTTCCGGATACTTTTCGATCATGAACTTCGGCGAGTGCGAGTCGATGCAGACGCCGCCATTGTCGCTGGAGAAAACGATCAATGTGTTTTCCGCGACCCCTGCCTTTTTCAGGGCGTCGAGCAGTGTGCCGACACAGCTGTCAAGTTCCTGCACGAAATCCCCGTAGAGCCCGCAGCCGCTTTTTCCGATAAAATCCGCCGACGGCGTGATCGGGTTGTGGGGGATATTCGGGGCGAAATAGAGAAAGAACGGCTTGTCTTTTGACCTCTCGATGAACTCGACAGCTTTCCTGGTCAGATCGCCGGCGACGCGATCGTTTTTGTATTCCGCATCGGGATTTGAGGGGATCACCGCGGGCTGTTTTCCGGGTTCGCGAACGACGGTCACACCCCCCCCCGGCTTGAGTCCGAAAAACCGGTGGTTTTCAATGTAGACGCGCGGCTGGTTGCTCACGTTTGCGGCCAGGCCGAAGAAGTAATCGAACCCGACCTCCAGCGGTCCTGGTTTGATCTCATCCCGGCTCCAGTCGTAGCGGATGGATAGATTGTCCCCCTCGCCGAATCCAAGGTGCCATTTCCCCACGCAGGCGGTGGAATACCCGGCGCTTTTGAACAGGGAGGCCAGCGTTGGCTGTCCGGATGCAAACACCAGAGGCGAGTCAGGTGCCAGCGTCTGGTTTGCCGGATGCCTGGGTGTCCGCCAGGCATAGGAGCCGGTGAGAACCCCGTAGCGCGTCGGGGAGCAGACGGAGGACGGCGTGTAGGCATGGGTGAACCGGCATCCTTCTCTCGCCAGGCGGTCGAGATTGGGAGTCTTGATCCTGGTCGCCCCGTAGCAGCCCAGGTCGCCATAACCCAGGTCGTCGGCAAGAATCACCACGACGTTAGGCTTGGCATCGGTGGTGGAGGACTGTGCAAAAACCGCGGTGCCTGGCAATCCTGCCACGACAAGCGCCCCGATCAATTTCTTCAAGATGTCGGATTTCATAGAATCGATTTTTTATTCGAGCGTCAGCGTGAGTGCGGGGACTTTGGCCGGGAGAGAAAGGTTGCCGGGGCCGAAAATCGAATACGAATTCGCGAGCTGGTCGGTGATGTCGAGTGCCTCCCGGTCACTGATCTCGAGACGGAACGCTGCGACCGGAGTGGTTGTCCTCTGATAGTCGGCCTGGATCATTTCGGTGACATCCACTTCAATCGGTCCAGGCTTGTCGTCGCTGGTGATGAGCTGAAGCTTCTTCGAGAAACTCTGCTCGTCCGCGAAGTGGGATGTCGCGAGGCCGCGCCAGCGCAGATCCGATGTCCAAGAGTCATCGCGCCAGTCCTCAGCATGGACAAGCCAGAGCGGAGGCATTGGCTTGTCAGCGGCCTGATGCGTGATACTGCCGATGTTCAAGCGCAGTGTCGCGTGAGTGATCTTGCGTCCGTCAAGCGGGGGAAGATGGAACAATAGAAATTGCTTGCGCGCGCGGTATGGAACGTCCGGATTGCCCACGTCCCCGACTTGAAGCGACCCCTCGGTGGGATTCACTTTTCCTCCCGGATCACCGGAAACCATCCCGGAATTTTTGAAGTCATCCATGAAATAGGCGACGACTTCGCCGGGCATCGTGATCGAGTTCACGAGGACTTCCTCAGCCGTCAGCGCGAGGAGATGACAGGCGAAGGCGGCCAGGCAGATAATCAGGGGTTTCATGGGAGGGTTTGTTGCTTCAGGTTTTAGTGTTTGTCAGTGGCCGTTAGTGGTTTCCAGATTCAAGGGTTGTGGAGGACTCCCATTTCCGGATTTCGATCTGATCGAACGTGACGTCTCCGCCTTCCGAGAAAAGGAAGAGCCTGTTGTGCGAAGGGTCCTTTGTCCCGCGCTTCACCACGCACTGTTGTCCGTTCAGCTCCACATCGATCAGGCGTTCAGGGCCGAGGATGATGTCGAGCGCCACCGGCTGATCGACGTTTTTGACACTTCCCATCCCGGGCGCAAAGATGTGTTTGCCCGGTCCGGCGACCTGGCCGAATGATGCGGTCATTTCCGCCGGATTGAATACCAGGGCGGTGCCGCCGGTGTAGTTGCCAGTCCCACGGAATGCGAGGCCGAAGGTTTTGCATCCGGCGGAAGGGCGTGCAGTCAGGCGGATGCGCGCCAGCGGAGGCAGCCCGTCGATCACGGCCGCGGCAAATTCCCCGGAGGATTTCACGGTGACGCTCCTGTCTCCGGCTTCCGAAGTTCCGATCAAGGGCGCGGCTTTCAGATCCAGGACCTCGCCGCGCAGCGGAGTCATCTCGGGAACAAATTTTTCGCCGAGCGTCCCATCGGGCAGTTTCAGCAGTTCATGGACCACGGAGTCGCCACCCCATCCGCCGTCGCCGACCATGCCGACAATGAGGCGGCGTCCGTCCTTGTAGGGCGCGGTTTTTGGAACTCCGAGCGAGGAGTGCGGGATATCCTGCCACGGTCCGCGAAGGCTCTCTCCCTTTCGCGCCGTGCGGGAGGCAAAGAAATAGTGCCCGCCCTGAAACCGGAAGTAGTGCGGGCAATCGCAGTTCTTCGGGGCGAACGCGAACGGCGATTTTTCTTCCTTCCAGTTTTGCAGGTCCTGGGACGTGTAAAAAAAGATCTGGCGCTGTTTGTCTCGCTCGCCTCGCGTCAGAAGACCATATCCGCCGCCCTCCATTTCAAAAATGTCCGGATCGCCGCCGGCCACCCCGGCAAGGGGCTTGCCGGGAGCCTCGAAGTGAATTCCATCCTTGCTGCGGATGATCGTCACTCCCACCTCCGTTTTCCCTTTCCGGACCGCCGGGGCCATCTTTAAGTTCCATTGGAGCCCGACATATTCCCCTCCGATTTTTGAGAATGAGCCGGTCCAGACAGCCCCTTCCTCTGGACCGCTCTTCACCGCGTCGGGATGCTCCACCCAATGCACCAGATCGGCGCTCGAAAGGTGTCCGTAAGCAAGCCCTCCCCATCCCCAGCGCCTCTGCCAGTGGGAGCGGTCTTTCAGGTAGTAAAGATGCCAGCGCTCGCCGTCGAACATCGGAGCGCCGTCTCCCGCATGGGTGTCGAATCCGCGCGGGCGGAAGAATGGCGGGCTGCTGTTGTTCGGCCCAAAAATCTCCACCGCGCGCTTCGCCACGGCATCCTTCCCGCCGCTGCGCTCGATGATCTGTTGGTCCGTCACCACGCCGGCCTCAACGTTCAACGCCTTCACCGCCGGATGCGACGCCAGGGGCTTTCCGGCCTCCACGATCGCACCCAGCGGCCATTCGACGTCCAGCAGAACTCCATCCACGAAGATCTCCATTTCCCATGCCGGTGGAGTCAGTCGGACGGTGACCGTGTGCGGGCCGTTTCCGATTGAACCCAATGGAGCGCCTACCCGGAAGAGCCCGCCCTTGGCATCGGCCACATCGCGAGCCGTCGTGAAAAACCGCTCCTTGTTGAAATTCTCCTCCACAGCCTTGACGACATCGGGATCCGCGTTGATGCGCATTTCAAACACCAGGCGTCGATCCTCCCCCTCGCCTTTCAGGGCCAGCCGCCAGCGTTCGCCGCCGTCGCTTGCCGACTCGCCCGCCAAAGTGACATCGCCGCTGGCTGGCACGTCCGCCAGATCCGCCGTGAGCGTGAATCCCCCGCTGGCGGGCAGGCAAACCGTGGGCGGGGCGGCCGCATCACGGGAAGCGGGATTGGCAGCATACGCCGGGACAGTTGTAAGAAGCGTCGCGAGAAGGAATGTGAGATGGAGGGCATTCATTTGTTTGTTGGTGTATCAAAAAATTCGTCGGGCGGCGCACCCCCAAGCACGCCGCCCGACATCCCCAAAACTCGGTTGAAACGGCTCAGGCTTGCCGGCGGCGCATCACCACCACGAAAGTCAGGCTTCCGGCCAGCAGTATCCATGTCGAAGGTTCTGGAACAACGGCAAAGTCGCTGTTGTGGTTCAGGACGGACCACGCGGATCCCGCGGTCGTGTCCACGCCGTAGGCTCCGATGTAGCTTTTGAAAGGGTCGAGCCATAGGTGGTCTGGAATGCACTGAACGATCCCAGATACCCCTGCTGGGCGAGGATGGCATTGTTCCCCGTGTTGCCATTTACAGCGTTGACCCAGGTGCCCGAATTATCCCAGCCCAGGAAGCTGCCAGCGGTAAGGCCGGTGTAGCTGAGCTGAAGGACGAAGGCGTTCGTCGATGTGCCGCTGAGCGAGAAGACATCCGATGTGCGGATGGCATCGTTCGTAGCCGCAGACGTGTCGCTGAACTTCATCGTCAGAGTCGCCGTCGAGCCCTGGGAATTCGTTCCAGCCAGAATTATGGCGGTGGTGTCGGATGAGCCGCCGGCAAAGGAACTCGTGAAATTTCCCGTGGTGCCCACCGTGTAGTCACCCCCGTTCGCCACCAGTCGCTCCACGCCGGAGCCCGCGTTCGTGTTGGAATAAGTGATGGTATTTCCCACGCTGATGCCACTGTTAAACCTGAGTGTCGTTTGGCTCGCCCCGCTGACATCCACCCCGCCGCTTGCAGCGCCAATCGCATTGTTTGCTCCCACAACCAGGGTTCCCGCAGTGATCAAGGTGCCGCCGGTGTATGTGTTGTTCACACTGCTCAACGTCTGCTTGGCACTTCCGCTTTTTACCACGCGAGTGACAGCGTTTCCATTGATGATCTGGCCGCTATAAGCCCCGTCCGAAACTCCAGTCAGGTTGAGAGCCGCCACTCCGGTGCTCGCGGAGTTGCTTCCGCGGACCGTGCCAACTGTTCCATTGAGAGAACCCACATTGATCGCACGCTGCTCGCCATTGGCGACCCCGTTGGCGATGACAACGACCCCGCCGCCCGTCCCAAGATTCAATGTTCCAATCGTGTAATCCGCTGTATTGTTCGCGCCAAGAAACACAAGCTGGTTGGTGCCAGAAGCCAACGAGACGTTCGCGGTGGTGATGTTCAGGCTGCCCAGCTCGTTGCCGGTCGTTCCGAGAGTGATCGTGCTGCCAACGTTGTCGGTCAGGTTGAGGGTTCCGACTGTCATGGTCAGCTTTTCGGTGGTATTGCTGCGAAAAGTGAGGGATGAATCACCGGTTTTTGTCAGGACTCCGGCAATGTTTAGGGTTTGGTTGCCGCTTGCCCGGATGCCGGTGGTTGCGCCCCCGGTGATGTTCGAGCTCCAGTTTGTCAACGTCGGGCTGGCACCAATGGCAATAGTGTAAGCTGCAGCCGAGTTTTTATCCACAATCACGCTGGCGTTCAACCCCGGCACGGCGGCAGGATTCCAGTTCCCGATATTGGTCCATGCGGTGTTGGTTGCTCCGGTCCATGTGGACTGGGCGAGGGAAGCACCCTGAACGGCGAGGAACAGGGCTGCCGGGAGGAAAACCCGCAGCTTGCGATGAAGGGGTGTCGAACGATCAGGTTTCATGACGAAACAAAATTACCCGGCAGGTGAGGTCTGGTCAAAACGGAATGCCGGCTAAAAATATTTACGTATAATAACCTGGAAGCATTACTGATACCACATCTCGGAAATAATGAGACGGCACACCCGCACCACAAAGAAGGGAGCACAGGCGTCTCGCCTGTGAAAGACGCCCGCTTACACTTGCAAAGTCAGTGCCCAAACAGGCGGGACGCCAAATACTGTTGCTTTAAGCAATTTCGATCACAAATGATGTGGTGGCCGTCTTTGGTCGGGCACCCAATTTTCTCACCGGAAACTTCGGCCTCGGCTTGCTTTTGATCGTTCGTTCTTTGCTCC
>Ga0247843_1005306_pt1 | contig 18070 bp, 19 predicted proteins | sample LaCruzMarch2017__FD_192420 | JGI IMG/M metagenome (GOLD analysis project Ga0247843, IMG submission 192420) | Freshwater microbial communities from meromictic Lake La Cruz, Castile-La Mancha, Spain - LaCruzMarch2017_8m | ecosystem: Environmental > Aquatic > Freshwater > Lake | place: Spain...
CAAGCTCAAGATGCACCAGTGCGGTCTGCCCAAGGAGATGGCGATCGAGCTGTTCCAGCCGTTCGTGATCCATCGCCTCATCCGCCAGAACATCGTCAACAACATCAAGGCGGCCAAGAAGCTGATTCAGCGGGCCGACGACGAGGTGATGCAGGTGCTGCAGGAAGTGATCGAAGGGCACCCGATTCTGCTCAACCGGGCCCCGACCCTGCACCGTCTGGGCATCCAGGCCTTCGAACCCAAGCTGGTCGATGGCCGGGCCATCCAGCTCCACCCCCTGGTCTGCCCCGCCTTCAACGCCGACTTTGACGGTGACCAGATGGCCGTGCACGTGCCCCTGGCGATCGAGGCCCAGACCGAGGCCCGCATGCTGATGCTGGCCAGCAACAACGTGCTGTCTCCCGCCACCGGCGAGCCGATCATCACCCCGTCCCAGGACATGGTGCTGGGCGCCTACTACCTCACCGCCGTCGATCGGGAGAAGGTGCAGCCCGCCTTCGGCGATCGCTCGCGCACCTTCGCCGATCTCGAGGACGTGATCGCCGCCTTCGAGGAGAAGCACCTCACCCTGCACGACTGGGTCTGGGTGCGCTTCAACGGTGAGGTGGAGAGCGACGACGAGGACAACGAGCCCGCGCAGCAGGGCACCCTCTCCGACGGCACCCGCTTCGAGCAGTGGAAGTTCCGCCGCGACCGCTTCGATGAGGACGGCGCCCTGATCAGCCGCTACCTGCTGACCACCGTGGGTCGGGTCGTGATCAACCACACCATCATCGACGCCGTGGCCGCCACCTGAGTTCCACCGGCCGGGCCGAGCCCTGAGCCCCGTGTCTTCCGTTCCCCTCCAGCCTTTTCCAACGCGCGCTGCCATGACCGCCACCCCCGCCAAGAAGATCAGCAAGAAAAGCGCCAAGGCCGCCGCCGAACTGGCCGCCGCCACCGCTGCCGCCGAACTCGCGGCCTCCGCCCTCAGCAAGCAGGCGCCGCCGTTCCGCAACCGGATCATCGATAAGAAGGCGCTGCGCAACCTGGTCTCCTGGGCCTACAAGCACCACGGCACCGCGGCCACCGCCGCGATGGCCGATGAGCTGAAGGATCTGGGTTTCCACTACGCCACCCAGGCGGCGGTGTCGATCTCGGTCGACGACCTGCGCATCCCCGGCGACAAGGCGGTTCTGCTGGAGGAGGCCGAGGAGCAGATCACGGCCACCGAGGAGCGCTACCGGCTGGGTGAAATCACCGAGGTGGAGCGCCACACCAAGGTGATCGACACCTGGACCGAAACCAACGAGCGGCTGGTGGCGGCGGTGCGCCGCAACTTCAACGACAACGATCCACTCAATTCCGTGTGGATGATGGCCAACTCCGGCGCCCGGGGGAACATGTCCCAGGTGCGCCAGCTGGTGGGCATGCGCGGCCTGATGGCCAACCCGCAAGGGGAGATCATCGACCTGCCGATCCGCACCAACTTCCGCGAGGGCCTCACGGTCACCGAGTACGTGATCTCCTCCTACGGAGCCCGCAAGGGCCTGGTGGACACGGCCCTGCGCACCGCCGACTCCGGCTACCTCACCCGCCGTCTGGTGGACGTGGCCCAGGACGTGATCGTGCGCGAGGAGGACTGCGGCACCCACCGCTTCATCCCCATCAACGCCGACGAGCGGGGCCGCTTCGGCACCAAGCTGGTGGGCCGTCTGGCGGCCCAGCCCGTCGTCGACAGCGACGGCGTCGTCATCGTCGATCGCAATGGTGAGATCGACCCGGCCCTTTCCGCCGCCATCGAGAAGGCGGCGATCGCCACCGTGATGGTGCGCTCGCCGCTCACCTGCGAGGCCTCCCGTTCGGTCTGCCGCAAGTGCTATGGCTGGGCCCTGGCCCACAACGAACTGGTCGACCTGGGCGAAGCCGTCGGCATCATCGCCGCCCAGTCGATCGGTGAACCGGGCACCCAGCTCACCATGCGCACCTTCCACACCGGTGGTGTGTCCACGGCCGAAACCGGCGTGGTGCGCTCCCTGGTGGACGGGATCGTGGAATTCGGCCCCAAGGCCCGGGTGCGTGACCACCGCACCCCCCACGGGGTGGAGGCCAAGCTGGCCGAAACCGACTTCACCCTCACCCTCAAGCCCTCGGGCAAGGGCAAGGTGCAGAAGATCGACATCACCAACGGCTCGATCCTGTTCGTGGCCGATGGCGATCCCGTCGCCCACGACATCATCCTGGCCCAGATCTCCTCGGGCTCGGCGGTGAAGAAGAGCGTGGAGAAGGCCACCAAGGATGTCATCTGCGACCTGGCCGGCCAGGTGCGTTTCGAAGACGTGATCCAGCCCAGGGAGGTCACCGATCGCCAGGGCAATATCACCCACAAGGCCCAGCGTCTGGGTCGGATGTGGGTGTTCAGTGGCGACGTCTACAACCTGCCCCCGAATGCCCTCCCTGTGGTGGAGACCGACAAGCTGGTCACCCCTGGCGATGTCCTGGCCGAAAGCCGTCTGCAGAGCGAATACGGCGGAGCCGTGCGGCTGCGGGAGTCCACCGGCGATTCACGAGAAGTGCAGATCGTCACCGCCAGCCTCACCCTCAAGGACTGCAAGCTAGTGGGTGAATCCAGCCACACCGGCGAAAGCTGGCACCTGGAGGGCAAGGACAACACCCGTTATCTGGTCAAGACCCAGCCCGGCACCAAGATCGGCGCCGGTGAGGTGATCGCCGAACTCACCGACGATCGCTTCCGCACCCAGACCGGTGGCATGGTGAAGTTCGCCCCCGGCCTCTCGATCAAGAAGGCCCGCTCCGCCAAGCACGGCTTTGAGGTGAGCAAGGGCGGCACCCTGCTGTGGATTCCCCAGGAAACCCACGAGATCAACAAGGACATCTCCTTGCTGATGATTGAGGACGGCCAGTGGATCGAGGCCGGCACCGAAGTCGTCAAGGACATCTTCAGCCAGACCGCGGGCATCGTCACCGTCACCCAGAAGAACGACATCCTGCGGGAGATCATCGTTCGCTCCGGTGAGCTGCACCTGGTCTCCGACGCCAAGGTGCTCGGTCGCTACGGCGAGGACGGCAAGATGGTCAACCCAGGTGAGGAGATCGCCCCTGGCCTCAAGGCCGAGGCGATGAAGTTCGTCGAGAAGGTCGACACCCCCGAGGGCGGCGCCCTGCTGCTGCGGCCCGTCGAGGAATACGCCATCCCCGATGCCGCCCACCTGCCCGAACTCTCCACGGTCAAGCAGACCGGCGGCCCCTCCCTGGGGCTGAAGGCCACCCAGCGCCTCACCTTCAAGGACGGCGAGCTGATCAAGTCGGTGGAAGGGGTGGAGCTGCTGCGCACCCAGCTGATCCTGGAATCCTTCGACACCACCCCCCAGATGACGGTGGATGTGGAGGTGGTCGCCGACAAGCGGGCCAAGACCATCGAGCGCCTGCAGCTGGTGATCCTGGAAACCCTGCTGGTGCGCCGCGACACCCTCTCCGATGCCAGCCACGGCTCCACCCACACCGAACTGCAGGTGGAGGACGGCATCGCCGTCAAGCGCGGCGATGTGGTGGCCACCACCCAGATCCTGTGCAAGGAGAACGGCGTGGTCCAGCTGCCCGAACCCGTCGTCGGTGAACCGATCCGGCGCCTGATCGTCGAGCGGGCCGACGACACCCGCAGCCTGGATCTGGGCGGGGCCGCCCCGAAGGTGGCAGTGGGCGATCGCATCGTCGACGGCGACGTGCTGGCCGACGGGGTGCTCTCCCCCTGCTGCGGCCAGGTGGAGGCCATCAACGGCAAGACCCTCACCATCCGTCTGGGTCGGCCCTACATGGTGTCGCCCGATTCGGTGCTGCACGTCCGTGACGGTGAGCTGGTGCAGCGCGGGGATGCCCTCGCCCTGCTGGTGTTCGAGCGCCAGAAGACCGGCGACATCGTCCAGGGTCTGCCCCGTATCGAAGAACTGCTGGAGGCCCGCCGGCCGCGGGAATCGGCCGTGCTCTGCCGCAAGAGCGGCACCGTGCAGATCAAGCAGGGGGAGGACGACGATTCGATCACCGTGTCGGTGATCGAGACCGATGACGTCATCACCGAGTACCCGATTCTTCTCGGCCGCAACGTGATGGTCAACGATGGCCAGCAGGTGAGCGCCGGTGAGATGCTTACCGACGGTCCGATCAATCCCCACGAGCTGCTCGAGTGCTTCTTCGAGGATCTGCGCAGCCGCAAGCCCACCATGGAGGCCGCCCAGGAGGCGATCTCCAAGCTGCAGTTCCGCATGGTCACGGAAGTGCAGAACGTCTACAAGTCGCAGGGGGTTTCGATCAGCGACAAGCACATTGAAGTGATCGTGCGCCAGATGACCAGCAAGGTCCGCATCGAGGATGCCGGTGACACCACGCTGCTGCCCGGTGAGTTGATCGAGCTGCGTCAGGTGGAGCAGGTGAATTCCGCCATGGGCATCACCGGTGGTGCTCCCGCCGAGTTCACCCCCGTGCTGCTGGGCATCACCAAGGCCTCCCTCAACACCGATTCGTTCATTTCGGCGGCCTCCTTCCAGGAGACCACCCGGGTGCTCACCGAAGCGGCGATCGAGGGCAAGAGCGACTGGCTGCGGGGCCTCAAGGAGAACGTGATCATCGGCCGCCTGATCCCCGCCGGCACCGGCTTCGGTGGCTTCGAAGAGGAGCTGCGCGCCGAGGCCGGACCCCACCCCGACATCCTCGAGGAGGAGGCCGCCGGCTACCGCCGCAACCAGAACCTGCGTCCCGACTACACCGTCGAGATGCCCGCCCCGGCGGTCACCGCCGCCGTGCTGGATGACCCCTCCGAGGAGGATCTGGAGGCCACCCGCAGCCGTCACGGCATCGAAGCGGCCGCCAGCGGCTTCGCCGCCTTCGCCCGTCCCACCGCCGAGGAGGGCCTCGAAGAGGAGCTGATCGCCGACCCGGCCGCCCTCGAGGGCCTGCAGGAGGAGGGATTGCTCAGCGATGACTGATCCCTCCATCGCCACCCCGGTGCCGGTGCGCCGGGTGCCGCGCTTCGGCTTCCACACCCACACCGAGCGCTTCAATGGCCGGCTGGCCATGCTCGGCTTCATCGCCCTGGTGGTGGTGGAGTGGAAGCTGGGTCACGGCCTGCTGATCTGGCCCTGATGGCGGAGCCCGTTCCCCTGCTGGGGATGGGCCAGGCGGCCCTCCAGGAGTGGGCGGGTCTGCAGGGCCAGCCCCCCTTTCGCGGCAAGCAACTGCACGACTGGATCTACGCCAGGGGAGCCCGCAGCCTCGAGGAGATCACGGTGCTGCCCAAGGCCTGGCGGGAGCAGCTGGCGGCCGCCGGCCCCGGCCTCGGCCGTTCGCCCCTGCTGCACCGCAGCGACGCCCGCGACGGCACCACCAAGCTGCTGCTGGGCACCGCCGACGGCCTCAGCATCGAGACCGTGGGCATCCCCAGCGGCGACCGGCTCACGGTCTGCGTCAGCAGCCAGGTGGGCTGCCCCATGGGCTGCCGCTTCTGCGCCACCGGCAAGGGGGGGCTGCAGCGCTCCCTGGCGGTGCACGAGATCGTCGACCAGGTGCTGAGTGTGCGGGAAGCGATGGGCCGCCGCCCCAGCCATGTGGTGTTCATGGGCATGGGCGAACCCCTGCTGAACACCGACGCGGTGCTGGAAGCCATCGCCTGCCTCTGCACCGATCTGGGCATGGCACAGCGGCAGATCACCGTCAGCACCGTGGGGGTGCCCCGCAGTCTGCCCACCCTGGCCGAGCGCGCCCTGGAGCGGCTGGGCCGGGCCCAGTTCACCCTGGCCGTGAGTCTCCACGCCCCCGACCAGCGCCTGCGGGAGGAGCTGATCCCCACCGCCCACGCCTATCCCATGGAGGCGCTGCTCGACGACTGCCGCCACTATGTGGCCCTCACCGGCCGGCGCGTGAGCTTCGAGTACATCCTGCTGGGCGGCCTCAACGACCATCCCCGCCAGGCCGACGCCCTGGCCCGCCTGCTGCGGGGTTTCCAGAGCCACGTCAACCTGATCGCCTACAACCCGATCGCCGAGGAGGACTTCCGGCGCCCCGCACCTGAGGCGGTGGAGGCCTTCCGCGCCCAGCTGGAGCGGCGCCACATCGCTGTGAGCGTGCGGGCCAGCCGCGGCCTGGATCAGGATGCGGCCTGCGGCCAGCTGCGCCGCCGCCTGCTCACCGCCCCGGCGGGGTGATCCCGGTTTCGCCACGCGTTGTCCCTGCCCTGGCGGTCGTCCTGGCCGGTGCACTGGCCTATGGGGCCCTGTGCGGCCTGCTATTTCTGCGGCAGCGCTCCCTGCTCTACTTCCCCCAGCCCCGTTCCGCCGATGCTCCCGGCGAGCTGCTGACCCTGCCGATCACAGGCGGTCCGCCGGGGGCCCGGGTGTTGGTGACCGTCCGCCGACGCCCCGGCCCGAAGGCGCTGCTCTATTTCGGCGGCAATGCCGAGGCCGTGGCGGGCCAGTTGCCGCTGCTGGAGGCCGCCTTTCCGGAGCACGCCCTCTACCTGATGCACTACCGGGGCTATGGCGGCAGCAGCGGCCAGCCCTCGGAGCAGGCCCTGTTCGCCGATGCCCTGGCTCTGTTCGACCGGGTGCGGGCCGACCACGACCACATCGCGGTGCTGGGCCGCAGCCTGGGCAGCGGTGTGGCGGTGCACCTGGCGGCCCGGCGTCCGGTGGCCCGGCTGGTGCTGGTCACCCCGTTCGACAGCATTGAGGCGGTGGCCTCCCGCCAGTTCCCGCTGGTGCCGGTGGCCCTGCTGCTGCGGGACAAGTACCGCTCCTGGGCGGTCGCCCCCCGCGTGGAGGCTCCCACCCTGCTGATTGCCGCCGCACGGGACGAGGTGATCCCGCGCGCCCATACCGATGCCCTGCTGTCGAGCTTCCGCCCCGGGGTGGCCTCCCTGGTGGTGCTGCCCGTCGATGGCCACAACGCCGTGGAGGGCTCCCCGCACTACATCCCGCTGCTGCGGGAGTTTTCTGCGTCACGCTCAGTGGAGTAGGCCCCGCGGGCGCCCTGGCCGTTCCATGGGGTGAGCCGCACCATCAGCAGGAAGGCCGGAACAGCTGCGGCGGCGGTGAGAAGGAAGAAGTGCTCCCACCCCGCCAGCTTCACAAGCAGTCCAGACGATGCGGCAAAGACCTTGCTGCTGATCGCGTAGACCCCGGAAAACACCGCGTACTGGGTCGCGGAGTAGCGCGGGTTGCACAGGCTCATCAGCAGGGCCACGAACGCGGTGCCCACCAGGCCGCTCGAGAAGTTCTCCATCAGCACCGCGGCGGCAACGCCCTCCAGTGACATGGTGCCGCGGGCCACCAGCCAATAGGCGAGGTTGCCGGCCGCTCCGGCGAGACCGAACACCCAGAGACTGCGGTTCATGCCCAGCCGACTGAACAGCACCCCGCCCACGATCACCCCCACCATCGTCGCAAGGATGCCCAGGGCCGACTTGATCAGGCCGATCTGTCCCTCCTTGAGCCCCTCTGCCACCAGGAAGGGGCCGCTCATCGGCGCCAGCAGGCCATCGGGTAGGCGGTAGAGCAGCACCAAGGCCAGCAGCTGCATGGCCCTACGCCCCCCCGTGCGGCCGAGGAACTCGCGCACCGGGCCGATCACCGCCTGACGAAGGTTGTGCACCGGTTCGCGCAGAGGGGGCAGTTTCGGTGCGGCCAGAGTGCCGGGGACCAGCAGAAGCATCAGGCCCCCGGCCGCCAGAAAAGCCAGCGGGTAGTTGGCGCTGCCGGCGATCAGTAGGGCACCGCTGCCGAGTACCAGGGTGCCGCCGCGGAAGCCCAACGAGCTGGCGGCTGCCCCTGCACCGCGCTCCTGATCCGGGAGCAAGTCGGTGCGGTAGGCGTCGATGACGATGTCCTGGCTGGCGCTCAGAACTGCGATAACCAAGGCTACCCCCCCGATCATCAGCAGCGTTTGTGAGTCCGTGCTGGGACGCAGCAGGCCCATGGCCGCAATCGTCAGCGCCAGAACCACCTGCAGCAGGGCGATCCAGCCGCGGCGACGGTCTGGCCAGGGGATCGGCCAACGCTCCAGCAGCGGGGCCCACAGGAACTTGATCACGTAGGGCAGCCCGGCCAGCGGTAGCAAACCGATCAGTTCCACCGGCACCCCTTGGGTGGCCAGCCAGATAGGCAGAATCTCGCCGAGGCCGCTGTTGGGAGCGCCGCTGGAAAAGCCGAGGGCACTCACCGCCCCCAGACGCCTCCACCCGCCCGGCTCTGATCGCGGATGGGCCGGCTCTTCCATGGAAGTCGCGGTTGTGCGTGCTGCGCACCTTAGTTGGGGTGCCAGCCGCTGCCCTCGGCCCCAGGATCGAGCCACAATGAATTCCACAAATTGGCGATCCCCATGTCCTTCCTGCGCTCCACGCTGCTGCCCGTCGCCATCGTGCTGCTGTTCGGCCTGGCCCTGTTCGCCGTCAGCGCCCGCATCTGGCTGCCCGGCGACATGGCCGCCCCCGCCCCGCTGGGCTGATCTGGCGCCCCTCGGCTTTTACGATGCCGTCACCTGGATGGCTCCATGCCGGACGACGGCCTGCCCTTTCCCGAAACCACCCACGAGCTGGCCCTTGATCCGGAGGTGCTGGCACGGGAGCTGGCGCAGGAGCTCCTGGGCGATCCGCTCGATGAGATCGACAGCGTTGCTCCCTCCAGCTCCGATGTGGCCGCCGAGTGCGACCTCGGCATCGAACTGCTGAAGGGGGGGCGTGAGGAGCGGCTGCAGGGGCTGCGCATCTTCTGCGAGCACCGGGACCCCCGGGCCATTCCTCTGCTGCTGCCCTTGCTGAAGGCTGGTTGCCCGATCGTGCGCATGAGCGCCGTCTACGCCCTCGGTCGCAACCCCCACCCCCTGGCGGTGGAGCCCCTGCTGGGCCTGCTCGGGGCTGACGACAACGGTTACGTGCGCAAGGCTGTGGCCTGGAGCCTGGGGAACTACCCCGAGGCCCCCGTGCTCAACCCGCTGATCCGGGCCCTGGAGATGGACATCTCGGCGGTTCGGCTGTGGGCCGCCAGTTCCCTGGCCGATGCCGGCGCCACCGGCGTGGCCAAGGCCGACCCCGCCGCCGCCCAGCTGCTGCTCAGCCTGCGCATCGACAGCGAGCCGGCCGTGCGCAGCAACAGCGCCTGGTCGCTGGGGCGCCTCTACACCGATCTGGTGGAGCCACGCCAGCGGGACGTGGTGGAAGCCCTGCTGCACACGATGCTGCACGACGGTGATTCCACCGTCCGGGACGAAGCCCGGATGGCCCTGGAGCAGCTGGAGCAGCCCGAGGTGCTCGAACGGCTCCAGACCCTGGTGGACGAGGGTCTGATCAGCTGAGCGGCCCTGCCGCCGCGGCGTCCCCACCCACCGCAGCCACCCGAAATCACGGTTAAGATCCCAGTCTCACCTGTGCAGCCCAGCCGGGATGGCCCAACGCACCATCCGCTTCCGCATTCGTCCTGACGGACGGGTGGAGGAACTCGTGGAGGGTGTGCAGGGCGAGGGTTGTTCCCGGCTCACGGAGCGGATCGAGGCCAGGCTGGGCAGCGTCCAGCAACGCCTGAGCACGTCGGAAGCGTTCCAGGCCCAACCCCTCGATCTCCAGGACCCCCAGGTGGTCGTCCAGCACCACGCCCCCTGAGCCACCGCCCCTCCTCCCCCGTCGTCCCATGTCGCACTTCAGCACCGTCAAAACCGAGCTGCGCGATCGCCAGGCCCTGGTGGATGCCCTCCGCGACCTGGGCCACCCCCCCGCCGAAGGCTCCGTCGAAGTCCGTGGCTACCGCGGCCAGACCGTGACCGCCGACCTGGCCATCCCCCAGGATGGTGGCGTCGACATCGGCTTCCGCCTCAACCCGGACAGCGGCAGCTACGAGCTGGTCACCGACCTCGAGCTCTGGAAGCAGCCCATCCCGGTGGAGCGTTTCCTGGCCAAGCTCACCCAGCGCTACGCCCTGCGCACCATTCTGGCCAGCACCGCCGAGGAGGGCTTCCAGGTGAGCGAGCAGACCAGCCACCTCGATGGCAGCATCGAACTGGTGGTGACTCGCTGGGACGCCTGATCCCGTGAGCACAACGGGCCCCGCCGCCGGCCTCGATCCCGCCCTGGCCTTTCGCACCGCGGTGGCCCCGGAGTCGGAGGCGACGGGCCTGGAGCCTGTGCTGGGGGGAGTCCTGCGTCAGCAGGCCGTCTGGGTGGATGAGGCTGCCTGCATCGGCTGCCGCTACTGCGCCCACGTGGCTGGCAACACCTTCGTGGTGGAGCCCGACTGGGGCCGTTCCCGGGCCCTGCGCCAGGACGGGGACAGCACCGAGAGGATCCAGGAAGCGATCGACACCTGCCCCGTGGATTGCATCCACTGGGTGGCCTACGAACAGCTGCCAGCCCTCAGGGCCCAGCTCGACGAGCAGGAGATTCAGCCCCTGGGGCTGCCGTCCCATGGCCGCCGCCGCCGCACCCTGCCCCGCTCCACCCCGCCAGCGCCATGACCATCCCCAGCCGGCGTTTCGGTCGAACGGGACTGGCCATGCCGGTGCTTTCGCTGGGGGGCATGCGCTTTCAGCAGAGCTGGAGCGACCTGCCGCCCGAGGCGGTGGAGGCCGGCAGCCAGGCCAAGCTGGAGGCCACCCTCCAGGCCGCGATCGCAGCGGGCCTGCACCACATCGAAACCGCCCGCCACTACGGCACCTCGGAGCGGCAGCTGGGCTGGCTGCTGCCCCGGCTGCCGGATCCCCGGCGCCTCCTGCAGACCAAAGTCCCCCCCGCCGCCGACCCGGCCGCCTTCGAGGCCGACCTGCGCACCAGCTTCGAGCGGCTGGGCCTGGACGGTGAAGGGGGCCGGGTCGACCTGCTGGCTATCCATGGCGTCAACACGCGGGAGCTGCTTGATCAGACCCTGCGCCCCGGCGGCTGCCGGGAGGTGGCCCGCCGCTGGCAGGAGGCGGGCCGCATCGGCCATGTGGGCTTCTCCACCCATGCGCCGCTGCCCCTGATCCTGGAGGCGATCGCCAGCGACCAGTTCGACTACATCAACCTGCACTGGTACTTCATCCGCCAGCAGAACCGGCCCGCGATCGAGGCCGCCACCGCCCACGACATGGGGGTGTTCGTGATCAGCCCCACCGACAAGGGGGGGCACCTGCACAGCCCCTCCCAGCGCCTCTGCGAGCTCTGCGCGCCGCTGCATCCGATCGTGTTCAACGACCTGTTCTGCCTCTCGGCTCCGGGCCTCCACACGATCAGCGTCGGCGCCGCCGGCCCGCAGGATCTGGAGCTGCACCTGGAGGCGGTGGCGCTGCTGCCCCGGGCCGGGGAGCTTCTGCCGCCGATCCTGGCCCGGCTCGAGCAGGCGCGCCGGCAGGCCCTCGGGGACGACTGGCTGGCCAGCTGGGACCGGGGTCTGCCGGCCTGGGAGGACACCCCCGGGCGCATCAACCTGCCGGTGCTGCTCTGGTTGCACAACCTGCTAGAGGCCTGGGACCTGGAGGCCTACGGCCGGGCCCGCTACAGCCTGCTGGGCCACGGGGGGCACTGGTTTCCGGGGGAGAACGCCGATGCCCTTGATGGCACGGTGAGCGAGCTGGAGCTGCAGGCGGTGTTGGGGGCCAGTCCCTGGGCCGCCGAGATCCCCGACCGGCTGCGGCGGTTGCGCCAGCGGCTTGGGGGTGAGGCAGTGAAGCGCCTGCAGGTGGCCTAGCCCCCTGGAGTGATGGCCCCCGGCGCGATCGGCGTCTTCTGGGGCACCCCCACGGCCCGGGGGTAGGCGGCCGGACAGCGGCCGGACGGCCGCAGCCACAAGCCATGGCGCACCCCCCGCCCCGCCGGCAGGTCGCGGCGCAACGCCGGATCCACCGTCGCCCGCAGCACCCCCACGGCCGCCTCCAGGTCGCGCTGGTCGTCGGCCCCCCACTGGCCCCGGTAGAGCAGGGCGAGGCCGTCGGGCTTCAGCAGCGGCACCAGGTATTCGGCCACCACCGGCGCGCTGGCCACGGCGCGGGCCATGGCCCGGTCGAAGCGGCCGCGGCAGTCCGGGGAGCGGCCGGTGCGCTCGACCCGTTCACATCGCAGGCGCAGCCTCCCCTCCTCCAGCCCCAGGCTGCTGGCCATGGCCCGCACCGCCTCCAGCTTGCGGCCCACCGAATCCACCAGGGTGATCCGTGCCGTGGGCAGGGCGATCGCCAGGGCCAGGCCGGGGAAGCCGCCGCCGGTGCCCACATCGATCAGCTCCAGGCCGTCGGGAACGCCGCCGGGGGCGCTCAGCAGGGGCACCCAGGGCCAGAGGCTGTCGAACACCTGGGCGATCCAGAAATCGTCGCCCTCCACCAGGCGGGTGAGGTTGACCCGGCCGTTCCAGAGCCTCAGCTGCTCCTGCAGCGCCACCAGGGCCGCGAGCTGGCCGTCGTCGGGGGTCCACCCCAACGCCTGCCAGAGGCTGGCATCGGGGGGGGCGCTGGGGTCGGGGCTGGCGTCCATCCGCTACGGCAGTGGTGCTTCTCCCTAGGATCCCGCACGCCGGGCAGGCTGCCACCGCCGCCTCAGGGACCATGTCCTCCACAGCCAAGCCCCCCACCCACTACCAGGTCCTGCAGCTGCAGCCCACCGCCACCGATCAGGAGTTGCGGCAGGCGTTTCGGGGCCTGAGCAAGCGCTACCACCCCGACACCACCGCCCTGCCCGCGAGCGAGGCTGAAGTGGCCTTCCGGCAGCTGCGCCAGGCCTATGCCGTGCTGAGTGATCCGGCCGCCCGGCGGCTCTATGACGCTGCCTTGCTTCAAAGCACCCTGCCGACCCCGCTCCAGAGCCCCCCGTCCGTGGCCGTTGTCCGGCCCGTGTCGGTGCGCCGGGCCCTCTCCGGCGGCGAGTGGTTCGCCCTGCTGCTGCTGGCCCTGGCCCTGGTGCTCAGCCTGGTGCTGGGGCTGGGTGTGGCCTGGGCGCGGGGCGCCGAACTGATGGCCTGGCCCAGCTGGTGGGCCGACCTCGAGACGGCTTCGGCCCCGGCGCCACCCCCCTCCCCCAGCCAGCCTGCGCCGATCCGACCGTGACCCTGCCCTCCGCGGCCACCCCCCTCTACAACCACCCCCTGCCCGCCCTGGAGGCCTGGTTGCGTCTGCTGGGCGCCAGCCAGTCTCGCGCCAACGTCGCCCACTGGGACCTCCACCGCCCCGAATGGAGCGCTCGCATTGCGTTGGAGGAGGAGGAACTGCGGGTGAGCTGGCACCAGGAGGGCCGCACCACGGCGCGCCAGTTCCCCTACGGGCTCTCGCGGGCCGATGTGGAGGCGGCGATCCTCGCGGGTCCCTGAGCGCCGGGCAGCCCTCCCCGTTCAGAGGCTGGAGAGGGCCGCCCCGATGACGGCGTAGCAGTGGGCCAGCTGGTCGTCGTCGAGGCACAGCGGCGGCAGCAGGTAGACCACTTGCCCCAGGGGCCTCAGGAACACGCCCTGCTCAAGGGCCAGCCGTTGCAGCCGCGGCCCCACCGGATTGAGGTAACCGGGGGTGTCGGTGGCCACCTCGAAGGCGGCGACGCTGCCCAGCAGCCGCGGCCGCCGCACCAGGGGATGGCGTGCCAGGGCCTCCAGATGGGGGCGGTGCCGGGCCTCGAACTGCCGATAGCGTTCTGGCCGCTCCTGCAGCAGATCGAGGCTGGCCAGGGCGGCGGCGCAACCCAGGGGGTTGGCGGTGAAGCTGTGGCCGTGGAAGAGGGTCAGGCCCGGTGCGGTGCCGATGAAGCCCGCGTAGATGGCCTCCCGGGCCAGGGTGACCCCCATGGGCAGGAAGCCGCCGGTGAGCCCCTTGGAGAGGGCCATCAGGTCGGGGTGGATGCCGGCCCGCTGGCAGGCGAACAGGTGGCCGCTGCGGCCGAAGCCTGTCATCACCTCATCAGCGATCAGCAGGGCCCCGCTGGCGCGCACCAGCGCCTCCACCCGTCGCAGGAACCCTTCCCGCACCAGGGCCATGCCGCCGGCTCCCTGCAGCAGGGGTTCAAGGATCACCGCCGCGGTGGGCGTATCCAGCAGCTGCTCCAGCCGCGCCAGGGCGGCGGCCTCCCGCGCCTCCACCCCGTCGTCGCCCCACCAGGTGGCGGGCGAGGGGGCCCGGGCCACGGCGAACAGCAGCGGCTCGAACGCCTCCGAGAACAGAGAGCGCTCCCCCACCGCCATGGCGCCGAAGGTGTCGCCGTGATAGGCCCCCTCGAAGGCGATCAGCTGCTGGCGGGGCTCGCCCCGGTTGCGCCACCACTGCCAGGCGATCTTCAGGGCCACCTCCACGGCGGTGGACCCGTTGTCGGAGAAGAACAGCCGCTCCAGCCCGCTGCAGGCGGCCAGGCGCTCGGCCAGCTGCTCGGCGGCCGGATGGCGGAAATCGGAGAAACCCACCTGCTCGAGGCTGCGGGCCTGCCGGGCGACGGCGTCGGCGATGCTGGGCTGGGCGTGGCCGTGCAGGGTGACCCACCAGCTGCTGATGGCGTCGATCAGCTGGCGGCCGTCATCCAGCTCCAGCAGGGCCCCCTCGCCGCGCACCACCCGCAGGGGCGGGTGGGCCGTGGCCACCTGGGTGAAGGGGTGCCAGAGGTGGGGATGCCAGCCGGGACCCCTCAGCGGCATACCTCCGAATCGCGTTCGCCTCCGGTGGCCAGCGGCCCGCAGTTGACCCAGCGGGTGATGCTGGTTTCGATGTCGGTGAACAGCACCAGGATGCCCGCACAGAGTGCGGCAATGGCGCCTGTCACCAGGAAATGCTTTCGGCTCATGGCTGCAGGTTACGGGCCAGGCCACTGCGGTGCCATTGGCGCTCCAGGCCTTCCCGGTCGAGGGGATCCAGGGGCGGCAGCTCCGCCAGCACCGGCACCCCGCCGAGGGCGGCCAGGGTGCGGGGATTGTCGGGGTGGGGATCGCCGTTGAGCACCAGGCCGAGCACGGGAATCGAACGCCGCTTGAGGGCCTCGAGGGAGAGCAGGGTGTGGTTGAGGGTGCCCAGGCCGCTGCGGGCCACCAGCAGCACCGGCAGACCCCAGACGGCGATCTGCTCGATCTGCAGCCAGTTGCGCCGAAGGGGCACCAGCAGACCGCCCGCCGTCTCCACCACCAAGGGCCCGTCCCAGGCCGGCAGGGCCAGCCGGGCCGGATCGATGCTGAGGCCGTCCCGCTCGGCCGCCCAGTGGGGGGACACGGGGGCCGTGAGGCGGTAGGCCTCCGGCCACAACCGCTCGGCAGGCAGGTTGAGCAGCCGCTGCACCCGGCCGCTGTCGCCGCCGCCCTCCAGGCCGCTCTGCACCGGTTTCCAGTAGTGCGCCCCCAGCCCCTGCACCAGCAGGGCGCTCACCACCGTCTTGCCGACGTCGGTGTCGGTGCCGCAGACCACCAGCCTCATGCGATCCTCCGGCCCACCAGCAGCAGCACGTCCCACGAGATTGCCGCATCGGAGGGCCACTGGCGCAGCAGGCGGCGCAGCTGGGCGGGGCTCAGCGGCTCGGTGCGGCTGCTGCCGGCGCCCAGATCGCGCAGGCGCCGCAGGGTGGCCAGGCCGTTGCCGGCCGGGCGGCTGAAGCGCAGGCGTTGCCGGAGGGTGGTGGCCAGGCCGGCGCTGGCCAGGGCGCCGATCAGGTCGTCGGCGTCGGGCAGCTCCAGGGCGGTGCAGGGCACCCCGGCGGCGGCGGCGGCCTGGCGCCACTGGGGAAAGCTGCCGCGCACGGGCACCGCCAGCGCCAGCCAGCCGCCCGGGGCCAGGGCGCGCCCCCAGCGCTCCAGTTCCCGGGCCGGCGCCTCCAGCCACTGCAGCGCGAAGCTCGACACCAGCAGCCCCGCCGGCTCCAGGGCGGCGGGCAGGCCGCCGTTGAGGTCCCACACCAGCGGCGGCGGGCCGGCGGTGGCGAGGGGATTGCGGGCGAGCAGCTCGGGGCAGAGATCGAGCTGCAGCAGGGGGCGGCTGGCGAGGCCGGGGCAGTGGTGCAGGAGGGCGCGGCTGAGCAGGCCGCTGCCGGCGCCCAGATCGGCCCGGGGGGCCTCGGGCGGTGGGGCCGGCAGGTCGCGGCAGAGGCGGGCGAGCCGCCAGGCGATGCCCCGCTGCAGGCCGGCCTGGCCCTCGTAGTCGGCGGCGTGGCGGCCGAAGGCCCCGCACACCTGCAGGGGGAAGGCGGTCATGGGCCGAGGGTGCCGGTGATCCAGCGGCGCAGCTCCGTCGGCAGGGGCGCCTGCAGCAGGCAGTGGCCCGCCCCCTCGAAGCGGAGCACCTCGGCATGCGGCAGGCGTTCGCGCAGCAGGGACCGCGCCTCGGGCCCCACGATCCGATCGGCGCCGGCCTCCACGATCAGCACCGGCACGTCCTCGGGAAAGCCGGGCGGCAGGTCTGCACAGGCCGCCAGACGCTCCAGGTCGTCGCGCAGCCGCTGCCGCCCCTCGGGCCCAACCGGCTGGCTGGCGGGGCCGCGGGGCAGGAGCTCGGGCGGCTCAGGGGAGGCCGCCTTCTCCAGGAAGGCCTGCAGCATGCGCTGGGCGCGGCGGGCCGTGTCGGACTCGTTAGGCCCTTCGGCGAGCTGGGCCGCCATGCCGGCGAGGGCGGTCTGCAGCCGGCGGCCCTCGCGGCCCGGGGGCAGGAAGCGGGCGAAGCTGGCCAGCAGCACCACGGCCTCGGCCTGGGCCAGCAGCGAGGGGGGCAGCAGGTGGGGGCCCATCGAATGGCCGATCAGCAGCCGCCGGCCGCCGGGGGCCCACTGGGGATGTTCGGGGGTGCGGCCGCCGTAGCCCCGTTCGCCGCACTGCCAGTGCCAGTCCGGCGCGGCGAGGGCCTGGCGCAGCAGGTCCCAGCCCAGTCCGTCGCCGGCCCAGCCGTGCATGGCGATCACCTGCAGGGACGAAGCCGGGGCGGCCTCAGGGGGCGAGGGCATGGCGGGGGGCGAGGGGGCCGGGCCCGAGCGCGGCCAGCAGCCGATCCAGGGAGCCGGTGGGGAGATCCTGGCGCAGCACCAGCCGCAGCCTGGCGGTGCCTTCCGGCACGGTGGGCGGCCGGATCGCCACGGTGAGCAGCCCGGCCGCCTCCAGCCGACGCTGGGCCGCCAGGGCCTCGGCGTCGGCGCCGAGGAGCAGCGCCAGGATCGGCCCGTCGCCGGGGGGCCGGGGCCAGCCCGCGGCTTCGATGGCGTCGCGCCAGCGGGCCGCCCGCTCCGCCAGGGCCAGCCCCGTGGACGGTGCGGCCTCCAGGTGGCGCAGGGCCGCCAGGGCGCCGGCCGCCAACGGCGGGGCGAGGGCGGTGGTGTAGCGGAAGGCGCCGCTGCTCTGCAGCAGCCAGTCGCCCACCAGGCCATCGCAGGCAAGAAAGGCGCCGCCGCTGCCGAAGGCCTTGCCGAAGGTGCCGCTCACGATCGCCACGGAGCCGAGGCCATGGGCGAGGCCGCGGCCGCCGGGGCCGAGCACGCCGAGGGCATGGGCCTCATCCACCAGCAGGGGCGCGTCGTGTCGGAGGCAGAGGCCCGCCAGGGCGGCGACGGGCGCGCTGGTGCCTTCCATGCTGTAGAGGCTTTCGCAGAGCACCAGCAACCGGCCACCGGGCCGTTCGCGCCGGGCGGCGAGCAGGCGGCGTTCCATATCCGCCGGGTCGTTGTGGGCGAAGCGCTGCAGGCGGGCTCCGCTGGCGCGCACGCCCACCAGCAGGGAGTGGTGGATGAGCCGATCGGCCAGCACCAGGGTGTGGCGATCCGCCAGGGCCGCCACGGCGGCGAGGTTGGCCTGGAAGCCGCTGGGAAAGAGCAGCACCCGCTCGCGGCCGAGCCAGGCGGCCAGGGCGGCCTCCAGCTGCTGGTGGATGGGCCGGGTGCCGGTGACCAGGCGGGAGGCGCCGGCACCCAGGCCACTGGCCGCCAGTTCGGCCGCGGCGGCCGCGAGCACGGCGGGATGGCGGCTGAGGCCGAGGTAGTCGTTGCTGGCCAGATCCAGCAGGGGGAGCACGTCGCCGGGGGGTGAGGGCTGGAGGCTGGCGGCGGTGGCGGCGGGCTCAAGGGTGCGCAGGGCGCGGCTGCGCACGGTGGGCAGGGCCGCGAGGGCGTCGCGCAGCTGCCCGCGCCAGGGGGGCTGGGGGG
>Ga0247843_1005309_pt1 | contig 18065 bp, 8 predicted proteins | sample LaCruzMarch2017__FD_192420 | JGI IMG/M metagenome (GOLD analysis project Ga0247843, IMG submission 192420) | Freshwater microbial communities from meromictic Lake La Cruz, Castile-La Mancha, Spain - LaCruzMarch2017_8m | ecosystem: Environmental > Aquatic > Freshwater > Lake | place: Spain...
TGCCTGCGCCGAGACCTGCGATGCCGCATCGGATGACCTCGAACGGGTCCACCGTCACGCTCGTCGCGAGCGAGCCGCCGACGCCCCAGTAGGCCGCGCCGGTGGCATCGAAGACGAACCCCTTCGAGCTCGACCAGCCGACGTTCAGCTTGCCGCTGAGGCCGGCTCCTATGCCGCCTGAGATCTTGCCATCGAAGAGGGCGAGGTCCACGAGGCCGGCCTTGCCCATGATGAGCTCCGTGAGCCCCGTCGAGTACTTGGCGGCGAACGCCAGGAACTCCGCGACAGAGGCCGGAAGGAATTTTCGTGAGCGCGCGAACGCAGCGACAGCGCTGGTGTATTCGGCGGCGGACTTCTTCTGCCACTTCACCCCGGCCTTCAGGCCCATGCCCGCCTTCACGCCTCCGAAGGCGTCGATGCCGACGCCTGCACCGAAGGACTTGCCACTCGTCTCCTTGACCCCACCGTCCTTGACCTTGGGCACCATCTTGGAGGTATCGACCGAGCCGCTTGCGTCCTTCTTGGCTGCTGCTGCCTGATCACTGGCCGTCGTCCCGAAGGCCTTGAGCTTCCCGAAGACTTTGTCGGCGACCGCGAGCGCTTCCGACGCACCCGAGGCCGACGCGACGATCGACCCTTCGAGGCCCGCATCGATGGAGAAGTTGGGCGCCAGGGTACCCTTGAGCGACTGCCCGAGGATGCTCGTCGTGGCGCTGAGCGGCCACTCCTTCAAGTAGGTATACTTGACCTTGGCGGTGCCGAGCAGGGTCGCCGAGAGCTTCGGTGCCGAGGTCGGCGCGACTATCTCGCCCGCGTTCTTCTTGGCCTGCTCGGCTGCCGTGAGCGGCATGCTGCCCTCCCCGGCGTCGATCTTCAGCGCGAGTCCGAAACCGATGTCGTTGGGGGTGAAGTCGCCGAGTGAGCCCTTGAGCCGGGTCTTCAATGAGGCCGCAAGGGCGTCCCCTTCCTTCTTCCAATTCGCGTTCATCTCCCTCACCCGGTCGGGCGTCAGGTCGAGCTTGGGTTCGTCCTTCTTCGTCTTCTTCGGGTCTGGCTTCCTGTTGGTCCAGGCCGGTTTAGCTGCGTCAGCGCCGTCTTTCGGGGTCGGGGGTCGGTTGTACTCGTAGGTCTTGCCCGCTTCGGACCACTTGAGGGGGGCCTCGCCGGGCTCTTTGGTCTGGGCCGGAGCTGCCGTCGTTGCCGGCGCTCCATCGCCCAGGCCCTGGGCCTGGACGGGAGGACGACCGTTGGGTGAGAGGCTCGCCTCCTGCTCGGCGAATGACATGCCGCGTAGTCCGGCCTTGAGGGCGGAGGACTTCGGGGTGGCCGCGCTCGCGGTGCTCGCGGTGTTGGGGGTGGTGGATTCGCGGCGCTCGAGCATGGTGGACTCCTCGGGGCAGAGCTGGGTTCATCCGAGGTAGTCCGCGGCGCGGTGATTCGGATACGGGGGCTGTGCCTATGGCCGGGATAGGTCGGGCCTATAGGAGGGTGATCCGGGCCTCGCCGGGCCTTGCGGCGGTCGCAGGCTGGGGCGATAAGGGGGGCGTGCTGGTCATCACATGGCGCCGGTCGGGAGCCGCGAGGTGGGGACCCGGTGGACGAGGAGGTGGCGATGGCGACCCGGGGCCGCGAGCCGAAAGAGACTGTGCTGCGCCCGCTCGACGCGGACCCGCGGGTGCTCGACACGGCGTTGTGCCGGACCTTCGTCGCGGTGGCCGATGCGGGCTCGATGACGCGGGCGGCGCGTCACCTGAGGGTGAGTCAGCCGTCGGTGACGGGGGCGATCCAGCGGCTCGAGAGTGAGCTCGGGTTGACCTTGTTCCAGCGCGAGCGCCAGGGTGTGACGCTCACCGACGAGGGCCAGCAGCTCTACTCACGGGCGCTGCATATTCTCGATTTCATGGCCGAAACGGAGCGGGTCGTGCTGGCCACCCAGGTCGATGCACGTGGACAGTTCCGCATCGGCTGTCATGTGTCGCTTGGCGCGTATGTGTTGCCGTCTTTCATGACGGGCTTCGAAGCGGAGGCGGCGGCGATCGAGATCGATCTGTTCAACGCGAGCTCGGCAGAGATCACCGATGCCGTGGTGGCGCGCCAGGTCCACTTCGGGTTGGTGGTGAATCCACTGCCACACCCCGACCTGGTCATCATCGACCTGTTCGGCGACGCGGTCGACCTCTTCGCTCGCGCCCGGTCGGGGCAGGCCCCGCCGATGTGCCTGACCGAAGACCTGGACGAGGCACGGCTGCTCGTTAGGACCAGCCGGCTCGTGTTCGCCGGTCGGGTCGGACAGAGCCACGGCATCATCGACATGCTCGCGGCCGATGGCATTGCGCCGACACGGCGCCTCGCGTGTGGGGACCTCGAGCTCGTGAAGTCATTGACGTTGGGCGGCGTGGGAATCGGGCTCCTGCCAAGACGGGTGGCGCTCTATGGCGGGCATCGCTCGCTCGTGCGGGTGCATCGGTTGCTGCCGTTCTTTCCCGACACGATCTGCCTTCTGTATCGGGCGGACCTGCCGCGGACGCGGGCGGCGATGCTGCTGAAGAACGCGCTCGTCGAGCACGGGCGAAAGCTCGGGAGCGCGGACGACGCCTACGCGGGTTGAGGGTCACCCCAGAGCATGGCGACGAAACGTTCGGGGGCCACGAGAGGCGTGCCGCACGGCAGGCTCGGCGGGTGTGGGGTGGTGGACAGAGCGCTGTCGAGCGCCATCGAGTAGAGGTCCAGGCCGGCCGCACGCGTGAGGGCCAACGCTCGGGCCAACGCTCGGGCCAATGAGTGGGTCGAGTCAGAGGTCAGGCCTGACGCGGGTGATGTGGGTGATGTGGGCGTCGAGGCCAGGCGTCGGGCCAGGGCCGCGTCGAGAAAGGCGGCGCAGGCGGTGGCGAGGGTCGTGCCTTCGCGGTCGAGGCGCCTCGCGGCGTCGCGAGCGCTGTCGAAGTCGGAGGCCGCGAGGGCCGCGCGACCCTGCAGCAGGCGGGCCTCGATGCGCACGACCTGGACCGTGAGGAAGCCCTCGGAGCGCAGCCGTGGCCACAGAGACGTGACCAGGGCGACAGCTTCGTCGCCGCGACCGGCATAGAGCGCGACCTGGATGCGGGCGGCCCAGGCGTTGAACACGGCGACGGTCAGCGAGTGGCGGTGGGGCTCCGCGGACAAGGCGCGGTCGGCGACGCGTCGGGCCTCGTCGAGCTCGTCGCGGGCCAGCGCGAGCAAGACACCGCCTTCGACCGCAAGCGCTGAAGCGAGGGCACGGCGGCCATGGCGGGCAGAGTCAGGCTCGAGGCGGGCGCGGGCGCGCGCGATGGCGGCGAGGTCGCCGCGCCAGACGTGGGTCCAGAGGCGGAAGACCTGGAGTTGTTGCAGCTCGGCCCCGAGGTCGCCGGCTCCGACGTCTCGGGCGTCGACGGTCAGCGCCCATTCGGCGTTGTTCAAGTGGCTGATTGCGCTGACGAAATCGCCACACAAGAATGCCGCCTGACCGCGCGCGAGGGCGTCGTAGCCGGCCAGCTCGGGGGCCGGGCGAGCGGCGAGGCCCTCGTCGATGGTGCGGTCGAGGGCATGGATGCGGGTGCGGGCTCCAAGGCCGAGCGACGCGGCGAAGACGCGCTCGGCCATGAGTGCGCGTAAGAGAAGAGCTGGGTCGCCGGACTCGGCGGCGGAGAGCAGGTGGCGCGACTGGAAGGCCAGAGCGCGGAGCCCGTCGACGAGGCCAAGGCCGACGGCCCCGGTGTAGTGCAGCTCGACGCGGTCGCGAGCGTCGGCGTTTGTGGGGGCCACGAGGGGGCGCGTCGTGAGGTTGGCGCGCACTGTGTGGAGGAGGCGGCGCCAGCCGATCCCGACGAGCAGGCCGAACGTCGAGCGCTCGACGGTCTCGCCATGGTGGCGCAGGGCCGCGCCGAGTAGCGCCAGGCCGTCGTCGACCCGGCCGGCCACGAGGAGCTCGCGGGCGGCGCGATGGGTGGCCTCGCGGGTGAGTCGTGGGTCGGGCCCGTGTGCCGCCGCTCTCAAAGCGTCCGAGGCCGGGCCGGGTTCGCAGGCCGAGGCCAGCGCGCGACCGCGTGCGAGCTGGACCTGCTGGGTCTCGGTCGGGGTGAGGACTCCCGTGGCGAGCGCGTCGCGAAAGCAGCGGGCGGCTTCGATGAAGCGGCGGCCGGCGAGCGCGTGGTGACCGGCGGATATGAACAGCGGGGCTGCTTCGGCGTGGACCTCCGGTGTGGAATACGGGACGGCGCGCCCGGTCGGGGTGCTCGCCAGGGCGACGAGCACGCTGGCGGCCAGGCTGTGGTGCCGGGGTGAGGCCCGCAGGTGGGGCAGGAGTCGCTCGTGGAGTTGGCGTCTGAGGTCAGGGGTCTGGCGGCGTGCGAGCTCGTCGTGGAGCTCGTCGTGGGCGAACGACAGGCGGCCGGCGCGTAGACGCAGGAGGCCGTCCTGGCAGAGTGAAGCCGCGTCGCTCTCGGAGGCCTGGGCTGCATGCAGGGCGATGGAGGTCGGCAGCGGCTCTGTCACCGAGGCGAGCGTGTCGAGCAGGAGCCTCGTGCCGGGGGACGAAGCCGTGACCTGCCGGAGGGTGGCGAGCAGGGCCGCGATTGGGCGTGTCGGGTTGGTCGGTGCCACCCGGAGGTGGGCGATGGTGAGGTCCGAGGCCAGGAGCTCGAGCGCGACGGGGACACTTCGTTGGTGGTCGGGGTCGGTCGAAGCGAGGTCGACGTGGGCTAGCAGGTGGGCGCCTCGGCGCACGTCGTCGAGCGCGACGAGCAGCGCTGACAGGTCGTGCGGGTCGAGGGCTTCGAGGAGCACCACCCGTCCCGAGGTCGCAAGGTGGGCCCGAAAGAGCTCGGTCATGCAGCGCCACGCGTCGCCCTGGCTGTGGGTGAGGTCGAGGTCGCCTTCGACGAGAACGAGCGTCGCACCGGCTTCGAAGGCCTGGGCGGCGGCGCGGGCGATGGCCTCTGGTGAGTCGAGTGGGGGCATCGGGTTTCGCGTGAGACGGGGCGTGAGTGTGGGGTGGTTCGCGCCGCAGGCACCATCGCCAGAAGCGCGGGTCGCTAGAGATTCCCATACCATCGAAGAGCGCGAGACGCAGGTACCCCGGCCCGACAGCACAGGGGTCAACACGGTTTCTTACGCACACGTGTCGTGCTACGCGCCCACCATGGTCTCTGCGCAACCGCCGTCCACCGCTGCCAGCTCTGCTCCCCAACCGCCTGAGCCCCAGGCCGAACACCACATCGGCGACCCGAACGAGCCCTTCGCGCCGCTGCCGCTCGACCGGACCATGGCCCAGCTCACGGTGCGCGCGGCGCTGACCGGCATGGTGCTGGGCGGCCTCCTGTCGCTCTGCAACCTTTACAGCGGGCTCAAGATCGGCTGGTCCAACAACATGTCCATCACGGCCGCGTTGCTCGGCTTCGCCTTCTGGCGCGCCATGAGCCTCGCGACGAAGAAGCCTGGCCTCACCATCCTCGAGAACAACCTGAACCAGACGGCCGCCTCGGCCGGCGCCGCCATCTCGTCGGCCGGCCTGGTCGCGCCTATCCCCGCGCTGACCATGATGACCGGCGAGCAGATGAGCTGGCCCGTGCTGGCGCTCTGGACCTTCTCGGTCTGCCTCGTCGGCATCGCCGTCGCCGTCGGCCTGCGCCGCCAGATGATCATCACCGACAAGCTCCCGTTCCCGAGCGGCATCGCGTCGGCCACCACCCTGAAAGAGATGTACGCGTCCGGCCGCGAGGCCGTCGTCCGCGTCCTGACCCTGCTCGGCGCTGCCTCCGTCGCGGCCGTCGTCAAGCTGCTCGAGAACTACAAGGTGCTGGGCAAGGTCGGCCTCCCCGGCACCTGGGCCGGCGGCACCGCGACGTCGAACAACCTCACCTTCGCGCTCGAACCCAACCTCCTCATGGTCGGCGTCGGTGGCCTCATCGGCCTGCGCGGCGGCATCTCGCTCCTGCTCGGCGCCTTCATCGCCTACGGCATTCTGTCGCCGCTTGCCCTGACGGAAGGCTGGGCCGCTGCGGGAAAACCCGACGGAAGCTGGTTCACCTCGCTCAACAAGTGGCTCTTGTGGCCGGGCGTCACCATGATGGTGACCTCGTCGCTGACCTCGTTCGCCTTCTCGTGGCGCTCCATCGCCAACTCGTTCAAACGAAAGACGGTCAGCGGCGCCGTCGACGAGGGCGACGTCTCCCGCTCGTGGTTCGTGCGTGGGCTCGTCATCGCGCTCGTGCTGTCCTCGGTCCTCCAGGTCATCTTCTTCGACATCAACCTCTTCGTCGCGGCCTTCGGTGTCCTCATGAGCTTCCTCATCGCCGTCGTCGCCGCCCGCGTCTCGGGCGAGACCAACGTCACCCCGGTCGGCGCCATGGGTAAGATCACCCAGCTCCTCTTTGGCGCTCTTGTGCCTGGCCAGGTCGCCCCGAACCTCATGGCCGCCAACGTCACGGGCGGCGCCGCGAGCCAGTGCGCTGACCTCATGCACGACCTCAAGACCGGCTATCTGCTCGGCGCGATGCCGCGTTACCAGGCGCTCGTCCAGGTGCTCGGCGCGCTCGCCGGTGCGACCATCGGCAGCGCCGCCTACCTGATTCTGATCCCCGACCCGCAGACCATGCTCCTCACCGACGAGTGGCCCGCCCCCGCCGTCGCCACCTGGAAGGCCGTCGCCGAGATCTTCGCCGAAGGCTTTGGCGCCATGCCTCCCGCCACCCCGATGGCGATCTTGATCGGCGGGCTCGCCGGCATCGCCTTGGCCGTCGCCGAAAAGACCCTCCCGAAGAAAGCCCGCGCCTGGGTCCCGAGCGCGTCGGCCATCGGTCTGTCCTTCGTCCTGCCCGCCTACAACGCGTTCTCGATGTTCTTTGGCGCCGTGCTCGCCGCCGTGCTGACGAAGTTCGTCGCCAACTGGGCCGCGCGTTTCCTCGTCGTCATCGCCGCCGGTCTCATCGCGGGTGAGTCCCTGGCCGGCGTCGGAATTGCCATCGAGTCGATGCTCGCGAAGTGATATACGTCTGGCTTGGCTCTGTCCGAGTGAGGTCGCCATGAGGTGCATTCCCAAGCTGTCCTGGTCACGCGTGATGATCGTCTCCGTCTTCGTGTTGACCGCGTGTGGCGACGACGCGGCGCCGTCGGACGTCACTCCCGACACGGCCCCCGACACGGCAGATGTCACTCTCGACACGACTCCGGATGTCACTCCCGACACGACTCCGGATGTCACTCCCGACACGACGCCCGACACGACGCCCGACACGATGGACGTCAACCCCGATACGACCCCGTCGGGCCCACCGGACGCCATCGTCGCCCTCGAGTCGGCGCTCACGGCGGCTGCCCCCGCCGATCGCCCTACCGTGCTCTCGACCTGGCTCGCCGCCCAGGCGTCCGCCCCTGTCATCGACGACACGACGGCCGTGTTCCTCTTCAATGGCGCCGCCACTGAGGTCCGCATGGTCGGTGACGCGACCAACTGGAACGCCCAGACCTCACCCAAGCTCACACGTCTTGATTTTCAAGAGGTCGACCTGTGGTGGCTCGCCCAGACCTACGAGCGAAATGCGCGCCTCGACTACAAGCTCGTCCTCAATGGCGCCGACTGGCGCCTCGACGCGCTCAACCCCCGCACCATGGCGGGGGGCTTTGGCGCCAACTCCGAGCTGGCCATGCCCGACTACGTCACCCCCGCCGAGGCCGCGAACCTGACGACCGCCCAGGCCGGCACGATGACCTCCCACGTGATCGAGAGTGAGGCCCTGCGGCAGTCGCGCACGATCTACGTCTACGTCGCCCCGGGCGCCGTCCGCGACAACGAGGTCCCGCGCCCACTTGTCATCTTCCACGACGGCAACGACTACCGCAGCCTCATCCGCACGCCGCTCATCCTCGACCGCGTCGTCGACACCGGCGACGTCGGCCCACTCGTCGCTGTCTTCGCTCCACCGACCGAGCGCACTGTCGAATACAACCGCAACGACAACTACGTGAGGCACCTCGCCGACGAGGTCGTCCCATTCATGCGCACGACCTACAACGCCGGCCTCACGCCGAACGTCACGGGCACCATCGGCGCCAGCTTTGGCGGCCTCATCGCCTGTTATGCCGCCATCACCCGCCCCGAGATCTTCGGCCTCGCAGGCTGCCAATCCGGCGCCCACTCTTACGATGACGACGCCATGATCGAGCTCGTGAAGTCGATCCCGAAAGTCGACGTCAAGCTACACCTCATCGTTGGCACCTACGAGCTCGCGGTGTCGGGCAACTCCGACCAGGGCAACCTGCTCGCAGGCCAGCGGCGCATGGTCGCGGCCCTCACCGCGAAGAACTATACGTTCGCCTCTGAAGAGCACCCGCAGGGTCACTCGTGGGGCCTGTGGCGTGATCGCCTGCCGACCGCGCTCCGCTACCTCTACGGCGACTGAGGTCAGCCTGGGGATGCGAACCCACGCCGATCTGACGACCTGGTCAAATCGCTTGCTTCCGGACCCCGCTCCGGTCACAACGATACCTCAGGTGCGCGGCGGGCGCACCGCGTCCCTTCCCCAATTCACAATCGGCCGGACTCGCACCGACAGGGCGCGTCCAACCTGGGGTCACCATGTCGACTCGTTCGTTCCTCTTCGCGGCCCTCGCCTTGCCGGCCCTCGGCTGCGCGCAGTCGTCCGACTCCGGCCCCTCGTCGCGCCTGGCTCTCGCCGTCGCCCCGCTCGACCTGCCCGGGGTCGCCGACGCGTGTTACTCGGTCGCGGTCTACAACGTCGCCAAGGCGCTCGTGAACCCCGCCGCCCTCGTCTGGAGCGAAGCCGGGATCTGCGCCAACCAATACGGCAACGCCACCGGCAGCATCACGTATATCGGCACCTGCGACGCCTCGCCGTCGGGCCGCATCAACACCGTCAGCCTCGTCCTCGAAGGCCTGTGCGAGACGACCAACTGCGACGTCGCGACCGTCGACGCTCCCGGCCGGATCGCCCCCGCCACCTACGTGAACCCCTGCCCCGCCACGAAGCCCTGCCAGCTCGAGCGCCCGTGCAACGAGAACGCCGACACCCTGGTCGAGTTCAACCTCACCATCATGCGTGACGCTTCGCAGGGCTTCTTCGACATCGCCGTGAACTTCGAAGACATCTTCTGCTCGGCCAAGCTCGACTGCGTCCCCGAGCTCCTGCACCGCCCCGGCGGCGCGCGCGACCTGACCGCCGTCCTGGCCTTCGCCTGCACCTCGGGCGCTGACACCTGCCTCTACGTCGACCCGCCGACGCTGACCTGCACGACGGGCACCTGGACCGTCGACCCGACCGACGGCCCCGGCAACATCGAGGTAGACGGGCCGGTGCTCGGGCCGGTGCTCTACGGGGCGGCCGTCTACTCCGGCGACGAGTCCTACACCACCTTCGAGAAGCGTTATTGGAACGTGGCGCTCGGCCTCGACGTAGCCGCCCTCGCGACGGCCGGCGACTGCACGCTCACCTGGAACGCGACCGCGTCGGAAGGCTACTGGGAAGACCTCACGACGCCCGACGAGAGCGTCTATCCGATGGTCACCTGGAGCCGCCAGATAGTCGACGACGGAGTCCTCGACTGCGGTGCCCACGCACTCAACGCCATCCTCCCCGGCGAGTCCACCGCGTCGGTCGCGACCGTCTACACCGAGACGGACGACGCCCACACCTTCGCCTACTCGAACTGCGAGCCCGGCGACCCCGACCCCTCGGCCTGCAACTGCCCCGAAGGTTTTGCGCCCAACACGGCAGAGACCCTCTGTGAGCGGGTGCTCACGCAGGCCCCGACCAACCAGGGCGCGACCTACGCGACCTGCCCCGGTTACTCGGACGCCAACCTCGGCTACTCGTCCCTGGGCGCGCGCTTCTCGACCTCGAACGTTCCGGCCGACTTCGAGTATGTCTCACCCCTGAACCCCGGCTGCACCGACCCCTCGATCTGCGTCTCCCAGACCTCTGCCGATTGGCGAGGTCGTCTCGCGCGTGTCGGCCTCTGGGCCTGCCAGGCCGACGGTGCGAGCCCGGTGCTCATGGCGCCCTTCAACGAATGGCTCGGCTTCTCGCGGTGCCTCGACATCAGCATCGCTGGCGACTACCTGGTTGGCGTCGCGGCGGACAACGACGTCGTGCTCCGCGTCGACGGGGTCGTCGTCTACGAGAGCGTCAGCACCGAGAACTGGCAAGCCTGGAATGTCCTGAGCCTTCCCTTGAGCGCAGGCACACACACCATCGAGCTCTATGCCCGCAATATCTCTCTGATCGGCGCGTTAGGCGCCGAGCTCGCCGGGCCCTTCCCCTCGGGCTCGCTCACCACCCCCGCAGCCATGGCGGCTGCCGACTACCTCAACAACATCGTCTTCACGACCGCCGCCATGCGGAACGGCTCGCCCGTGCAGCTCCAGACCTTCACCGGCGCCGACCCGTCCGGCGGCTTCGTGTGCGCCTCGGGTTTTGCACTCGACCTCTGCGGGGCGACGGCCACTTGCACGGACCGCGACGTGACGACCTGCGACCAGCGCTGACCACGGGCCGCAACTTCACAGATCGAACAACGTCGGCTCGTGCCACCCGCCCTGGACCACCGGGATCTCCAGGTGGTCCAAGAGCTCACGGGTCGCCTTCGGCGTCTTGAGGCTGAAGGAGCCACCCGTCAGCTTGCCCTTGAGCGCCTTGAACGGGGCCGCATCGAGCTTCGTGAGCGTGACGTTCAGCGTCTCGAGTGCCGGCGCCGAGCAGAGGTCCGACAGGTCGCCAATCGTCTGAGCGCCGACCAGCTGCACGACCCGCAGCTGCCGCATCGCGCTCAGGTCCCCTAGCCGCGCCATACGTTTGGGCTCGTCGAGGCGCAGGAATCGCAGGTCTTGCAGCTTCTCGATCCCACGCAGCGACGTGAGCTTCGACGAATAGAACAGGAGCAGCCGCTCGATCCCACTCGCCGGCAGCGAGGTCACTGACGCGTTCTTCAGCGCCAGCTCGAACAGCGAGGCCTGCTGCTCGATGAACGGCAACGCCTTGTCGGTCGCCATGAGCCACGCCAGCGTACGCAGCGCCGGCAAGGTCGGGCCGCGACTGACCGAGGGCGCGTCGAGCTGCAGCTCTTCCAGATGTGGCAACGCCGGCAAGCCGCCGAGGTCCAGCGCCTTGGTGTGTTTGCCGATCGACAGCCGCCGCACCGAAGCCGGCATCGCCTCGAGGCCGTCCAGGTCCGTCCGACTCCGCAAGACCACAAACGGCACACCCGCGACGTGTTCGAGCACGCCGAGTGGCACCTTCGCCCCGACCTCGACGACCACCCTCGCCGCGTGTCGCCCCACCCAGTCTCGCAGCGCCTCGAGCTCACTTGGACCCGGCGTCGCGTCGATTCGGATGCGCACGCCCTTGTGGTCATCGCTCGGCTCCGCCAACGCGGCGCGGCCAAGCTCACCGCTCGAGAAGATCTGGTCTTTGGGGATGGCTTGTAGGCGCGGGATGGCTCGAGTCATTGGCGCGTGTCTAGCAGACGCCGTCACGCCCGTCGCCTGCTGTCGCCCGTCGCACCAGTCCTTGCCCGGTGGCGTTCGCCTCGCGCAGCGCGAACCATCGCATCAGGCTCGTCTCGTCCATGGGTCGCGCCACGAGATAGCCTTGGACCTCGTCGCACCCGAGCTCACGCACGAGCCCGAGCTCGCCCTCGGTCTCGACACCCTCGGCCACCACCCGCATGCCAAGCCCGTGTGCCATGCTCACGCTCGACGCGATCAGGTGTCGCGCCGACGGGTCGCGCAGCCCATTTGCCACGAACGAGCGGTCGATCTTCAGCTCCGTGAAGGGCACTCGCCGCAGCAGGTCAATCGACGAGTAGCCCGTGCCGAAGTCGTCGATCGACAGGCCGATCCCGTGCAGCCTCAGACGCGCAAGCACGTCGAGCGCCACTTTCAGGTCTCTCACCACCGATGTCTCCGTCACCTCGAACACCAGGTTCCTCGACGGCACCCCGAACTCGGCGATGCGGTCCAGGATGAGCTCGGCGATCTCCAGTCGGGCCAGCGACACTGCTGACACATTGATCGCCATCTTCAGCCCGCCAAGGCCCGCCTTCCCCATGTGCGACGCCGCGCTGAGCGACAGGCTCAGCACCTTGTCGAATAGCAGGTCAGCCAACCCGTTGGCCTCGGCCACCCTGACGAAGACGGATGGCGGCACGGCCGTTCCGTCGCGTCGGAACCAACGCGCAAGGACCTCCACGCCGACGACCTCGAGCGTGTCAGCGCTGACCTTGGGTTGCAGGTGAATCGTGAGCTCCCCGTTCTCGAGCGCTTGCCGCAGCTCGTTCGCGTCCACCGGTGCGACCTGCGTCTGCGTCGTGCGGCGATTGCCCACCGCCGGTCGGCGCTTGACGATCTCCCTGAGCGCGCTCGCCTCGAAGGGCTTCACCAGCGAGCCGGCGATGATCAGCCCGTGCTGGATCGCCAGCCCCTCGACGCTGTTCAAGACCCGCGCTCCAGCCGCGCTCATCAGGATGATGCTTCCTCCGAAACGCAGCTCCGCCAGGTGTCGTATCAGCTCGACCCCATCCATACCCGGCATCGCGAGGTCACACAGCACGAGGTCGAAGTCCCCCGCATCCTTCAGGAGCTCGAGCGCCATCCGTCCGTCTTGTGCGATCTGGACCCGGTCGATCCCGAAGGTCCGCAGCAGGTCTCTCAGGAAGCGCCGCATGAACACGTCATCATCGATGACCAGCACGTTCAGCTCGCTCTGCCATTCGCTCTCGGAGTCGGTCTGCAGGCGCTGATCGCTCGGCCCTCTTGCCTTTGCGTCGGCCCTGGTTGCCACTGCGGTCCGAATCGGCAGCGACAGGTCGAGCTCCACCGCCGCCCACGCGTCCTTCACGGACGCCCACACCACCTGCGCGACCCTGCGTTCACCGCGGCGCGCAGCCGCCTCGAGGTTCTGCGCGTGGCTCCCCAGAGCGGCTGCCCCGACGAGCTTCATCGAGGGTGACAAGCGGTGCATGATGTGTCCGACCTGCTCGAGGTCCCCGCGCTCGAAGGCCGCCGCCGCCTCCTCCATCCCGGCGCGTGTGTTGTTCGTGAAGTCCAGGAGCAGCGGCTCGGCATCGGTCGGATCATCGCTACCGAGCATGGCCTGGATGGCGCGCAGATAGTCCATACGCCGGGTCGCGCCGGTCGCGACGCGCCGACGTGGCCGCGTCGCGGGCGCGGTCCGGGTCTTGCGCCATGCGTCGAGGGCCGCGGCGAGCTGCGCGATCGACACCGGCTTTGTGAGGCAGCTCTCCATGCCGGCCGCCTCACAACGCTCGATGTCCTCCACCATGGCACTCGCGGTGAGCGCGATGATCGGTATGCGCGTGCCCGCTGCGGCCTCACGTTTGCGGATCGTCCTCGCGAGCTCGTACCCATCCATGACGGGCATGTTGCAGTCAGTGAGGATGATGTCGACACCCCCGCCCTCCCACAGCTCGAGGGCGGTCGCGCCGTTCGAGCTCACGACGACATCGAACCCGCCGAGCTGCTCGAGCTGCAGGCAGATGAGTCGTTGATTCATGGGCTGGTCCTCGACGACGAGGATCTGTGTCTGCCGCGCCGCCTGGGCGTCTGCCAACCCCCTGCGCTGCGGCGCCGGTTCATGGGTCGCCACGGCGTCGATGGCGACGTAGGGCAGCGTAAACCAGAACACGCTCCCCTGACCTGGGACCGACTCGACCCCGATCTGGCCCCCCATGAGCTCGACCAGCTCCTTGGCGAGTGCCAGCCCAAGCCCGCTCCCCTCGATCCCGTACCGCTCGGCCCCGAGCCGGTTGAACGGCCTGAAGAGCTCGTCGCGCCGCTCCATCGGGATCCCGAGCCCCGTGTCGACGACCGCGACCTTCGCGCACCCATCGAGCTGCCGCGTCACAGCGATCGAGACCTTGCCACCCACGACGTTGTACTTCACCGCGTTCGACAGCAGGTTGATGATGACCTGTCGCAGCCGTGTCTCGTCGCCGATGAGCCCGACAGACTCGTGCGCCTCGAGCGTGATGGTGACCCGCCTCGCCGCAGCCTGGGCGCCGACCACCCCGATACACTCGCGTAGCGTCCCGTCGAGGTCGATGGGCGCCTGGCTCACCGTCAGGCGGCCCGCCTCGATACGGCTCAGGTCGAGCATGTCATTGACCAGCGCTAGCAGGTGCTCGCTCGACGCGAGGATCTCGCCCACATGTTCATGCTGGGTCGGCAGCGCTCCGAGGTCCTGTTCGAGGATCTGCGCGAAGCCGAGGATGCCGTTGAGCTGGGTCCGGATCTCATGGCTCACGCTCGACAGGAAGTGGGTCTTGGCGCGACTGGCCCTCTCGGCGCCGACGCGGATCACCTCGAGCTCCTCCTCGCGTCGCCGGCGCTCCGTGATGTCGGTGAGCGCCAGCATCGCCCGGCTCTCGACGATGTGCACCTGTGCTTCGACGAAGCGCGTCGCTCCATCCTCTCCGATGATCGATGCGCACAACGGCTCGAAGCGCTCCTCTCCATTGAGTCCATTGAGCGTCGCCGCCGCTCGCTCATGCAACATGGCCCTCACGACCCGCCGTCGCTCCAGATCTGGAAAGGTCCGCGCCCAGAGCTCCCTGGCAGAGGGTGACTCGTTCTTGTCGATCCTGAGCAGGTCACGCATCGCGGCGTTCGCGAACGCGACCTGCCGACTCTGCATATCGAAGATCAAGAGCGCCTGGGGCGACAGCTCGAGCAGGCTTCGCGTCCGCAACTCGTTCTCGCGCGCCGCCCGCTCGAAGTGTCGATGCCGTGCGGTCTCCTCGTCGAGAGCGCTCTGCAGCCGGCTGCGCTCGGCGCTCATCCGATAGGCCGTCGAGAAGCGGTTGATCAGCGGCTCGAAGACCGTGACGAGGCTCACCGTGTGCAGCGCCGCGCTCGCTCCGAGCAGCACGACGATGTTCTCTCCGGTCCCGCAGAGCCGTAGCCCCATGCGGTAGCGGCTCGCGCCGAGAAAGGCACTCTCTGACAATTCGAGATTGCCAAGTGACGCGCTCGTCCCCGAGCAGATGTCTTCGAGCCAACGCGGGCTCGTCCCAATGAGGCGCGTGAGGTCGCGATTGCCCAGCGCGGACAACAGCACGATGCCCCCTCCGTGCACGGCCGCGCGCCGCCGGGCCAGCAACCCTACGGGCAGCCCTGCATGGAAGAGCAGGCGCTGCAGGAAGCTCCGGGCCATCGTCTCCGGCTCGGTTTCATCGAGCAGCGACAGCGCGATCTCATTGACGACATGCAGCGCTTGAGTCGCGTTCAATGGGTCCTCCGAGTGCCCACCATCCAGGGCATCGCGCACAGAGTCGAGGTGTGCAGGACGGAGAGCCCGCCAGCCACGGTACTGCCGATCTCACCGAGCGTGACGGCGCCGATCAGCTCCGCGCCGCAGCTGCACGCCAGTCGCGCGAGCTCCCGTTCGGCGCCCGGGCGACCCAGGTAGGCCCGTCTTCCGAGCCCCTGGAAGACGAGGGCGCAGGAGGTGCCGAGCGCCGCCCTGATCACCTCGGTCACCGAGTGGTCCGTGATCTCAGGCGGTTTGGCGATCGCCACCCCACAGCCCGCCGGGACCTGCCCGACACAGAGCAGCGCCCCGTTCGTGTCCACCGCGATGGGCACACGCACGATGGTCTCCCCATCGCCGCGCACGAACAGGAGCGGGAAGCGCGTCGCCGTCTCACGCATCGTGTTGCGGTCGAGCTCGGTCCCGTCGTGGGCGCGCAGGATCATCCGATACTGCTCGAACGCGGGCAGCCAGTCGAGGTGGGTCACGAGGTTGCCGTGCCCGGCACTCGCAAAGACGCGCTCGCTCTGGCTGGTATAGCCGTGCGCCATGGCGACCTCGATGTCGCCCGGCAACAACATCGCCAACACCGCGCGGTTCACGGTGAGGCGGCCGGTGAAGACACAAGGCCCCGGCAGCAAGGCGTCGGAGCCGCAGCCGATACCGCTATAGGTGACGAGGTCTCCGACCGCTGCGTGGAGTTGGCCGAGCAGGCTGCCGACGTTGTCGAGCCGACCATCGAAGAGCAGAAAGAGGTTCGCCCGGTCTGGCATGCCGACCGCCTGCAGAGCCAGCGCCTCGAGCGCTTCGACCGCGTGCCTCTCGCTCTGCGCCGAGTCGCCGAGGTGCTCGATGAAGGCCGTCGGCGGCATGACACGCAGCTTGATGAGCAAGACTCCATGGCCCTTCATGCCGCCCGCTACGATGACCTCCGGCACGATCCCACCGACGAGCTCGACCTCGAGCTCACGGCTCACCGTCTGCAGCGGTGGGATACATCGCCGATCGGTCTCGGCCACCAGCGCGAACACCCCGAGCGTCGGGTCAAGGGACTTCCAGGAGGCGATGAGGGTGCGGATCGACTCAGCGTTCGGCGCCGCGAGGTAGCTCCACCCCTCGGCCGCGTCGGAGTCACGGTCTTGCGGGTCGTTCTCGGTGTCCGTTGTCGCGAGCCCCCCGATGAGGTTCGCGTTCGTCGCTCCCTCCTCCCCCGCGCCGATGCGCTGAAGCTCGAGCAGCTCCCCGACCAACTGCGTCATGCGCTCGCCGGCGCGAAGGATCTCCTCCACACCCTCGCGCTGCTGTTCGTTGAGCGGACCCAGCGCCCCTCGCACCAGCACCTCGCCAAAGCCGAGGATCCCGTTGAGCGGCGTCCTGAGCTCGTGGCTCATGCTCGACAGGAAGGTGCTCTTGGCGCGACTCGCCCGCTCGGCGGCGTCTCGCGTCTGCTCGAGCTCGACGCGTTGCCGGTTGAGCTCGGTCACGTCGCGCGCGATACCGAGCAGGTAACGCGCCTTGCCGGAGTCGTCGTAGATCGGTATCCGCGCCGCAAAGACGTTGCGCTTGCCCTGCCCTGCGGTCAGCAGGAGCTCCTCGCCCGTCTCTCGGTTCCCAGATGCGATGACCTGGGCGTCTCTCTCCATCTCGGTCATCTCACTCATCTCACTTCGCGGGCCGGGCCCGGTCGAGAACCCGAGCGTCGTCCGACCGATGACGTCGTCCCTACCGACCCCCAGCAGGCGCTCCCCGGCGTGGTTCAGTCGCACACAACGCAGTGACTCCGCGTCTTTGACGAAGACCATGTCCGGCAGGTTCTCGACGATCGAGTGGAGGAACCGATTGGCGTCCCTCACCTCGGCCTCACGCGCGAGCCGCGCCGTCTCGTCCCGCAGCGTCCACATCCGACCGATGAGCTTGCCCTCGGAGCTCACCGGGTTGCGGAAGATCGTCAGGTGACGCCCATCGCGCAGCACGACCTCGGCCCGCCGCGAAGCCAGCGGTCGGTTCTCGACCGACGCGACGAAGGCCTCCCCGAGACTCGGGTCCTCGAGGCCGGCGAAGACCTGCCTCAAGAACGTAGCGCGTTGGCCGCGCTGCAGGTGCTCCGGGCCGAGCCCGAAGAGGGCCCTGAAACGCCCATTACACAGCAGGACGGTCTCGTCATTGCCCACCACCAGGATGGCGTCCTCGACCGACTCGACGGTCGCCTCGAGGATGGCGAGGCTTCGCGCGAGCTCGTCACGACCCGCCTCGATCTGACGGGCGCTCGCCAGCTCGAGCCGCGCGTAGAGGTCTTTCATCTCGGCGCTCGAGCTCTCGAAGGCGCGCTCGATGGTGTAGCGGTCCTCGTCGAAGCCCTCGAATGAGCGCTCGAGCCGCTCGAGGAGCAACGCCCACGTCGTCGCATCGGGCGCAACCGACTCATCGAGTCCGAGTCGCCTCAGGTGGCGCAGCAGCAGTGGGTGTTTGACCGTCACGTCTCGCTGATCACCGTGAGCGTCATCGTCTGGTTGTAGAGACCACAGCTGCTGAAGCCTTGTGGCGAGATCTCGCCATACGAGTAGAAGCCGACCTGTGTCTTCACCCGCGAGAGGTATTCGAGGGTCGCCTCCAGCTCCTCTTCGCAGCGATCGCGCAGGGCCATCCGCCGCCCTACACAGCTCACGGCGATGCTCAGCGAGTCCTCGATCACTTCGCCCGACATGCCTTGGGTAGCGGCCATCGCCGCGTCCGAAGACGCCTGTACGAGCTGGTCGAGGTTGGTCC
>Ga0247843_1005310_pt1 | contig 18063 bp, 15 predicted proteins | sample LaCruzMarch2017__FD_192420 | JGI IMG/M metagenome (GOLD analysis project Ga0247843, IMG submission 192420) | Freshwater microbial communities from meromictic Lake La Cruz, Castile-La Mancha, Spain - LaCruzMarch2017_8m | ecosystem: Environmental > Aquatic > Freshwater > Lake | place: Spain...
ACAATGTCCGATAGGACGTGATAACAGCTTCCGTCCCGGCGAGGGTCGTCCAACTCAAAGAAAAATTCAGCTACATTCATTTCCCAAAGGTCGGGCTAACTTACCACTTCATGCAATTGCCCTATATCACGAAAGCTTACACTTTGGGCGATGGCAATGAATAAAGCTCATGGAAAAGGCAAGAAGGCTTTGCAAAACCGTAAAGCGGCACAAGCATTAATGACCGATTGCCAACAGAGTGTCCCATGCTGGATTATGCCATTGCCTAAATTAGTAGAGACTCTACAACCTGAAGCAGCTATTTACGACTATGTTATTGTGGATGAAGCCAGTCAATTAGGCCCTGATGCTATGTTTTTGATGTACTTAGCCAAGAATATTATTATTGTTGGAGACGACAAGCAAACCGCTCCTCAATACGTTGGCATTGAGAATGATAAAGTACAGGACTTAATAAATCAGTACCTCAAAAACATACCCTATAATAGCTTTTTCAACATAGATTATAGCTTTTTTGACCATGCCAATGCTTTTTGTTCTGGCCAAAAAGTGGTGTTGCGGGAGCATTTTAGATGTATGCCAGAAATCATCGAATTTTGTAACAAGCATTTTTATCAGTCAGCTGGAATTGGCCTCCATCCTCTCAAACAATATGATGATAACCGTCTCGAACCCCTTAAAACAGTATTTGTAAAAGGAGGATACATAGAAGGGCAAACCAACACCATTAGAAACAAACCCGAAGCAGATGAACTTGTAGAAACTATCCAAGCTTGTTTAAATGATAAACAATATGATGGCAAAACTTTTGGTATTATAGCATTGCAAGGTCAAACTCAGGCGCAAATTATTAATCAAAAACTTTTGACTGTTCTTGATTCCCAGGAATTTGAAAAAAGAAAAATTATCTGTGGAGACGCTAAAAGTTTCCAAGGAGATGAGCGAGATATAATGTTTTTAAGTTTAGTAACGGCTACTAATCACAACCGTCGTGCCTTGACTACTTCCGAATTTGAAAGAATGTTTAATGTAGCCGTTAGTCGTGCCATTGAACAAGTTTGGCTCTTTCATTCAATACAACTCGAAGATTTAACAAACCATGATGATTTACGCTATAAACTCTTAAATTATTTCCAAAATCCATTACAACCAACTATTACAATCAGTAAAGAGATAGAAGGCATTCCACGACCTTTTGACAGTCAATTTGAAGTAGATGTTTATAATGAAATTGTCAAACGTGAATATACTGTTACCCCACAATATAGTGTGAGCCATTATCGGATTGATTTAGTGGTAATACTGCCCAATGGTGTAAAAATAGCCGTTGAGTGTGATGGGGACAAGTACCATAGTACACCGGAACAAATAGCCAATGACATAGCACGCCAAAAAATCTTAGAACGGGCAGGTTGGCAATTTTTCAGAGTTCGCGGAGGTGATTTTTGTTATAATCAAGAAAAAGCCTTAGAACAACTTTGGACTCTTTTAGAACGCAATTGTTCTACAAATGATAAAATGGTTAAAGATTTTGATAATCAAATTTCTATAGTCTCCCAACAAACTAAAAGATTACCACAGCAAACCAGACTTTTTGAACAAACAACACCATCAGGCGAGGTATCCAACTTTAACCAATCCGATATAAAGGAGGAAAAAGTAAACAAGGATGAAAAAAAACATCCAAATCAGAACTCATAAATGATGTAAATCAACTAAAGAATTCTGAAAATATAAATTCATTGCACCTGCAACTACTGTCCGAAGAACAGACGTTGCACTTGCAGTTGTTGTCAAAAAAGCAGACGCTGCTCTCAAAGCTGGAGATGATGTCAAACCAGATTCCAATGGAAGACCCGCAGCACAGCAAGTTGACAAATTTGCAGATGCAATTGGAGAAGTCCTTACAACGTCAGCGAAGTTGGATGCAGAAGAATCCAGCAACGCGGATAGCGATGGAAGCACAGGCCAACAAAATAATCGAAACTACAGATGCTCTCGTCTCAACTAAAGGAGAGCTCTCAAAAGACGGGCTTGCAGAGCTTGCAACAGCAGTTGGAGAAAGCGTTGAATCACCAGAAGAAGTTTATACAGAAAGACCTATCACTCAGGATAGCGATGAAAACACAGGCCAACAAAATGTAAAAAGTTTAGGAATAAGCAAGTCAAAGTGGCATCCTGAGACATTTAAGCACGCTTTTATATTAGTATTTACAAATTATAAGCGCGTTTATTCTATCAAAAATCAAAATTTCATAAATGCTGAAGATGTATTATCAAATTTAACTTTTGAAAAAGATGAAAAGCATATTTATTGCTGTGGAACAACCAATTTTAAAGGATTTATGCTTTTTGGGTTTGAGAATGGAAAAGTTACAAAAGTCCATTCAAATGCTTATCAAACTCGTAATAAATACTTAGAATCAGCTTTTTATTCTCATTCGAATCTCTGTTTTATTACTTATATTGAAAAAGACATAGAAATATTAGCGCATAATATAGAAACTGACAATCGGATTAAAGCTTTTATTTTCAATACAAATTTAATTATTCCTACCAGTTGGAGAAATAATATAGGAATACAAGTAATGAGAATTAGCGAAAGAGGTGGCAAATTGGACGGCTTAAAAACTCTGGATAAAGTGAATATTAAAGATAAAAATTACTATTTACGCAAAGACATTCCACAAATAGGAGTGTTTGTAAGAACGAACGAAGGAGAAAGTATATGAAAGCTTTATGCCCACACCTGCGTGCCTTCGGTGCAGTTTTTGCACATTTCAATCTCTGACCGCGAACGGATTAAGGATTGACGAAATTGGCGATAGGCATCGCTTTGCCACAATTGTTTAAAAGAAGTTTCCGATACGTCGCCGAGGCGGTAGTGAGCGTCTTTGTCAAAACAGCAGGGAACCACTTTCCCATCCCACGTGATGACGCACGAATGCCACATTTTCCAACAATGACCGTCGAGGCCATTTTTAATTTGGTAGGTTCCGTCAGTTTGTTGGGTGTAACGTGAGTATTTATCAATGGTTGGAATCAGCGGGTCACCGTGCTCATAGTCGTAAATTTGGGCGGTTTTAAAGCCTATTTCATCTACGCCGATTTCTTTTGCCAGTTGTTCAGCATCTCCAATCTGATGTTCGTTGGGACGAACCACCAAAAATTGAAACACCACGTGCGGAGTTTTGGATTTCAATTCACGTTTCCATTTCAGAATGTTTCGCGTTCCATCCAGCACTTTTTCCAGATTTCCTCCTACTCGGTATTGCTGATAGACCTCCTGCGTGGTGCCGTCAATCGAAACAATCAAACGGTCAAGACCGCTTTCGACCGTTCGGCGGGCGGCGGCATCGGTCAAGTAGTGCGCATTGGTGGAAGTAGCCGTGTAAATCCCTTTTTGAGAAGCATATTTTACCAATTCCAAAAACTTAGGATGCAAATAAGGCTCTCCCTGAAAATAGAAAATAAGATACAGCAACGTATCGGAAAGTTCGTCAATAGTGCGGCGAAATAAATCCCCCTCCAGCATACCCGTCGGGCGCGTAAAAGAGCGTAGTCCACTGGGACATTCCGGGCAACGCAAATTGCACGACGTGGTAGGTTCAAAGGAAATACTCATGGGCAATCCGCGGTGCGTGGCGCGTCCCGTGGCTTTGGACTCGTAGTAACTGTACAGTACCTTCAACGCATTCCAAACCCGCTTGCGCGTAAGTTTAGAAAAGAAATTAAGTCCGTCTGAGAAGTTGCGATTCATGGTTGTTGTGAAACCTCACAGGTTTGATAATCGTCGCTAATTAAACCTGTGAGGTTTGTAAGTTAACCCAAAAATTGCCTTAAATAGTTTCGACTCGTCAAAATAGCCGATTTTACATCTTCAATACTGCCTTCGTAGGCCTTGTCTTCCACTTCGATGCAGACCGGGCCACGGTAGCGCACGTCGGTGAGCGCCGCAAAAAACTTTCGCCAGTTCACATCGCCCAGCCCAGGGAGTTTGGGGCTGTGGTATTCGAGCGGATTGGCCATAATGCCTACGCGGTCGAGTTTGTCTTTGTAGAGTTTGGCGTCTTTGAGGTGGATGTGGTGCAAACGATCTTTGTAGTCATAAATAGGCTTAGCTTCGTCCATCATTTGCCAAATTAGGTGCGAAGGGTCGTAATTGAGCCCTAAAATCGGGCTTGGAATAATCTCAAACATTCGGTCCCAAACGGCAGGGGTTGTGGCCAGATTTTTACCTCCGGGCCATTCATCATCCGTAAAAAACATCGGACAATTCTCAATCCCGATTTTCACGTTGTGTTCTTCGGCTACCTTCACAATGTCCGGCCACACTTTGCCGAAGGTTTTGAGATTTTCGGTAATGCTTTTGGAAGGGTCCCTCCCGATAAAGGTATTAACATTGTGCAATCCTAACTTGGCCGCCGCCCGAATCAACTGCTTGATGTGCTCGCGATAGTACTCTGCCTTTTTTGTATCGGGGTCTAAAGGATTGGGATAATACCCTAACCCTGAAATAGTTATTCCTTTTCCTTTGGCATAATGCACGACATGAAGCGCATAGGGAGTATCCGTCAGTACGCGGTCAGCATCAATGTGGGTTACCCCTGCATAACGGCGAGCATCGGCGTTATCGGTAGGCCAGCACATCATTTCCACGCAGGAAAAACTGTGATTAGCCGCAAAATCTATGACGTGTTCGTAGCCAAAATCGGCTAAAATAGCGCTTACAAATCCAAGTTTAAGCATGATTGATTGGGTGGTTTTAAATTCTGTTGCAATCTTACAAAAAAGTGGGGGATTCGGGAAATTACCCATTAGCAGGCATTTATTGAGGCAAACCGTTGAGAAATGTATAATAACCCCTTCACTTGATTTGCCTCATAAATTCTACATAAGTTTTATGTATTTTTGTAAAAACAAAGTTCTAAAACTATGCTTCTCCTTGTACCGCAAGGTTTTCCCTATATTACCAAAATTCACGTTAATGATTGTTACGCTTATCAAAATTTTGATATCATCCTCAATAAAGACAACCCATTTAGTCATTTGGTTTTGACAGGCAGAAATGGTTCGGGAAAGACTACTATTTTAAAGTCACTAAATGCATCTTTGAGTAATTTTTATTACCAACATATATCAAAAGATCAGCGTATTCAACAATTTATGAACAGAATTTCAAATGGTGGTTTAGTCGCTTATGAGAATTTAAACTATCAAGACAAACAAGAATTTATACTTTTAAATAGTACTGATATATCTTTTAAAGAGTCTCTTAACTATCGGTTCTCGATTTATTCTTTCCTACAAGCTACAAGAAGCAGTAAAATAGAACCTGTTTCTACTGTTGTGAAAGATGATGATTTAAATGACCATTTAGAAAAGCAAAACTCTTCCGAATTTTTTATTAAACAATTCAAGCAGTATTTAGTCAATAAAAAAGTAAATCAGGCTTTTGATATTTTAGATAATAACCAAGCCAAAATAGCTGATACTGAACGTTTTTTCAGCTTAATGACTCAGAGTTTTCGGAATATTTTGGAAGACCCAAAATTAGAGTTAATTTTTGTCAAGGAGAATTTCGACTTTCATCTTCAACTATCCACCGGTCAGAAAATCACCTTTGAAAATCTATCCGATGGATTCTCTGCATTAATCAGCATCCTGATGGATTTGTTCATGCGCGTGGACATTATCCGAAAAGAAGTCAAGGATTTTAGTTATAACCCCTGCGGTATTGTACTGATTGACGAACCCGAAACCCATCTTCACCTCAAATTACAATATGAAGTAATGCCACTGCTAACGGGGCTTTTCCCAAATGTGCAGTTTATTGTCGCTACGCACTCGCCCGCTGTCATTTCAAGTATTAAAAACGCAACGGTTTTTGATCTTACTTCTAAAAGTACCGAAACGGAAAGCATCGTAGGAAGCAGTTTTTCAGAATTAATGGTTTCTCACTTTGGATTAGACAATGAATATTCCAACATTGCAGATGATATTTTTGCCCAAATCAATCATATCATTAAAACTGAAACCGACCCACAAGCTCGCAAAAAAAGATTACAAACCGTCTTGACAGAAAACGAGCGTTATCTCTCTCCTGCAATGCAATTAGAATTAGAATCAATGATTTTGGAACTTCAATAGACTACGATACAGATGATTAACGTCCAACGAGGCGAAGCACCTGCATCGCTGCAAACACCACAAATCAAACAGTACCTTGATGAGTTGGCAACCTATAAAAGCCTTTCGGAAGCAAACTGGGCTGAACAACCCAAACCAAAATGTAACGCTGAATACCGCAATGCGGACTTATTTAATGCTTTTGACAGTGTTTTTTTCGCCAAATGTTATTTAACCGAAAGACGCTTTGAGAATTCATGGGCAATGGATGTGGAACATTTTAAGTCAAAAGCGTTTGACCAATATCCTGACCTGAAATACGAATGGGCAAATCTCTATCCAGCCGACCATGACGCTAATATGGTCAAGCCACGCAACGAACCCGAAGGAGGTTATTTAGACCCTTGTGCAGAGGAAGACGATGTGGAAAAAGAAATATTATATGTTGTTTTATTTGGCGGAGAGGCAAGTTTTGAAGCACAGAATGGTAATAATATCAAAGCGGTAAATACTGCAAAACTTCTAGATAAAATTCATAACGGAAGTGATGAAGAGTCTAAAAGAAAAACCGCCAACCTACGTCACTTAATTGCAAAAAAGCAATACGAAGTTTTAAACACAATTATAGAATGGCAAGGAGCTTTGGACGACCAATCTAAATTTGAAGCAAAAACCAAGCTTAAAAAGCTACTGTCTCGAAAATCGTCTTTTACGATGCTAATGCGATCATTAAGTGCAGTACGAAAGCATATTCCCGCAGAATTTTTAGATTGAAAAACTCTCAAAAAAGTGCCAAATAATACCCGCAGTTACTATTCATTTACTGATATACTATCTGATTTTGTTGCTATGAGCCCCTTCTTCCACCTCCGCCCCTATCGCGACGGCGACGAAGCCTCTCTCGCAAAAAATGCCGATAACTATCAAATATGGCGGAATGTGCGCGATGTTTTCCCCCATCCTTATACGTTAGAAGATGCCCTTCAATGGATTGAACTCTGCAAAAACGAAACCAAGCCCACCGTTTTTGCCATTGATGTAGAGGGAGAGGTTATAGGAGCTATCGGAATTGTGTTACAAAAAGATATTTTTCGTAAAAATGCCGAGATTGGTTATTGGCTGGCGGAACCGTTTTGGGGAAAAGGAATTGTCACCGAAGCCGTTCAGGAAATAGCCCAATATGCCTTCAAACATTTTGACATTCATCGCCTTTACGCGGGTGTTTTTGAGTACAACCCGGCGTCTATGCGGGTTTTGGAAAAAGCAGGATTCCACTTTGAAGCCGTTCTGCATCAGTCGGTTTATAAAGAAGACAAACTGTGGAACGAGCATATTTATGTAAAGTTTAGGGAAGAAATAAATAACCCTGACAAGGTTTGACTCTCATCAGGGTCATTGCGTACTTACGGATAACAGTTACACAGATAACGGTTAACGTAACTGTGCTTAATCTTCAAAAATACGTTTGTCCAAATGTTGTTCCAGATCAAGACGAGGAATACCCTTTGACCACCACTCCGGCGCAGGTTTGCCTTTGAGTTGGTAATCAAAAAACTCCATCATCCGTACTGAATAATCCTTGCGATTGGGTTGTTTTGCCAATCCGTGGTTCTCTCCTTTGTACTGCATCATCACGACCGGCTTTTTCAAGCGACGCAACGCAGTATAAAACTCTACCCCTTGAGTGAAATCTACGGCTCCGTCGGCATCATTGTGCAACATCAGCAAAGGCGTTTGCACTTTGGTAACGTGATAAATCGGTGAATTGCGGTGGTAAGCGTCCCAATTTTCCCAAGGAGCTACTAAGCGCCCCTGTGAGCCTTCAAAAATGGTACCGTTGCTGGTTCCGCTGTTTTTATAGATCAGATTGTACATCGAAATCATGTCGGTCAACGGAGCACCGGCCGCCGCCGCTTTAAATAGATTGGTTTGAGTAATGAGGAAACTGGTTTGATATCCTCCCCACGAATGTCCGTGAATGCCCATGCGAGTTTCGTCAATCACGCCCGTTTTAATGGCCGCTTTGACGCCTGGCAATACGCACCAAACAGCCGACATGCCTGGGTCGTTGAGTTTGTACACGATATCGGGCATAAATACAGCATAGCCATTGGAGGTATAAATAGAAGGACTCCAACCCGTTCCTGCATAGCCCGGATTCGCGAAATTGTGCAGCGATTGTGACATCTTTTCGTAATAATAAATGATGGTTGGGTATTTTTTGCCCTGCTCATAACCTGCCGGCAAAAACAACGCCCCCTGCAACGAATCACCTTTGTCGCTCACATAATCCACCAAACGCGTACCCGCCGACCACGCATATTTATCAAACGAAGGCGCATTTTTGGTCATTTGTTTTTCTGCCGTCAAGTCCACACTGTTACTCACAAAATACTGACGGGGCTTGGTAAAGGTTTCTTTGGCAAACACAAACACATCCGCTTTTTTAGCCTTGGTAAGGCTTCCGATAGCCGCATCTTCCCACAACAAGGGTTTCACTATCAACACTTTCGTGTTTTCAATCCGGGCAAGACCGCTTTTCTTAGTTCGCTCACCATACATGCGTACATAGATGGATTTCTTCAAATCAATCCCTTTTTCTTCGGGGTCAAGCTGATAACGCTGCTCGTATCGTATACCGTCGCGTTTGCCGTTTTGTGTCAAATTGAACGCAACAAGTGCTTTTCCTTTGGCATCTTTCAAATCAGTTGGTACTTGCCAAATATCCCAACCGTCCGTCAACAATACCGATTTGCTGTCACTGCTCCAACCGACTATTCCTTGGGGTGGCGTTTTTTGGTTGTGGTCGTCGTCAACATCCACAAATGAGGTTTTTATGTCTTGAGTTAGATTGCGTGACGTTTTACTGACCATATCATACAGAAAATAATTCGTCCCTTCCCAGTACAAAAACTTAGTACCATCGGGCGACGTTTGAGGGCCTGCCCAGAAATTCGGCAGATAGTGTTTGTCACGAATTTTGTCACGTTTGCCCGTTTTGAGGTCCACCAAATAGACATCTACGTAATTTTGCCCATCCAAACTGCTTTCCAACTCGTAGTTGGTATTGTCGGTTCCTAACCCATACAATTGTTTCGCAGCAACCGACACATTTTTTACAGTACTATCGGCCAATTGTACAAACTTCTTAGTTGCTACATCATACATTGACAGATAGTTCTGGTTTTTATCCTGCATTTCCTGCACTTGCTGACGAGATTGCAGGCGTTTATCCTGCCAATGCCAAACCGTTACTTCGGGTTTATCAATATCGTCTTTTTTCTCAGCAACGGCATTTTTGGTGGTATCTGCTTTTATTTTAGCCAATGCTTTCTGCAAATCTTCGATGGTTTTGAGCGTAGTATCGGCCTTGATTTTGGCTAATTTTTCCGTATCAGAAAGCTTCTTGGTGGTATCTTTTTTAGCTTCTGTCGGCTTTTTATCGTCCTTTTTTGCCAATTCCAATTTATGAACGCCAAAGAACAGACGAGTCAAATCGTCGGACCAATACGGAGTTCGGTTTGGACTTACGGTCATTCCTTTCGGGAAATTAACGCTGTCCGTTTTAGGCTCATACACCGTCAATTCGGGCATCGCACTAAAATTTTTGATACCCAACACTCCTACTCTTTCGTTTTTGTACTTCTCGTCTTTGGTACTTTTAAGCAAGGCCAATGCATCGCCTTTTTCAGTCCAGTTGAGCGATTGATAACGGGCTTTGTCGTTGTCCATCGTCAAAGTTACGCCCGTGTTCATATTGCGAAGTTGTACACCGTTTCCTGCTTTTTCGTTGGCATCAATGGTCATTGCCAACCAATTTCCCGCTTTGTCAAAGGCCATTTCTGATACATTCCCCATGTTTTGGGTTTTGCTCGCAGCAAGGTCAAACAACAGTAAATCAGCCCCTTTCGCCGCATCCGAAGCACCGCTGCCCGCTCCCGAAGGAGCACCGCCACCGCCTGCTGCGGTAAGTAGTACAGCCAAGTGAGTTGCTTTTTCTCCGTTGAAAGCGAATGATTTCACCCGGTCAAATTCCGTTTTTTTATTGGATGCCAATTCCACTAAAAACAGCTTGTCAGGCACTGGCTTTCCTCCCGGTTTAGCGGCTGCTTTTTTGTCTTTGTCTTTTGCAAACACTTTGAACGCAATCCACTTACTGTTGTCCGAGAAACTCATTTGGGCAAACGAAGGCGTACCGATTGAATATACGTATTTGGTGGTATCGGCCGTTTTTTGGATAATAAGCTCAGCATCGCTCTCGTACTTAGCGAGCACATACGCGTACCATTGGCCATCGGGCGAAAGCTGCGTTCCTCCAAAAGCGGGGATTGCCTGCCAGTTGAGCACATCTTTCCAGCCCATCGCGGGCTTAGGTTTGGGTTGAGCCATTACCATTGAAGAAATGATAAGCCCAAAAAGAAAGTACGTTTTTCTCATACGAATTGAGGGATTTAGAAGGGATGAATGTATAACTATCACAAAAGTAATCAAGAGCGAGAACTTTCTAAGGAGTTGTTGATTAAGCTGTTCGGATAAGGGGGAAAAGAAAGGAAATCGTTATCTTCGCACCCCAAAAAATCGGAAATCGGAAATCGGAAATCAGAAATCAGAAGTTAAGAAAGTTAGAAAATGAGCAAGAACATAAATATAAGCAACCGCCGCGCCTCGTTTGAGTATTTCTTTTTGGAAACCTATACCGCAGGCGTAGTGCTGACAGGAACCGAAATCAAATCCATTCGGGAGGGCAAAGTCAACATGACCGATGCCTACTGTATCTTTATGGAAGGCGAACTTCTTGTGCATCATTTGCACATTTCTCCATACGAAAAAGGTACCTACGCCAATCACAATCCAGTACGTGACCGCAAATTGTTGCTCAAAAAACGGGAGCTCAAAAAGTTGGCGTTGAAGTTAAAAGACCAAGGGCTCACCATTGTTCCGACCCGACTCTTCATCAACGACCAAGGGCTCGCCAAGATTGACATCGCACTGGCAAAAGGAAAGAAAACCTACGACAAACGTGAATCCATCAAAGAACGCGACCTCAAACGCGGGAATGATGAATAAAGATTTCTCGCCGATTTTCGCAGATTGAATGACACGCAGATTCCCACAGATTAAAGGAACTGATTCAAAAATGCCTCAATTTTTATAAAATCAGGGGCTTGTTGATCGCGAAGGGCTTTCAGCAATGATTGATAATTTTCACTGTCTTCAATCTGTTGGCTTTTAAGGTTTTTCTGAAATTCTTTTTGTACTTCTGAAAAACCAAAATCAGCCACGTTGATGCCTACCTGCGCGGCATTGTAGAGCAAAAAAGTCTCAATAGCTCTTTCCAACACAATCAAATAATGCTCGACTCGGACATCTTCTTTTTGCCGAAAACTGACGCATTGACCACGCTCTATCTCTATAAAATCATCAAAATAGCGAGGTGTATGCTTTAGCTTATCGTTATCAATAAGGCCAATCAGAATCACTTCTGAGAAACCCGCTCTTTTCATTTCGGAGGCAACGTTTGAACTGCCGTTGGCGTGGTCTTCCTGTTTGACGTTAGGCACAAAAAAACGCGCCAAAGCCGTATCGGCATGACACTCAGGTATAATCCGAAATCGAGGTTTAGTCATTGGGCTCAAACTTCCGAAGATTGAAAAATACATCGTACCCAAAATCCTGAATGTCCCTTAATTCATCAGGAGTCAGTGCTTTGACGTGGGTTTGATAATCCTTGTAATACGTCAAGTACACGTTGAGTTGTGTATCATCCAAACTATCAATAAAAGTTTGCAGTAAATAAGGGCTGTGCGTGGAGACAAAGTATTGATTATCATCTTTCAGAATCATCCGTTCGGCCAATTCCTTTACATAAGGTGGAAAAGAATGGACTTCTGGCTCTTCAAAAATTAGCACTGAGTCTTTATTGGATTCTATAGCTGCTAAGTAAAAAATAAAGCGTTGGAAAGTGTCGGCAATGCTGGAGTATGGGCATTGGGTTACAAAGCCATCAATATTTTTTTGCAGCTTAAAGTCACTTTCTTTGGCTATGCTGACAAATTCTAAATTTTGTTCTTTTAGCATTGCCACAATTCTGGAACGTATTTCTGGATAGTTGTTAACTATCTCATACAAATTCTCACCGAATGGAGGATATAAATAACTTTTTAAATACGAGGTCTCTTTGGGTTCAAAAGGTGTGTATTTATAATATTTCGCCAAAATAACTCTTGAAGTAAAGCCATCGCTCCATTTGATTGAACCATCTCTTATAAGAGGGATTGATTCAATATGATCGTCATTCTTATAAAGATTTAAAAAGAATACAGCAACGCCATTGCGCTCACTTTTGAAAGATAAGCTCAAACGAAATTTATTATCAAGTCGTATATCAACTTCGTCTGAGAGAAAAAAGTCAAAGAATAAATCATCCAACTTTTTCATTCTTATCAATTCATTCAAATTATCAATCATGAATTCTGATGAAAACAACCCCAAAGCCTCCAAAATATTCGACTTCCCCACGTTGGGCTTACCAATAAACACATTCACACGCTTGCAGTCGAGCGTAAGGTGCTTGATAGATTTGAAATTCTTGATTTCGAGGTTTTTGATGAAATTATCCATGTTTGAAAAGAAATAACGGCAGGCTCAAAGTTAAACAATTCTCCTTTGCCACGCTATTTTACTAATTTTGCCGTTCGAAACATCCATCTTTGAACATTTGTTATGCAGAATTCGACATTCTGCCCTCTAAACTTGACATTACCTATGAGATATACCGTTACAGCCGCGCTTATTTATGCCAATGGCCCCATTCACATCGGCCACCTGGCGGGCTGCTACGTACCTGCCGATATTTACGTGCGTTACCTGCGAGCCAAAGGAGCCGAAGTGGCTTTTGTAAGCGGCACTGACGAGCACGGCGTACCCATTACGATTCGTGCCAAAAAAGAAGGAATTACACCGCAGGAAGTCGTGGATAAATACTACACCCAAATCAAGCAGTCATTCGTTGATTTAGGCATTTCGTTTGACGTTTATTCACGGACGAGTTTGCCCATTCACCACGAAACGTCGCAGGAATTTTTCAAGACGATTTACGACAAAGACGGCTTCATTGAAGAGGTCAGCGAGCAATATTACGACGAAGTGGCTCAGCAGTTTTTGGCAGACCGCTACATTGTAGGTACTTGCCCCGTTTGCGCCAATCCCAACGCCTACGGCGACCAATGCGAACGTTGCGGTACCGCCCTGAGTCCGATGGAATTGAAGGAGCCGCATTCCACTTTATCCGGTTCAAAACCCGTTTTACGGTCCACCAAAAACTGGTTTCTGCCACTGGACAAAATGCAGCCCCAAATTGCGGAATACGTCAACAGCCATACCGAGTGGAAAACCAACGTAGCCGGACAGTGTCAATCGTGGCTGAAAGACGGGCTTCGTCCCCGGGCCATGACCCGCGATTTGGATTGGGGCATCAAAGTTCCCCTGCCCGACACCGACGGCAAAGTGCTGTACGTATGGTTTGAAGCACCGATTGGGTACATTTCAGCCACCAAAGACTGGTTGATGCAGAAAAACGGCAACGATGCCGGTTGGGAAACCTGGTGGAAGGCCAAGGACACCAAATTGGTGCATTTTATCGGCAAAGACAATATTGTATTCCACTGCATCATCTTTCCTGCTACGTTAATGGCAGAAGGAGAAGGGTTTATTTTACCAGACAACGTCCCGGCCAATGAGTTCATGAATCTGGAAGGCGATAAGATTTCGACCTCGCGCAATTGGGCCGTTTGGTTGCATGAATACTTGCAAGAACTGCCCGGCAAGCAGGATGTACTGCGCTATGTACTAACGGCCAATGCACCCGAAACCAAAGACAGTGAATTTACCTGGAAAGACTTTCAGACCCGCAACAACAGCGAGTTGGTAGCGATTTACGGCAATTTCGTCAACCGTGCCATGGTGCTGACGCATAAATACTGCGACGGAAAAGTACCTGCACGCGGTGAATTGACCGATTTTGATAAAGAGACGCTGACAACTTTGGCTGATTTTCCTGCCAAAATAGGGGAAGCCATCGAAAATTATCGTTTCCGGGAAGGGCTGTCGTTTTTAATGGATTTTGCGCGTCTGGGAAATAAATATTTGGCCGAAACCCAACCTTGGCAAGTCATCAAAACGGATGCCGAACGGGTAAATACCATCATGAACATCGCGCTGCAAATCGCGGCGAGTTTGGCCATTGTAAGCGAACCGTTTCTGCCTTTTACCGCAGCCAAGTTATGCCAACAGTTGGGAATGCAGAAATCAATCACCAACCACCAATCATTAAGTCACCAATGGCAGGATGCGGGCAACGCCGATTTGCTGCCTACCGGTGCTGCGATTGGCGAAGCATTTTTATTGTTTGAAAAAATGGAAGACGCCGTCATTGAGAAACAAATCCAAAAATTACACGACGCAAAAAAAATGAATGAGTTAGCAACCAAATCGGTACCTGAACTGAAACCTACAGTACAATTTGATGATTTTTCCAAGTTAGACCTCCGTATCGGGACTATTCTCGAAGCCGAGCGGGTACCCAAAAGTGATAAATTATTGAAGTTTTTAGTGGACGACGGCTTTGAAAAACGCACTATCCTGAGCGGTATCGCCAAGCATTTCACCCCCGAAGAAATGATTGGCCGCCAAGTAACGTTCATTGCCAATCTTGCCCCGCGCAAAATTATGGGCAATGAATCCAACGGTATGATTCTCATGGCCGAAGATAAAGACGGCAGTCTTTCGCTTTTACAACCGCACAAAGAAGTGTGGGCCGGAGCGCCGATTTCGTAATTTGCTCAAAACACATGCTGAACCGCTTTCGTTTACCCATGATTGCAGTGCACGTTCCCTCCCTTTGGGTAGGTGGATTGACACTGTTTCCATGGGTATTTTTTAAACACGCCAAGCCGCCTGCCTGGCTCATTAATCACGAAAGGATTCATTTGCGCCAACAGGTTGAACTGGGGCTGTTTTTGTTTTACGTATGGTATGGACTGGAGTTTTTGGTTCGTTGGGTACAATATGGACACCATCATCAGGCGTATCTCAACATCAGTTTTGAGCGGGAGGCCTATTCTAACGACAAAAATTTAGCGTATCTCAAAACGAGAAAAGCGTGGCGATTTTGGAAGTATTTGTGAATGTAAACGTACGGAGTTGAAGAAGCACCTTTAAACAGCTGATTTTTAAAATTATGCACAGTGAGTCTGAAAATGACTCACTGTAGTCGAACAAATAGGGGTTTAATTTGTGTTATATCGTTTCATTCCTCGCTATACCTAACTTTATGAGAATAATTATACTTTTGCTCTTATTACCCATTCTTGCTTTTACCCAATCTGAAGCCCCTTACAAGGTTAATTTTACGACGGAAAAGATTAAAATTGACGGCGTTTTAGACGAAGATACTTGGGGAAAAAGCACCACTTTGGGCGACTTTTGGCAGTATTTCCCTTCTGACACCTTGAAAGCGACCTATAAGACGGAGGTAAAAATTGCCTACGACAACAAGTTCGTTTATGTCAGTGCCAAGTGCTATACCAAAAGCAACAAATTTGTCATTTTGTCCTACCGGCGAGATTACCGAGCTGGCGGCAACGACAATATTACCTTTGCATTTGATACCTTCAATGACCGCACCAACGCTTTTTTGTTTGGAATGAATCCCTTGGGCGTGATGCGTGAAGCATTGCTGTACAATGGTGCTACTGACAACTCATTTTTCAGCGAATTTTGGGACAACAAATGGAAAGGTGAGTCAAAAATTTATGATAACTACTGGACCACCGAGATAGCTATTCCTTTTACCACTCTGCGGTTTAAAGAAAACACGCCTCAATGGCTATTTAAGAGTTATCGCTTTGATACTCAAATCAATGAGCAAAGTACACTAGTGCAAATTCCTCAAAACCAAATCATCATGAATTTGGGGTATGCCGTTCCCATTCAATTTGAAAAGCCGTTAAAAAAATCAGGTGCCAACATCTCGCTGATTCCCTATATTTCAGCAGGAAATGCGCAGGATTTTGTCAACCCCAAAAACCCTAACAACGGAAGTCGGCTCAATTTTGGGGGTGATGCCAAAATCGCCGTTACGTCGGGCCTTAATTTGGATTTGACCATCAATCCCGATTTTTCTAACGTAGAGGCCGACCGACAAGTCATTAACCTTTCTCGTTTTGACATCAATTATCCCGAGCAAAGGCAGTTTTTCCTTGAAAATTCCGATTTATTTTCGGGTTTTGGAAGCTACGTCATCAATCCTTTTTTACCGCCACAGAGCAATTTGGGAGGAGCCGGCAATCAAATCATCAGCCCCTTTTTCTCTCGCCAAATCGGGATTGCCAAAGATTCTACAACAGGCTTGGGCGTACCCAACCGGATTCTGTACGGAGCGCGTTTAAGTGGAAAATTGGATGATAACTGGCGGGTCGGTTTGCTCAATGCCCAAACGGCCGACGACGAATTTAAGGGGATTTCCGGAGCCAACTTTACGGTAGCTTCCTTTCAACGAAAAATCTTTAACCGGTCAAATATTGCGGGGATTTTTGTCAACAAACAAACGATTCACCCCGAAATGAGCCCTAAATTGACTGATTTCAATCGGGTTGGCGGCTTGGAATACAATTTTACGTCCAAAGACAGTCGTTGGCAGGGGAAAGCGTATTATCACCAATCATTTAGCGAAGTCAAGCAAAAAAATGCCTTTGCGAACGGCTTCTCACTCATGTACAGCGTACTGAAATACACCTTCCGCTGGGCACACGACTGGGTGGGCAAAGGCTACGATGCCGAAGTGGGTTTTGTGCCGCGCAAAGATTACTTACGAATCAATCCTACCTTTGGACTTTCGTTTTATCCGCGTACCAAACTCGTCAATCGGTATAGTGTGGGAGTGGCGTTGGAGCAATACACCATGCCCAATGTAGGCGTAACTGACCGTACTGCGGGTCCTTTTTTATCTATGTTTTTCAACAATTCTGCACGGATGTTATTCTCTGTCAATCAGAACTATACCTTTCTGTTTGCCGACTTTGATGCTTTGCGCAGCAACAACAAACTCCCTCCTTTGAAAAAAGGACAAGGATACACCTATTACAATGCCTCGCTTAATTATTTCTCCGACCAACGTAAAAAAGTGTGGCTTTTTGCCCAACCGCTCATCGGGCAATATTACGACGGGAACATCGTGAGTTTGGCTGGCTCACTCAATTTTCGTTATCAACCTTATATTGCGTTGGCCATGAATTTTACTTACAATCACATTGATTTGCCTATCGGTAAAAACAACGTTTTTTTAATGGGTCCGCGGTTAGATTGGACCTTCTCTAAAAAGGTTTTTTTGACGACTTTTTTGCAGTACAACAGTCAATTTGAAAACATGAACATAAATACACGTTTTCAGTGGCGATTTGCCCCGGTATCTGATTTCTTCTTGGTTTATATTGACAACTACAACACCGCCAACGGTCAATCTCGCAACCGCTCCATTCAGGCAAAGCTGACGTATTGGTTTAATTTGTAGTCAATAGATTGGAAAAACCTTAAATTTGTAAAAAACGAGCCATGAACTCATTAATCACCATATCTCCCAATATTCAAAGCGGCGAATCTGTATTTGCAGGCACTCGTGTACCTGTAAAAAATCTCTTTGACTACCTCAAAGAAGGCGATACTTTGTCCACATTTTTAGTAGATTTTCCTTCAGTCCATTATAAGCAAGCAGTAGCCGTTTTAGAAGCTGCTGAAAAAATCTTAACCTTACGTGAACTTTTCAAATCTAAGCAACCATTTGAGGGCAATACTGGCTCAATACCAATGGTATTGCTATACTAACTTTGGGTTTTCTTTGGTAAAAAGAATAGGCACAGATAGCAGCCAACGAGTGAG
>Ga0247843_1005311_pt1 | contig 18063 bp, 10 predicted proteins | sample LaCruzMarch2017__FD_192420 | JGI IMG/M metagenome (GOLD analysis project Ga0247843, IMG submission 192420) | Freshwater microbial communities from meromictic Lake La Cruz, Castile-La Mancha, Spain - LaCruzMarch2017_8m | ecosystem: Environmental > Aquatic > Freshwater > Lake | place: Spain...
CCCGTGTGCGCCGTGACGACCTTCTCACCGTCCAAGTCGATGGTGAAAAAGGCTCCGCCGTTTGTGGTCTCCGTGATGTCTGGATTCAGCACTACGGCAACACACCTCGCCCGACCTGGAATCCCGACATTCCACAACCCATCAATTTCTTCGAAGGCTGGGCGAAAGTTCCAGATCAAGAGACCTACGACAATGCCTTCAAAATCCAATGGGAACTCTTCCTGCGCCATATTGCCCTCGACGAGCCTTTTCCATGGGATCTCCTCCGCGGAGCCAAAGGCGTTCAATTTGCGGAACTCGGCCTCAAGAGTTGGGCGGAGCGTCGCTGGTTGCCGGTTGAAAAACTCGCCTGAGCTTGCCGCAATCCTCCTTTTCCAGCATTTTCAATCGTTGGCTCTATAAAACCCGAGCCCTACAAAAACATGATCTCTGAAACTGTCTCCAATCGCATCAAAAGCACTGGCATCGTCGCCGTTCTCATCATCGACCGCGAGGAGGATGGGGTGCCTCTTGCCAAGGCTCTCCTTTCCGGCGGAGTCGATGCCATGGAACTCACACTCCGCACCCCTGCGGCTCTTGGAGCCCTGCGCCGTATCCGGGGCGAAGTGCCTGAAATGCTGGCTGGAGCGGGAACCGTCCTCACTCCCGCGCAAGTTGAAGAGGTGAAAAACGCCGGTGCCGAATTCGCGGTTTCACCCGGGGTCAATCCCCGTGTCTTGAGGGCCGCGCGCGATGCCGGAGTCCCATTTGCCCCCGGCATCGTCACTCCCACAGACATCGAGCAGGCGTTGGAATTTGACTGCAAAATGCTGAAGTTCTTTCCCGCTGGACCCAGTGGTGGCTTGGACTTTCTCAAAGCGATTGCCGCCCCTTACCAGCATCTCGGGATTTCCTTTTTGCCACTCGGCGGGATCAATGCGTCAAACATGTCCTCATACCTTGAGGATTCCTTGGTAGCCGCCATCGGTGGATCGTGGCTGGCGCCTCGTGAGGCTATCCGCGAAGGTCATTGGGACCACATCACTTCGCTGGCGAAAACAGCTGTCGAAATAATAAAAAACCTCCGCAGCAAATAGTAACGTGATGTTTGAGGGGCGCCTTTTGTTTTTAACAATCCCCACAGACTGATGTGTCTGTCACCCCTTCTTGAAGGATTTCCTGAAAATATGGATAAAAACCCTGCGCAAAGTGCCGTGACTCCCTCTGCCCAATCCAAGGAAAAGAGCCTACTCGTTCCGGGGCTCTGCTCGCTGACCTTGAAGCAGTGTGCGCCACGCGAAGTTCTCGATTTGGCTTTGCGCGGCGGTCTGCAAACAATCGAGTGGTGGGGAAACGGCCATGTGCCGCCTGGAGATTTTTCGGCAGCGAGCGAGATAGGGCGTATGACCCGCGACATGGGCTTATCCATTTCCACCTATGGGTCCTACCACCATCTTGGAACAGATGAGGTTCCTGCCTTCGAGGTCATTCTCGACACTGCTGTCGCCTTGGGAGCGCCGTCGATTCGCGTCTGGGCGGGTCATAAAAACCGTGCCGATGCCGATAGCGAAGCCATCTCGAGGGTGGTCCGCGAGTCTCTCCGTATCGCCGATCTCGCCGCAGGGCAGGGTGTCTCGATCACTTTCGAGTTTCATCGTGGCACATTGACCGATTCCGGTGTGAACGCCCATTTGTTTGCCGAGGCGCTGCCGCATCCCAACATTCATTTTTCTTGGCAACCGTCCCATGGATTCACTGCCGAAAAAAACCTTCTGGGACTTGAGGGGTTGGCGTCGAGGCTGCTGACCCTGCATGTCTTCCACTGGACAATCGGATCGCATGAAAAAAACCTCTTTGATGAGACAGAGCGTCCGCCTCGATGGACAGAAGATTTTTTCCGTCATCCTCTTGTGGACGGCACGGATTGCTGGCGCAGGTATCTGACATGTGCGGCATCCACCGGGCGCCGTATTTCGGCTCTTTTGGAATTTGTGCGCGAGGACTCCCCGGAGAATTTTCTTCAGGATGCGGGCACGCTCGTCCGCCTCTGTCACGAGGTAAGCTGATGTCGCAGCCTGCCCAGATGACTGAGGTTTGTGGAGGTTTTCTTGCCATGGCGCCATGACAATCGAGGTTTCCCAGGCCAAGACATTTTCCAATGTGAATCTCTTTTGAAAATTTCGATGAACACCCGACTCCTCTACAATCAACCTGCCAAATCTTTTCAGGATGCCATGCCCATAGGCAATGCGCTCCTTGGTGCCATGCTGTTCGGCCGTCCTCTCCGTTGTGAAGACTACTATTCCGAGCGGGTCGTTTTGAACGAGGAGTCACTTTGGTATGGCGGTCCCACGCGGCGTGAAAATCCCGATTCTGCCAAATCGATTGCCGAAGTCCGGCAGCTTCTCTTGGAGGGGCGCATCAAGGATGCGGAGTATTTGGCGGATACAAACCTCACTGCCGCTCCTCGAAACGGAAGTCCTTATCAAACGCTCGGCGAGCTGGTTTTCACTTCGCACCGGGAGCATGATCCCGTGAAAAACTACCGCCGCGAACTCGATTTGGAAACAGGACTCGCCACGATCTCCTACGAGTGGTCCGGAGGGCGTGTTTCGATGCGGGCCTTTTGTTCCGCCGTCGATCAAGTGCTGGCAATCGAGATCGCTGCCGATTGCACGGGTGGGTTGGATTTTCATGTCTATCTGCGTCGGCGGCCTTTCGATGGCCGGGTGTTCCGCTCAGGAGAGTCGATGGTGGGCTTCAACGGACAGGCGGGCCCGGATGGGGTTGAATTTGCGACGGCATTGCACGGTGCCTTTGTCGATGGTCGCATGCACACTTCGGGGCAGTGTCTTGTCTTTGAAAAGACAACTTCGGTGACGTTGCTTGTTGCAGCCAGCAGCACATGGCGCGTCGCTAAACCCAAGAAAGACTGTCTGAAAACCCTTGCCAAAGCCTCTCGCCAGGATTTTGACACGCTCTTGAATCGTCATGTTGATGACTTCTCTTCTCAATTCCGCACGGTTTCGCTTTCCATCGGCAAGGAACCCCGCGCATTCACCGATCTTCGTCTGGATGCGGTGAAGAATGGGAAGGGCGATGCGTCGCTTGCGGCACTTCAGTTTCAATTTGGACGCTATCTTATGCTCTCCTCAAGCCGTCCTGGAAGCCTGCCAACGACTTTGCAAGGAATCTGGTGCGACAGCATGACGCCGATCTGGAATTGCAACTACACACTGAATGTGAACCTCCAAATGTCCTATTGGCCGGCTGAAAGTGCGGGTTTGCCGGATTGCCACCGCCCGTTATTCGATTTTTTGCAACGACTGGTTGAGCGCGGGCGCATCACCGCACGATCCATGTATGGCTGCAGGGGTTTTGTGGCCCATCACACCAGTGACATATGGGCAGATTCTACGCCGACCGGCGGCGTTTATGCATCCGCTCTATGGCCGATGGGGGGAGCCTGGTTGGCCCTCCACACATGGGATCATTACACATTCGGGCTCGACCAAGCATTTCTGAAAAATGTGGCCTATCCGATTCTTCGCGAGGCGGCGCTGTTCTTTGAGGATTATTTGATTAAGAACGCTCGCGGCCAACTCGTCGCGGCACCTTCTGTTTCTCCGGAAAATTGGTTTGTGATGCCGGATGGCACGCGCGCCAAAATGTGCGCCGGCGCGGCCATGGATTCTCAAGTCCTCCGGAGTCTCTTTGAAGCTCTGCTGGAGGCCTCAGTTGTCTTGGGCAGCGATGAAAAAAAGCGCGCATGCTGGGCGCGGATTCTGAAAAAACTCCCCGCAACCGACCTTGATGAGTCCGGTAGAATCCGCGAGTGGGTCGAGCCCTACCGGGAATACGATCCTGGGCACAGGCACCTCTCCCATCTATTTGCTGTTTTTCCGGGCAACCACATTAGCCCTTTGAATCCTGATTCCTCCCTCGCAAAGGCCGCGAAGTTCGGTCTTTTGGAAAAGCTGCGTCAAGCCACCGACCTCACGGGATGGAGCCAAGCATGGATGGCAAACATGTTTGCGCGCCTGCTGGACGGCGAGGAGGCTTGGAAGTGTCTTCGTCGTATTCAAACAAAATTCACCCACGAATCCCTGCTGGGGGATTGCCCCCCTTTGAATCTCGACGGCAACTTCGGTTTCACATCGGCAGTTGCCGAAATGTTGCTTCAGTCCCACCGGGGAGAGATTCATATCCTGCCCGCGCTCCCCAAGGCATGGCCCGAGGGCGAGGTGAGGGGACTCCGTGCACGCGGAGGGTTCACTGTTTCGATGGAATGGAAAAAAGGACGCGCCGAGCGTGTTGAGGTTCACTCCGCCGCTGGCGCGTCGCTGCGCATCCGCTCCGCATCGCGGCTCTCATGCTCTGGCATGGTCGGAGAACCTATCCCTTGCTCGGGGGGATTTGTGATCGAGGCGACAGTTCCGGCGGACGCCACACTGGTTTTAACCCGCCTTGGTTCCTGAGGCTTTGGAGCTTAATGCATGCCGCAGAATATCACCAATATTTCTGCCCATGCGGGCATGTCCGTAGTCGGAGGGATGGATCATGTCGGTCGTGAGATCGCCAGGTGAGTCCAGAACTGATCCCCCTTCGATCAAGCCGAGGCCAGGCCAATTTCCGCTCGCATGGATTTCACGCAGGATGTCCGAGAAGGCGTGTTGGCGCTTCTCGAGTTCGCCCGATGAGTAATTCGGATACACAGTGATCAGGAACACAGATCTGTCCGCACGGTGCACCTTGCCCAGGAGTCGCACGACACGCTCGCGGAAATCATCCGGCTCCACCGAAGTCCGCATGTTGACTCCCACCTCAAGCGTAAAAACTCCGCAGTCCTCTTGCGCTCCGAGAAACTCCGCCACCTCTGGCTCGCAATGGCAGGATCCCGACAAACCCATGTTCCTCACATCGAGACCCGCTATTCGGGCCGCATGGTAAACATAGCTGTTGAGATGCAAGGAGGCCGAGGCCCCGTTTGTGATCGAGCTGCCGTAGGCAAGCCAGCGCAAACAAGGAACTTCTCCTTCCGTTGGCGGGCGAACCGCATGCCCAAAGGACTCAAGCCCATAATAAATGTTCGCACACCGTCCGAGAAAAATCCGCCACACCTTCGGCGAAAAGCCCGAGTGGGGGCTATCCTTTTCTGTGAAGTCCAAGAACGGATCGCTCCCGGAAAAATTCGTCACATTGATGTGGTTGATGCGTCCGGGTTCCAACCGGTGGATCGAGTGCACAAAAGCCCCCCGAAGGATTGTGATCTCCTGCCCATGCTGCTCCCAAGGTGACAGGAACGATGGCATGCTGCCCAAGGAAATGCGAAAGCACGGTGCGTCTGTCACGAAGCGCAATTCCATTCCAGCGCTGTCCTCGGCAACCATTTTTCCCAGCATGGAGAGGGATTGTCGGATATTGGCCGGGTAGCGCCGCAAGATCAGGCCGCCATCGGGCAGATTTTCGGTTTCTGTGACATTGTGGAGTGCGATGTTGTTATGTGTCATGTTTGGAAATCAGATGGTTTCAAAAGAATCGGCTCAATCATCAGTCGCATGGCCGGCTCTGTGGGATGCGAAAGCCTCCAAAATGCCTGATCGACCGCCCGGCGCCCAATCGCCTCGGCTTGCAGATCCAAAATCACGGGTTGCGGCTTCAAGTGGGAGAGATAAGCCAGTTCGTGGTTGCAGGTGAGAATCTCCACATCCCGCATCGGCTCGATGCTGTGTGAGCGGAGCAGCTCGTAAGTCAACGGAGCCAGAACATCCGCTTGGAGAAGGAGTGCTGTGGGCCTCGGACGCGAGTGTGCGAACACCTCCACTAATCGCGTGAGCACCCGCTCATTCGCCCGGTGCACCCGCGGACCGGTCTCCACCACATCCGCATCGCACAACGACAGCGTGGAGATTCCATGATGCCCGAGCCACCACTCGAAAGCTGCGGCCCGGAAGCTCACATGGTTCAATGGCGAAACGGGTTGTCCAATATACGCAGCGCTCCGGTGCCCCATGCGCTGGATATGTCCAGCGGCGAGTTGCCCCAGACTAAAATGGTCTGGCTGGATGTGATCCCCGGAAAACCGGTGCACGCTGCCCATGACCCACACCACATTTGGAAGAGCGAGCGCCTCGGGCGGCTCCTCGGCGGGCTCGTTGCCCATCACCAGGCAGGCTGCAGCGCGATTCTCCCTTGCCGCCGACATGACACCACCCCAGTTGCCCGCCTGGCGAATCGAGAAGCTTCCGCCCGATGCGGTCGCCCGGGATTGAATGCCTTGCAAGACCGATGCGTAAACCGGCGCCTGGGCAAGAATCCAGTCCAACCCGTAGTTGGAAAGGATCACCAAAATCACATGGCAAGCCGGACTTTTCGCTCCGCCATGCGAAATCCGAAAGCCCCGGCGCTTTCCCGGAGGGGGAGGAGAGTAGTCCAGCGCGCGCATGGCCGCTCGCACCGCTTCGGACTTTGCACGGCTCACGGACGGCTTGTTGTTAATCACTCTGGAAACTGTTCCCACTCCCACACCCGCCAGCTTGGCCACATCCACGATCGAGACCGCATTCTTTTGCGCCGCCCCTGCATCCAAGGAGGATCTGGCAGGAGCGGGTTTTTGATTCATTTCCAAAATAACTTCCATTCAATTTCCAGAAAATTAAGCCCCGCATGCAGGGAGATGCAAGAAATTACATGGAAAAAAACATGGAAAAAATTCCTTGACCCATGAGGAAATCGATGAAATGCTGGATTCTCAATCGTCTCCACGATTCCCGTGTCTCCACTTTTTTAGAACACAACATTCATGACCTCTCCATTGAAAAAAACACAACTTCTTGCGAAGTGCGGCCTCTTCTTGGCCCTTACCGTCCACATTGCTTCGGCCGACCCCAACACTGACACTACAACCGCCCGCGACGAGCGCTGGGGCAATCGCACGAATCCATCTCAAGAAGCTGCAGTCGCGGAGCGATTCAAACGCTATCTCAACTTGGGTGGCGGCTTTCTTCCCAGTGGACTCAGCACCCGGGTGGAACTCCGCCCGCTCTCTGCACTCTATGGCTCGGCCAATGGATCCAGCGAATTGCTGATTAAATTTAAAGATCATTTCTATGGCAAGTTGAGGAATCCAAAGAGTAGCGGCGTCGGAATTGAAGATTTGTCCCCGTTTGGATCAGGATACACCGGCTATGGACACTGGCCAAAACCGGTTTGGGACGCCGCCAGATCCCCTGATGCGGTAATTGCCGATGCCGATGCCCTTCTGAAAGGTCAGATGATGATCGGCGGCAAGCCTGTCGATATCGGCCTGCCGGGCCAAGTGAACTGGTATTCACCGCTTCCCTACGGAAGTATCACGGATCTGGACGGCAAATCGAAGACTCCCGATCCTTATATCGTTTCGGGCTCTTTTCTCGTTCCCTTGGCCCAGGCCTACACGATCACGCGCGATCCGAAATACCTCAAGGCGTGGCAGGACTATATGGATGACTGGTCTCTGAATTCTACCTTCTATGACCGCGTCCACCCGTTGAAAGTCCCCTCCGCTGCCTCCAGCGGTGCCTCTGGTGGAGTTAACACGATGCTTCGCACCATTGCTGCCGTGGCTGCCGCCGATCCTCGCCAAGATCCGCTGCCACCTCGGATTTTTGCCCAGGTTATGGAGAAACTCTTCATCACGCAACCGTTCACATCCCTGGCCTATATCCGGTCGAACGCTCACAACTGGACTCCCTTCCCAAACCTCATGAAATTGAGCCTGATCGGGGAAGAGTTCGTTACCGCGCCGATCTTTTTCCGCGAGTCGAAGCGCCGCAATATCGAAGACAATGCCGTGACACAGAACTTGCGCGACGGCACCGAGAATCAGCAATGTCCTTGGTATAACGACAATTACCACCACACGCTCGGCGCAGTGAAACTTCTCGAACAGCGCGGTCCGTCTTGGCGCGAGCTCGACTGGGTTCTCCAAGCGAACGAGGATCCGCGTTGGCAGGAGGAAATTCGAGAGCACATGAAGGAGCGGGTCGATTACCAAATCCGCCTTCGCACACCACAAAATCAGTGGCCGATTCCCTTCCGCGGCGGCGACAAGCGCCCGGCAAACGCCGCGTCCCGCTCGGTCTCCCCAGAGGCCTACGCCGATCCTGTGAACAAGTCTATCCTTTCGGCAATGAGCGGTGGTGACGCCAAGCCGCCTTACCACTCCGACTGGTTCCCTTATGGCGGCTACGCGATCGTGCGCGATGGTTGGTCGCCCAACGATGGCTACGGCTCCATGTTTGCCTCGCCGAAGCCCGGCTCCTACGGCGCTTACCGCAGCAGGAGCAACAACAATGTCTTTGGCCTTGCTTCGGAGGGGCAAGACCTCCTCATCGATGACTGTATCGGACATTACATGTATCCCGGATCGCCGCTCTTGGTCGATGGAATGCAACAGTTTCTGCACGCCCAGGATGGCATCTACAAGGTCGGAGGCCTCTCCAGCCACAAATCCTACATGGCCCGGGCTTGGACAGATCCCGCTCCTTGGCGCTGGCACGCCTCGGCTGCGTTCAATGTCATGGAGGGCATTTACTCCGGCCCCTACGGGGATCTGAAAAACAAGAAAACCATCCATGGTCCCTATGGGCCCGAGGAGGCCCAATCGCCGACACTGGGAATTGACGAAGGCCTGCGCGGAGTCAGTCACCAACGCCTTGCCCAGTATGTGCGCGAAGCGAAGCTGTGGATTTTAACCGACCGCCTGTCCGCCGAGGGCGAGCACACCTACTCGCAGGTCTGGATGTTGCCCTTGGGGCAAGACGCGGAAGTTGCCTTCAAGGCAGAGGATTTTGTGCTCGATGCTCCGGGTAAAACCATTAGCACCGAGTCGACCGCCACCTTTAAAAGCGGTGCGGCGCAAATTCCCAAGGCAAATGTCACTCTCTACCAATTCTCGCCCTCCGAGTTGGCTTACAAAGACCGTGAGGTCATCAAGGATCCGAAGAACCGCTACATGATGTATGGTCGCAAGGAAATCACCGCCTCTTGGCGTGCCGCAGGTCCAACGCAAGTGGTCACTCTGATCCAGTCGCGTCCCCAAGGGTTGGCGAAACTTTCCTCGATCACGCCTCTCGCGCCGGGCGAGGGGGTCAATGGCTTCGAGACCACTGTGACGGACGGAAAAAAACTGGCCTACCTTTCCTCGACTTCTGGTGCCAGCGCACTTCGACTCGACGCTGTGGAAGCAAAGGCCGAGTCTCTGTTGCTCTTCGGCAATAGCGGCGTGGCCTTGGGATGTGAGTCGCTTCGCATTGGCGGAAAATCCCAAAAAATCACCACCCCGGACTTTGAGTTCGTCCTCAAGAACGGCGCGTTGGCTGATGTGAAACCCATCTACAAACCTATTGCCCCCGTGGATATCGGCCCCGACCGGAATGTGTTCACCAGCGCGGTCGATGTCACGATGGCCTCGCGCACTCCTGGGGTGGAAATCCGCTACACTCTGGACGGCACCGATCCTGGCCTGAATTCCCTGCTCTACAGCGCTCCGGTGAAAATCGACGCCACCACGCATATCAAGGCCCGCGCCTTCCGGCAGGGACTGTCTGCCCGCGCCTTCGACACCTCGGGCACACTGGAAACTCCGGTTTCGACCGCCTCGTTTTATCTCCAAAAATCGGTGGATCCGGTTGGAGCGCGCCCGCTCAAGGACGGTCTGCGTTTCCGATACTGGCAGGATGACTGGAGAACCCTCTGGGCTCTCGGAGAAGAACTTCCGCCAGCGGTGGACTCCGAAGTTCCTGCCCTCTTCGACTTGTCGCAAGTTCCCGCCGAGAATCCTCCGCTGGGCGAGAAGGCCGCCCCACGCCGCGACTACTTCGCGGTGCAATACGATGGCTTTCTCGATATCCCCGAGGATGGAGTTTACACATTCCATGCGCCGGAGGAGTGGATTTATCCTGATATCGACGCGGGTTACGAGCTGCGTGTTTTTCTTGGCAACAAAATGGGCCGCCCGCCCTATCATAACCGCCCCACGGGCATCCAGGAATGGTATCCCTCCACCCGCCTCCATGCCTTCGGCAATTGGACTATCCCTCTCAAGAAAGGCCTGCATCCATTCAAAGTCTTTTTCCTCGACTACCGCACCGATGCGGCAACCTATTGGAACAAGCCGAACTTGAAGCCCTACATCTGGCCGGGCGAAACCCCCGACCTGCGCATTTCCGGTCCCGGCATTGACAAACAACACATCCCCGTCTCTTGGTTTAAACATTAACTCCCATCATGAAAAAAAATCTACTCATCGCGCTCGCAACCTGCATCACCCCTCTCCCTGCGGAAGAGGCTGAAGTCGGATTCCAAGGCGCACTGCCCCAGGATTCGAATTGGCAAAACATTGGTTCGATCTCCGTTGAATCGGTCGACGAGGGCGGGGTGAAAGCCCTTTCGTTTGTTGATGAAAGCGAGTCCGAGTTTCCTTCGATAGTCTATCCGCTCACTGCGGACCTCGCGGATCGTATGAGGGATCAAGGATACACCTTGGACATTCGGTTGAAACACGTGCTGGACGGAAATCCCAGCGGGAACTTCATGATCAATCTCCGTCTGCCAGGTCTCTCGCCCTTGCAAATCGCACCCTATGGGCAGGATTCCAAAACTCGGCTCTTTCTCAGTGTCTCCGACTTCGCTTCTCAAAAAAATGTCAACCTGGCGACCGCTGCCAGCGAGGATTTTCTCAGCTTGCGTGTTATTTATCGTCCCGACACCTCCACCGGCGGGGGAACCTGCGAGGTCATCTTTGCAGATGACAAAAGCACGACTGTCACAGTGGGTGCCTCGGAAAAATCCCCTCGAGCCAGCATCGAAATCGGCGGGCGTGGCGGCACGACAGCCGATCGCATGGGGCGGACCTTTGTTGAGTCGCTAAAACTGTCGATTCCCTAAAAGCGCCTCCTCAGGCCATTCCTTCCCATGCCGCCCGGTCGATGGCATGGAGCAGGGGGCTGCCAGCGAGATGGCGCTCCAAGTCCCCGGCAATCGTCTCCACGAGCAAATCCCTCTCCTTGCCGATCACTCCCGCTATGTGGGAACTCACAAGCACATTGGGAAGAGTGTAAAAGGCGCTTCCGGCCTCTGGGGGTTCCGGGTATGTGACATCCAACAGGGCCGTCAAGTCGGGTCGCGCCCGAAGCACGCCGATGAGTCCGGCCTCATCCACTTGGGCACCGCGTCCAGTATTGATAAAAGTCGAGCCCTCGCGCATTGCTGCGAAATGTTGCTCCTTCAGGCAATGCTTCAGATCGGGGAAATCCGGTAGGTGGTTGCTGACAACCTGCGCCGTTGAGAAGGCCTCTTCCAAGTTGACCAGACGCACACCATCCGTCGCCGCTTCTTCCTCGGAAATCGTGGGATCCACCACAAGAATGTCAATCGGCAGAGGGCGTAAAAGTTTTCGCAGAATCCGGCCTATGGCTCCATAACCCAGCAGCGCCACAGTGGTTCCTCGATTGCCGGGACCGCAAACGGCCACCAGAGGATGTGCGGTCAGAGGGTCGCGGGTTTGGCGAACATTTCGAAAATAGCCCTTGTTTGCGAGTAGGACTTGCGCCTGGCAGAATTCCGCCACCACCTGGGCATTCACTTCCCGAGCCGAAACCACCGGAATATCCCGTTCGAGGAATGGCTTTGCGAATCCACGCGTGGATCCGCCCGCATACAAGACCAATCGGAGCCCTGGCAAGGCCGCCAACTCATTGGCGATCCCGCAGGGAAAACCCCATGTGCCAACGAGAATTTCGGCATCCTCGATTTCCCTCCTTTGCCGGAGGAAATTTTCTGGAGTAATTGGCTCCTCCACAAAATCCACCAAACCTTCCAATCGGCTCCGTCCTCCATTGTGGAAAATTTCGGAAAAAAAAGGAGACTCTTCACTGTTTACGAAAAAACCCTTTGGGCGTCTCCGCTGTGCGTGTGTATTCATTTGAGAATGTCCCCCGGGAATGGCTTGGGGCGGATTACAACCACGGTCGGCGCCGCCATGGGATTCTGAATTCTCCACAACAGCGTTTCCACAGCCCGCACACCCAACTCCGTCGAGTGGATATCAATCGTCGCTGGCCGTGGGTGCAGGGTGGATAAAAAAAGTTCCTCCGCATTGCAGGAAATGAGTTTGAGATCGACATCGGGGCGCAAGCCCAGACGCATCAGAAGGGGATGAATCGCATTGGCCACCTGATCGCTGTAAACGAACAACCCATCGATTTCCGCTTGAGAAACAATTTTCCAGGCCTGCTCCAGAGCACTGCGGATTACGATTTGGTTGGCCCCGTCGCTCTCGAAAAGTTGAGGCACGGATCCATCCACCGCCCTCAATCCCATGGCCTGCGCGCATTGCAAAAAATCCACGCCCCGTGAGTTACTGCGGTCTCCGATAAACCCCAAAATTTTGCAGCCCCGATCCATCAGGTTTCGAGCCGCAATCCGACAAACCTCCTGCCTGTCGTAGTCAACCTGGTCGCAATCTTCATCGGCTCCTGTTGTCCCAAGCAAGCGAACACAGCGGATGTCTGGAATCACATTTTCCACATCCGCAACCGATGTCGTGCGACCAAAGAGCAAGATGCCTTGGCCACGGAAATTCGCCAGGCTTTCCTCCAGGGAATCGCCGAGGCTGCGGTGACGGATAATGAATTGCCATCCCCGTTTGTGGGCTTGCTTCTCAGCGGCAATCAGGATGCGTGCGTAAACAGGCGAAGACATGGCGCCCGAAGGCAGGCCATCCACCAAAAAGAGAATCGATTTCTGAGAATCCGCCCGCACCGGCCGCTGCCGCGCTTTCAACAACTCCACATTGGGAACCCCCATCTTGCGGATCGTCTCCAGCACGCGCTCCATCGTCCGGGGCCGGACGATCGATGGATTTCCCACCACATTGCAAATGGTTTTCGTAGAAACCCCCGCCGCGCGGGCGATTTCTGTGTAGGTTGGTAGGTCCACCAAGCTGGATTTTGTCGCGCTCAAAGTAGTGCCCCATCATAAAAAGTGCCCGAACTTTCATCAAGATTATTTTATGGAAATTCTACTGTGCGGGGTCGGATTTTCTGAAAAACCGCTTTTTTCTTTCCCGGACAAGCGGATTGGCGCTGAAAACACGCCCTTTTTTTTCACTCAAAGCTTTCACATAAAATCCATGGAAAATCATCTTGATTTGCACGTCTGTGATTTCCACAAGACGCACCGGTCTTTTCCGGAAGCGGAATGAATAAACGCCCAAAGTGCTTTAAGGTAAGACTGGCATTTCCACGGGCAGATCGACCAGTCTTGTCCAAGAGGTGGTCTTCTTTCAATAAAATTACATGGAATATATCATGTAAAAAATTCCTTGACTCCGAAAAGAATATCACTATAGTCCTTGCGGCGCAGCAATCGCGCCACAGCATGACCCCCCGCAAAGTTCTTCTTCTAACTCTTATTCTCATGACAGAGCCTCTTTTGGCATCGTCCGAAGCCCTGTTTCTCGGTCCAGAAGTCGCGACCTTCGTCCAGGGAGACAAAGCATCCCCCGCCCGTCAGGAGCCATTGAGCGATGGAGATGGCTTGCCCCTGCCCTCCGCTCTCTCTCCGGTTGCGCCACATGAAGGAGCTTTGGAGTGGGCATTCACGGCACCCGCCGCAGGGCGCTACCTCATCACCCTGGAGGCTTCGCATAGCCGGAGCGGCAACCCCTTTGAGATTCAGGTGGCCGACCAAGTCCTGAAGGGCTTCATGCCCGGCACTCGGAACAGTGTGGCCTTGGTCGAAGCGGGGGCAATCGACCTGACGGCGGTCCATCACACTTTGCGCCTTTCCAATCTGCCCTCCAGCGAAAATGTCTACCTCTCTGCATATTCGATTTTCCTGCGACCCGAGAGCACGGCCCCGATGTCGCTCCCTGCTATTCGTGCGGAAATTGCCAAAAGAAAGCCTGTTATTCCGTCCAAGGAATTGGCCATGCCCAGAGTGTTCAGCAACCACATGGTGCTTCAGCGGCAGATGAAAGTGCCCGTCTGGGGTCGCGCCGTCCCCAATGCGACGGTGAAGGTGTCTTTCAACGGACAGGTGCGCGAGGGCAAGGCCGATGCCTCTGGGCGCTGGCGTGTTGACCTCGACCCCATGGAGGCCGGTGGCCCCCATCGTTTGGAAGTTTCTGATAGCAAAAAAACCATCGCCTTCGACGATGTCCTCATCGGCGAGGTGTGGTTTGGTTCGGGCCAATCCAACATGGAGGTGTCCTATAATCTTCGCAAAAACAACGAGCTGAAAGTCGAGTGCGATGAGGACACCCGCCAACTTCTTGAGGCCGGGGCGAACAATGCGATTCGTATCTCAGCCCTCACGCGCGACCATTCACAAAATGCGGCTTGGGCGATTTTAACCAAGGAAAACTGCCTCGACGCTCCCGCGCTCCTATCCTCGGCCGCCGTTCTCTTGAACCAAAAACTTGGTGTGCCCATCGGCATCGTGATTCGTTGCGAGAGTTCCTCTCCCTCATGCATCTGGCTCAGTCGCGATGCCATCGAGGGAGACTCGGCGATCCAAGCCCAACTGGCGGATTATGCCAAAAATGCCTACCCAAAGCTCGTGTCTGAGCATCCCGTGAAAGTCAAAGCCTGGGAGGAAGCCTCCGCCAAAGCCAAGGCCGAGGGAAAACCCGCTCCCAAGGCGCCCCTGCCGCCCACGCCTCCGGGATGTTACCCGGGAGAATTCGACCCCGCCACGCAACGGCGGGAATATCACGGCGCCAACTTCGCTGCCCGCATCCAGTCTGTCCCACCATTTGCCATCCGAGGAATCGTCTGGGACCAAGGAGAAAACGGCACCGGCATGGCCGGAGTGGACCAATCCGCCCTCCTGCCCGCCCTCGTTCGTGAGTGGCGCACCGCTTGGGATCGCCCCGATCTTCCCTTCATCTACATCGACAAAAAAATGCACCCCCCTGGTCTCAAAGAGGCCATGGCAACCCTCTCGAACACAGCGATGGTTCCTTACGAAGGGTTGAAGACAGACAACCACCCGCCCGACAAGGCCGCCTACGCCCGTCGATTGGTCGAGCAAATGGAAAAATGAATACGCATTAGTCAAAACGGACAATTTCGAGTTGGCGACTAAATTTGATAACAACAACGACCTGTAAAAACACTCCGGCATTTCAATAAATATTCCATAAAATTTTCTTTGAAATACTTGATGAGCTATTCGATGATAACCCATCCCCACACCCCGCTATGATGTCTTTCCCTCCAAATAGAGTAATCATTTTTCTCTTCAGCTCCTTCCTGTGCACAAGCCTTTTGCAGGCCCAGAACTGGGCGAACACCGATACCACTTACCCTCCGGGCGGCACGCAGAATTGGACGATAGGGTCGAACTGGGCTGGCGGGGTGGCCCCGGCCACGGCGACCACCCCGACGATCAACGGTCAAGGCTATGCGTTGATCAATAGCACAGTGAACACGCTGGCTGGCTTCGGCGTGCTTGGAACCGGTAATGTGAATCGCGGACTTTACATTGCCAGTGGCGGAGCTCTCACCACGACCGGCACCTTCAGGCTTTCGAATACCAACGGTAATACCACTGTGGATGTAGCTTCAGGTGGGGCTTTAACTATTGGATCCCACCTTCTCATGAACGCCGGCACGGGTGCCTTTGGACGATTTACTTCGGCTGGCGAGACAATTGTTAGCGGATCAATCAATGTTGCAACGCAGACGCAGCTATATGTTACAGGCGGTAACCTTACTTCCAACCGTGTCGGGGATGTTTCGCTTAGCATCGGCTTGGCCGGTTCAACAAAGACCGATGAAGGACTTGTTGTTCAAACTGGCGGCAATGTCAGCACGACATCGACGGGGTGGCTTGCGCTCAACCCCGGGGGAACCTATCAGATCAGCGGCGGAAATTTGAGCATCACTGGCAACCCGTCTAATTCGCTGTTTTTTGCAAACGCAAACGCGACAAGCCTCGGAGGAACCTTTCGCGTCGTAGGCTCTGGGGCCCAGACGATCAATTTTAGCGGACTTCGCTATGGAAATGTTAATGACCAGACGAAAGCAACATGGGGCTTCAACTTGGACAACAGCGCCAACCACATCACTAAGTTGAACTTTGTTGCGAATGGAAACGCTAATGGCTACTTTCGCCTTGGAACGCTGGATGTGCGATTAGAGGGTGGCGTGCTTCTGTCGGGAACCAACTCCTTCGTTCTCTTGGAAGCGCCAAGCGTTACGACGCTTTCCAACTACACCAACTCGGCTGACTACACCGGAGGCACGGCGAAACTCTGGACGCAGGGTCGTGTGGATTCCACAAGGGATCAAATCACAGTCACTCTCACGGGAGCCGGAGCGGGCACACTCAACTACACCGGCGTGAATTCGCTCACCCAAAACGGCACGGCCTACGGGTATGTGAATCTTGGCAATGTGACGATGAGCGAGCCGATGACTGTATATCTCAAGACCAGTGGCGGCACCTTGTCGAATTTCACCACGGCTCTCACGAATGCGGGCGTCAGTTGGTCCTCGGCGACGGGCGATTACGATGTGGCATTGTCGCTCACGCCCTCGACCTCCGGCGGCACCTATTTCGCCTACGATCTGGCCAAGATCGACGCAGGAATGACTCTCACGGGCCTCGCGGTGGATTCTACCTTTGGGGTGGGCGCGGGGAACTCGACAACCATCTCCAGTGAGATTTCCGGTGGTGGTGGGTTGGTGCAAAACGGGGCTGGGACATTGATTTTGACTGGCTCGAATTCCTATAACGGCACCACGCGGATCAATGCGGGAACGCTCCAAATCGGCTCCGGCGGGACAAGTGGGGCGATTGGTTCCAACACCGCCGTTACTATCAACGGCACGCTGGCCTTCAATCGCTCGGATGCCATCACCTTTTCCAACACGATCAACGGCACCGGATCGCTCCTCCAAGCTGGAAGCGGCTCGGTAGCACTCACAGGAACGAATTCCTACTCCGGCTCGACCACAATCACAGCGGGAACGCTCTCCATAGGTGCCGGCGGGACCTCTGGAACGCTCGGGCCGGGCAATGTGACGATCACTGGCCCCGGTCTCTTGAATTTCAATCGGAGCGACACCCACGCGGTGGCAACCGCCATTTCCGGGAATGGAACCCTGCGCCAATCCGGCTCGGGAACGCTTCAGCTCAGTGGCTCAAACACCAACACCGGGGCTGTGACCGCAACCTCGGGCACCATTCTCTTTGACGGAGCCAATGCCCTTTCCAGTTCGATCTCTCAGCTCTCTTCCAACAATGCAACCATCAGCCTTGCCGACGGCACTGTCCGCACAACCACGATTTCCACGGGCGATCTCTCACTGGATACGGGGACATTTGTCTTTGATATCGGAACCACCTCCGATCGGCTCACGCTCTCGAGCGGATCGGCCACGATGTCCGGCACAAACACAGTGAAGCTCAACTTCCTGTCCCAAATCTCCACGCCGGGCTCCTGGACGCTCTTGAGCGCTGCCAGCGGACTCGGCGGAACATGGAATCTCAACGAATCCTTCACTGGTGTGGTGCAATCCGGCTTCTCGTTTTCTCTCTCCTCGAATGCCACGGCGCTCACGCTCACAGCCGCCGCCAGCGCCACCGACGCCTATTGGAAAGGCAACCTGAGCGGAAACTGGAGCGAAACCTCCGGCGGAGTCAGCAACTGGACCAGCAACGCTGCCGGCACAACCTCTCTGGCCTCGCCTCCGGGAGATTCTTCGGATGTTTACTTTTCGGCAGTCGGATCCTCCAACCTCACCACCACACTGGGAGGTGATCTGACAGTGAAGACCGTTTCGATCACGGATCCGAACGGCGTCACGATCCAAGCTGGAAACACGCTCACAGCCAACTCCAGCAGCTTCGCTGCTTTCAATATTGCCGCAGCCTCTGGCACCACCACAATCAACGCCACACTGGCTGGAGCCACTGCGGGCCTGAACAAAGCCGGCGGCGGCACACTCGTTCTGGGAGGCTCCAACACCTACGGGGGTGGAACCACTCTCTCTGCCGGCACCTTGACGATCCACAGTGACGCAGGGCTTG
>Ga0247843_1005316_pt1 | contig 18055 bp, 17 predicted proteins | sample LaCruzMarch2017__FD_192420 | JGI IMG/M metagenome (GOLD analysis project Ga0247843, IMG submission 192420) | Freshwater microbial communities from meromictic Lake La Cruz, Castile-La Mancha, Spain - LaCruzMarch2017_8m | ecosystem: Environmental > Aquatic > Freshwater > Lake | place: Spain...
CAGAGACCTCATACAATACCTAATAAGTTTTCACGAGAGTATGCAAATGCCGTAGGACAAAAACCAAGAGCACAAGCAAGTGCCAGAGTTGGATTAGGTGGAGTTTTTTAATAAATTTGAAATATTATTTTTGTAATAAAAATACATAAAAATAATATTATTAGTATTACAATGAATAGTATCACTTATATAGATCATGCATTCTACATAAATTTAGCATCTAGACCTGATAGGAAACAACATGTAGTACAAGAATTATCAAAATTAGGAATCAATGCAGAGAGATTTAATGCAATCAAGTTGGCGAATGGAGCATTGGGGTGTAGCATGAGTCATTTGAAATGTTTAGAAATCGCAAAACAAAATAACTGGGATCATGTTCTCATAGTCGAAGATGATATTCAGTTTTTAAATCCATCTGTGTTTATTGAGCAATTTAACAAAGTCTTAAATAAACCATTTGATGTTGTGATAATAGCAGGTAATAATGCTCCACCATATAAAAGAATAGACGATTGTTGTGTACAAGTAACAAGATGTCAAACCACAACTGGTTATCTTGTTAAAAATCATTATTTTGATACATTAATAAATAATATAAAAGAAGGAATAAACAAACTCATAAGAGAACCAACCAAACACGTTTTATATGCTATAGATAAATATTGGTTTCAACTTCAAGAAAAAGACACGTGGTTATTGGTAACTCCATTGACGGTAATACAGAGAGAAGATTATAGTGATATTGAAAAACGGGCTACTAATTATGGGAAGGCGATGATTGATTTGGATAAAGAGGAATTTTTCAAAGCACAGCGAGAAGCTTATATGCGCAACCAGATGTTTATGCATTAGATTTTATCATCATTGAAAATCACTCAGTTCAATATCACAAAAATGTTGGTTTGTTTTGATATCTAGCATATGTGTCTTGTAAAATTGATCTAGATTAAATCCAATCGCATAGTCTTCCAAAAACTCCTCTTTGATTTTATCTCTCTTTGAAATCAAATTTATGATTGCTTCTCTTGAGAGAAAATAAAACCTCCCACTACAATACTTTGTTTGGTAGATCGGTAGATTCTTAGGAAGCTCCGGATGGATATTATGATATCCAGACAAATATGGTTTAGGTACGTCCACTATATAACCTCCATAATGTGATTTGGGTTGTTTTGTGAGCAACATTTGGGATATCGTGTCAAAAAATCGTAGATTTGACATTTTCTGGTCATCGTCTGTTTTAAACAAGTATTTGAAATTAAAAGTTTCATTAACAGCTTGATATGATGTAATGACTTTGTTTGGAAGCGAGTTATAGTCGTCTTTAGTTTTAACCCATAAAACATGATTGTCTTCATCAAACCGATACATGGTTTCCATTTTTTCGTCACCAATTACGTGATAATAACGCAAATAGGAGGGGATCAATTTGAGCCATGTATTCTTTTGTAATAGTGCCTTTTTTTCATATTTCACACAATTCATAATAAGCATAATAAATTCTTGATCAATCATATTGATAAATTATTATAACTATTTAAATAATAATTTATTAGATGTATAAATTGCAAAATTTCGGTATTATAGTATTATCGAGATCTTCAAAGGTGTAAATAAAAAATAATAACAAAACTAATTTTTGATATCTCAAAAAATACATATTGATCTAAATGTGGAAGAATTTGAAAAATGTTTAATATCATTATTATAATGAAAATAGCATTACTTATTTCCGGATATTTAAGGGGGTTTGAAACTAATATAGAATACATAAAACAACATATAATTCAAGGAAATCAGTGTGATGTTTACATTCATATTACAAATGACGATAACAATGATAAATATCTAAATAAGCCAATATCATTCGACGTCATAAAAAATGAACTTAAACCCAAAGTTGTTATTTTTTCTAATAATATTACTTTTACACATGATCCAAAATTAAATAATTTGCTGAATCAGAACTATAAAATTTACTGGTTGAACGAAGAAAGAAAACGAATAATGTTACTAGAGAATATTTGTTATGATATAATTGTAAAAATAAGACCTGACATTTACATTCGGGAACGATTAGATTACTTTATAGAACCCAACAATATATATATTCCTGGAGACAGCAAAATAGACATCAACAAATTAAAAAATCCAAATGACAAGTATATTTGTGATATTATCGCATATGGTGACAACGAGACAATGAATGTGTATTTCGATTTTTATTTGTCAATTGAAAAACTTGTACACATATATGGTTATGTAAGCGAAACATTATTATATCATTATTTAAGCACAAATAATGTCCATTATGAGTTGAAAGATATAGATTATATTGTAGTTTTATCGTCGTGTAATACAATTGCAATTACTGGAGATTCGGGTTCTGGTAAAACCATTATTTCAAATATTATAAAGGAATTATTCAAAAAATCATTTGTACTTGAATGTGATAGATACCATAAATGGGAAAGAGGTAATAAAAACTGGAGTAGTTATACACATTTAAATCCAGAAGCAAATTATATTACAAAAATGACAACAGATGTTTTTGATTTAAAATTAGGTAATAATATATACCAGATTGATTATGATCATGAAACTGGTAATTTTACAGATAAAAAATGTATAGAAAGCAAGGATAATATAATTGTATGTGGATTACATAGTTTGTATCTACCAGAAAGCATTGTGAACTTGAAAATTTACATGGATACAGATGACAATTTGAGAATACCTTGGAAGATTAAACGAGACATAATAAAACGCAGTTATACTGTGGAAAAAATAATACAACAAATTAAAGATAGGGAAAATGATTTCCAAAAATACATCTATCCACAAAAAGCACATGCGGATATTATCATACAATTTTATACGGATACTATATTTGACATTGAAAATTTTAATATAGACACAGATATAAGGGTATTTTTGAAAGTTGGGATACGGAATAAACACAACATAACCCATATTGTTAACAACATTGAAATAACTCAAATAGATATTTGTGGTGACTATATATATTTATTTTTCAGGGAAAATTCAGATTATAGTGAAATTATTAAATTGATTATAAGAAAAATAAACACTTGAAAGTATGTTATATGATAAAAAAAAACTAATAAACATATAATACCATTACTATTATATGTTTTACAAAGGTGTAATACTTGATTTGGATAACACAATATACGATTATGATAAATGTCATAAAATAGCTCTAGCTAACGTATTCAAAATTATAAATAGTGACGAATATGATTTAGAATATGTTCAAAAATCATACAATCAAATTTCTACAAGGCTAAAAAATGAGTTAAAAAACACAGCTTCCTCTCATAACAAGGGAATATATTTTAAACACTTATTAGAATACTTACAGATTGACTACACATTATTGTCTAGAATGAACAGTATGTATTGGGAAAGTTTTTATAATAACATTGAATGTTTTGAGGGGGTAAAAGAGTTTATAATTTGGAATAAACAATTGGGGAAAAAAATAGGTATATTGACAGATTACGAAACCGAATATCAAATTATTAAATTAGAAAAACTTGGGTTATTACAATACGTTGATACAGTGGTTACTAGTGAAGAAGTTGGTGTTGAAAAACCAAGTATACAAATGTTTCAAAGTATTTTGTCCAAAATGAATTTAACAAATAGCGATGTTATTATGATTGGTGACAATTATGAAAAGGATATTCTTGGTGCGAATAACGCTGATATATTTGCGTTTTGGTTTCATAAAACTAATGTGAAAAGTAAAAAATACATAGAATTTAATAGTTTTAAAATTTTGTGTACAATGTTCAACAATATAAATAAGGAATTGATCAATTTGGAAGCTATGTCGAGATATAGCGGTGAGCGTTTTGATTTAGTTCAGGCCGGAGGTGGTAATTCATCTGTCAAAGTTGATGATTGGATGTTTATAAAAGCATCTGGTTATAATTTGACCAATGTATGTGTTAATAGTGGCTATGTAATTATTGATAACAAAGAGTTAAAAATTGATATAAATAAGAATGATCCCAAAGATGTTATTCATTACAATGTTTTTGGTAAAAAACGTGGTTCCATAGAAACATATATGCACTCTATATTGAAAAAATATACGTTACATTTACACCCAATACAAGTGAACCGCATACTTGTTTGTAAACAAGCAGAACAAATCATTCAAAAAATATATCCAAATTCACTTGTGATTGACTATTTAACCCCAGGGATAAAGATAAGTAATGAAATTAACAAAAGATTTAACAACGAGAATGTAATTTTTCTAATAAATCATGGGTTAATTATAACGTGCGATGATTATAATGAAGTATATGCGGTATTGAATAATGTCCTAAGTATTTTTGAAAAATATCAGGGTGTAGATTTTGAAAGGTATAAATTTACTAATGTAATAAGCACTCAATTGAATACTATGTTTAATATCAATAACGTGAGCTATTTGTGTGAAGATTGTATAATTCGTGATATTCTGGTTAATAAATGTGAATTGTTTAAAGAACGTATAACATTTCCAGACGAACTAATATATTGTGGTGTCCAAACGCTATTTGGGTTTGATCATGAATTGATTGAAGAATTTAAAAATAAGTATGATGAACCACCAAAGATAATTGTATTGAACAATAACGTATATATTACTAGTCATTCAATTAGTAAATGTAAGGAAATTGAAGAGGTATTAAAATCAAAACTAATGATATTAGATAGTCATACCGAAAAAAACTATTTGTCGGTCGATGAAATATGCTTTTTAAATAATTGGGATGCTGAAAAATACAGAAGACTTTTGTAGAATGTTGTTATAACTTATTACATGCAATCTATTACATATCATAAAAATATTTTATATAAATTGATTAAGTATTAAAAGTAAAAATGTTGAATTATGTATAAATGTTGCCTAATTTCAATTTAATCGTGTTTTCACACAGCGATTATTCCTATCTATGGCCGATTATCGAAGATTATGTAGTAAATATATCACAATTAAACCCTATTTTTGTATGTAATAAAAATAATACAATTGATAAACCCAAAGGGTTTTGTAAATACATAGAATACGACGATAAATTGTGTTATTCACAAAGATGGATTAATGTATTACCTGAAATTGACACAAAATATATTTTAGTAATTCATGATATTGTTATTATATTGAATTGCGATGTATCAAAAATCAATAAATTAGTAAATGTTATTGATAAACACAATATAGACCGATTTAGCATGAATGTATTTGATGGTATACAAACCTTTTATGATAACAACATGTATTTATGTAATTTAAACAATCATCTTATAAGAAGTAATAATTATACTCCATATGATGTTAGACCTGCAATTTGGAATAGAATCTCATTTTTGAAGTTATGGTATACATTCCCAAACGAAACATATCGAAATAGTGAAATAAACAATGATCTTCAAAATTATTGTCGCAAATTAAAATGTTATGGACTACAAAAAACAAAAGACAAAATATATTATAGTTTGTCAAATCCTAGTTATGAATTTTTCAATGTTTTAATTATTACTGTTCAAGGAAATATTACATTTCCAATTGAAGTATACATGGATACTGTCGAAGATTTCAAAAGAATATTTGAAAAATATAAATTAAAAGATAAAATAAAAATTAATTATGACTGTAAATACATATTCGATTGCCATGTACCAATTTAAGATGGTAAAAATATTATTTATTTTTTATTACCAAATATTTTTAACTTATAATTAGAAGTTAATTAAATCTGCTTGTAGGACATGAAACTAAATCGTATTTTGTAGAGATTGAGATCTTCAAATGTGTAATATGACAATCCAAGGGCTATTTAATCCATCATCTAACTTGTCCACATCACACACATTGACCTCTTTTTGATCATAATTGCTTTGCGAGTTCCACCCAATATTCGACCCATTTGTATATGATATCAATAATTTAGTATCATATATTTTTTCAATTTCTCCAATAAACGTTCCATCCTTTGATTTTACCCTCATATAAGTTTTGAAATTACCATTTTCCACGTGATATGTATTTGTATTGTATGTTACATCTACACAATCAAGACTATATTTAAACCGAGTATTTACGTCTAAAAATGTAGGAGATACAAGAACTTCAAGTTTAGTAGTATTGGGTGAAAACAAGACATTTGACACACCACCGCCTATAGCTCCAACAACATGTGTAGCATTTGCAAAATATAAAATCTTTTCAATTGTTGATAATTTTTCTGCGAATATTTCAATATAACCATCATGAGTTAATTTTTCTACAAGATCATCTTCGTTTACAAGTCTCCGCCGGGTGGTATAATTTGTGCCTATATTACTAAAATCGTTGTGTAACCATGTTCTTCTCGAAACATATATTTTTTTCGGTGTATCTGTCACACACGAATATTTATCTTTTGCTGTTTTTACAATAGATTGATAAAAACCGTATATTTCTTTCCTCGGGGGAAGGTTTGAATCAATATCATGGGTGTATGAGGTCGAAATATAAATTGTATTATAAATTGTTTGTGGGTTAACTATAACAATATCATCAGTGTTTATATTCAATATTTCTAGAAATTCATTTATAAAAGGATAAATTTTGTTTTGTTGTTCATTTGGATATTGCATTAATAGTTTTAAATCGGGTATTTCCTTTTTTAGTTCAAAATAAGAAATCAAGTATGGTAGTGAGTCATATAAAAAATGAAAGTAATTATCTGTATTGTAAATGAAGAAAAAAAGAGGATCGCAACAAACACTATGCTGATCACATATGTCATAATCAAATTTCATATTTTGTTTTTCGTATATACTACAATTTTTCAAAGACATTGTTCTTTCTAATAAAGGTAATATAAGTTGTTCTAGGGGGGGATCCGTTTTTATCAATACATTAGGGTAATATAAGTTGTAACCAGTTAAATGACTATTTTCTACTTTGTAAATATTAATCTCTCTATTGTTTTCGTCTCGTCGAAAGACATTCTTGAATACTACTAGATCTTTGAAACTTACGATATCCATCCATTTATTATGTACGTATTTTTAATTCGTTTTTGTCTTGTTTTTCTTTTCGAATAACGTAATATGTTATATTGTTGTCATCGCATCAACACAATTGAGCAATTAAAGGGTATACCAATAGAATATGGAATTGAGCTTGACCTGAGAGATAATTTAAATGGTGATGTTTATTTGGCACACGACCCTTTTGTAAATGGTGAATTATTTTCCGATTTTTTGCGACATTACAATCATTCATTTATTATATTGAATGTAAAAAGTGAACGAATCGAATATAAAATACTAGAATTATTACGTAAGCATAACATAGATAATTATTTTTTTCTAGATTCAACTTTCCCAATGATACATAAATTAAGCAACGAGGGAGAAAAAAAACTAGCAATACGTTTCTCAGAGTATGAAGGAATTGATACAGTTTTGGCAATGCAAGGTAAAGTTGATTGGGTATGGGTCGACTGTTTTACAACCAATCCACTGACCAAAGAAATATATATACAATTCAAGGATGCGGGTTTTAAATTGTGTTTTGTGTCACCAGAACTACAAAATCAACCCAATAAAATAAAGGAATATAAAGATTATTTCATAAATCAAGGTATACTATTAGATATGGTTTGTACAAAAGATTATAATATATCAAAATGGAGTGATAATGATATCATACACAATAACGTCCAAATTATAATACCAATGTCTGGGTTGGGACAGCGATTTATTGATTCTGGCTACAATGACCCAAAGCCTTTAATTCAAGTTGACGGTAAACCGATTATAGAACATGTAGTAAATCTATTTCCAGGGGAAGACGACGTAACGTTTATTTGTAATGATAAGCATCTACATGATACGAATATGAAAGAAATACTTATGAGAGTTAAACCATCTTGTAGAATATACGAGGTTCAAGTAGAAGGTCGTGAGGGTCCTGTTCATGCAGTATCTTTAATTTTTGATAATATTGACGATTCTAAGGAGGTGATTGTAAGTTACTGCGATTATGGTACAGATTGGAATTATAAAGAATTTCTGAAAGATACTAGGTCAAGAGGGGCAGATGGAGCAATCGCTTGTTACAAAGGGTTTCACCCCCACATGCTTGGAACAGACAATTATGCCTTTTTAAAAGAAACGATTGTAGGTTCGAGATGGATGGAAGCTATCCAGGAAAAACAACCTTTTACAAATAATAGAATGGAAGAATATGCATCCAATGGTACGTATTATTTTAAAACTGGAGCTATAATGAAAAAATATTTTAAACAGTTGATGGATCTACAAATCAAGGTTAAAAATGAATATTATGTAAGCATGGTTTATAATTTACTTGTCAACGATGGATTAAGGGTTAATATATTTGAAATCGACCACATGTTACAATGGGGAACACCATATGATTTAGAGGTATATAACGATTGGTCAAGATATTTCAAAAATATTATAATTCCTCAACAAACCTTTGCTGATAAATATAATACAACTTTAATACTTCCAATGGCAGGAGCAGGCAGCAGATTTACGATGAAAGGTTACAAAGACCCTAAACCACTGATTGATGTAAATGGTGCACCAATGATAGTTCAAGCTGTTAACTGTTTACCCGCAACAACTAAACAGGTTTTTATTTGCTTAGACGACCATTTGAAGAATTATCCATTGTTACAAACAAAATTAGAATTGTCATTCCCGGATTGTAAAATACACTCAATTTCCGGAGTAACGCAAGGTCAGGCATGTACTACTGAAATAGGTATAAATAATACACACGTTGATCTTAACGAACCTATATTAGTAAGTGCGTGCGACAATGGTGTTTACTACAACACTAAAAGATACCAAGAATTACTCGATGATCCAACCATAGATGTTATTGTTTGGACATTTCGTAATAATCCGACGAGCAGAAATAACCCAAATATGTATGCATGGTTAGACGTAGACTGCAACGATAATGTAAAGCACGTATCGTGTAAAAAGTTTATAGACGGTGTTCACGACAAACAAAATAGCCATGTTATAATTGGCACAATGTTCTTTCGAAAGTCAAAATACTTCTTGGATGGTTTACAAGCGAATTATAAGGAAAATATTAGAAGCAATAATGAGTTTTATGTAGATGATGTATTGAATCAAAATATTAAAACAGGATTAAATGTCAAGGTGTTCCAAGTTGATAATTATATTTGCTGGGGAACTCCAGATGATTATGAAACGTATTTATATTGGCAAAGGTTTTTTAATAAATGTGAATGGCACGACTATACAATTGATAAATTATTATAACTATTTAAATAATAATATGTAAAATAGACATTTGAATTGTAAAAGAGTTTAAATATTATAGCAATGTTATTGAAAATGAACAACATTGCTATAATTATAGGGACACGACCAGAGTATATCAAATGTTTACCTTTGTTAAAAAGTTCTAATAGATATAAATTAGTATATGTTCAACAACACACAGACTTGGTAAAATTGGACCTTGAACACGAAATTGTACCTATACAAGAGTATGGAGAGAATAGGTTAAATAACATAATTTCATCTATTTTACATTCACGTATACTAGACAAATCGTGGGACGCAATAATGGTTCAAGGAGATACAGTGGTTGCGTTTGCTGCTGCGCTGTCGGCATTCAATAAAAATATAGAGGTGATTCATCTTGAGGCTGGACTAAGAACGTATGATACAAAAAACCCATTTCCTGAGGAAGGTTACCGAAAAATGATCGATTGTATATCTAGTTATGGTTTATGCCCTTCACACCAGTCTGTTTGTAATAATATAAAAGAAGGGTTTTGTGGGCAACTGGTCAATGTTGGAAATACAAGTATTGACGCCATCGCAAAATATAATTTGATACCAAAAATTACGAATAAGGTGTTGGTGACATTACATCGAAGAGAAAATTGGGACATAATAGAGGGTTTCTTCGAAGCAATTGAGTTTCTTGCGAATAAATATACAGAACTTGAATTTATCTTACCAATCCATCCTAATCCATTAATCACAAAACATGCCAGTATATTCAAAAAAGTGAAGGTAATTCAACCGCTTGATCATAAATCACTATGTATAATAATGGCAGATTGTAACACCATAATTAGTGATAGTGGTGGAATACAGGAAGAAGCCGCATACCTAGGTAAAAAAATATTTTGTTGTAGAAAGACAACAGAACGAAGTGAGCTATTGGATACATATGTAATTTTGACTCCAACACCAGAGATATTAATCAATACCTTTTTGCCACAAACATCACAACTTCCAAAATCATTAGTGTATGGTGACGGAGATTCTTGTATAAAAATAAATGAATTTATCGAAAATATGTAATTAAATTCTGTTACAAATACAGTTTTATTTTTATTTGTTCAACAACTATTTTGAAATCATGAACAATTTAATTATGTTACATATATATTTTATTTCGTCATTTGTTAATAATGTATGACTAGGTAAAAATAATCCATTTTTTGATATATATTTAGAATTTATTAATTCATCATGATTTAAATACATTGGGGTTTTATTAATTTCTGGATATGTTACTCGTGATTGTATATTGTGTTTATTTAAAAATAATGATAAATCATCTCTATCATCCACATATATATCAATAAACCAAGGAATCCATTCATCATTAAAAGGTGGTATTATTTTGACAACATCATTTAATTCTTCGTAATATAAATCGAATATTTCCCTCATTCGTTTTATTCTAGAAGGTAATTTTTTCATCTGTTCAATACCAATAACTGCTTGTATGTCAGTAAATTTAAGGTTTAACCCGAATACTTCATATATTTCACTTCCACCTTCTTTTCTACCAAAATTTTTGATCATATTTATTTTATTATGTAAATCTAAATTATTCGTTAATAAAAACCCACCTTGACCAGTAGATATAATTTTCGGTGTACTTAATGAAAAACATCCAATATCGCCATATGTTCCTATGTGTTTATTATTTAAGAAACATCCAAGCGATTGAGCAGCATCTTCAACTAAAAAAATATTTTTTTGATTACAATACCTAATTATATCAGTTAAATTTTTAGTTCTGTTATTTAATGACACATGTAAAACAGCAATTGTTTTTGATGTAATATGTGTTTCAATAATTTCTTTTGTTATAGTTCCAGTTTCAAGATCGACGTCAACTATAATAGGATTTGCACCAACTGCACGGATTGAATTTATAGAAGCAATCATTGTATAATTAGGAACAATTACGTCATCACCCTTTCCTATATTTAAAGCATAAAATGCTAACATTAATGCAGTTGTACCGCTTGTAGTCATAGAACAATACTTTGATCCTGTAAATTCACAAATCAAATTTTCTAATTGTATTGTCTGTTTAAATTCAGTTACAAAATTTTCACCAGTTTTCATATATTCATAACAGGCGTTTGCTTCATTTATATCAAAATTAGGTCTTGTTTGAAGAATTTTATCCTTAATATGAAACCAATTGTTGGTTATATTATCGATACTATTTTTAAAACATATCTGGTAATAACCACCAATTGTCATTTTTACAGGAATTCTATTATCTCGTGGATTTGTAAAAGTTATATTGTTGTTATTTACATAATTTATATAATCTTTTAGCGAAATTATTCTAAAATCCATTGAAATACGGATATCGTTTTCTACGTTTTTTTCATTATAATGTATACATTTATTTCCATTAAAATAGAATAAATCACCATATTCTAAATCAATACCTTGAAAATCCTTTTTACCTGGTTCGCTTTCAATAAACAATCTATTCGTTCCATACATTTTTGTAATTGGCAGTAAAAAATTCTTTTCTCCAACAGGGTGTTTCCCTAAGTCATCAGAGTCACAATGTGGAGGAACGACTGTATTATTAAAATATTGAATTCTAATACTTGGAAAACTTTGATATATAAAAACTTCTTCTTTTGGAAATAAATTATAATATATATCTTCAATTAAGTCACAGTACATTTTTTTGAAAGTGTTATTATTTTTTATATCTTTATAAAATATTTTGTGTAAGTCTGTTTCAATATCTGATAAATTATCATTAATTAATTTTATATCTGATTTTAAAAGTATTTTTTGTAAATTGTCACATCCATATAATGTTCTAAAGTATTCTAAAAATTTATGTTTAGATTCATCTATTTTATATATTTTATGATCTCCAAAATTGCCTCGTTCATTAAATTGGTTCATTTATACCTTTAAATATTTTAAATGGAACAAAATCCACTCAAAAAAAACAAAGTTGGGGGGGGGTCATTCCATATAAAGTTTGTTTATAGCGACTCGGTAAAAGTGATTGATTACTTTTTGTTTCTCTACATAAATATTTTAGACGCTATAATTTATTTAATTTTATTTACTTTTACGATTTTCCAAGATTTACCTTTTCCAGGAATTGGAGGATCGTTATTAAAACTTAATACTTCATATTCATAATGTTTATCTAATTCTTCACCAAAACTTTCAAAATGGTTAAAATCGTCAATCAATATAATAGTCCCAATTTTTACATATTTCTTAAACTTATAATACCACAATTTTCGTTTTTCACCTGTTGGACCGTCTACTAATACCAAATCAAATAATAAGTTTTCTTCTTCAAATTTTAAAACAAAAGAATCTATTTTCGTTTCATCATATAAAATTGCTTTGATTTTTTCAAAATTAGGTACATAATTTATATCAGATTCTAAAGCATAATATAACAAATTTTTTACTTTGTCAAAAATTTTAAATAATTTAATAGAGGAATCACCACAACCAAATTCAATAATATTATAATTTTCTCTAAAAACATTAGTATCAATATTTTTAAACAATTCTATCATTTCTTCACTAGAATATGACCAACTACCAATAAATTCTGTCATTATAATAACACAATTTATTGTTTAAAAAATTTATACGCACATTATAACAGCCTTACAAAATTAGATCTTCATAAATTATGAATAAAAATTTCAATTTGAAATAAAGTCTAATAATTAGAAGTCAATTGACACATTTGAATCCCTCTTTTTTCTAATCCACATTTAATATAAAAATGTGTATTTTCATCGTTACAATCTAATGTTACTTTGTAACAACCCTTCTCTTTTGCCAAATTCATTAGATGTTTTACTATTAACTTTCCAATACCAAATTTGCGATAATTATTTTTTACACATATGTCTTCAATGTGTGCTAATAAACTATTATTATAAATAAACTTTTTTTCATAAATTATAGTTCCTGTTGCTATTATATTATTATCATATTCTACTACCCATATTTCAGTAAAAGGACTTATATAATCCAATGTTTCATTAAATTGACCAAATGTAAAAAAGGTTTCTCTAAATTCATTTATCATTATTGTATAATTATCATAATCATTTTTTACTAATTGCCTAATAATGTAATTATTGATGTTATAACTTTGGACATTCAACACGCAATCATCGTTTGCTTTTATCACTGACAAATGGGACACTGATTTGGTATCTTCAATACCAGCCGGGATAAAAACCATAGTTATATTTTAATATTTAAAAATTTTATTATCTTTTTCATAAATATATACAAAAAATGTTAGATATATACCCATTCGTGATACTTCAATTTTTCTTTTACAGTTTTACCTGACCCTACTATATATTTATCTTCATTTTCATTCAAATATGATCCCCATAATGAAAATGTAGAAAATGAAATTATATTATTTTTTATAAGTGAAATTATCCATATATCAATAAAATCAATTGTTTCATTTGAATAAAAAAACTCAATATTTTTATATTTATCATTAGAATTAAATATATTTTTACAATATTCTATATCATTTGTTAATACCATAAATTTATTCACCTTTTTATTTTCTATCATATGATCTATTAATTCAAAATACGTATTTTCAATTATATTAATTGTATCCGCAGCATAACAATGTTTTATATCTGGACCCATTCTAACGTGTATCGATGATATATTTGAGTCTTTAACAATAGGATATTTATCAAATATGTATTTTTTATCTTCTTCATTTGGTCTAAAATAATTTAAAATTATTGATTTATTATCATCAAAGTTTTGAAAATTTTCAAAATGTCCTTTGAAATGAATATTATTATAAAATGACTGATTAAATATATAAAAATCGGATATAGAAAATGTATTAATGATATTTAATTCATTGTATTCATTTATATTGTCTGTATTAATAAGTCTAAAAATAGTATCTTTTTTATTTAATTCTTCTAAACGAAAATATGTATTTAAACATGGAACATATAATGTAGAGTTATTTTTATAAGCATAATTCAATAAACTTGCGATTTGAAATAATATATTTCCAGTACCTAAATTTTTATTTTTTATATAAAAATGACTTGTAACATTATTATTATCATATGCAGATAGTGTTAAAAATACATTTTTATTCATATAAAAAAAAATACATATTATCTTTATATTATTTATGAATTACAGTTTGTTGTAGATTTTATGGATATCTATATAAACACTATCTGTGCTATACAATTATAAAAATGTCACAGATTCATAGCCAACATTTAGGTAATTATTATGTTCCAGAAGAATGTAAAGGTGGTGTCTGTGTTGATATTGGAGGAAACACTGGGCAGTTTTCAATTAAATATGCAGATTTTTTTAAATTTATTCACATATATGAACCACAGTCAGCTTGTTATAATATTATACAAGATACTGTTTTACCAAAATTTAAAAACATTTCCTTATTACCAGAAGCTGTCTATCATACTTCTAATATGAAAGTTGATTTGATGTCACACCATAATTTAGATAGTGGTAGTGTAGCTGTTCGTGACGAGATTATAATAGTCCCGGAATGGACATCAAATATTGTAGATAATAAATGTAATACAATTTCATTAATTGATATAATAAATCGTATTGGTGGTAAAGTAGATTATATGAAGATAGATTGTGAAACGAGCGAATATAATTTATTAATTGGAAATGATTTAAGCAACATAAAACACCTAGGGATTGAATTACACTGGCAAATGGGAAAAAATAACTTTGAACTACTTGTACATCACATTTTAAAATATTTCGATAATGTTTTTAATGCTGACTTGACATATCCAATAGGATACAATATTGAGGTTTATTTTAAGAATAAGAATACAAACTCTTAACTAAACGAACAACATTCTTTGCTATAATGAGTATTTGGGTCTGTATATGGTCTATGATGTACTGTATCTTTCACATAATAATCTAGTGCAGATCCAATATCTAAATAAATATTCGTTGGGTTCAAATCCATACATTTGGGGATCCAAATTTTGGTTAACGGTCCTGAAGCAAAACAAATTAACTCATTATGTTTGTCTTTTACGTAATCTAAAATCCTATTTGTTTCTGTTTCCCAAACAGTGTTCCAGTTATTTACTAAATATTTGTCTATAAACAATCTCTCTTTGATTGGGAACTCACATTCCTTTGTACCGGTTGTTATTAAATAAAACCCTTTTTCGTATGATTTTAAAAAATCCATAAACTTTGGCCAGTTAGAATTGCAAAAAACATTTGCATATGTTAATTGTGATGTTTGAACTTGATATTTATTAATATAGTCATCATAAATATGTAAAGGATTATGACCACATGTATTACAAGGTATACCAATAAATAAATTACTTTTTACTACTTTAATAGATTCCAATAGCTGTTCTCTCAAAATACCATTTGAATAGTTTGTCCAATTGTCACAATTAGTAAATGTATGATTTTCTAAAATTAAATATTCCCCATCGGATGGTCTAATAACACCAAACTTATCACCAATCTTTATTTTCCGTATAATTTGGTCTAAGTGTTCGTGCATATTTCCAGTCAAAGACATTTTATAATTATATTTTGTTATTAAAAATATAATTTTACGCATACAACAAGGGTTAGAAACACTCACAAAGGTGTAAAAAGTATATTACTTTTCGTCTAGTATTTTAAAACCAAGTTCTCTAAAATGTGACAATGCTTGATTAAAACCACCCACACCATCAATCATACTTGTTGCATTTTGATCTGTACCATATAACATAGCAAGATGCGGGTTGCTACCCCACATATTCACACAAATAGGAGGATGCGGAGGTACGTAAGTATTTATCCCATGTTTTTGTAAAATATAAGAAAAACATATATCCTCACCACGTCGATGCATTGTGTTAAAATCTGGATTATATTCGGTCAAATAATGTATCCACTCCCTTTTAAAAAACCACGCATGCCCAACAATATCTACTTGGGTTATTTCGTTACTTGGACCATCCCAACCAACACGTTGATAATTTGAATATCCGTATCCTGAACGGAAAAGCAATCCTATTGTTCCTAACAATCCACATTTGGTTTCCATTGTATTTAAACAATTTTTAAACCAGTCCACACCAGGTATTGTATCGTCATCGAATACACATACGTATGTACTATTTACCAATAGACCCACGTAAAAACGAGCCCAAACACCAAAATTTTTACTAGAGTCAATAATAATGATTTTATTTTTTATATCTTCTGGTATTTCTGGTAAACACACTCCTTCTGTCGTATTTTTCCAGACAATAATATTTTCGGGTTTAACAGATTGTTCCATAACTGATTTTATCTGTTCCAATAAAATATGAGGTCGCTTATAAAGTGTCAATACTGCAGTTATACTCATTTGTTTAGTATTATCATATATCCTTTATTATGATTGGAATATAACTATTAAATACAATAAATACAATAAATACAATAAATACATAAAATGACTTATACATAAAATAATAACTTATACATAAAATGATAATTTGTCTATCCTTTGTTGGTACTTTACCAGAATATATTATTGAGTGTGTACATCAAATAAGATGTTATTACGACGGAGAAATATATTTGATAACAAATAATTTGAGTTCTGTTCATTTAAAAAAAATAGAAAAATATAATGTTATTATTGTTGATTATAATAATGTAATAAGTGATAAATTTTTAGAAGTAGCAACTAAAAAAGAAGATAAAATCTGCTATGTTCGTGGTTTACATGGTCGAGAAGAATTATTCTTAAGATCATTTGAACGGTTTTTTATATTGCAGAATCTACTAAAACAAAACGATAAAAAAGATTGTTTGTTTTTGGAATTAGATAATCTCATTTATGATGACCCACATAAGTGGATTGATAGTTTTTCCAAACATGAATTATGTTATATGTTTGATAGCGACAAAAGGTATGACAGTCCTACAAGATTTGCTTCTGGTTTAATGTATGTTAAAAACGCAGATGCATTAGATGGATTTTTAAGTTGTATATTGGATATGATAAATAATTCGTCCGGATTTATATCCGAAATGATAGCATTAGGTATTTATTACGAAATGAATAAAGATAAGGTAGGGGTTTTACCAAGTTATTGGAATGACCCAACTGTTCCACCAATTGCATATTTAAATTACGATAAATATAATGATACGATTTTTGATGCGTCAGCGATGGGTATTTATTTATTAGGAATGGATCCATACCATACAGGTGGTGTAATAGTTAAAAATCTAAAATCAAGTTGGGCCGATATAGATTATACCAAACAAACATTTGAATGGAAAACAGATGAAAAGGGAATAAAAAGACCTTATATTTGGAATGGAGAAAAATGGTTATTGATAAATGTTTTACATGTTCATTCAAAGGATTTAAGAGGTGGATTGTCTACAGATATTACATGTTAAACTATAATCTATGTTGTGGTTTATCAAATAAATCAACTTAAAGTCTTTCGATAAACTAATAAAATGTTGATTCCTTTACACGGACTAGTACAAAAATATAACATTAAGTTAAAAGGTGTTTTACATGTTGGTGCTCACGAATGTGAAGAGTTGAATGATTATTTGGAGTATTTGCCTATAAACAAGATTTTGTGGATTGAAGGATTAGAAGATAAAGTACAACATT
>Ga0247843_1005317_pt1 | contig 18053 bp, 12 predicted proteins | sample LaCruzMarch2017__FD_192420 | JGI IMG/M metagenome (GOLD analysis project Ga0247843, IMG submission 192420) | Freshwater microbial communities from meromictic Lake La Cruz, Castile-La Mancha, Spain - LaCruzMarch2017_8m | ecosystem: Environmental > Aquatic > Freshwater > Lake | place: Spain...
AAATTAATAGCGGTTGTGGTTTTTCCCACACCGCCCTTTTGGTTGGCTATACATATTATTTTTCCCATGGTTCTTTTTTCTGTTGCGTTTTTTATAAAGGTTAATTATGGTTTAGTTATTGATTTTTAAATGGATAAACCTAACGGGCTCATCAATTTGGTTTCTCCTATTTTCATCAGAGTAAGTTCTGCCTCTCGGTTTCTAAAGTCTTGCCTAGCTTGGTTATGATCTATTTTTATATAGTCATTGGTATCGTAATGCATACCAATTATGTCTTTGCAATTTATCAACTCACAAGCCTTTGAGGCCTCATAGCTATTCATGGTAAAATTACTGCCAATTGGCAAAAAAGCAAAGTGTAACTTGTAATCTTCCGCAATTAATTTCATATCCATAGTGAGGGCAGTGTCGCCGGCATAGTAAAAACTGGTTTTTTCGTTTTGAAATACAAAGCCTGCAGCCACACCCCCATAAGATCCATCGGGAAATGAGTTGGAATGTGAGGCAACTACCATTTTAACGTTTGCAAATCCAAAATCCCATACCCCGCCGATATTCATAGGATGAGTATTCATTATTCCCTTGGCGTTGAGCCAACTATGCAGCTCCCAATTTCCTACTATTTTGGCACCCGTTTGATGGGCAAGGGCTTCCAAATCGGCAATATGGTCGGAATGACCATGCGACACAAAAATATAATCACAATGAATGATGTTTAATTTTATTTCTTTTGCAAGAGGATTAGGGGTAATGTATGGATCGAACAGAACCTTTATTCCTAAAGTCTCAACCAAAAAACAGCTATGTCCGAAATAAGTAACCTGGGTCATAAAAAAGAGGGGATGTGAATATGAGGTTCAAAACTATTTTCAATCGGGCAATAGATTTAAACAGGATTACCATACTTATTCACATTGTAGTGGTGTTAACTTCTTGCCGTAATGGTGGCGATGGATTAGAACAGCGGACGGTTTTCCGATACAATAGTGATAATGGCATTACATCGTTGGATCCGGCATTTGCACGCACGCAAGATAATATTTGGGCTGTAGGTATGATGTTCAACGGATTGGTTCAATTGGATAGCCAATTATCTATCTCACCGTGTATTTCCTCCAAATGGACTGTGTCGTCCGATGGACTTACCTATAGGTTTATCTTACGAAACGATGTGTTTTTCCATCCATCCCCCGTATTTAGCAACCCAATATCAAGGCAAGTAGTAGCATCTGATTTTGTTTATTCTTTCAAAAGGATAATGGATGAGAAAACGGCCTCACCCGGGGCCTGGATATTCAACGATAAAATGGCTGAAGAGCCCTTTGTTGCTTTAAATGATTCAACCTTGGAGATTCATTTAAAAAAGCCCTTTCCCCCATTTTTGGGTTTACTCACCATGCCGTATTGCTTCGCCGTACCTTGGGAAGGGATAAAGAAATTTGGCAAGGATTTCGCGCGTAACCCCATTGGAACAGGTCCTTTTAAGTTTAGCCAATGGAACGAGGAGGTTAAATTAATTTATCTTAAAAATCCCAATTACTTTGAAAAGGAAAACGGCAAACAATTGCCCTATTTAGATGCTGTAGCGGTGTCGTTTTTGGATGATAAACAAGCAGCTTTTTTAGAATTTTTGCAAGGCAAACTGGATTTTTTCAACGGACTTGAAAGTAGTTTTAAAGACGAAATAATAGAAAAAGACGGCCAATTGAAGGAAAAGTATAGCAAAAGGTTTACAACCCTCGTTACCCCCTTCCTCAACACCGAATACCTCGCTTTTTTGGTAGACGATTCCATGGAGCAATCGGTTACTCATCCGTTATACAATAAAAATTTACGGTTGGCCATTCAATGTGGTATTAATAAGGAAGGCATTATAAAACATTTGCGCAACACCATTGGCCATGCCGCCGACGGAGGGTTTGTTCCTAAAGGATTACCGGGATATTCGCCTTCTCTTACCAATAATTATGGATATAATCCCGCAAAGGCTAAGGCATATTTGGCAAAATCGGGGTGGACAAAGAAAAAGAGAAGCATTGTCCTTTATACCACCAAAGATTATTTGGATATTTGTTTGTTTGTACAGAGAGATTTGAAAGCCATTGGCATAGATATTGAGTTGGAGGTTCAACCGGCATCGTTTTTGAAAGAAGAAAAATCGAATAATCGTCTGAATTTTTTCCGGGGATCGTGGATTGCTGATTATCCGGATGCTGAAAATTATCTCGCTTGTTTTTACAGCCGGAATTTTTCGCCAAACGGGCCAAATTACAGTCATTTTAAAAATACGACCTACGATGAACTGTATGAATCTATTTTTAACCAAAAAGACGACTCAACAAGACTCGGTATTTACCGACAAATGGAAGCTATATTACTATCGGAAAGCCCTGTTATCCCCTTATTCTACGACCAGTCCATCCGATTGATAAGCCTTGAGGTGCAAAATTTGAAGAATACTGCTGCCAATTCACTGGATTTGAGGAGAGTAAAGAAAATTAGACTTTAAATTATTAAATAAGGTATCCAAATACTGAAACTATATTATTTGTGAGATTAATACTCAGGCTGATTGACCCATTATGAGCAGAAATACGGTGCATGCAATTATTATCAGATTTATGCTCCTTCTGTTTGCCTTAATAATTTCTAATGATTCATTCGCTCAAGGGAAGGATACAGTGGTTAAAAAGACGCCTCAAAACGACACTTTAAGTATTTATAAAAAAATAAGAAGGGTTGCTTACAAGCATAAGTTTACCAAATTTATTTACCACGCCGTTTTTGTAGATCAAGCCCCGTTGAAATATGATAAAAAGCCTCTTTCGGACAATCAGAAAAAAAAGGATCCAAACCTGGGTTACAAAGGTGATATCATACGAAGTATAACGGTTGTAGTATTGGATCCTTTTGGGTATTCGGCTAACGATACGAACCAGTCACTCATAAATCCCTTGCAAAATTTTGCTAACAAGGCACATATTGTTACCCAAAAGAGAACTGTAAAAAATATTTTATTATTTAAAAGGTATGAAAAGGTAGAATTGCTAAAAATAAATGAATCGGAAAGGCTCCTACGCGAAGCACAGTATATCAGAGATGCACGGATATACCTTACAAAATCAAAAAGGGGACAGGATAGTGTGGACATAACGGTACTAGTTCACGACAAATGGTCGATTGACCCCATCGTCATAGTAACCGGAAAGGGAGGCGAATTGAGGCTGCGGGATAAAAACATTGCTGGATTGGGCCATACTTACGAACAAGGAATTCATTATAGTGCTGTCACGGGCAGTGAATTAAGGGGGAAGTACACGTTCTCTAACATTAGGAACACCTTTATATCGTCCGATATTTTTTATTTTACCAGCAAAAACCTTAAGCAAGTGGGGGTTAATTTTGATCGTCCTTTTTATTCGTTAATGACCAAATTGGCCGGAGGTGTTTCAGCTATTAAAAGTTATGCCATATACTCTTACGTCGATACATTTCAACTCTTACAACCCATTGCAAAAATGGATTATTTCAGTTCGGATGTATGGATAGCCGGCGCCTACACGCCTAAGATGAGCAAAACGTCAGACCAGCAGGGTAGTAAGATGGTTGCGGCATTGCGATATGCTGATAACACGTTTCAAAATCGACCCTCATTTGAAATCGACACCGCTTATCAAAATTCGAACTCCTATCTGTATTTGGCTAGTGTGGGATATAGTTTAAGAAAATACTATAAAGATCAGTATATCTATCGCTTTGGGGCCAATGAGGATGTAGCGGAAGGATTAGTGGTGCAGCTGCTTTACGGTTATTCGGGCAGGGAATATGTATTAGGAAAGTATTATGCAGGAATGGAGATTTCACGAGGGAAACTGTATAAAAAACTTGGTTATTTATCCGGGAACTTAAGCGTAGGAACCCTGCACAACAAAGTTGAAAGGTATAACACCACTTTAAATATGGGGGTATTTTATTTTACCAATCTATCCTTGGAGCGAAAATGGTATATCCGGCAGTTTGTAAATTATAAATTTATAAAAGGCTTTAACAAAGCACCTCATGAAACGATTACCATTCGATCCGATGAATTGTATGGATTCAACAGCGGAAACGTGTTGGGTTCAGCTAAAATGCTGCTTAACTTCGAAACTGTGCTGTATGCCCCTTACAACCTTATTGGATTTAAGTTTGCCCCGATTGTTTTAGTCGGGTTTGGGATGCTGGAAACAAAATACAGGAGATTGATGAAAAGTCCCGTGTATCAGGCTTATTCGGTAGGGGTATTGGTAAGGAATGAAAGTTTACTCAACAGCAGTTTTGAGATTACATTTGGAATGTATCCCAACCTGCCTGCAAATGGAGGATCAATGTTTAAATTTAATCCCGTTACAAGCTTTACGTTAAAAGTGAGGAGTTTTGCGATATCAAAGCCTGAATTGGTGGGGTTTAACTGATGTGTATGATGGTGGAAGTTAATTATTTGTAAGTGTTTCAATATTTAAAAAAAATGCAACCCGGAGGCTGCATTTTTCTTTTTTATATCTAATCGAATTATTACCCTACCTTCTTCCTCTTTTCTCGGAAGGTTCGGCTTTAATTCTTCGGTTTTTCCACTCAAATTTATTCAGGCTTTCCAGAACCATACGTTCTGCGGATTTTTCTATTTCAAAAAAACTGAATTTATCCAGAATCTCAATGCGGCCAAACTGAACCCGTTTGCCATTTCCAGCATCATTTACAATGCCCATAAGGCGTTGTGGATTGAGTTCGTCCATTTTGCCACAGTTAATAAACAGGCGTGAGAAGTTATCATTGTCTGCTCCACCCCTGTAAGCTCCACGGTCACTTCCACCTCGATCGGCACGGTCGCTGCTGCGGTCGCCACCTCTATCGCTTCGGGTTCGGCTACCTCTTTCACCACGGTCGCTGCTGCCGTAATCCCGGTCGCTGCCTTCGGGAACATTTAAGCTGGCCGAATTGGCATAATAAACCAAGAATCTATGAAACTCTTCAGCTACTATTTTGCGAATGAGGTCTTCACGGCTGAAGTTTTCAAAACGCGCAAATATTTCTGGCAAAAAAGGTTCAATATCATTGTCTTTAGCTTCCGTTTTTTCAATTTTATCAATAAGATTGAACAATTGAACCCTGCAAATTTCAGTACCTTCAGGGATAAGTTTCTTTTCGAACTTCTTTTTGATGGTATTTTCTATCTGCTTTACCTTGGAACGTTCCTTGGTGTTGACAAGAACCAAGGATATTCCGGTTTTTCCGGCCCGTCCTGTTCTACCGCTTCGGTGAGTATAGGTTTCGGTTTCGTCGGGCAAATTATAATTAATAACGTGGGTAAGGCTATCCACATCAATTCCGCGTGCGGCTACATCGGTGGCCACTAGTAAGCTCACGTTTTTATGCCTGAATTTATCCATAACCCTATCGCGTTGTTGTTGGCTAAGATCGCCATGCAATGGCTCGGCATCATATCCATCTTCCATTAATTTATCGGCCACCCGTTGAGTATCGAGTTTGGTTTTACAAAAAACAATACCATAAATGCCGGGATAATAATCCACAATGCGCTTCAGGGCCAGATATCTGTCTTTTTCGCGGATATAATAGTAATGGTGTTCAACCTGATTGGTGCTAGAGTTTTTATCACCAGCGGTAATTTCCACAGGGTTGTTCATATACTTGCTGGCCAACCGTTGAATTTCACGAGGCATAGTGGCACTAAACAGCATGGTGGTTCTATCGGTTGGGCAACTGGCCAGAATCAAATTGATATCATCAATAAATCCCATGTTTAGCATTTCGTCGGCCTCATCCAGAACCACGATTTCTACAGCAGATAGATCTGCCGCTTTACGATCAATAAGATCCAATAAACGGCCTGGAGTAGCTACCAGAATATGGACGCCGTTTTTAAGGTCGCGAATCTGGTTGGTAATGCTTGTTCCGCCATACACAGGAAGAACTTTTAATTTGCCCATGTATTTTGCATAGCTCTCGATGTCTTTGGCTATCTGAACGCATAATTCACGGGTTGGGGCAAGGATTAAGGAAGAAGGAATTCGTTTTGTGGTATCGGTCCATTGAAGTAAAGGTAAACCAAAGGCTGCCGTTTTACCAGTACCTGTTTGTGCCAGACCCACGATATCGCTTCGGTTATCAAGAACCTGAGGTATTACTTTAGCCTGAATAGGAGTTGGGGTTTCATAGCCGAGTTCTGCTATGCCCTTTAAAATTTCCGGCTTAAGGCCGAAGTCTGAAAATTGTGTCATTGTGTTAGTATTTGAAAATTGTTAAAAGAGTGATTAAGAATATGAAAACTCCACCGGGAATTTTTGAAAATTAATATAAACGGTATAATGCGAATGAAAGGCGAAAAAGGTATTCGTGTATTACATACTGCGGGTTTGACCCTTTGCAAGGAGTTCTTCGGCATGCATTACCATGTTTTCTGAACCTATAAATAAAGGAACCCTTTGGTGCAATTGTTCTGGGACAACCTCCATGATGCGTTGAGTTCCCGTGCTGGCTTTTCCACCTGCCTGCTCCATAATAAATGCCATAGGGTTGCATTCATACATCAAACGCAATTTGCCATTGGGTGCTTTCACTGTGGGGGGATAAATAAATATGCCTCCTTTTAGAAGATTACGGTGAAAATCGGCAATTAACGAACCGATATAACGGGCGCTGTAAGGCCTGTTGGTTTCTTTGTCCTTTGCTTTGCAATACTCTACATAATCCTTTACGCCTTCCGGAAATTCACCATAATTTCCCTCATTTAGTGAAAATATGTTTCCGTCCTTTGGTATTTTTATATCTGGATGGCTAAGGCAAAACTCACCGATAGAACTATCTAAAGTGAAACCATTAACTCCTTGGCCAGTGGTATACACTAGCATGGTGCTGGAGCCGTAAATAATATAGCCTGCAGCAATTTGGTTGATACCCTTTTGAAGGCAATCTTCCATGGTTACTTCGTTCCAGGCCATGCTTCTTCGACGGAAAATACTGAAAATGGTACCAATAGAGGCATTCACATCGATATTACTGCTTCCATCCAAAGGATCCATCGCCACAATATATTTGGGTTTGGCGTTTTTAGGATTATTAACACGCACAATATCATCGTTTTCTTCCGAAAGTATGGCGCAGCAATCGCCACCTAAGGATAAAGCGGCCATAAATTCTTCATTGGCCATTACATCCAATTTCTTTACCTCCTCGCCTTGAATATTGGTAGTGCCATGGGCTCCTAAAATATCTACAAGTCCTGCTTTGCGTACATCGCGGTTAACTATTTTAGCTGCTAAAATAATATCCAGAAGGATGCTGGTGAGATCGCCTGAAGCATCAGGATAAAGGGCTTGTTGTTCGGTGATGAATTGGGATAGGGTTACAACTTTTTGGGTCTTCATTTAATAATATTACTCGTGTCCTGTATTTTGCCATAAGGAACCTGAGTGGAGATGTATTAATGTAAGCCCCGACACCCCGGAATCCTTGTTAAAGGGCGCAAATATAAGATAAGTTATTGATAATCGGAAATGTGTTTGAACAATTGTAAGCAAAGGGCAAATGAAATCGGATATTTTCAACAGAAGTTCCGGCTTATTTGTTAGTACATTTGCCCTCATGTTTACCGGAATTGTTGAATGCATCGGGATAATAGAATCCGTTACTTCCGAAGGAACGAACAAAACATTTAAGGTATCTTCCCCAATAAGCCATGAATTAAAAGTGGATCAAAGTGTTTCGCACAATGGGGTTTGCCTTACAGTTATTGAAGTATTCCAGAACCATCACAGGGTTACTGCCATTGATGAAACGCTTCAAAAGACAAACCTGAAGAACTGGACTATGGGAACCCTGATAAACCTTGAGAGATGTCTTAAAATAGGAGATAGGCTCGACGGACACTGGGTCCAGGGTCATGTGGATTGCCGCGGGATCTGTGTAAATGTGGAAGACCTTAACGGAAGTTGGGAATACACCATTCAATATGAGGACGCCGATCGGTTCAAAACGGTTGAAAAAGGGTCTATTACTATCAACGGAATTAGTTTAACAGTTGTAGACAGTCAACCGGGTTTATTGTCGGTAGCTATCATTCCATATACCTATGAGTATACCACCATGAAAGATGTTTTGGTGGGTGGGGAAGTGAATCTAGAATTTGATATTATTGGAAAATGGGTGAAAGCATGGATGATATAGGCACCAAAGGGGTGGGAAAACTATATATCGTACCAACCCCCATAGGGAATTTGGGCGATATCACCTTACGGGCAATTGAAGTGCTTAAAAACTGTGATCTGGTAATAGCGGAAGATACCCGAGTAACCGGCAAACTGCTTTCCCTGCTCAATATTCATAAGGAAAGCCTAAGCATGCACAAATTTAATGAGCATAGGCGGTTGGATTATGTGAAATCCCTGTTGGAGGAAGGCAAAACCATTGCGTATTGTTCCGATGCGGGTACACCGGGTATATCCGATCCGGGTTTTTTGATTGTAAGGGAATGTATACGCCATACGATTCCTTTGGAAGTGTTGCCTGGTGCCACAGCATTTATTCCGGCTTTGGTAGCCAGTGGTATGGCCACTGAACGCTTTGTGTTTGAGGGATTTTTACCCCAGAAAAAAGGAAGACAAACCCGGTTTAAAGAACTTGCTTTAGAAACCCGAACCCTTATTATTTATGAGAGCCCTTATAGATTGGTCAAAACACTAACTGAACTTGGTGAATACCTCGGCCATGAACGCCTGGCTTGTGTAAGCAGGGAAATAACAAAACTATATGAGGAGAACAGGCGGGGAACCCTTGAAGAATTGGCAGCGCATTATACCAAAATAGTGCCAAAAGGTGAAATAGTGATTGTTGTGGCGGGAGCTTAGGAATCAAGTATTGGGAGTGAGGGGACAAAAGGATTAAATCCATAGCCGATTTTTGACAGTATTCATCCCATATAAGTTAGGAAAAGTTAATAGTGGCTTTGTTATCTTTGCCCGCAATATTGAAAAAGCAAATCCTATTAATTCTGCTTGCGCCCATTATCTTAACCCTGGGCTGGCCTCCTCTTATTACCGGACTATTATTGTTCGTAGGATTTGTCCCTTTGCTTTTATTAGAAAAAGAAGCCACAAAATGGGTAGGGATAAAACTATATTTTTCTTTATTACTCTGGAATATTGGTACTACCTGGTGGGTATGGAATGCCTCACCTGAAGGATGCATCGCCATGCTATTGGCCAACACCTACCTAATGTACCTCACGTTCGTGGTTTATAGGAAGGTGAAAAAGCATTTTGGTTTGGAAACAGGCCTTTTTGCCTGGGTCGTTTCGTGGCTGGCCTTTGAATATCTACACCTTAACTGGGAAATCGCCTATCCTTGGCTTAATTTGGGGAATGGAATGGCTACTATGCCTTACCTTATCCAATGGTATGAATATACAGGTGCCCTTGGTGGTAGTCTATGGATACTGATTGTTAATTGTTTGGTTTTCCGATCTCTAAATCAATTTAATAAAAGAAAAACCATGGGTATTGCTGCCGTTGTGGTATTACCCATGTTAATATCGGGATTGATTCTTTGGCTACAACCCTTGGCTCCTAAGGGAAAACCGTATAGCGTGGTCGTAGTTCAGCCCAATATTGATCCCTATCTGGAATACGAAATGCAAGACCCCATGGCGGAGGTAACTCACCTAACCAAAATGGCCGAAACTAAGGTAGATTCCCTCACAGAATTTCTTTTGTTTCCCGAAACCTCCATTACAGAAAATTGCGATGAAGAAAACATAGCGAGTAATTTTTCCTACAATATACTAACAGCATGGCTCAAAAAGTATCCTCGGTTGACTCTGGTTGCCGGATGCAATACCTATCGGTTTTACGATTCTACCAACAAAACAAGTACCTCACGAAAACATAATTCAGGAAAGTACTACGATATCTTTAATTCTTCTATAATCATAACCAAGGAAGGTGTAAAGGATATTTACCGCAAATCGAAGTTGGTTCCTGGGGTGGAAAAAATGCCTTATACAGGCTTATTTAGTTTCCTCGAAAATTATGCCATCGACTTAGGAGGAATTAGTGGAAGTTTGGGTATGGACACCATGCCCCGAATATTCACCTCCATGAATAAAGTTAGCGCCGCCCCACTTATATGTTATGAATCCATTTTTGGAGAATACGCCTCCGAATTCGTCCAAAAGGGAGCCAATGTTATTTTTGTTTTAACCAACGATGGATGGTGGGGAGGAACTCCCGGTTACAAACATCATAAACTCTATGCACGGCTAAGGGCTATTGAAAATAGGAGAGAGGTAGTGAGATGCACCAATACCGGCACCAGCTGTGTGATTGATAAAAAAGGAAACATTACAGGTGAATCCGAATGGTGGAAACCAGTTACAATGAAATATACCATTCACAACGAAACCGATGTGACCTTTTATACCCGCTTTGGGGATTACATTGGAAAGATGGCCGCATGGCTATTTGCTATTGTATTTATAATGTCAATTGCAGGAAAACATATCCGTAGAAAAATTTTTAAGTAAATTTACCGTTCTATCCATCAAATGACAAACCGTTTATTACTTATACTTATTTTTTTGATCCCCACTTGTCTTGTTGCTCAAAAAACAAATTACAACGGAGTTGGACGTTGGCGCACCCACTTTCCTTACAATGATGTAAAACAAATACAAGAGGCGGGTGATTTTATTTATGTGGTGTCGGAAAGAGGATTTTTCACCTTTCATCAACCAAGCGGTGAATTAAATGTATATTCCAAGGTAAATGGATTCAGCGATATCAATATATCGATTATGCGGTATATTCCTGAGCTTCAAAAAATGATATTTGTATATGCCTCCGGCAATATTGATATGCTCGATTTGAATTCGGGTATTATTACAAATATTCCCGATATTCTGAGGAAAAGTGTTTTAGGTGAAAAGAAGTTTTTTGATCTCCAATATTTTGATAACAAGGCCTATTTATCCAGTTCATTTGGTATTATTTTAATTGATTTAATTAAGTTGGAGATAAGTGATTCCTATACTTTTATTTCCTTCGGTGAAGTCATACCCGTTTATTCTGTAACCAAGTTTAAGGATTATTTATATGCAGGAACTTCCACAGGCATTATAAGAGCCAAAGCTACTGGTGTAAACTTGAGTGCATTTCAAAGCTGGACGAATATCCGCGCTGGTTACGAAAGCAAATTATTGAGGGTTTTTAATAACAAACTGTATGCGGTGAATGACTCTATATACATGGTGTTTGACGAAATCGACTGGAAACCAATTCGAGGGAATATAAGAAACGCTGTGAGTCTTGAATTATGCCATGGCAAATTAATTGAAACCCATTGGGGTGGTTTTTTAATTACAAAAGCAGATGGTTCCATCGATAGCATTCGCGAAAACAAAATGGAGTATGGCATCATAGATGTATCCAATAAGATATGGACAGGCGGCAAAGGCCTGGGCCTTATTCACATTAAGCCCGATCGTAATTATGGATATTTCGGTATCAATGGGCCGTTTAGTCTTAACACACACACCATTGCCAACTGGAGGGATGAAATGTGGGTGAGCAGCGGTGGCCCTGGATTTACCTACGGTCCAACGTTTAATGGTTCTGGCTATTACCGTTTTAAAGACAATCAATGGACCAATCGGCCTCTAGGTGATACATTGCTTAGAAAAATGTTCGATTTTACGGCCATTGCGATAAATAATGGCAACGGCGATGTGTGGTTGGGAAGTCATGGCACGGGTATTGCCCATTTAAGCGACGGCAAATTTGTTGAAAGGTTTGATACCAACAATAGTTCACTTCAAAAACAATTGGGGGGCTCCCCATATACCCATGTTCCGGGTTTGGCTTTCGACAGCCAGGGAAATTTATGGGTTTCCAATTACGATACAGAAAAATGTGTATCCATGCGCACGCCTTCCGGAAAATGGCAAAGCTTTGGCTTAAGCACTAAGGCGGTAGGGGAAATGGTTATAGACGAATTAGATCAAAAATGGATGATAACTCCTCGTGTGGGGGCCATAAATCCATCGGGAGTAGCCATTTTTAAGGAATCGGTAAATGGAAAACCCCAAATGGATCGGTTATTAAAAAAAGGAAAAGGCATTGGTGATCTTCCATCTAATAGGGTTAATGCCATTATCGTTGATAAAGACAATGAAATTTGGATTGGAACCGATGAAGGGTTGAGTGTATTCTTTAATCCTGCGAGAGCCTTCGATCCTGAGGAAGATGCCCAGCGAATTATTGTGGATCAAAATGGGGTGGTTGGTTACTTAATGGGCAGCGAAACCATTAACGATATAGCTATTGATGGTGCCAATCGAAAGTGGATGGCAACCAACAACGGGGCATTTCTTGTAGAAAAGGATGGAACCAGTGTGTTGGAACATTTCACCATCGATAATTCACCTTTGCCAAGTAATATTATCAAATCGGTAGGGGTCAATGGCATTTCAGGCGAAGTATTTTTTGGTACCGAAAGCGGAATTATTTCGTATGGAGGTAATGCCACGGAGGCCGGTGATAAACATACAGAAGTTAAAATCTATCCAAATCCGGTGTATGAAAATTATAACGGCGATGTCACTATTATGGGATTGCCCGACTATGCAACGGTTAAAATTACCGATGTTTCAGGCAGGATTATATACGAAACGCTATCGAATGGTGGTATTGCCACCTGGAATGGAAGAATGTTCAACGGTAAAAAACCTCAAACCGGTATTTATCTTATTTTTAGTTCAAATAAAGAGGACAAAGAAAGCATGGTGCATAAACTGCTTATTGTTAATTAATGCATCGATTGTTTTATTATACAATCCTTTTTTTTGCTCTTTTCTTTCTTGTTGTTTTTTGTCTCTTAAGTTCCATTGCCTACCCTTTATTTTTCAATAAGGTTATACTGCTTGCTTCTCTCGACTCTAAACGCGAATTATTAGCCACCATTGTTACCCTTGAATTATATGCCCGGCTTAAGGATGCCGCTTTGTTCCTGACGTTTTTTCATGGCATTCTTCTGGTAATTTATTTTAAGAAACCAGTTTACTTTTCTAAGATTAAGGCGGGTCTCCAAGCCGTCTTAAGTTACCCTAAATGGTTATGGTCTAACTTTTCAAAGCTATCATATATTGATAAATGGATGCTGGCAGGAATGCTTGTTTTAGTATTGGTGCAGAGGTTGTTTTTGAACCACACCACCGACGTGATTTACGATGAGGCTTGGACATACCTGGCCTTTACTTCTAAAAATCCTCTGGTTGCTGCGTGTTTTTACCCCACTTCCAACAATCACATCCTTTTTTCCCATGTCACTCAAATTACTAAGATTCTGCCGTTTTCAATTTTAACCAATATTCGATTGGCGGCTCTCGTTCCGAATATCTTAGCAATTCTTACCCTGTTTTTCTGTCTTCGTACTTACTTCAAACCTTTGCCAGTATGGACGGCTACTTTGTTTTTCGCTTTTTCTTTCCCCATCGTTTATTATGGTTTTGTTGCCAGAGGGTATTCCCTCGTTGTTTTGTTTTTTAGTATTGGGTTCTTTTCCCTCCTTCAAATCGTTCGTCAACCTTCCAATTCCAAAGCTTGGTTTAGGCTTATGCTATCCTCCGTTTTGGGATTTTATACCATACCGGTTTATTTATATCCCTTTCTTACCTTGTTTGGTTTCGCTTTGTTTTACTTTTTATATTTAAAAAACAGACAAGCCTCGTGGCAGGTTATTAAACATGGGTTGGCCACCTGCCTTCTAACTTTTTTAGTCTACCTTCCTGTATTTGTGGTAGGGGGTGTGGGGGCGGTAACTCATAACAAATTTGTTACCCCCTTGACCTACGAAAAGGTATTATCTGGATTTGTAAATCATGTGCGCCATACCATTTACTTTTTTTTAGGTAATAGTGCCTATTGGGTATTTGCTCTGTTGGGATCTATCGTTTTATTTGCTATTCTATTTAGAAAAAACAAGGATTATAAAGCCGCCACGCTCTTTTCATTGGTTTGTTTATGCATGGCTCCCATTTTTATTTTCATTCATAAAATTATTCCGGTAGAAAGAACCTGGATCTATTTTATGGTTCCTTTAGCTTTTTTAATGGCACTATTCTTAAATGCCAACAAATGGGTATATCCTCTATTTATATTGACCTCCGCCATGCTATTCATTAATAATCTGGGCTGGAATCGACAAATGATATGGTACGATTCTGTTTGCGAAGAGGACTATAGGCAAGGTAAATGGTTTAGCACCTATTTCCAAGGCAAGGAAGCAACGATAATTACGCCTTCACGGGTAAACACGTATTTGAAATTTAATGGAAAACTAAACAAGGAAGCGTGGACGGTTTCGGAAGAGGTGATGGATTCAATACCTTCAAATGCATATTATATTCATTATTTGAAAGGAAAGAAACTAGAAATTATTCCGGATGATTTTAAGGTTATTCATACTTATATGGATTACGACCTTTTGAAATATGAAACGAAATGATTGTCAAAACCGAGGCCATTTGCATTAAGAATACCCGTTATGGCGAATCTTCCATTATATGTAAATTGTTTACCTCTGAATACGGATTAAGCTCCTACATTATTCAAGGCATCAACCGCAAATCCAGTTCTATAAAACCATCGCATATTGCTCCCGGAAACATTACCGAGCTCATAATCTATCAAAAACCTCACGGTGGAATACAACGCGTAAAGGAATTGAAAATTCATGTGCCTTTATTGCAGGTTCACATAGATATGAAGAAAAATGCGGTGTTGCAATTTATGCTGGAAATTATAGCCAAAACCAATGAAGAGCATTTAAAAGATGTTACCGTCTATAATTTTTTAAAGCAAACCATCATCCAGTTAGAATCAGGTTCGGAACCCATTGGGTTTGTTCCCTTATATTTTTTGTGTAATTATCTGAAATTTACGGGATGGTATCCCAACCTGGAGCTTTGGCAACATGGTAATACCTTCAATCCTAAGGAAGGACGATTTGAACCCAAAGATGAATTGAAGGTGGCGAATGAACTTGCTCCCGAACAAAGCCGTGAGTTATTTGATCTTCTGATATGTTTAAATGAAAATGATCAACCCGATACCTCCCGGATTTTACATCGGCGCGAACTTTTTAATACTCTAATTCTTTATTATGAAATTCATATTTTAAAAGGTAAAAAAATTAAATCTCCAGCCATACTTGCCGAGGTATTGGCTTAGGAAGGGTAAGGAAGCGACAGTAAGGGTTTTTTTTTTAGAAGTTAGAAGTGAGAGGTGAGAGGTGAGAAGTGAGAAGTGAGATGTTTGATGTGACAGGTAAGATGTGAGATTGATGTATTCAGGCTGCTACGAATTAATCTGTGTAATTTGTGTCATCCGTTTAATCCGTGATTCAGATAGATGTTAGCACAGAGATGATGACTTCTCACCTCTCTATACTCCTTTGTTTTAACTAAATACTTTCAACAAAGTACATATCAATTTCTCCTTTATTTTTCGCTTCGATTTTCCCTCTGTGTAAGCATTTAAATGAATCCTTTACCAGTTCATACGTCGGACCACTTATATTAACTTTTCCTACCTCACCCGAACTTTCCATCCTGCTGGCTGTATTAACCGTGTCGCCCCAAATATCGTATTGAAATTTCTTGACACCAACTATTCCTGCCACTACTGGGCCTGTATGAATACCAATTCTGATTTCAAAATATAATTTGCCTTCCTTTTCTTTATCTAGTTTATGTTTATTCATAAACTTTTGTATTTCCAATGCGGAATATATAACATCTTGTGGATGGGTATTATTTGCAGTAGGCAATCCACCAGCGGCCATATATGCATCTCCAATGGTTTTTATTTTTTCTACACCATACTTCTCCATTATTAAATCGAAAGCCGAAAAGCATTCGTTAATTTCGGCTACTAACTCCTTCGGACTCAATTTTTCAGATAGCTGTGTAAATCCTTTAAAATCAGTAAATAATACCGTTACATGATCAATCAACTGTGCTTCTGCACTTCCCTTCTCCTTTAACTCTTGTGCAACTTCCTCCGGCAAAATATTTAATAATAGTTCTTCGCTTCGTTTCTTCTCAAAAGAGATTTTATTTCTTTGTCTATATACTATGGCTAGAAAGAACACCGATATAATAAGACCTGCACCTATTGAATTTCGAATGTTTCTTTGAAAAATATCCTTTTTTTCCTGAGCTGCTTTTACAGAGGCTTCCTTCTTATCGAATTCATATTGCATCGACATTCTTGTTAATTTCCTTCCATTCTCTACATTAAAAACCGAATCACGAAACTGGTAGTACAACCGATAATTCTCTAATGAATTTTTATAATCACCTTGTTCATTTAAAATTTCACTTTTTAACTTATAATTTTCAATAAGCAAGTTTAAATCTCCCAATTCATTGCCAATGTTTAATGCTGAATCAACATAAGTCTTTGCCAACATCAAAATTTGACTTTTGGTTTTTCCTTTTAAAAATATTTTTCTTTCTTCATTATTTTCTAAAGAACGTGAATAATAGATGTTGGACATCAACGAATAATTAATGGATTCCCAATTTCTATTGCCCAATTCTTTATTTATTTTTAATGCATCCTTGGCATATTTCATGGCACTTTCATAATCTTGAAGTTGTTCGTAAATATCTCCAATATTGTTTAATTGTCCTGCAATTCCGTAGTCGCTATTTATTTTTTTATAATATTCCAGCGACTTAAACGCATATTCCAAAGCCAATTTAAAGTTATTTAACTCAGAGTATTCGTCGCCAATATTCCCCAAATTTGTTGCAATGCAATCTATATCCTTTTTAATATAACCCAGGGCTAATGCTTTGTTATAAAATGCCAATGCTTGCTTATGGTCGTGTTGTTCGTTATAAACAATTCCAATATTACCCAATGCTGATAAGATTGTATTGGTATCTTTAATCTCTTCTGCAATTTTTAAAGATTTCTGAAAATTTTCTAAGCCTTTAGGAAACTCACCTAACTCGGAATATACCGCGGCCAAATTGCAAAGAGCATGTGCCTCTGTTAGTTTATCCTTAGAAAGTAATGCATATTGAATCGATTTATTTAAATATTCTATGGCATTTGTATAATCTGAAATATAGAAATATGCGAATCCAATATTGTTATTGATTTCACCAATCATTTTATCATTTTTCAACGCCAACCAGATTTGAAGTGCTTTTTTATAATATTCGATGCTTTTAGGAAAAATTTCAGCCTGTTTATAGGCCGTGCCTATTTGCATATTTACCTTAGCAATATCTTTAGGTGATTTTAATTCATTAAATATTTTTATTGCTTCTGAATAAAAATACATGTATTTATCAGTTTCACTTCTTTTTGAATAAATATTCCCCAATAAAATATAGGATTTGGCAATACCCAATGGCCACTTTAAAGTTTTTACAAGGTGTAGCGACTGCTTCGCAAATTCTATAGCCTTATCATTATCAACCTCATCATAGGTTTTGGCTGTCAACCACAATAAATTAACATGATTGGTATCCTTTTTGGCTTTAGGAATTAGTCGAATTAAAGAATCTGCCTTTTCCTCACCCAAAAGTTTCGCATTGGTAACGTTACAAATCGATATGAAACTGAATAGAAATAATAGATTTCTCATTTTGAATAATTAAAATTTAAAAATAAAAAATTTTAATTCAATTGTTCAATAATGAGATTAAAAAATTGTGTCTGAACCATGATTGTACTTGATTTTCTTGATTGCTTGATTTTTATTTCAGTCCCAGACGAGTCTCCCTTTAATAGGACTGCGTAAGGATAGGGACTCGGCGGCTAATCAAGAAATCCCACAATCCTATACATCATGGTTCAGATCATATTTTTCGTCTGAACCTTGATTGTTCTTGATTTTCATGATTACATGATTTTTATTCGACGATTCAGTTCCAGCCGAGTCTCCCTTTATATTGGTATCCCAAAGGGATTTTATTCCCATCC
>Ga0247843_1005320_pt1 | contig 18045 bp, 15 predicted proteins | sample LaCruzMarch2017__FD_192420 | JGI IMG/M metagenome (GOLD analysis project Ga0247843, IMG submission 192420) | Freshwater microbial communities from meromictic Lake La Cruz, Castile-La Mancha, Spain - LaCruzMarch2017_8m | ecosystem: Environmental > Aquatic > Freshwater > Lake | place: Spain...
TGCCGCTGGTGATGTATGTGGTTGTATCATCGTCTTGATCTCGTGTTGTTCACGCTTGTTGTGTCAGTGTCAGTGTCTTAGTCTTGGGCCAAGCATGCTTGTTGTATCAGTGTATTGCTCAGGTTAGTCATGCTTGTTTTGTCATTGTCTTAGTCCCTAGCCAAGCACGCTTATCGCTTCATTGTTACGGCTTGGCTCAATCAACTTTCGCACCAGAGAGCTTCACTGCAACCGCCCAGCGTTTCAGCTCGTCCTCAATGAAGCTGCGAAATTCACTCGGTGAGTTGCCGACAGGCACAGCACCTAACGCCCCTAGCTTGGCTGCAAAGTCTTTCTCGCGTAGCGCACTCATCGAAATCTTTGAAAGTGTTTGAATCACAGATTCAGGGGTTTTGGCGGGCGCCACCAAACCGATCCAGGCAACTGCTTGAAATCCTGGATAGCCCGACTCGGCTACGGTAGGGATGTCAGGCGTTGCGGCCGCACGCTGAGCGCTTGAGACAGCGATCGCACGCAAACGACCAGCTTGAATAAGGGGGATCGCTCCAGGGCCCGTTTCAAACATCGCCGAAATGCGTCCGGCCATCAGATCAGTCAATGCCGCTGGACCGCCTTTATACGGTACATGCGTCATGTTGGTATCAGACGCCTGTTTAAAAAGTTCCATGATGAGATGGTTCGTCACGCCACTGCCACCCGAGCCGTAGTTAATTTGTCCTGGACTTTTCTTAGCTAGTTCAACCAGGTCTTTGACGGTTTTAACAGGCAGATCAATATTCACGACAAGATACTGCGGCACAATTGCGATCAAACTGATCGGTGCAAAATCGCGTAACACGTCATAAGGTAGATCTTTGTACAACGCGGGATTCACCGCAAGCGTTGCACTCGAACCCATCATCAACGTCAAGCCGTCAGGGACCGCTGCTGCGACGATTCGACTGCCTAAAATTCCTGAGGCGCCAGCACGGTTATCTACGATAAAACTTGAGCCTGGAAGATTCTCGGCAAACTTTTGCGCCATGTACCGCGCCACCACGTCTGTCGCCTGCCCTGGCGGAAATCCAACAATCATTTTTACCGGACTTTCTGGATACTGCGCGTAGCTAGCGGAGGCGCTCAATGTCAAAAGAATCGCACTGATGGCCAAAACGGCTTGTCTTAGAATTTGCATGTTTGTCTCGTTATTTTTTATTGAAATTCGAGACATTAAATAGCCATGTCTCGTCATTTTTTGAAACACTAGTCGGTAAAACATCCTGATTCGTTATTTTATGAATACTAGCCGCGATCGGTTTAATCACCCACACCATGACCACGCTTGGACACTAGGGCCGAACGAATGAAGTTCATGATCTCAACCCCGTTCTGATTAAACGCCCGTGTTTTAACAGTCACGATGCCTTGCGTGGGGCGACTCTTTGATTCGCGAATCTCAAGCACTTCAGATTCAGCGTAGAGCGTATCACCCGCAAAGACCGGCGCAGTCAGGTTGATTTCTTTCCAACCAAGATTTGCAACCGCCTTGGCGCTGATGTCGTTGACCGTCATCCCCAAGACAACCGCAAGAGTGAGCCCACTGCTGACAAGCAATTTTCCAAATTCGCTTTTTTCAGCAAAGGCCGCATCGCAATGCATCGGATGAAAATTCATCGTGAGCAAGGAAAAATGAATATTGTCGGCATCGGTCAAGGTGCGACCGGGCCGATGCTCGTAGACTGCCCCCAACTCAAAATCTTCGAGATAGCGGCCATAGCTCGTTTGATAACGCTTATGACCTACCGTCTTAATCTCCATAACTCGCCTCTTTGTTCGGTTTATATGTTTGTCCGGACAAAGTGTCGCTTAAACAACGAGCGACTGTCAACTGGCCCACCTTTGTTGCATTGCGGTGAGCCAATAGAAGCGGGCAGCCGCTGCCCTAGGCGAGCCCTGCCGCCACCACCAACGCCGGCATATCAAAGCGACCTTGACGCAAATACTTAGGGCGCCATTGTGGATCGGCGTAGAAAATGCTTTGAGGGTCATTTTTAAGCAAAGCAATAAAACTTTGAGCCACTAGCTGACCACCGACTGGTCCAAGGTACGTTGGCACTGCGTTACGCTCGGCGTCTGAGGCTTGACTCATCTTGCGGACCTTTTGAGTCCACAGGTGTTGCGCTTCGGCTAACACATAGAACCAAAGCGGCGCAGCAGTCTTGAAACTTTCGCCGTACTCTTCGATTGAATGACTCTCGGCCATCCCCTCTAGGGTTGCTTTGCCGACTTTTAAATCTTTGTTCTCAAGCGGCGTCAGCCCTAGCGCCCGTGCCACCGCTTGACCGCTCGGCAATTGATCCTGCACCCCACGTGACAGGTTGCGGTACGCCAGATTTGAAATCTGACCGCTGCGGGCAAGAGGCTGACCGTTCTGATCGCGCCGCAAACCCATTGCGTCGCCAGCGGCTGAAAATTCAGGTAAGAACGCCAGCGGATTGGTTAACGACGTATCAATCTTGTAAGACGCTTGCACGCGTCTTGCGCCGTCCGCGACCTTGCGATAGTCAAGTTTGCGATCGATCTCGAAGTAGAGTTTCCAGTCGATGCCCCACTCTGCCGGAAATTCTCGAAAGCCATTGAGACCTGCATAATATGACGCGGCAAAAATTTGTCTGCGGCCACTGAGAGCAGGATTTGTAGCCTGCTCTTGTGCGGTACCGCGCATCTCGGTGTTTAAGCGATACACAGGCCGAATCAGCGAATGCCCGAAGCGATAGGCTGCATCGACAAACTCTAACGGAATCGTACCTGCGGGCAAGCGACTGGCAAACGTCAACTTAGGCTCGACGCGTGCGAGTTTTCCACCCTCGCCAAAGCCTGGCAATAAAGCTGCCATGACGTCGGTCCCGACAAACTTTGGAAGAAAATCCGTCAGAATCACCCACTGGTAATGGAGCGTCACGATTCGCCGCAGTTCGTCAAAGCTTGCGCGCGGATGGTCTGTGGCAACTTTGTTGTGAAAGGCGACAAACACTCCGTGCATTTGGCTAACAAGTACATTTTCATCGTTGCGCTTATCGCCCAAAATCGCGCGGCCGCGCAGTCGTGGATGATCTTGAGCGTTTGAGGTTACGCCGGCGCGGCTCAATGCGCGACCGACTAACAGGCGTCTGCCATCGTCCTGATACAAGTAAGGCTGATCAACGGGGCCGCGCCCATAAATACAATCCAGATCAAAACACGCTGTGCGAAGATTCTCTGTGGGCATACCGCTGACCAAAGGGCCGAAATGCTCAACTGGATTCAAGGTGAGATCATGATCAATAAACTGCCCTAGGTAGCTATAGCCCGCAGCCATGCCAAAATTTTCTTCGTCATCCACTTCGTTTTCTGCGGTCGCGGTGATGATGAGATGCCCTTGTGCATCCCGCTTTGGGCTCCCATCCGCTTGCTTTAGCACCTCAGGTTCAGCCGACATTCCGACTAACTCGAGCCCGTCGCCAGCCGCTAAACGCTTTAAATCCTCTGGCGCAAATTTGGCAGCGGGTAACTCCGGAAACAGTCGTGCGTAACCATTGGCCAGGGAGTTGCCTTGCGCGGACGATCGCGCAGCGACAGGCTGCGCCCTCGCTGCAGAAAACGTAGCAGTTGTTAAGGCTGCAGCGCCCGCTTGTAATAAAGCGCGACGACTAAAAGTAGGAATAGACATGGTTTGACATCCTTTTATATTGGAAAGATTAATATTGCGAATACGACGTGCTAAAAATTTAGGTAAGCTGTAAAAACGCTTTGCTCATCACGCTAAAACCCTGCATGAAGTCTTAGCGAATAAACATTGACCGGTCCACGATCCGGGTTGTAGCAAGGGTTATTAATGCGCTGATAGTCCAGCGTTGCCCACAAACCTTTTCTGAGTTCGGCGCTATAAAACGCCTCAAAGATCTGCTCTTTTTTGGGATTGCTCAGCTGACCATCACCACAAAAGAAACCCTGGCCACCAGCATTCAGATACTCGGCATGCGCACTCGAGATCCCATTGAACGCAACGCCAAGCCCAACCGTATCGTTCGGACGTGACCACCCCGTCCCTTTGATCGTGACTCCAAATGACAGTGAGTTATCAATTTGTGCGAACGAATACGCCTCGGCTTGCCCATTGTTTTTGCTATAACGCGCGAACACGCCAATGTCGTCATTGATCGCCTGCTCAAGGCTGATCCCGAAGCCAGACTTGGCCTGATTGGTACGAACGTTCGCCACGTCAGCCGTCACGCCATAGACCTGACTAAACGCGACGGCATCCTTCCAAGCACCCATATTGGCTTGGTTGCGAAACAGCAAGAGACGCACACGACCAAGTTGATCGCCTAAACGATATCCGCGTTCAATTTCAAGGTTGTCACCAAGGCTCTGCGAAAAATTGCCATTCAACTGCAAGCCATTTGACTCAACAGGTAGCAACATGCGCCCAAGCCGAACAGCCCAGTCATCGTGGTAATACTCAAACACCAACCCTCGGGTATAGCCACGAGCATCAGCAGGCATTTCCCACGCGCCATAATCCATCAGCGACCAATTTAAAAAATTGACTCGTGGATCATGCGCATAGGTGTTTTGGTCAAAGATGTCGGTCGCGGCAAACACCCCTGCTGTGATGACTAAGCGGCGCTTGTCGACCGACCCTGCGAATTGATTAAACGCCGCCTCTTGATCGATCGTGCCACCGCCAAACCCAAAGGTTTGACGCACAAAGCGTCGCGACCAATAGGCAATCGGATCGGCACTGCCCGCTTTTTGCGCCTCACCGTTGGTCATGCCTCCTAAGCCACGTAACCCTGAAAAGGGCAACCCCATGGTGACTTCGGGATCGACAAAAAATTCTGTCCCTTTCCAAGGCCGAAAGCCTAGAAATGCCGTTGCACTGAGCGTGTAACCGATCTCTTGGTTGGAGGACAAACTGCTAGGCCCGTCATAAAAGGACCCAAACTGCGGGTGCTTTTGCCAGACGTACGTGCTCTGGACACTGGCTGTGAAATGCTCAAATGGCGCGACCTCTTCGGCAGAGGCCCGCGATACCGCTAAAGCCATGAGTAAAAACCCAAAATCACGAAATGGCGATCGATAAATTTTTTGAACATCTTGCGCTCCTTGATCTGTAGATGCAGATCAAAGATACGCAGGCCTTATGGAGCCAGTTTGAATAAAAAATGGAGAAATTGTGGAGCGAGACGCCAGGGGCTCGTGCCTATAGCTCTAAGCGGTAGCCGATTCCGTACACCGACTGAATTAAATCAAGGTCAGGAAAATGTTGTGCGATTTTCTTTCGAATATTTTTGACATGGCTGTCAATCGTGCGGTCAAACACATCTTTTTCGCCTAAAAATACGTCTAGCAACTGCGCGCGAGACCACACCCGACCAGGCTTTGCGCCCAACGCTGCCACCAATTTGAACTCTGAGGGCGTCAGGTCGATTTTTTTACCGTAGAGCCGTAAAACGAAGGATTCTTGGTCAATCTCTAAAGGCAGGCTATCAGTTTGTTTCAGTGACGCGCTCGGCGAATGCCGCCGCAACACCGCCTTAACGCGGGCGACAACTTCGCGCGGGCTAAACGGTTTGCAAATGTAATCATCGGCGCCCAACTCAAGGCCAATGATTCGATCAATTTCTTCGACTCTAGCCGTCATCATAATGATCGGAATCGCAGAGACCTTTCGAATCGCACGACACAGCTCAAAACCATCGGCACCGGGCAACATCACATCAAGCAAGATCAGCGCAAAGCGATCCGTTGTAATCAGCGACTGCACCTCACTGCCGTCAACCCGATGCTCGGTCTCAAAGCCGTCACGTTTCAGGTAGTCAACCACAATTTCTGCAATTGCCCCCTCGTCTTCAATAATCAGAATTTCTCCCTTCGCCGTGCTCATGTCTTCGTCTCCAGCAAGGGAAGTCTGAGGCGAAGTTTTAAGCCACCCAGTTCTGATGCAAACGCCTCAAGCGAGCCCTCATGCGCCATCACAATTGATTTGCAAATGGCAAGACCTAACCCTGAGCCGCCGGTTTCACGTTGACGCGAACTGTCGGTTCTAAAAAATGGATCAAACAAGGAAGCCAGAGCGGTCGCCTCAACGCCTGGTGCACTGTCTTCTATGCAAATTTCGATCGAGGCTGAAATCATGTTCGCCCGCAGGCGCAACACTCCACCGGCATCTGTATAGCGCAACGCATTTTCAAAAATATTTGCAAACAACTGCCTCAGGCGGCTCGCGTCTCCAAATACAAAAGCCTCGCCTGAGTACATACGCTCAATCGTCAGGCGCCGCGCAGCAAAGCGATCAGAAAAGGCCTTCGCTGAATCATCGAGCAAACTAATCACGTCGACAGCCTCTTTTTGAAATGCCAGTGCCCCAGAGTCCGCACGTGCTAAATCATTCAGATCGCTGACTAATTTCGTCAGGCGCAACGTTTCTTTATGCAGCACCTCAAACTCGGCGCGACTTGGGGCGCGCACTTCATCAATTAACGCTTCGATGTGCGCACGCAAGATCGATAACGGCGTACGTAATTCATGCGAGGTCTGCGCCACCCATAGTCGCCGATTATTCTCATGCTGCTCTAGGGCATGCGCTAAACGATTAAAGTCGCGCACTAAATCGCCAAATTCGTCATGACGCTCACCGACGATACGCGCGGTATATTCACCTGACGCTAAACGCCGAGTCCCGAGCGTGACTTGTCGCAAGATCGAAGTGAAATGTCGTGCCAACAATAGGGCGGCTAGCATCGACACAATAAGTGCCAGTACGGCCACAATCAACACCATTTCAATACTGTGATCCACAAAGGATCGATCCATCGCGCTTGCAGCAGCAGTTACTACCAAACCAAGTTGCCCGACAGGTTTTTGCTCGTGCTTTAACACGCGAGTGACGACCGTATCGGTCGCCGTCGCCCTCATCCCTGCCAAATAGCGACCCTCACGATCCATCAACACGTACCGCCGCGCAGCGATCCTCTCAGGGGTTTCAGGCTCAGACGCAAGCGCTTTGTCGGGTGCGACTTGAGTCGACTGAGATGGAGTGTTGGGAACCGAAGATGAGCGCCCCTGACTTTGTAAAGAGCGATTGGGTCTTGCCACCAAGCCTTCTGGAGACCTCAGGCAGGTTGAACGCAAGATGCCATCACGGGTACGATGCCATACCTCGTCTCCTTCATTTTTGCCACGACAGTCGTCGTAAGCACTTTGCGGTGCGCGACGATTCGGATCGGCTTGCTGGACTGGCTGACGCGAGTCACCTTGGTTGAACTGCGTGCGAAGATACGGTACTTGTGACAAAGAATGCACTGCGATCTGTTGACTAGCCTCCCAGTCGTCTATCGCGGCATTGCGCTCAACCCGCTCTTGAGGCTTGGCAGAATCAGACACTCGATCCGCTTGAATAAAACTAGTCCATGCCGCTGGGTCATCTTTGAACACAGTCCAGTTACCACGCGCAGCGTAGACAGCCTCAAGACGCTTAACCAGATCATTTTGACGATTTAATTCAGCTTGTGCCAAGTACGTTGAAAAGCCTTGTCGCAGATTCCAGGTCGTCAGCCCTACGACAAGTGCGATGACAATCAAGCTCACCAATAGAACCGATACAAAAAGCTTGTGGCCAACGGCTAGTCTCAATGCAACCTCTCGATCTTGATGCTCTGCGCCTGGCAAAGCCTAAGCTGCCGCGGCTTGTTTTCGCTTTTAGGGCCGCTGGCACACAGACCAACAGCCCAGACATAACCCGCCCAACTTAGTCTTTGTAACTGCCATCGACTTTATCTAACTGACGCAGCATCGCTGGCCACTCAAGCACACCGTAGCGACGCGTGACACTTGGGTTCCATTGCTCGTTAGCTTTTGCCACAACATCCGCAGGCGGGATAATCAATTCAGCGTTGCATGCCATCGCATCGACCTGAACCTTACAGGCGAGTTCAAGTCGATAGATACTGTTAAACGCCTCAGGGATCGAAGGGCCCAGTGCTAATAATCCATGGTTATGCAAAATCATGACATCGGCATCGCCTAAGTCACGCTGCAAACTCTTTTGCTCTGAAAGATCAACCGAGATCCCTTCGAAGTGGTGATAAGCGACTTTAGCAAAACGCGTTGCCGTTTGCGTCAATGGCAACAAACCGCACTTGAGCGTCGAGACTGTCATGCCGGCACGCGTATGAGTATGAATAATACAAGCCGCGTCAGGGCGAGCAGAATGTATAGCGCTGTGAATCACAAAGCCTGTACGGTTGATTCCGTAGTCTTCATTTGGACGATCAACAATATTGCCATCGATGTCAATTTTGATCAGACTCGAAGCCGTAATTTCCGTGTACAGCAAACCATAAGGATTGATAAGATAGTGATTAGGCTCACCTGGCACCATCGCTGAAATATGATTCGCAATCATGTCGGTCATACCGTAAAGCGCCACTAAGCGGTAACAGGCAGCCAACTCAACACGCGTCTGCCATTCTTGTGCACTCACCCGGGCTTTTAAGGGGCCTGGGGGGATTTTGGCTGCACTGCTCATCATGATTGGTGAAACATCGTTCATATGATCTCCTGATTTTTTCATTTAATTTTTCCAAGCCCGCATACGATCAACCATCTCGGGCGCAGCACCTAAATAATTTGCAGGGTCGCACAGGCGATCGATCGTGGCCCGATCAAGCTTGCCAGCAATTTTTTCGTCTGTGTACAGCACCTCGGCAAGCTTGAGACCCTTAGTCGCGGCGACCCGACAGGCGTCGTACACCACGTCATGGGCGGTTTGTCGCCCGATAAAGGGGGCCAAACCCATCATCACCGCTTCAGCCACAATCAAGCCACCAGAGAGATCCAAGTTCTTGAGCATTCGGGCTGTGTCAACCTCTAAGCCACTGAGCATAAATTTCGCCTGATGTAAGGCCCCTGCGGTCAAAATAAAAGACTCGGGGATTGCAGCCCATTCAATGTGCCAAGGGCCTGTTGCACGCTCAAAGTCTTGCACCATGGCATCAAGCGCGAGGCCAGCGTGCTGACGCACTGCCTTTGACGCGCTCAACATCAGTTCGCATGAAATCGGGTTGCGCTTTTGCGGCATCGTGCTTGAAGCCCCGCGCCCTTTGACGAAGGGCTCGAACGCTTCGCCGAGTTCATTGGTCATCATCAGCATGATATCCAACGCGATTTTTCCCAAAGACCCCGTCACCAACGCCAAAAACTGGATTGTCTCGGTCAACCCATCACGGGCAACATGCCACGTCACTGGCGCCGCTTCAAGCTCGAGTTCGGTCATCAGCGCGGCGTGTACCGCCAGCCCTTGCGAACCCAAAGACGCCAGCGTACCCGCGGCACCGCCAAACTGACCAATTAATACGCGAGGCTTAAGCTGCAATAGACGCTCGCGATGCCGTCTGATCATCAGCAGCCAGACCGCAACCTTATAACCAAAGGTGATGGGCAAGGCATGTTGCAGATGCGTACGCCCTGCCATTGGCGCATCGCGGTACTGCGCCGCCAACGCGTCAAGAATTTGATCAAGTTCGTTTAAATCGGCTTCAATAATTTCTAGCCCGGCCCGCACTTGCAACACAGTCGCCGTATCCATAATGTCTTGGGTGGTAGCTCCCCAATGCAAGTACTCGCCTTCGGACCCGCACATCTTGGATAACTGATGTACCAACGGCAAGATCGGATAGCCAACAATTTCGGTTTCGCGTTTGAGCTCAATCATGTCAAGCTTGCTCGAATCGGCCTTTTGCGCAATCACGGCAGCCGCTTGCGCTGGGATCACTCCAAGCTTGCCCTGCACTTTGGCCAAGGCGATTTCAGTTTCGGTATAGCGATAAACGGTAGCGGCGTCGTCAAACACCGCTCGCATCGCGGCCGTACCAAACATATCTTTAAAAATTGAAGACTCAAGCATTGAGATAGGCATAGGGGTGTCGCTATGAAAGGGGATGCCCTATATTAGGAGGGTGCTTTTGACTCGTCAACGTCGCCACTCGGTATCTTGTAGTGAGCAACACGGCGTTTACCCTAATTTAAAGGTCGCCGAATCAGCAAAAGTCGGCAAACAACTAAGCCAGATGCTATAAAGAACGGACAGTAGGCTGCATGCTTCGCCATGATTCTTGCTTGCGTGACCTGATCACTGCTTGTTTGGCCCTGATCCCTGCTCGATTGACCCTGATCCAACCACCCTAAAAGACTCGACTGCCATGAATGTTCGTTATGCACACAAACTATTGTTATCAGCCGCTTTAAGCGCCGCAGCATTATTTCAAAGTGCTTCGGCGTTTGCGCAAGATTACCCCTCACGCAACATCACGATGGTGATGCCCTATGCTGCAGGCGGCCCAGGAGACATCATTACTCGGCTCTTCGCTTCTGCGATGCAAAAGCAATTAGGCCAAACGATTGTGGTCGACAACCCAGCGGGTGCAGGCGGCAGCATTGGCACGGCAAAGGTGGCGCGGTCTGCACCAGATGGCTACACCTTGCTTATGATTCATATTAGTCATGCCACTAACGTGCTGATGATCAAAAACTTACCCTATAGCCCGATTGATGATTTTGAACCGATCGGCTTGGCGACTGTCGGGCCGATGGTAGTCACTGGGCGCAAAGATTTACCCACCAAAGATGCCAAAGAATTTATTGCCTACATTAAAGAGAACGCTTCCAAAATCAGCATGGGTCATGCGGGCATTGGCTCTGCCTCGCACCTTTGCAGTTTGATGTTCATGGATGCTCTGGATGTCAAACTTACACTCGTGCCTTACAAAGGCGCAGCCCCGGCCATTAACGACTTAATGGGTGGGCAGATTGACATTATGTGCGACCAAACCACAAGCACCTTGCCCGCAATTAGTGGCGGCCGTATCAAGGCCTATGCAGTGGCTGGCACGAAACGACTGCCCGGGTTGCCAGACCTACCCTCGCTCACCGAGGTGGGTGTAAAAGGCTTTGATATCAGCATCTGGTTTGGTCTGTATGCCCCTAAAGGCACCCCAAAACCAATCATTGACAAGCTATCAGCCGCCTTGGCCGCAGCCGTCGTCGACCCTGAAGTGAAAGCGAAGCTCGACAGCATCAGCACCGCTCCTGTGTCGCCCGACATGGCTGTGCCCGCTAAGCTACGTGACCATTTGAAAAATGAAATTGAAACACTCAGACCTTTACTGCTGAAATCTGGGATTACACCGAATTAAAAAGCGTAGGGGACAGCGCGCGCTGCATCCCCGGCCATAACGCCTGATACGCGGGTCCGCATTAGGCGCGATCCGCGTGCAGTTGTTGAACTGAACTAAAACTGCACAACTGCACGACCACGTACGCCCGACTGAATCAGCTTATCGCAGTGGGTTTTTAAATCATCAAACGCGATCGTATAAGCGATTTTATGAATATGCCGTGGGCGCAGGTCACCACCTTTTTGCATACGCGTCCACACATCGCCTCGGGTAGGCACTGGATGATTGCCGTTGATACCCACCAGCGAAACTGCACGCAGAATGAAAGGATAAATCGCAGTATTAAAGGTTTCGCCAGCCGCATTACCGAAGGCGCACACCACGCCACGCTGCTTGGTTGAGCGCAAGGCGGCATCTAGCGGCTTACCGCCCACGGCATCAATCACACCGGCCCACCTTTGCTCTTCTAAAAACTTGTCACCGCCAGCAATCTCATCTCGGCCAATGACCTCTGCTGCCCCGATGCTTGTTAAATACTCGGACTCAGACTCTTTTTTACCCGTGCTTGCCACAACTTGATAGCCAAGACCCGCCAACATATCAATCGCAAACGAAGAGCTACCGCCCGTGCCGCCCGTCACCAAAATCGGACCATGCTCTGGTTTCACACCGCGTAACAACAACTCATCAACAGCCAACGCCGACGTGTAGGCAGCTAGGCCCATCGCCACGGATTCAAAAGGATCGGTATCTTCTGGAACATGCGCGGCCCAACTACCAGGCACTCGCACATACTCGCTGTAGGCGCCATCACGTCGCATACCAAACTCACGCCCACCTTGTACAGTGACAACATCGCCAAGCTTGAACTGTGGATGACTGGATTCAACCACCAAACCAGCGACTTCTACGCCAGGAACCGCTGGCAGATTCGAAAGCACTTTACCGATACCTGTGACTGCTCGCGCATCTTTGTAGTTCACCGCAGCGTACTGGGATTGGATCACTATGTCTCCTGGCGCAAGATCGTTGAGTGTCTGCTCAATCATCCGACTGACACGTTGCCCGTTTTCTTCGTATAGTTTGATCGACTTGAATTTCATCATTTTCTCCGTGACCTTTCATCACTCACGCATCGCGAGCAATAAAATTTAACAAGGCGCACCTGTCTGCGCAACGCTTAGCACGACCAAGTGTCTCGTTCTTTTGAGCAAGAAAGACATCACTGCTCACGCCCGCTGAATCACCGCGCCACAAGCAAGCAAGGCATCAATCTCAGTCTGCGAAAAGCCAAACTCAGCCAGAACTTCACAACTGTGCTCGCCAAGCGCGGGTGGCCCATAGCGTACACGCGACTGCGCATCGCGATCGCCCGCGGCAAAGCCTGGCATCCGCACCAACCCGGCTACCGAGCTATGCGTGTCAACAATCACGCCGTTGTGCGCAAGCTGAGGCGATTGCATCACCATGTTGTAGTCAGCAATCGGACCACAAATAATATCAGCCGCTTCAAAGAGCTCTTGCCACTCAAACGAAGTTTTGTGAGCCAGCAATACTGTCAACTCTTTCATTAAGGCATCGCGATTAGCGACGCGCTTTGGAATAGTCGCAAAGTCAGGATGCGTCGCGAGTGCGGGCTTTTGTAGTAAATCACACAGCGCGAGCCAGCGATCATCGTGGTACGCGGCAATCATGATCCAACCATCTTTCGTTGGATACGCCTCGTTAGGCGCAGAGTATGGCGCTGCGGTCCCTGTGCGCAAGGGCAGTTCGTCGCTCGACAGATATGACGCCACGGCAGATAACTGCAGCATCAAGGCACTGTTGTACAACGAAAAATCAAGGTGTTGACCGTGCCCGGTTGCATCACGAACACGCAACGCTGCAAGCACAGCCGAGGTCGATATAAAGCCGGTGACCATATCCACGGCGGGCACCAACACCTTCATCGGCGGCGAATTCGCATCACCGATATTACTCATCAGACCAGATACCGCCTGAACAATGCCATCGACGCCCGCTTTATCGCGCCAAGGTCCGGTCTGGCCATAGGCTGAAACCGAGCCAAAAATCACGCCGGGGTTAATCACTTGCAAGGCAGCAAAGCCCACCCCCAGCTTATCCATGACACCCGGTCGAAAGCTTTCAAGCACAATATCGGCCTGAGCCGCCATACGCTTAATCAGCGCAACACCTTCTGATTTTTTTAAATCAACTGAGAGCGAACGCTTATTGCGATTGAAGCTCATCGAGACAACCGACTCACCTTCTTGCCACGGCGGGCCAAGCTTTCTACCAATGTCACCGCCAGGCGATTCAACCTTGATGACCTCGGCGCCCATATCTCCAAGCTGCATACCAATCAATGGGCCTGCGCCAATCTGCGTGAAATCAAGCACCTTAATGCCACTGAGCGCTTGATTGATAGTCACACCTTCTGCACTGCTCATGACTGCTTCCTATTGTCGTGGCGTCTCAAAACTATGACCTCATTTTTCAAGCTTAAATCCCATGGCTTTAATGGTTTTTTGCCAAAACAACAAGTCACGTTTAAGCATTTCATTCATTTGCTGTGGATTCAGATACGTCACAATAAACCCCTGACCCGTTAAACGATCGCGAACGACAGGATCCGCCAAGGCACGCGAAAACTCACGAGAAAGCCTTTCAACAATATCTGCCGGCGTGTTTGCAGGAGCAAGGATCGAATACCAAAGCGGCGCATCAAACCCCGGTAAAGCCGCCTCACTAATCGTCGGGACTGAAGGCATCGCAGCCGAACGCTCTGGCGTCGTCACGCCAAGGGCTCGAAGCTTGCCGGCCTTAACCAGCCCATCCAGTGAGGCCATCGTGCCAATCGCGCTTTGCACTTGCCCGCCGACTAGGTCAGCAATCGCAGGCCCAGTACCTTTATAAGGAACATGCGTAACCTGCACACCGGCCGAGTAATTAAATAGTTCAAAGGCGATATGCTGAGCGGTACCCGAACCAGGAGTCCCGTGATTAAATTTTCCGGGATTCGCTTTGACCAAGGCGATGAATTCTTTCAAGTTCTTCGCGGGGACAGAGGGATGCACGACTAACACCATCGGGACAGAGGCAATCTGCGCCACGGTGACAAAGTCTTTTTCAATATCAAAAGATAATTTGTTATCTAGCCAAGGGTTAATCGTGATCTGATTAGCCGCGATCAGCATCGTGTATCCATCAGGGGCTGACCGTGCAACAAACTCAGCGCCGATATTACCTCCGGCGCCACCTTTGTTTTCAACAACTACACTCTGCCCTAAGCCGTCTGATAACAGTGGGGCAAGCGCACGCGCCAAAATATCATTGCCACCTCCTGGAGGAAAAGGTACAACAAAACGAATCGACCTCTCAGGGAATTTTGTCCCCGTTTGGGCAAAGGACGCTTGCGTAATGACAGAGCCGAACAGCACCATCCATGCAATCACAAACCGGGTTAACCGAGGTTTCCGGTCACAACCCCGTCTCACCCGAGCATCGGTCTGGCAGAAATCTTTTTTTTCTTGAGTCATCTTCATCCCCTTTTGTGTGGCTACATCATAAACAGCTTAAGCCGCAGGCGTTGACTTAGGAATTGTCCCGAGAATGATTCCGGCAATAATCAGAACAGTCGCAATCAACAGAGCAGGCCCCAGCACTTCGCCTAAAAACAAACTGGCGCAGAACAGACCAATCAACGGTACTCCAAGCAAACCCATCGACACAGCCGCCGCAGGCAAATCTCGGCTCACGATATTCATCAGCCAATACGCGACACCGTTTCCTAATAGGCCGTTAAATCCCACCAGCAACACCATCTCTAGTGACCACTTGACCTGCGGCACACCCTCTAACATGAAGGCCAGTACCACCTGAGTCAAGCCACCTAACAGCATCTGCCAAGGCAATAACGCAAAGAGTGGTGTGACCCATTTGTGTGCACGTCCGTATACGATTGAGACCGCCCACAACAAAGCGGCTAACACTACAAAGCCATGGCCAATCAAGACATTGCGATCAGTCCAATCCATTGCGTTGGGTTGCAAGATCAGGATGAGGCCAGACATACCAACTACTAAACCTAAAATTCGGCGAGGTGTAAAGGGCTCGTTTAAAAAGAGCCAAGCCGCGGGCAGCACCCACAAGGGCGTCGTATAGGCCAACACGATGGATTTTCCGGCGGGCAAGTACTGTATGCCAATACTCACCAAGACCGAAAATCCAACCATATGCAGCCAGCCGACACTAAAGATAACTGGCAGATCGGCCCGCACCGGAATGCGTAATTGCTTAGTTGCCAAGCACACCACAAAAAAAATGATGCACATTGGCACTAATCTAAAGGCTGTGACCCAGATAGGTGACACATACTCGAGGGATTTCTTCGCTACAACCCAATTGACACCCCAAATCACGACAAGCAACGCAAGCAGCAGAATTGCGCGACTCCGGCGCGACGCCTCAGACTGCATCTGTGTCGTAGCGAAAGCCACCTGCGGCATTTGGCTCGATTCGTCCAATTGTGGGAGCTGGAAAGTGCGCCGGAAAAACCAAGTGCCCGGTGCCCGCATGCTTTTCAATGAGGGCGACGCGTGAAACGCGCGCTAAAGCCTGATCGGCGTCGGCTGAGGTCGACATTTCAGGATAACGCAACTGAATCTGATGATGAATCACGTCACCCGTGAGTACACCACGCTGACCTTCTGACTCAAGATTGATCACGATGTTGCCAGGTGTGTGCCCATGACAGGGCTCGATCGACATCCCGCTATCGACTTCGTAGTCATCGTCGATCAGCACCGCTTGCTTGGCCCGCACGATTGGATCGATGCTGTCTTCAAACGCTTGAGTGTGCGTATCTTTTTTGCCATTGCGATAAGTCGCATCGGCCTGATCATATTCAGTTTTTGACATCAGGTACTTTGCATTAGGAAAGGTGGGTTTCCAAACGCCATCGACCAAGCGGGTGTTCCAGCCTACGTGATCCCAATGCAGATGTGTGCACATCACATAATCAACCTCTTCAGGCTTAACCTTTGCCCGAGCAAGAGCCCCCATAAAATCATTATTCATTTTATGAAAACCTGGGCGCAACGGGCGCTCTTTGTCGTTACCACAGCAAGAATCCACCAAGATTGTGAAGCGACCTGTTTTCACAACAAACGAGTGAAAACTCATTTGAAGCCTGCCTTCGGTTGTCAGTTGACCACCGGGCAACTCACGCAAACAAGTCGTCAACATGTCTTGGGTTAAGTCTGGGAAAAAGTCTCGTGCAGGCGCATAAGGACGCTCGACTTCAACCACTCTTTCAACCAGATACCGACCCACTTTCGTCACAGCCATCATTTTGCCCCTTGGTTTTATTTTTAGATAGTATGAGTGTCACTGTATTGCTTCGATATCTTCTAGTCAAACCGGCCGGGCAGTCGGTCGCTAACGCCTGACATACCACGTGAGTAACGCCACCGCGACGATCGCCACGGCGATCCACACTAAACGCTGAGTCTTTGGGGCGCTGGGCGCTGTCGTCTGGATCGCACTCGCCTGCTCGGTCGCGTCTTCGGCACTGACACCGGCACCAGAACCGGAACCGGCAAACTTAGCCTGCAGTGCCTCTTCAAACCGTTTGAAAAAATCTTCGGCTAAAGACTTGGCCACTCCATCAATCAGACGCTGTCCAAGTTGAGCGATTTTTCCGCCAACTTTTGAATGAACGGTGTACTTCAACTCGCACCCACCCTCGTGGGGCAGCAACTCGACCTTTGATTCGCCTTGTCCAAACCCGGCGATCCCACCTTGTGCCTCAAACTGCAAGGCATACGATACCGGCGCCTGTATGTCTGCCAACTTGACCTTGCCATTGAACTTCGCCGAAACCGGGCCAATCTTGACCGCTACAGTCACCGCGTACTCGTTTTCATTCACGAGTTCAAATTTTTCGCACCCGGGAATACACGTCTTTAATATCTCTGGATCATTGAGTGAATCCCAAGCTTGTTGTTGCGACACTGCTAACAAGCGGTTACCTTGCATATCCATCATATTCTCGCTAAAAAATAATTACCGTTTGACTAACTGTACCAAGCTGCGCGCCAAATCTTCTAACTGCGCAAGATTGTGAATCGCCAACATCCCGTCTGCTTTTTTTTGCAAGGCAGCTGCTCCTTGTGCCGTTGGTTGATACTGGTCAAAGCGCAGCATTGGATTCAACCATAACAAACTGCGACAGTTGCGTTTCAGCCAGTCTAACTCAGTCACGAGTTGTTCTGACCCACCGGTATCCAAGCCATCACTAATTAGCAGCACCACCGTGCGGCGACCCACTAACTGTCGGTTTTGTGTACGTCGTAACTCAGCAAGCGAGGAACCAATTTGCGTGCCACCCGCAAAATCACTAATTAGGCGATTCGCTTGCTCTAACATTGCATCGGTATCAGCCAGTCGAAAAGCAGGATTTAAATCCGTCAGGTGATTGCCAAATGCAAACACTGAGCGCGCGACCCGCCGAGTGCTTTGATGTAAAAAAGCCAGCATCAGCCGAGCATAACGTTCCATCGAGCCCGACACGTCGATCAATAACAACACCGGTAAAGGTTCAAGGCGACGCGAAAGATAAGGCAAGGCGAGCAACTCTCCGTCGTAGCGGGCAGAGTCTCGTAAGGCTCGCCGCCAATCTAAGCGAGTACCGTGCGAAGCACTTTGTAGACGCCGCGCCCTGAGTTGCGGCCATGGCAGAGTGATCTCGCGTGCAAGCCGCTCAACGAGTCGAAATTCGCTTGCGCTCAGACTGTCAAAATCAGCGTGGCGCAAACGCTCGCGGTCACTGGCTGACAGCGCCGCG
>Ga0247843_1005321_pt1 | contig 18039 bp, 12 predicted proteins | sample LaCruzMarch2017__FD_192420 | JGI IMG/M metagenome (GOLD analysis project Ga0247843, IMG submission 192420) | Freshwater microbial communities from meromictic Lake La Cruz, Castile-La Mancha, Spain - LaCruzMarch2017_8m | ecosystem: Environmental > Aquatic > Freshwater > Lake | place: Spain...
GTCGCAACCGCCACCGCTTTGGCGCTAGCTCAGTAAATCGGGATGCAACGTGCTGGGCGGCACAACGCCTAAATGGCGGTAAGCAGCGAGCGTTGCAATACGACCGCGCGGGGTACGTTGCAAATAGCCTTGTTGAATTAAGTAGGGCTCAATCACGTCCTCGATCGTTTCGCGCTCTTCGCCAATACTTGCTGCGATATTGTCCAAGCCCACGGGCCCGCCATCAAAACGGTGAATCACCGCTTCAAGGAGCTTGCGGTCCATGAGATCGAAACCCTGTGGATCCACATCAAGCATCGCCAAAGCCCGGTTGGCAATATCTAAAGTAATTTTCCCTGCACCTTTGACTTCCGCGAAATCACGCACACGGCGAAGCAGCCGATTGGCAATGCGCGGTGTTCCGCGTGAGCGGCGAGCGATTTCAAAACCGCCGTCGGGATCGGTGGGCACTTTCAGCAAACCCGCGCTGCGGGTCACGATGCGCAGTAGTTCGTCAGACGAGTAAAACTCTAAGCGCGCCACAATTCCAAAGCGGTCCCGCAAAGGGTTAGTTAACATCCCAGCACGGGTGGTCGCACCGACCAAGGTAAAGGGCTGCAAATCCAACTTGATAGACCGCGCCGCTGGGCCTTCACCAATCATGATGTCGATTTTGTAGTCCTCTAAAGCGGGGTACAAAATTTCTTCTACGACTGGACTTAAGCGGTGAATTTCGTCAATAAATAAAACGTCGTTCTTTTCTAAGTTGGTTAAAAGTGCCGCTAAGTCTTTCGGTTTTTCCAACACAGGCCCACTGGTCTGGCGCAGATTCACCCCCAGTTCATGGGCAATGATGTGGCTCAGAGTCGTCTTACCTAAACCCGGCGGGCCAAAGAGCAAAACATGGTCAAGCGCCTCATCGCGTTTTTTGGCCGCTCCAATGAATATCTCTAACTGCTCACGAATCTTCGCTTGGCCCACATAGTCATCTAGTAGCTTAGGTCGCAAAGCCCGCTCAATCGCCTCTTCGCTTGATGATACGGGCGCAGACGATACGACGCGCTGCGCCAAGGCAGGCACCGAATCTGGAGAAAAATCGTCAGTCTGAATACTCACAAACCACCATCAATAAAACTAAAAAAGAGCAAGAAAAAAGCTGCGATGCTTACAGCATGGCAGCTTTTGTGGATGGCAAGGCCGCCATCGTCAGGGCCGTAAAGCTTACTTTACCCAACCCGATACCGTATCTACCGTCTTGTCATACGCCGATGTCAAAGTAGAGCAGCCGCCCAACAAAAGGCCAGCCAAAAGAGATAATGCCACTGTTAAAACGCGAAATTTCATGGGGACTCCAGTAAGTTAACGAGCTCTATATTAAACGATAACCTTAGCTCGGATAAATTACACGCAAATTGGCTTATTGGGGCAGATTTTGGGTTCTGTCAGTTTCAGGAAATCTCGCAGCGTACAATCATTTCACTATTCAATAGAGACAGGGAGATTGTTATGCGCCATTGGTTTCTCATACATACCAAGATTCGCCAAGAAAACGTGGCCCTTGAGAATCTGGAATTGCAGGGCTACGAGTGTTTTTTGCCGCAAATTAACGCAGAAAAACTACGCAATGGAACGCTCCAAGTAGTCCGTGAACCTCTATTTCCCCGCTATCTTTTTATTCGCTTGGGAACGGACCTCGCTTCGCAAAGCTGGTCGCCCATTCGATCAACCCTTGGCGTGAGCCGATTGGTTACTTTCGGCCAAGCCCCTGCAAAAATTGAAGAAGAATTAGTTTTCACCATTCGGACCCAAACCGATACGGCAGCCATACAAGCGCGTCTTTTTAAAGAAGGTGAAGCAGTCGTCGTCACCGACGGTCCTTTTGTGGGCTTGGAGGCCATCTACCAGATGGCCAGTGGTGAGGGCCGTGTGATGGTTCTGCTTAATTTAATGAGCAAGCAGGTCAAGATGACCCTAGGCCCAAGCAGTCTGCGCAAAGTTAGCTAAACGCAAAGTCGTCCGGCAAAAGTAAAGGGCCCTGCGGCCCTTTACTTTTATGCGGCGGTGATCTCCGCTTGATGAGACTTCCACCAATTTCGGATAAAAACGAAAAGTATTCCTACAAATCCACCAAGTAAGATCCCCAGCATTAAACCGGTAGCACGTCCTAACTTGCGCGTTTTAATTTCGCTAGTTTCAGGGGGCGACACAAATCGCATACCTTTGAGATAACTTACGCTCCAAGTCTCACGCTGCAGCTCGAACTCAGTAGCAGCCTGTAAAACGATCGGATCCTTTTTATCTAGATCTTTAAAAACTGAGTCTTGGGTTTTCTGCATTTCAACGATGACTTCAGGCGTGTTAATTGGTTTTTCGAGAGCGCTTTTTGCTCCGCAATAGTATGCTTTTCTAAGTTCACTTAATCTAACTTCGTTGTCGCGATTAGATTGGGCCAGCTTAAGCTCTGAAATGCTGATTTCAACCGCATTGAGTTGCGCCTGAGGGGATAAGTAACGGGCACCGCCGTTATCAAGTGAAACTACTTGTCGCGCATCTGATTTATCTGTGGATCTTAAGGCGCGCAGGGTTTGTGCACGCTTTTCTTCTTGCGTAATCTTGAAATCATCTCTGATTTTCTCAATGCGCATGCTTTGGTCCATGGTCTGATTTTGCAAACATTTTTCAAAAACCATTGCCTCCATATCCACACGAAGAATAGTGTCTCGCACATAGTCTCCTAAAGCGACTACCGGGGCGCCTTGGGTCGGACTATCGCTTTCAAATCGGATACGAACACCGATCATCGCACCCGCATCGTTAGAGGCAGATTTAACACCCAGTGATTTTTGATCTTTGTCAGTAAAAGCAAATTCAGGTTTGATAGCTTCTTTCAAACTCACTGGAGATTTAGCCAAACCTTCAAGGAGTATTGCAACTTCTGGATTTGGAAATGCATTATTTGCCAAAAACTTTTCGAGGTTAGGCGCCGTTAGTAAAAAACTTTCATAGCGCTTGTAGTTAGAAGCGCTAATTTTGGCGTTATTGGCGTTATTGGCGTTATTGGCGTTATTGGCGTTATTGGCGTTATTGGCGTTATTGGCGTTATTGGCGTTAAAGCTAAAGCTGTTAGCGTTGTTAGCGTTGTTAGCGTTGTTAGCGTTTATTTGATTCGCATTGATCTGATCGGTTTGCACAACACCTTCAGATACAAATCTAGTAGAAATTTGGCCAGCCATGAAGCCTGCCAGGCCCATCACAGCCGTAATTAAGGCAATTACTCTTCTGGATACCCAAATGGTGTGCAGCAGTTGGCTTAAATCAATTTCATCGGATTCCGTTGCGTTATCCAATTTCATTTTTTCACTGCGCCTTATAAGGAAAATCTATTTGATGAGATATAGATGGTGGCCCGGGGCGGAATCGAACCACCGACACAAGGATTTTCAATCCTCTGCTCTACCGACTGAGCTACCAGGCCAAGCCTGAAATTATAGCAGTTAGAAATCAGATTCAGCTTCTCTTACCTCGCGTCGCATCCACCCCAAGCTGTTTGAGTTTGCGGTACAGGTGGGTGCGCTCAAGGCCAGTTCGCTCTGCGACTTTGGTCATAGAGCCGGCTTCTTTTTGCAAGTGAAACTCAAAGTACGCGCGCTCAAACTCGTCGCGTACGTCGCGAAGTTGTCGGTCTAAATCAAACGTTTGTTTGGGGCCTTTGCCGTCTTCTGCGGACTGGGCGTCAGCACCAGCATTGGATTGATTGGCTCCACCCCCTGCGCCCGAACTATTGGACGCAGACATCTCCAATTTACGGGGCTTGCTGCGTATCAAACCCTGCTCTACTGCTTTAAGCAGTTTTTGCAAGGTGACGGGTTTTTCTAAAAACGCGAGTGCGCCGATTTTGGTGGCCTCTACGGCTGTCTCAATCGTGGCGTGCCCACTCATCATGATCACAGGCATCGTGAGTTGCCCTGTGGTCGCCCACTCTTTAAGCAAAGTCACACCATCGGTATCGGGCATCCAAATATCGAGCAAGACCAAATCAGGGCGCTCACGCAAACGAGCCGCGCGTGCTTGGGCGGCGTTTTCAGCGAGCTCTACGTTGTGGCCTTCGTCATTGAGAATTTCCCACAGCAAGTCACGAATGCCGTGCTCGTCATCCACTACCAAAATGTTTGCCATGATTTATCTAGAGTCCAATAGTGCTAAGGAGAAAAACTCAGGTGCTCGCAGGGTTTACAGTTGCCAATGATAACGACACTTGTGCGCCTACCACGAGGCCCTCTGCGATACGGTTGCTGATATCGATGCGCGAGGCATGGTCGTCAGCAATTTTCTTAACCACCGCCAGGCCAAGGCCGGTTCCGCGTGCTTTAGTTGTAACGTAGGGCTCAAACGCCCGTTTGAGAATGTGATCCGGAAAACCAGCGCCTTGGTCAAGCACACTCAAGCGCACGCGCTCTGAGGCAGGCACCCACTGGGTTCGAACAACAACCGTCTTGGCAGCTCCACTGCTCGCTTGCGTTTGCTCGCTGGCATCTTGGGCATTTTGTAGCAGGTTGTGTAAGACTTGGCGTAGTTGCTGTGCGTCTCCATTGACTAAGGGGATATTTAAATCCAAATCGGTAGTAATTGGGACGCTTGCAGATTCGTACAACTGCAAAACGTCGCTTACTAAAGCATTCAAATCCACAGGCTTGAGTTCTGCGGCAGGTAATCTCGCATAGTCTCGAAAATCGTTCACCAAGCGCTTCATGGCATCGACTTGGTCAACAATGGTTTTGACAGACTTGGTCAAAATCACTTGCTCCGTGGGTTCGAGCTTTCCTGATAACTTCATCTCTAGGCGCTCCGCTGAGAGCTGAATAGGCGTCAGCGGATTTTTTATTTCGTGGGCTAAGCGGCGTGCGACCTCTCCCCACGCTTGAGCCCGCTGTGCGGAGACAATGTCTGAAATATCATCAAATACCAACAAGCGACTTTGGTCTGGCAAAAAAGCACCGCGTGCGATCAATGTTAAAGAGCGCTCTGGCTGCCCGCCCATACCACCTGACATAGCGCCCGAGACGGCGCCCAACTCAAATGAATGCTGCCAATGGTCTTGGCCCTGGGATTCGAGTCGCTGAGAAAATTCCGAAAACTGTTGTTGTACGCCCAGCCCAAAAGCTTCAAGGCCAAAAAGTTCACTGATTTTTTTATCTTGAAAATCAAACGCAGCGACTTGCAAAATACGGGCCGCTCCGGGGTTGGAAGAGCGAATAGCTCCGTCGGCCTGTAACACCATCACCCCAGAGGTCAGGTTATCCAAAATGGTCTGAAGGTTTGCGCGGGCCGAGTCCACCTGCTCCATGCTGCGTTGAACAGTAAACCGCGCGTCTGAGAGTTGCTGCGTCATCGCTGCAAAAGCGCGAGTCAGTCCACCGAGCTCGTCGTTGCCTTGCATCGCCAGCTTAGGCGTTAAATCGCCCGCCGCGACCTGGCTCACGCCTTCAGTTAAAACCAATAAGGGGCGGGCAATTTGGTTGCCCAGTAAAACCGCCAATAAGACAGCGCCAAAGACGGCTAAAAACAAACTCAAAGTGAGCGTACCGATGTACATGCGCTTTAAGCCAGCGCGGGCTATCGCTCGCTCTTGGTATTCCCGGTTGGCGCTTTCAACGGCCAAGGCGTTCAGAACAAAGTTAGATGGCAATGTTTTTTGTACCAGTAAAAACCGCTGCTCCACCATCAGGCCCACACTGGAGCTAGAAATTGGGACCAACACTTTGATGCGCGGTTTACTGGTTTTGTTGTTTGACACTTCTTCCAAACCTTCAACCCACGCTAGTGATTTTTCTGTGCGAGCGGTACGAAATTGGCTCGCGCTAGGTTGGTCTGGGCTCAGTTGAAAGCTAGACTGTCCGGCGCTGGCGATCAGCGTTCCGTTAGGTCCCCACAGGGTGGCCTCAGTCGCATCAAGTTGATCTAGAACGCGTTCTAAGGCCAATGCAGGCGCTAGCGCGTTGTTGTCCGATAACTGCGATGTGGCGCTGCGTGTTTTAGCGGCTAAATCATTAGACAAGGTATCCAGCGTGACGCGGCCTAAGTTGAGTCCGGCCTCCAAGGCACTCTCCACCTTCACGTCAAACCAAGTCTCAATAGAACGCGATACAAATTGGTAAGAAACAATGTAGATCAAGACGCCAGGAGCCACTCCGACGAGTGCAAAAATAGTTGCGATTTTGACCAAGAGACGGCTGCCAAAACGCCCTTGCTGTACCCGTAAATACAAGCGCACGCCGACCCACACAATTCCTGCCAAAAGCAGTGCCGCCACGACGACATTAATCGTAAACAGCTGTGAATAGGTTTGTTCGTACAAGTCGCGGTTATTGGTGGCTTGCGTTAACAAATACAGCAAGACCAAACCAATCAACACCATCGCCGTGGCAGCAAAGGCGATCGCGCTTTGCGTCAACCGCGATCGGCTTATTTCTTTGGGGGTAACCACCGCGTCTGTCATTTACTTCAGTTCAGGTAAAACAGAGGTTCGAGCTTGCGCTTGTACGCTCCACTCCGACTGCCCAATCGCACCAATTTGAAACGGCCGGGGCAGTTGGCTTAAGTCCAAGCGGAAACGAAACTCAACTTTGTATTTCACATTGGGGTCGACTTCGGTAATGTCACCTACCTTCCACTGCGATAGCTGCTTCACGGAGGCCAAGGCCTGGGCTAAGGTTTCATAAGATTGGCTCAAGGCCAAGCCTTGGCTGCTATCGGCAGCAGCGCCTGAACTGAGTTTGGTGCTCCAGCGGCGCGTTAAGGGCTGGTATGCCAAGCGAAATTGGCGCTGTACGCTGCTAGTTTTTCTGTCGTACCAATACCAGCGCTCTTGCAATAGGTCTGCCTCGGCTACAAAAAACATCGGGATACCTTTAAGCAAAGCGTCTTCTACTGCGCTGGGCAAATCAAAGGCGACTTTGGCAGCAACAAACACTTCATTGGCGCTACGCTCGGCCCGAAGTTGACTTATTTCGGTCACATTCTGGGAAAAGGCCAAAGGCGCCCATGCCAGGCACGCCACAAACCGCATCCAGAGCACCGCTTTTTTAAGCACTGCGCTTTTCCAAGTGCGAATAGAAGAAACCATCTTGATCATGGGCTCCATTGTCCGGGAGACTGTTCGTATTCGCTGGACTTTTTGGGATTAAATGGCCTGGCGAGGGCAACAGAGTCGCATCGCTGTGGCTTGCAAGAAACGTTTGGATCTGCTGCTGGCCTTCGGCCAAAAATAGTGAACATGTGCAGTACACCATTCGTCCGCCATTTTTCAGAAGCGGCCAAAGGGCGGTCAATAATTCTTTTTGTAATTGTGCCAGTTGGGCGATGTCGGTTTCACGGCGCAACCAACGCACATCAGGATGGCGGCGCACGATGCCCGACGCGGTACAAGGCGCATCTAACAAGATACCGTCAAAGAGAACCCCGTCCCACCATGTCTGCGTTAGCGCCGCATTGGCAACACTGAGAGTGGCTTGCAGGCCAAGTCGATTTAAGTTTTGCGTAATGCGTTGCGCTCGAACGCCATCCATCTCGACTGCCAAAACACTGCCCTTAGATAACTCCAAAAGGTGGGCTGTTTTGCCACCTGGGGCGGCGCAGGCGTCTAATATTTTGGCTTGCTGGGGCAGGCCGCTAAGCAACAAAGGCGCTGCAATTTGCGCGGCTGCGTCTTGGACCGACACCCAGCCTTCGTTAAACCCAGGAAGCTGCCCCACAGAAACCGCCTTATTTAATTCGATGGCAGAGCCTTCGCTAAAGCGAACGGCAATCTCCGCCGTTTTTAACAGCTCAAGGTAGGCCGCTACTGATTTTTTTCTAATATTGACGCGCAGTGTCATCGGGGGATGAGCGTTGGCCGCTTGTAATATGGCTTCCCAATGTTGCGGATGGTCTTTTTGCAAGCGCTTGATCCACCATAACGGATGGTTCCATAGCGCCTCAGGGTCCCGGCTACTGGCCGCCACCAAAGCGGGTCGCTCACGCAAAAAGCGGCGCAGGCAGGCGTTCACAAAATTGGCATGCGCTTTAGTCGCTGGATTGCGTTTCAATGCTTCCACCGATTGGTTAACTAAAGTGAACGCGTCATAAGGCGCATCGGCTTCGTTCCATACCAATGCCAAGGCCACGCAAAGCAAAGCATCGGTTGCAGGCGCTGGAGGCTTCGATGCCAAAAGCGTTCGCAAGGCTTGGGCGCGACCTAAATTGCGCCACACCTGAAACGCCAAGGCCTGCACACCGGGACGCAAGGCTTGGAGTACACCTTCAACAGCGGCCGTTCCCGATTTTCCAGAACGCACGCTTGCGACCACACCAGCAGTCGCTTGCAATAACTGCCAAAGCGGCAAGGATTTTTCTTGCACGCTCATTACCAATTCACAAAGGCCCGATGGCGTGAAAACCCATGGTCGCTGCAACCCAACGTGCCGGGGGTTGAGCCAAGGCCTCGTTATAGGCCGTCGAGGCATTGTTCATTGCGGTTCGGGCAAATTGCACCGACGCACTGGCCTCATCCCACAACGAGCGCTGCTCAGGAGGGGCATCATCGACCTCAGGCAACGATACCCAGAGTTGTTGCAGTTGCTCGTATTTGGCCCGGCAATCGCTTAGCGCCTTCGCAGCCGAGGGGTTATTTTTTAATCCTTTAAGCGCCAAATCTAATTGGTCGGCGGCCTCTGCAAGATCCGCCAAGAGCGGCGCATCTAAGGCAAAGTCTTGGGTCATACCGATAAATGACTGGGCTTGTTTATCAAAAGCGGCGGCGCCTTCAACGGCGGCTGCACGCAAACGCATCAAGCGGTTGTGTAACCCAACCGCCCAAAATACGGTCAATGCCAAAGCAATCCAAAGCAGCAATGTAAAACCCATAGCGCAGCCTCCCAGTGTTTTGCTTCATTCAAAAAAATACCCCAAGCCTTCGCAAAAAGGGCCTGGGGTAGGACGCTTGGACCTTCGCAGAATTACTCGGCGGAGGTGCCTTCCTCAGACTCTACCTCTGAACCACCGGATTCACCAGCGAGTTCAGCAGCTTCAGCATCTGCAATGGCACGGCGCTCGGAGTCGTCCATTTGCTCACGCACTTTGCGGGCTTCATGGTAAGCCATACCGGTTCCCGCAGGAATCAATCGACCCACAATGACGTTCTCTTTCAAACCACGCAACTCGTCGCGCTTGCCCATGATGGCAGCTTCGGTCAAGACGCGGGTGGTTTCCTGGAAGGAAGCCGCGCTGATGAAACTGTCGGTAGACAAGGATGCCTTGGTAATGCCCAACAAAAGGTTGGTAAATACAGCTGGGATTTTGCCCTCTGCACGCAAGGCGTCGTTAGTGTTGAGCATTTCAGAGCGCTCCACCTGTTCGCCATTGATGTAGTTGGACTCTCCTGCCGCTTCAACAACGACACGGCGCAGCATTTGGCGAACGATCACCTCAATGTGCTTGTCGTTGATCTTCACGCCTTGCAAGCGGTACACGTCTTGGACTTCGTCCACGATGTAACGCGCAAGCTCTTCCGAGCCGAGCAAACGCAAGATGTCTTGTGGATCTGCGGGACCGTCGACAACGCTTTCGCCTTTGTTAACGACCTGGCCTTCGTGAACCAAGATGTTCTTCTCTTTGGGCACGAGTTCTTCCCAGACCTTGCCTTCAGGATCGGTAATTTGCAAGCGCACTTTGCCCTTGGTTTCTTTACCGAATGAGATGGTACCGGTCGCCTCAGCAAGCACGCCCTTGTCTTTGGGTGAGCGCGCTTCGAACAACTCGGCCACACGTGGCAAGCCGCCGGTAATATCGCGGGTCTTTTGGCCTTCGATTGGGATACGTGCCAGCACTTCGCCGGGACCCACATCTTGTCCGTCGCGAACCTGCACCAAAGCGCCCACAGGGAAGCCAATCGTGACCGCGTGGTCGGTTCCAGGGATCTTGACTTCTTTGCCTGATGCGTCGATCAGTTTGACCTGAGGGCGAACAATCTTGGCTGAACCTCGGCGCTTGGGGTCAATAACTACCAAGGTAGACAAGCCTGTCACTTCGTCCACTTGGCGAGCGACTGTGAGGCCCTCTTCCACGTTTTCAAAGTGTGCTTTACCCGCGAATTCGGTAATGATGGGTCGGGTTAACGGATCCCAGTTAGCCAAAATCGCACCGGCTTTCACCGTTTGGTCCGCTTTGACGCTGAGCACCGCACCGTAAGGCACTTTATGGCGTTCACGCTCGCGACCGTGTTCATCGGTAATGATGATCTCACCCGAGCGGGCAATCACAACCAATTCTTTTTTGCTGTTGGTCACGTAGCGCATCGTGGCATTAAAGCCAATGTTGCCGTTGGACTTAGCTTCCACGCTAGAGGCGATCGCAGCACGTGAGGCCGCTCCACCAATGTGGAAGGTACGCATGGTCAGCTGCGTTCCAGGCTCACCAATGGACTGGGCTGCAATCACTCCGACGGCTTCGCCGTGGTTGATCAAGCCGCCACGACCCAAATCGCGTCCGTAACACTTGGCGCAAATACCAAAGCGGGTTTCACAGGTGAGTGCGGTACGCACTTTCACTTCGTCAACGCCACACACTTCGAGCTCATCGATCAGGTCTTCGTCCAGCATGTCGCCAGAGTGCGCAACGACCGCGCGTATCTCTGGGTGCAGAACGTCTTCGGCAGCAGTACGACCCAAGATACGGTCACGCAAGGACTCAATGACTTCACCGCCTTCGACGATGGCGCGCATCAAGTATCCGTTGTGGGTACCGCAGTCAAGTTCGGTCACGACCAAGTCTTGCGTCACGTCAACCAAGCGACGGGTCAAGTAACCCGAGTTCGCTGTTTTCAACGCCGTATCGGCCAAGCCTTTACGTGCACCGTGGGTAGAGATGAAGTACTCCAACACGTTCAAGCCTTCACGGAAGTTCGCAGTGATAGGCGTTTCAATGATCGAGCCATCGGGCTTAGCCATCAAACCGCGCATACCTGCAACTTGGCGAATCTGCGCTGCAGAGCCGCGCGCGCCAGAGTCGGCCATCATGTAGATGGAGTTAAATGACTCTTGCTGAACTTGCTTGCCATGGCGATCGGTCACCATCTCTTTGGACAATTTGGCCATCATGACTTTAGAGACTTCGTCGCCTGACTTGCCCCAAATATCGACCACTTTGTTGTAGCGCTCACCAGAAGTGACCAAGCCAGACACGTATTGCTGCTCGATCTCTTTGACTTCTTTTTGTGCGCGACTGATGATTTCGTGCTTCTCTTGAGGCACCAACATATCGTCGATACAGATAGAAATACCGGCACGGGTTGCCAAACGGAAGCCCGCTTGCAGCAACTTGTCAGCGAACACCACGGTTTCTTTCAATCCGCATTTACGGAAAGAAACGTTGATGAGCTTGGAGATTTCTTTCTTCTTCAACGCCTTGTTGATGTTGGAGAACGGCAAGCCCTTAGGCAAGATTTCCGACAACAACGCGCGCCCTGCAGTGGTTTCCCACAGCTTGGTGCTAGGAATGAATTCGCCGGTTTCTTTGTCTTTGGTGTACTCGGTTAAACGCACATTGATGCTGGAGTTGAGTTCGACCTCGCCCGCATCAAATGCCCGCTGAACTTCACCGGTGTCAGCAAAGATCAGGCCTTCGCCTTTTCCGTTGATGCGTTCGCGGGTGGTGTAGTACAGACCCAAGACCACGTCTTGCGAAGGAACAATCGATGGCTCGCCATTGGCAGGAAATAGCACGTTGTTTGATGCGAGCATCAAGGTACGGGCTTCCATTTGCGCTTCGACTGACAAAGGTACGTGAACGGCCATTTGGTCACCGTCAAAGTCGGCGTTGAATGCCGAGCAAACGAGCGGGTGCAACTGGATCGCTTTGCCTTCAATCAAGATCGGCTCAAACGCTTGGATACCCAAACGGTGCAAAGTAGGCGCACGGTTGAGCATGATGGGGTGCTCTTTGATAACCTCTTCTAAGATATCCCACACCACGGGCGTGCCCGATTCGACTTCTTTCTTCGCCGCTTTGATAGTGGTCGCAATACCCATGGCTTCCAAGCGTGCAAAGATGAAGGGCTTGAACAACTCCAAAGCCATCAACTTAGGCAGTCCGCATTGGTGCAGCTTGAGCGTTGGGCCCACGGTAATCACGGAACGACCCGAGTAGTCGACGCGCTTACCCAGCAAGTTCTGGCGGAAACGACCGCTCTTGCCTTTGATCATGTCAGCCAAGGATTTCAGTGCGCGTTTGTTAGCGCCTGTCATGGCCTTGCCACGGCGACCGTTGTCAAGCAAAGAGTCCACGGACTCTTGCAACATACGCTTTTCATTGCGAGCAATGATTTCAGGCGCTTTGAGTTCGAGCAAACGGCGCAGACGGCTGTTGCGGTTAATCACGCGGCGGTACAAGTCATTCAAGTCAGAGGTCGCAAAACGACCGCCGTCCAGCGGGACCAAAGGACGCAAGTCCGGTGGCAACACAGGCAATACTTCCAAGACCATCCACTCAGGCTTGATACCCGATTTTTTGAACGCTTCGAGCACTTTGAGGCGCTTGGCGTTTTTCTTGATCTTGAGCTCAGAGCCGGTCAGGTCATTGCGCAGCTTTTCAATCGATCCTTCGATGTCAATGCTGTTGAGCAAGTCTTTGATGCCTTCGGCACCCATCTTGGCTTGAAACTCATCGCCGTGTTCTTTGAACTTTGCATCAAAGTCGTCTTCGGTCATGATGCTGAATTTCTTCAGCGGCGTCATGCCGGGATCGGTCACAACATACGCTTCAAAGTACAAAACGCGCTCGATATCGCGCAGCGTCATGTCCAACACCAAACCCAAACGGCTTGGCAAAGACTTCAGGAACCAGATGTGGGCGCAAGGAGCGGCCAAATCAATGTGTCCCATGCGCTCACGGCGCACTTTGGTCTGGGTGACTTCAACGCCACACTTCTCGCAGATCACACCACGGTGCTTCAAACGCTTGTACTTACCGCACAGGCATTCGTAATCTTTGATGGGTCCAAAAATTTTGGCGCAAAACAAACCATCGCGCTCAGGCTTGAACGTGCGGTAGTTAATGGTTTCTGGTTTTTTAACTTCACCAAAAGACCAAGAACGGATCTTCTCGGGCGAGGCCATGCCGATTTTGATGGCATCGAAATGCTCATCGGGCGTGAACTGTTTAAACAGGTCGAGTAATGATTTCATGAAAATTCCTTGTTAATCAGCGAGAAGCTTCAAGAACGCTCGAGTTCAATGTCCAAGCCAAGGGAACGAATTTCCTTGACCAAAACATTGAAGGATTCCGGCATGCCGGCTTCGATAGAGTGCTCCCCTTTGACAATACTTTCGTACACCTTGGTACGACCTTGCACGTCATCGGACTTCACCGTGAGCATTTCTTGCAACACGTAAGAAGCACCGTAGGCTTCCAACGCCCACACTTCCATCTCACCAAAACGCTGTCCACCGAACTGCGCTTTACCGCCCAGGGGCTGTTGCGTCACCAAGCTGTAAGGTCCAGTTGATCGTGCATGCATCTTGTCGTCCACCAAATGGTGCAGTTTCAAAACGTGCATATAACCGATCGTGGTTGGACGCTCAAACGCGTCACCAGTGCGGCCATCAAACAAGTTAGCTTGCGTACGTGCCGCAGTCAGACCTTTTGCTTTGACGATGTCATCAGGGTAAGCGAGCTTGAGCATGCCGCGAATTTCTTCTTCCGAGGCACCATCAAACACCGGCGTTGCAAAGGTTGCGCCACCGGCCAAGTTCCCAGCCATTTCCAAGATTTGTTTGTCGCTGAGTCCCGCCAAGTCTTCTTTGCGGCCTGAGCCGTTGTACAAAGAATCCATGAACTGGCGCATTTCAGCCATCTTGGTTTCAGCTTGAAGCATGTCACCAATGCGTTGGCCTAGGCCTTTAGCAGCCCAACCCAAATGCACTTCCAACACCTGACCCACGTTCATCCGTGAAGGAACGCCCAAGGGGTTCAACACGATGTCGCAGGGTGTTCCATCAGCCATGTAAGGCATGTCTTCGACTGGAACAATTTTTGAGACCACACCTTTGTTACCGTGGCGTCCAGCCATCTTGTCACCGGGCTGCAAGCGGCGTTTAACCGCGATGTAGACCTTGACCATTTTGAGAACGCCGGCAGGCAGTTCGTCACCCTGCGTCAATTTTTTACGCTTCTCTTCAAACGACAAGTCAAAGCTGTGGCGCGTTTGCTCCAGCGATGCTTTGATGCTTTCGAGTTGAGAGGCGACTGCGTCGTCGGCAGGGCGAATATCAAACCAATGGAATTTCTCAACCGAGTCAAGGTAAGCCTTGTCGATCTTGGTTCCTTTGGCTAATTTCTGAGGTCCACCGTTGGCAATTTTGTTATTCAACAATTTTGCGATACGGTCAAATGCATCAGCCTCCACAATACGCACTTGATCATTCAAATCCAAGCGGAAACGCTTGAGTTCGTCGTCAATAATTTGCTGCGCACGGCGGTCACGCGTGATGCCTTCGCGGGTAAAGACTTGTACATCAATCACCGTTCCTTGTGAACCTTGGTCCACACGCAAAGAGGTGTCTTTCACATCACTGGCTTTTTCGCCGAAGATGGCTCGTAAGAGCTTTTCTTCAGGCGTTAAGGTCGTTTCACCTTTAGGCGTGACCTTACCCACTAACGTGTCGCCAGGCATGACTTCTGCACCGACGTAAATGATGCCAGACTCGTCCAAACGGTTGAGTTGCTGCTCACTGAGGTTGGGGATGTCGCGGGTAATCTCTTCAGATCCCAACTTGGTGTCACGCGCCATCACCACCAACTCTTCGATGTGGATGGAGGTGTAGCGGTCTTCAGCAACGATACGCTCGCTGATCAAGATCGAGTCTTCGAAGTTGTAACCGTTCCAAGGCATGAACGCGACCAGCATGTTTTGGCCCAGAGCCAATTCACCCAGATCGGTGGATGCACCGTCAGCAATCACATCCCCTTTAGCCAACTTGTCGCCTTTTTTGACAATAGGACGTTGGTGGATATTGGTGTTTTGGTTAGAGCGCTGGTATTTGATGAGGTTGTAAATGTCAACACCCACTTCACCGGCTTGCGCCTCAGCGTCATTAACGCGGATCACCACACGGGTGGCGTCGACATAGTCCACCACACCGCCGCGGCTTGCCGTCACCACTGTTCCGGAGTCAACCGCTGAAACGCGCTCGATACCGGTACCGACAAACGCTTTTTCAGGCCGCAAAACAGGAACCGCTTGACGCTGCATGTTCGCGCCCATCAAGGCACGGTTAGCATCATCGTGTTCCAAGAACGGCACCAATGAGGCGGCGACTGAGACGATCTGCGCGGGCGACACGTCCATGTACTGAACGCGTTCAGCGCCCACCAAAATAGACTCGCCTTTTTCACGTGCAGAAACCAAGTCTCCAGTGAGAACGCCATCTTTGTCCAAAGCCGCATTGGCCTGGGCAATCACATATTTCCCCTCTTCAATCGCCGAGAGGTAATCAATGTCAAGCGTTACTTTGCTGTCGGCTACGCGACGGTACGGCGTTTCAATGAAGCCATATTCGTTCAAGCGGGCATACAAAGCCAAAGAGTTAATCAAACCAATGTTGGGTCCCTCTGGCGTTTCAATAGGACATACACGACCGTAATGGGTGACGTGAACGTCACGCACTTCAAAGCCTGCACGCTCCCGGGTCAAACCGCCTGGGCCAAGGGCAGAAACACGGCGCTTGTGCGTGATTTCTGACAAGGGGTTGGTTTGGTCCATGAACTGCGACAACTGCGACGCGCCAAAGAACTCTTTGAGTGCGGCAGAAATTGGCTTGCTGTTGATCAAGTCGTGTGGCATGAGCGGCTCTTGCTCGGCTTGGCCTAAACGCTCTTTCACTGCTTTTTCAATCCGCGCCAAACCGGTGCGGTATTGGTTCTCAGCCAACTCACCCACGCAACGAACGCGGCGGTTACCCAAGTGATCAATGTCATCGACGTCACCATTGCCGTTACGCAGGTCAACCAAAATCTTGACGACGGACAAGATGTCTTCGTTGGTCAAAACCATCGGGCCAGTCGAGTCAGGGCGACCCATTTTGGCGTTGAACTTCATACGACCCACACGCGATAAATCGTAGGTGTCTGGGTTGTAGAACAAACGTTGGAACAAGGCTTGAACTGCGTCTTCTGTGGGCGGCTCGCCTGGGCGCATCATGCGGTAGATTGCGACACGGGCCGCGAACTCATCGATGGTTTCATCGGTGCGCAAGGTTTGTGAAATATAGGCGCCTTGGTCCAACTCGTTGGTGTAGATACACGCAATTTCATTGACGCCGCTGGAGCGTAATTTTTTCAACAATGCTTCGGTCAACTCTTCGTTGGCCTTTGCCAAGATTTCACCAGTTTCTGCTTCTACGATATTGCGGGCGACCACACGTCCGACCAAGAAATCTTCTGGCACGCTGATGTGGGTGGTTTTGCTCTCGTCTAACTCACGGGTGTGACGCGCTGTCACACGCTTGTCTTTGGCAACAATGACTTTGCCAGACTTGTCGGTGATATCAAAACGAGCTACTTCGCCGCGCAGACGCTCGGCCACAAATTCCATTTGTGCGCCACTGTCCATCAAGCGGAAGTTGTCATTGACAAAGAAGTTTGCCAAGATCGATTCGTTGTTCAAGCCGATGGCTTTGAGCAAAATCGTCACAGGCATTTTGCGGCGGCGGTCAACGCGGAAATACAGCAAATCTTTGGGATCGAATTCAAAATCGAGCCATGATCCGCGGTAGGGGATGATCCGCGCCGAGAAAAGTAACTTGCCAGAGCTATGGGTCTTACCCTTGTCGTGTTCAAAGAACACACCAGGCGAACGGTGCAACTGGGAAACAATCACGCGCTCTGTACCGTTGATGATGAAAGAGCCTTTGCCTGTCATGAGCGGAACTTCGCCCATATAGACTTCTTGCTCTTTTACTTCCTTGACCACCTTGTTTTGGCTGGTCGATGCATCGCGGTCATAAATAATGAGTTGCACTTTGGCACGTACGGCTGACGCGTACGTGAGGCCACGGGTTTGGCATTCACGCACATCAAAGCCGGGCTTGGCCAAGTTGTACTCGAGGTACTTCATTTCGACAAACCCGTTGTGCGAAACAATCGGGAAAGCCGCTTCAAACGCCGCTTGCAAACCCTCTTGGGTTCGCTTTTTGGGCGCTACGTCGGCCTGCAAAAATGCAGTGTAAGCATCCTTTTGCATCTGCAAAAGGTAAGGAATTTCAAGCACGCTATCGCGATTACCAAAGTTTTTGCGAATGCGCTTGCGTTCTGTATATGTATAAGCCATTAGATCTCCGGGCAAGGGCTGAGGAATCCTGGGGGTCCTAGGCGACTGATTTCATTTCTTGGTGATTGGCCACTACCAATCATTGGCGGACGGTTGCGCATTGCACGCAACCCGAACCAAGGCGTCTTCCGCAGTCGGGGTCAGAAGACACTAAAAAGTAGCGCAGACGCCACTTTTTGGTGTGCTCTTGAAAGCACGAAAGGCTGGGGGCCCTTTTGGAGCACCCAGCCCATCGCAATCGCTCGATTATTTGAGTTCGACCTTAGCGCCCGCTTCTTCAAGCTTCTTCTTAGCAGTCTCAGCATCTGCTTTAGAGACGCCTTCTTTAACTGCCTTAGGTGCTCCGTCAACCAAGTCTTTGGCTTCTTTGAGGCCCAGACCGGTGATTTCGCGAACCGCTTTAATGACGGACACTTTATTAGCGCCAGCTTCCATCAACATCACGTTGAATTCAGTTTTCTCTTCAGCTGCTGCTGCACCGCCGCCACCGCCGCCTGCGGCTGGAGCCGACATCGCTGCTGCGCTTACACCAAATTTCTCTTCGATGGCTTTCACCAGGTCGTTGAGTTCCATGACCGTCATGCTATCAAGCGTGGTCAAAAATGCGTCTTTATCGAATGCCATTTTTATTTCCTAACAATATTGATTACTACTAAACAGAAGTGGCTTAAGCCGCCACTGCCTCGGCGGGTGCTGCAACT
>Ga0247843_1005324_pt1 | contig 18036 bp, 17 predicted proteins | sample LaCruzMarch2017__FD_192420 | JGI IMG/M metagenome (GOLD analysis project Ga0247843, IMG submission 192420) | Freshwater microbial communities from meromictic Lake La Cruz, Castile-La Mancha, Spain - LaCruzMarch2017_8m | ecosystem: Environmental > Aquatic > Freshwater > Lake | place: Spain...
CTTCACACTCAGCACCCCTGGTGGACCGTGACCGGAGGGGCCCGAGAGTATGTGCGCCGCCTGATCCCGCCCTTTGCCGACCGCATCCGGACCGGTCTGGGCGTGGTCGCCGTACGCCGCGAGATCGGCTCGGTTTGGGTGACCAGCGCCGATGGACAGACCCACCGCTTCGACCAGGTGATCCTAGCAGCCCATGCCGATGAATCGCTGCGCCTGCTCACCGATGCTGATCCCGACGAACGTCGCTTGCTCGGAGCCTTTCGGTACCAACCGAACCTCGCCACGGTGCACAGCGACCGGAGTGTCATGCCCAAGGCCCGGCTGGCTTGGTCAGCCTGGAACTACCGCATGTCGCGCCATCCCGGCGGGGCGGTGCTCCCGCAGACCGTCTACTGGATGAACTGCCTCCAGGGACTCCAGACCGATACGGAGTATTTCGTCTCCATCAATGGCGAGCACGAAATCGACCCGGCCCGCGTCCACCGCAAGATCCCCTATACCCATCCGCTCTTCAGCGTGGAGGCGATCGCCGCCCAGAAAGAACTCCCCGCCCTCAACCGACGGGGCAACGGGCAGACCGTGTTCTTCGCCGGAAGCTACTTCCGCTATGGCTTCCACGAGGACGCCTTCGGTAGCGCGGTTCAACTGTCTCGAGTCTTGAGTCGCGAACCCGTTTATCCTGGCATCGGGGAGTGATCGGGGGTTGGCAAACATTCGCAGTGGACGTCGCTCAGCGCTTTTCCAGCACCAGCTTTTAGGATTAGCCTCCAATCATGCACCGGGAACTCGGAGAAGAGGGAACCAGCCGACGGAGGTTCTTGAAGGCCGGCTTGGCGGGGCTGGCCGCTTCGGCGTGGGCCGACGAACTGGTGCGCCTGCCCTTCGACAACGGCGAACGGCCTTTGGTCAAGTATCCTCAGAAGCGCCCCCTGATCCGGCACACGGCTCGGCCGCCGCAATTGGAGACTCCGTTCTCGGTGTATCAGGAAAGCTTGCTGACTCCGAATGATGCGTTCTTCGTTCGTTATCACCTCGCCGGTTCTCCGCCTCCGCTGTCGGTGCTGAGTCCGGAGACCTTCCGCTTACAAGTTCGGGGGAGTATTCAAACCCCGCAGACCTGGAGCCTGGAGACGTTGAAGGAGAAGTTTGAGTCGGTCGAAGTGGTCGCCGTGAACCAGTGCTCCGGAAACAGTCGAGGATTCTTCCAGCCACGAGTCCCGGGAGGCCAATCGGGCCACGGCAACATGGGTTGTGCGCGATGGCGCGGTGTCCGCCTGGCCGATGTGCTCAAGGCTTCCAACCTCTTGCCCCAGTCCAAGCAAGTGCTCTTCGACGGGCTGGATCGACCGCTTGTGGCCGGCATTCCGGATTTCGTGAAGGCGCTGGAGGTCGAGAAGGCGCTCGACCCGGATGTGCTCCTGGCTTGGGAGATGAACGGCGAACCGCTGCCTTGGCTCAATGGCCACCCACTGCGACTGGTGGTTCCGGGCCACTATGGAACCTATTGGGTCAAGCACCTGCACTCCATTCAGGTCGTGGACGCGACATTCACCGGGTTTTGGATGAATCCGGCCTACCGCATTCCCGACGATCCCTGCGCGCATGTGGCGCCAGGAACCACGCCCAAGCGCACCGTTCCGATCGAGCGGTTCAATGTGCGTTCTTTTTTGACCAGTCACCAGACGGGGGACCGGATTCAGCACTCGGGCCAAGGCGTGACCTTGCGTGGTATCGCCTTTGACGGCGGATCGGGTATCCGGGATGTCAGCGTGTCCACGGATGGCGGAGAGCATTGGACCACTGCCCTGCTGGGCAAGGATCTGGGCCGTTACGCTTTCCGAGAGTGGACTCTGGATTGGCGGCCGCCCGTCGGAGGGACTCCGGAAATATTGGTTCGAGCCACCAATCGCCTCGGACAGAGCCAACCCTTGGATCCCCTATGGAATCCGGCCGGCTACATGCGCAATATCGTGGAACGCACCGTCCTGAGCCTATGAACCCACGCCGTTTCCAATCTGGTATCTCGAGTCGCGGAGTCTTCAGGTCTGTGTTGGCGTTGACCGGTGCGTTGGTGCTGGCTGCGGCGACGACGACCGTGCCCGAGGCGCCCAAAGCCAATCCGCATTCGGCCGATCCCTGGGTGCTCCCCGTGGGTGAACCGGCCCTGCCCGAGGGTGAGCCTGCGGCACCCATTAGACGCCATTGCGCTCTGTGTCATTCCTTCGATTACATCGCCACCCAACCGCGCCTGAGCCGGACGGGTTGGGCAGCCAGTGTCGAAAAGATGCGGGCCAAGTACGGGGCCCCGATCCCTACCAATGATGTGCCCGCACTGGTCAGCTACTTGGTGAAACACCACGGCAAGGAATAGAGCATGGCGGCCAGTCCGTCGCGAATGCACATCAGATCTGGCATCCCATGCGGTGAGGTTCCATCGTTCAACCACACGATGATTCGAGGGGGCTTGTTCTGGAATGGATGGCGGCGCGCGTTGGTCGCGCGGGGCGCAGGCGGTCATGCGGTCGCTGTGCTGGCTGCCCTTGTCGTATTGCTGGTGGATCTTCCCATGGGTGCCGCCGATGCCCCATCGCCGGCTTCAGGCAAGCCATCCAAGTCGGCTAATCCTGGGAATGTCCACCGCCGCTCGCCCTTGCCCAACGTGGTGCTTCTCGCCGCCGACGGTTGGGCAGACTCCGATTTGGGAACCAACGGGGCTTTCCCGAATCTGGAGAAGTTGGCCGCTTCGGGGATGCGCTGGACCCAGGCCTATGCGGGTGCCGCATCGACTCCCGCCAGCCGAGCAGCGCTGCTGACGGGACACCATTCCGGGCATGGTCGGATCCGCGGCCCGGTTCCTGGCCCGTTGGCCAATGAGGACGTTACGCTCGGAGAAGTGTTTCGGTCGGCGGGATACCGGACTGCCGCGATCGGCGTGTGGGACTTGGGTGGCAACAACACCCCAGGCCATCCGATGAAGCAGGGTTTTTCGGATTGGTTCGGTTTTCTGGATTCCCGGGAGGCCAAAGACCTGTACCCCAAGGCCTTGTGGCGGAATGCCGAGACCTTCGACAACTTGATCGACCAACGCGGGCGTCTGGCCAATTACGCCCCCGACTGGTTTGCGCGTTTTGCCACCAATTACATCCAGGTTCATGAGGATCACCCATTCTTCCTGTATGTGGCTCATCCCTTGCCCGGGGACGTCGTCTCCGAAGAAGTGCGCGGTCGCCAGCGATCGCAGTGGGACGCCTTTGTCGGTGCGGTGGTGAGGGAATTGGAGCAGAGCCGCATCCGGCGTGACACGCTCCTCGTGGTGACCAGCATCGGCGCGACCGCTCCCCTGGAAGATCGATTGGCCGAGGCCCGCCTCCGGGTGCCGCTGCTCTTCAGTTGGCCGGGCAAGATCACGGCTGGTCAGACCAACGACCGGCCGGTGGCCTTGTGGGATGTGCTGCCCACGGTCGCGGCCTTGGCTCGGGTTCCAGCCCCTCAGGGCCTTGATGGCATTTCGCTCCTACCAGAAGCGTTGGGCGGGCTGAAGGATCCCTCCACCCGTGCGGGTGGCCTGTATTGGGAAACGGCCGAAGCCTCACTCAGTCGGGCTATCCGCTGGGACCACTGGAAGGCCGTCGAGCGCCCCGCCGGAGCGGACGTTGAACTGTATGACCTGAAGGCCGATCCCGCTGCCGCTCGGAACATCGCCGCCGATCAGCCCGAGCGGCTTGCCGAGGCCCGCCGCCGGTTGCGCGAGGCGGCCGATGCGTTCACCCCATCCCGCCCCTGAATTTTGTCCCCGAAACACGTCCCTGAAACGCTCTTCGCCCATGAGTCCCACTGATGCCCTCACGCTGTTGGAACGTTTTCGCCAAGGTCAGGTGCCTGCCGAGAGGGTACTCCAAGCTTTCCAGGCTGCCCCGGTCGTGGATCTCGGGTTTGCGGCGGTCGACCAGCACCGAGCCCTGCGGAAGGGATTTCCTGAGGTGATCTTCGGTGCGGGCAAGACGCCTGAACAAGTGGTGGCCATTGCATCAGAAATCCTCGCCGCCGATGGCCGCGTGCTGACCACCCGCGTGAGTCTGGAGCAGGCCCGGGCCCTGAAGAAAAAGTTCCGCCACACGGTCCACCATGAGGCAGCTCGTTGCCTGACTCTGGAAACTTCACCCCTGCCTAAGCGCCCGGGAACCATTGCCATCGTGGCGGCGGGAACCACCGATCTTCCGGTGGCTGAGGAGGCGGCGGTCACCGCTGATTTCATGGGCAACACCGTCCAGCGGATTTACGACGTGGGCGTGGCCGGTTTGCACCGGCTGCTGCGGCGGTTGCCCGAAATCCAGTCGGCCAATGTCGTGATTGTGGTGGCCGGTATGGAAGCGGCCTTGCCGAGCGTTGTTGGAGGATTGATCGGTAAACCCATCATCGGGGTTCCGACGAGCGTGGGGTACGGTTCCCACTTCGGAGGCCTGACCGCCTTGCTGGGCATGCTCAATTCCTGCGCCAGCGGCCTCACGGTGGTGAACATCGACAACGGCTTCGGGGCTGGTTACGCCGCCAGCGGCATCAATGCGCTGGTTGCGTCGTCAGGATCCTCGGCGCTGGCGGCCTCCGTGCCGGCTAAGGCGAATCCCGGTAAAGCCCCTCGGAGGCGATGACATCGGCCGTTCCGTTGGGCACCAAGTGTTCGAACGACATCCCGTTGCGCACCCGGTCCCGGATCTCGGACGAGGAAACCCCCAGCGGCCACCCTCGCAAGTGACGCAGTCGCCAAGCAGGGGGCAGGGAGGCTTGGGCTTGGCCGGGCCTCGGAATGACCACAAAGGTCACTGCCTCGGCCAAGGCCATTGCCTCGCGCCATTGGGGCAGGGTGGGCACATGGTCAGCTCCAATGAGCCAGAAGAGTTCCGCTCCGGGATTCCGTGCTCGGAACGCGTTGACCGTGTCGATGGAGTAGCTCACGCCACCCCGGGTCAGTTCGTCGCAATGCACTTCCGTCCGGGATTGGCCGGCGAGCGATCGGCGGAGCATGCGTAAGCGCGCCGCATCGGGGGCAGGGCGGGATCCGGGTTTGAAGGGTGACTGCGCGGCCGGAATGAAGAACAATCGGTCCAGCGCCAGTTCCTCCAACGCCGCTTGAGCCACGAGCAAATGCCCTCGGTGCAGGGGATCGAATGATCCGCCGTACAGCCCCAATCGCGGTGGCCGATCCGGATTTTGGGGCGGTGATGGCTCCTTTGGATTCTCTGAAATCATGCTCGCTGCGTCAGAGTCCGCGCGCTCCGCCGGCCAGAGTCAACCTTGCAGCCAGAACCTGCCGCCAGAACTGACCTGGCCGACCCGGACCTTGGCATCGAGGGGTCTCGGGATTAGCGTCTCCCCCATGGTTCACGCGTCCGATCCGTTGATCGCTTCTGTCCGCAAGCCGATGCCTCCGGCGCAGTTCGATGCCCTTTCCCGGGAGATCCTGGAGCTGAAGCGCCGGCACAACGCGGTGATCTTGGCCCACAACTACCAGGTGCCCGAGATTCAAGATGTGGCTGATTTTGTGGGTGATTCCCTGGGCTTGTCCCAGCAGGCGGCCAAGACCTCGGCCGATGTCATTGTCTTCTGCGGGGTGCACTTCATGGCGGAGACGGCCAAGATCCTGAATCCCACCAAGCGGGTCATTCTCCCGGATCGCGATGCCGGTTGCTCCCTCGAAGAAAGTTGCCCGGCTGCCAAGCTGCGGGAACTCCAGGCCACGAATCCCGATTTCTACACCATCGCCTACATCAACTGCTCGGCCGAGGTGAAGGCCTTGAGCGACTGCATCGTGACTAGCGGCAATGCGGTCAAGATTGTTGAACATGCACCGAAGGATCGTCCGTTGCTGTTCGTGCCCGACGAGAACCTCGGAGCTTGGGTCATGGAGCAGACGGGGCGACCGATGACCCTCTGGAAGGGCAATTGCTACGTTCACGTCGAGTGGACCCATCAGGCCATCACCCGGATTCGCCAGCAGTATCCCGGAGCTCCGGTCGTGGCCCACCCCGAGTGCACGCGATCGGTGCGGATGCTGGCCGACGAAGTCTGCTCCACCGAAAAGATGATCACCTGGTGCCGGAAGACCCCGGCCAAGGACATCATCATCGCCACCGAGGCGGGCATGTTGCACCGCCTGCAAAAGGAGTGCCCCGATAAGCATTTCATCCCGGCCCCAACGGAGCGTTGTGCCTGCAACGAGTGTCATTTCATGAAGATGAACACCCTCGAGAAACTCCGGGATTGCATGACCACCTTGGAGCCCCAAGTCATCTTGCCGCCCGAGATCATCGAGCGCGCCCGCAAGCCCATCGAGCGGATGCTGGAAATCAGCGCCCTGCCCCTGGAAAACGCGGGTTGAGCGTTTGGAAAGTGACCGCGTTCAGAGCGGTTTTCCGAGGTGCAGGCCGTGGCGGAGGCAGTAGGCGCCGTTGGTCACGTACTTATCGGCCCAGTGCTTCAGGCCGGCGCGTTCTTCCGAGGTGAGCGGGCGGACGACCTTGGCGGGAGCTCCCAAGACCATGGAACCGGCCGGGATCCGGGAACCTGGGGTGACCAACGCGTTGGCCCCGATGAGGCATTCCTCGCCGATGACCGATCCGTCCAGGACCGTGGCCCCCATGCCGATCAGGCAGCGGTCCCCAATCGTGCAGGCATGGACATTGGCGGAGTGACCGATGGTGACATGGTCGCCCAGGATGCACGGATGGTCGTCGGAGAGGTGCAAGACGGCGTTGTCCTGGATGTTGGTGCCGCGGCCAATTTCAATACGGTTGATGTCCCCTCGCAGCACGGCCCCATACCAGACGCTGGATTCGTCGCCGAGGGTGACATCGCCCACCACCACGGCGGTCGTTGCCAAATAAACATCGCGCCCCAGAACGGGGCTTTTGCGGAGATGGCGGTCGAGTTGCGCGATCAGGGTTTCCATGGGGGCTTTGGGGTTACAGAAATCGAAGATCAGAGGATGGCCGCGGAGGCCTCTTGGGCCCGGTGGAGGCGGGCGTAAAGCCCCTCGGCGACGAGAAGCTCCGAGTGGGTGCCGCGTTCGACGATGCGGCCGTCTTTCAGCACCACGATGAGATCCGCATCGCGGATAGTGCCCAACCGGTGGGCGATCACGAAGCTGGTTCGGTTGCTCATCAACCGCTTGAGGGCCTCCTGGATCAACCGCTCCGTGGCGGTGTCGACGCTGGCGGTGGCCTCGTCGAGGATGAGGATGGGGGCGTCTTTCAGCAGGGCCCGCGCGATGCTGATACGCTGCTTTTCGCCCACGCTCAGCCGGATTCCCCGCTCGCCCACCCGGGTGTCGAACCCGTCGGGCAAGCGTCGGATGAAGTCGGCGGCATTGGCCGTTTCGGCGGCCGCGATTAATTCGGTTTCAGTCGCATCAAGGCGCCCATAGAGGATGTTCTCCCGGATGGTGCCGTTGAAGAGGAACGGTTCCTGGCTCACCACCGCGATTTGGGAACGCAGGTGGACCAGCGGGATGGATTCCAGGGGTTGACCGTCAACCGTGATCCGGCCTCCGGCGATCGGATAGAAGCGGGGCAGCAGGTTGACCAACGTGGATTTGCCCGCACCGGTGGGCCCGACCAGCGCAATGGTCTGGCCGGCGTGCACTTGCAGATTGATGTCGTTCAGCGCATTCGAGCGTCCCTCGTAGGCGGCCGAAACACCTTCGAAAACGACCTCTCCCCGGAGGCGGGTCGGGGACGCGCTGATTGAATTGAAAGGGTTTGGGTTGGAAGGGTTTGGGTTGGAATTGGCCGTGGTGGTCTCTGCCGGGGCGTCCAGGATGTCAAAAACCCGTTCACCGGCCGCGCGCGCTGATTGGGACATCTGGTTCAATTGATGCAGCACATTCAGCGGGGCATAGAACATCCCGAGGAACAGCAGGAACTCCACGAGGGCTCCGGGAGTCATGGCGCCATCCATCACCTTGCGTCCGCCCAACCACAGTACCAACACGGTGCCCAGAGCGGAGGCGAATTGCATGGCCGGGTTGTAGCCCGCCCAGGCCTTCATGACGGTCAGCGTGCCTTTGCGGAGTGCGTCGGCCCGTTGGGCAAAGCGTGAGTCTTCGTGAGCCTCTCGGCCGAAGAGCTTGATTTGCCGAATGCCCTGGAGGTTGTCCATGAGCAGTGCATTCATGGCGCTGCTGGCTTGGCTGCGGGCCCGGTAGCGAGAGGCGGCGGTCTTGGTGTACCAAACGCCACCGGCCACCAGAAGCGGCACGGGAATCAGGGCCACGGCTGCGAGGAAAGGATCATTGAGGAAGAGCAGGGTAGCCACTCCCAGCACCCCCAGCACCGCGACGACTCCTTGTTCCGTTCCGTCGATGAGCAACCGCTCCATGGCTCCCACGTCCTCGATGACTCGGGTCATCAGGTCGCCGGTGGCCCGGTGGTCAAACCAGCTGGGGGCCAGTTGCTGGAGCCGGCCATAGACCTGGCAGCGGATATCGAAGATGACGTTCTGCTCGAAGCGGTTGTTGAGCCGGATGCGCAAGGAATTGAAAGCGTCGCGCAGGGCGAACGCCGCCAGAAGGCCGAGGATGGCCTTCCCCAAAAGATCCCGCCGCCCGGTGGCGATCACATCGTCCATCACGAAGCGGGTCAGCTTCGGATAGGCGAAGGCTGCCAATTGGCCGAGCAGCGCGCACAAAATGGTGCCCGAGGCCAGCAGGGGGTAAGGCCTGAGGTAGCTGGAGACGCGGCGGACAATTTCTCCGGTGGTTCGGGGACGGACGGCAAAGGCTCCCTTTGCGTCGCCGTGGACATGGGCGAGGTATTGCACAATGACTGGATGCGGACGGACGGACTTGCTAATTGGCTGGCTCGGGAACTCTCTCGGTTCAGGGGCAGACCCAGTGGGCCTCCCAAGAATCGGCGTCCCAGCGGAACCGGGCGCGCTCATGATGTTCGGGCTTCAACTGCAGCCAGTCCAGTTCATGAACCGTGGTTACCAGCACGGCGAATTGCTCCACCGGATGGTCCCCGAAGGGAATTTCCCACGGAGCTAGAATCCGCTCTCCAGGACGCGGTACTGTAGCATAGAGGCGTCGGCTGCTGTGGGGCAGTTTTTCCCAATACAAGCGGGTCACCGAGTTGTAGACATGCACGCGGGTTTCTCCGCGGGCCCGCAACTGAATGCGCGAGACCGGGTCGTAGAAACACCAGGTGGCTGCGGGTTGAATCCGCACACCGGCGACCTTGTGGGTCCGGCTGTCCGAGAAACAAACCAGCTTCCGCTCATGGAGATCGACTTCCCGCAGGACCACGATCCGCGCATCCGGATGATCCGGACCGGCGGTCGCCAAAGTTGGCGTCCGCCACGGATGAGACAGGTCCGAAGTGGCCTGGCCCAGACGGTTCCAAATATCGCCGTGCAGGGATTCCAGAGACTGGGGATGCGCTTCGGAGGGTCTCATGAGCTAATAAACTAATTTATGAGTGCTTGGGCCTCCAGTCTAGGAATGGATGAGTTGCAACGAATCTGACCCTGTTCTGGTGGTTTCGAAAACGCGCATGGACCCGGTTCAATCTTCTGGCTTTCAGACGCAAAATCCCTGTTTCGCCCTCACGCCTTTGGCGCAAGATTACCGGTATGTCTGCGACGATTCCCAAGACCATGCGTGCGGTGGTGTATCGCGGTGTGGATGACCTGCAGCTCGAAGAGGTTCCGGTGCCCCGGATCGGTTCCAGCGAAATCCTCGTGCGGGTCGGCGTGTGCGGCGTGTGTCCCACCGACATCAAGAAAGTCCACCACGGAACCCAGACACCGCCGAGGATTTACGGCCATGAAACGGCCGGAACCATCGTCAAGGTGGGTGCCCGGGTCCAAGCTTGGTCAGTGGGTGACCGCGTCGGGCTTCACCACCATGTGCCGTGTCTGGACTGCCATTTCTGCCGACACCGTGCCTTCGCCCAATGTGAGACCTACAAGCGCACGGGCATCACGGCGGGCTTCGAGCCGGCCGGTGGCGGTTATGCCGAATACGTTCGCGTCATGGATTTCTGCCTGCCCGGGGTGGTCAAGATTCCGGGCAAGAACAGTCTGGAAGAAGGAGCCATGCTCGAGCCGGTGAACACCGTGCTCAAAGGCATTCGCAGCCTGCCGCTACTCCAAGGCGACACGGTTTGGGTGGCGGGTGCCGGACCGATCGGGTTGCTCTTCATCGGCATGCTGTCCGCATTGGGCATGCGGGTGGTGGCGACCGACCTCATGGAATCCCGTCGGCAACTGGCCCGACGCTGGGGGGCCTGGAAGGCCTTGGACGGGGCGGATACAAACCTGGTGGATGCATTGCGCGCACTGACCCGTGGCCGCGGGTTGGATGCCGCCGTCGTTTGTGTGCCCGTTGATGCCGTGGTGGCACAGGCTCAGGCCGCTTTACGGGGCGGGGGAACAACGTTGCTGTTTGCCCACACCTTGCGCGGCAAAATGGCACCCGTGGACCTCGGTGTGCTGTGCGTGGATGAAAAAGGATTGATGGGTAGTTATTCCTCGGACTTCACGCTGCAAAAAGAAGTCGCCCGATGGGTGTTTTCCCGGCGCTTGGATGTCCGGAAGCTCATCACCCATCGTTTCCCGCTGGAGGAAACCGCGGCGGCCGTCGCCTTGGCCGCCTGTCCCAGCGAGGATTCCCTCAAGATCTTGGTCGAAAGTGCGGTCGAGAGCCCGCTCGCGCGGCGATCGCCTTGAATCCCCGCGGATCAGCCTCTTGAAAACGACAACGCCGGCGCGCAGTGCATGCACGCCGGCGTGATCGGATGGAAACCCGGCCCCCCCCCGAAAAGACCGGAGGGTTCGGGGTTCAGGCGGTCAGCTTCTCGAACCGGGCCTCGATGAACTCCCAGTTGAGCACCTTCGAGATGGCCTGCACGTAGTCGGCGCGACGATTCTGGTGCTTCAGGTAGTAGGCATGCTCCCACAGGTCGATGCCGAAGAGCGGGGCCTCGCCGTTGGACAACGGGCTGTCCTGATTGGCGGTGGTGACCAACTTGAGGCTCTTGTCCTTGGAGACCACTACCCAAAGCCATCCGCTACCGAAGACACCCATGGCGCGCTTGAGGAATTCTTCCTTGGCCTCGTCTTCACTGCTGAAGAGTTCGCCGAAGGCCTTCATGAGCGGTCCGCCTTCGGTCAACGGAGCTGAATCCTTCTTGAGACACTGCCAGAAGAGGGAGTGGTTGTAGTGGCCGCCACCGTGATTGCGGACGGCGGAACGAATTTTTTCAGGAACGGTGTTCAGGTTCTTGAGCAAGTCTTCCACCGAGAGTTTCTGCAGGTCGGGGTGATCGGCGAGTGCCTCGTTGAGCTTGGTGACGTAGGTTTGGTGATGCTTGCCATGGTGGATTTCCATGGTCTTGGCATCGATGTACGGCTCCAGCGCGTCGAAGGCGTATCCCAGCGCAGGCAACTTGTGGGGACCCGAGGCGGATTGTGCGAAGGTTCGGAACGGAGCCGCAGCCATGGCCAAAGCCAAGGCACCGGCCGACTTGAGTGCGTGACGTCGAGTGATCATGCAGCGAGCAAATGTGTTAAAGTGCGAGTTCAACGGTGGTCCCGGTTGAATCAGGGCGCAAGCTTGTGTGTGTTTCTGTTCGGTCACAGTTGCAGGGAAACCTTCGCCAGCCTTGCGCCCGCTTCGGTGCAGATCCTAGGATCGGATCGTATGAGGTTGCTCCGAGCCGGTTCCCTTTCGATGGCCATGATTCTGGGCGGGATCCTGTCCCTTCAGGCGGAGATCACCCCCGAGGACATCCGCCAGTTGCAGACGCGCTTCCAGCAGGCGGAGGAGTCCGAAGAGCGACTGCGCGCACGGATCCAGAAATTGGAATCCACCATCGCCGAGTTGCGGTCTCAAATCGGCGAGGTCCGATCGGTGGCCGCTTCGGCTGGCAAAGAAGCCGTTACCCAAGAGCAACTCAAGAAGGTCCTCGATCAGTTGCGCGAATTGGACCGCCGTCGTCAGGACGACAATGAGAAGGTGGTTCAGCAAATCAAGCGCCTGGCAGACTTGCCGACGGCTCCGCCGCCGAATTTCGATGAACCCAAGACCAAGGGTCGCAAGCCGGCTGGCGACTCTGGGACCGGTGTCGGCGCCGGCGCCGGCGTTGCGGGTTCAACAACCAAGGGCGACTCCAAAGGTGAACCCAAAGGCGAGGCCCCCAAGCCCTCATTGCCGGCTGATTATGAATTCTACGAGCATGTGGTTCGGGAGAACCAGTCACTGAGCCAGATCATCAGCGAGTACAACAAGGGCTATGGTCTGAAGGTGCGGATGAAGCACGTGCTGGAGGCCAATCCCAAGTTGCGTCCGGATCGTCCGATGGTGGTCACCGGACAAAAAATTCGCATCCCAGTGGTCAAGTAAGTCGGGTTTACCCTCCTCCAGAAAGTCGATGATGAAGCTGATCCGAAAACTCCATCTGTTTCTGGGGGTGTTCTTCACCCCGCTGTTGGTTTTCTTTGTCGCGACCGGGTGGTATCAGACGATCAACCCGGAACGGCTCAAGACGGCCGGTGATGCCGAGACATTGCTGCAGAAGCTCCGGGTGGTGCACACCGACCAAGTTTATCCGGGCAACCGCGAATTCAGTCGTCCTTCGTCACCGAAGCTCTTCCAAGGACTCATCGGTGCGATGTCAGCAGCCGTCTTGATCTCGACGGCACTCGGAGTCTTCCTGGCATTCAAGTCGGTCCGCGGCAAGGGGTGGGTGCTCTTCTGGTTGGTGGCCGGTCTGGCGGTTCCGGTGGGCTTGCTTTGGGCGGGCAGAAGGGGATGAGCATGCTCTTGACTCCGCTTCAATGGCTTCTGGTGGGTGTCGCGGTGGCGGCCATTTGGGCCGGCGTTTGGTATTGGTTCCGCACGCGCCTGCGCTATGTAATCGGCCAGAGCTCTCTGAGGGTGGTTTTAGGCAAGACCACCGTCAGGCGGGTGCCTTTCGAAGAAATCCGGCGCATCCGAAAACCTCGTGGAGGTCTGCCGTGGCGTTGGACGGAGAATTGGCGCAACGGATTCTTCGACAGCCACCGGGTTTTGGTTTTGGAGCGAAGCACTGGTTGGTTTCCGTGGTTTGTGATCACTCCCTCCCGCCGTTATGAGTTCCGCTCCCAATTGAGGGATGCCATGGCTCGTCACGGGGTTCAGACCGAAGACGATGGTGTACCGGAAGATCTGGAATGATTCTACCGCCGGTAGCCTCCGGTATCGTTGCCGAATGGCCCGGGTCTGATTAGCGTCTCGCCCGAAATGCAATCATTGCTGATTTCAGGCGGGCGGGTGGTGGATCCGGCCAATGGGCTCGACGGTGTGGCCGATGTCTTGGTGACCGATGGGCGGATTTCCCGGATCGGTCCGTCGCTGCAGGCGCCGGCGGGTGCCGAACGGATCGACGCCACGGGCCAGGTGGTGTGTCCCGGCCTCATCGACCTTCATGTGCACTTCCGTGAACCAGGACAAACCGCCAAGGAGACCTTATCGACCGGCGCTCAGGCGGCCGCCCGCGGTGGCTTCACCACGGTGGTGTGCATGCCAAACACTCAGCCGTCGATCGATTCGGCCAGCACCGTCGCCCTGATCCAGGAAAGGGCCCGCACGGCGGCGATCCGGATCGAGGTGTCTGGCGCGATGAGCAAGGGGATCCAGGGGGAGGAATTGGCGTCGATTGGTTCTTTGGCCAAGGCCGGCGTGGTGGCGTTGACCGATGACGGTCATTGCATTCAGAACAACGACCTGATGCGCCGGGCGCTGGAATACGCCCGCCAGTTCGGGCTACCCGTGATGGACCATTGCCAAGACTACGGAATGGTCATGAATGGCGTGATGCATGAGGGACTTCAAAGCCTGCGTCTGGGTCTTCGCGGATGGCCCGCTGCCGGCGAGGAGTTGATTGTCGCCCGTAACATCCTCTTGGCCGAGCAAACAGGAACGCCGGTCCATTGCCAGCACATGAGCGCTGCGGGCAGCGTCCGGTTGATCCGCGAAGCCAAGAAGCGTGGGGTGCCCATTTCCGGGGAAGCCTGCCCGCATCATTTCACCCTGACCGATTCGACGATCGCCGGCAGTGCCGAGTTCTGGGCCGGAGATGGCGCGGAATTGGCCCGCCGGGTCTTCCAGGGGCATCCGCTTCCTGCTTGGCCGGTCTACCACACCCACTTCAAGATGAATCCGCCTCTGCGTACCGCAGCTGATCGAGAGGCGATTTTGGAAGGGTTGGTCGATGGGACACTTGAGATCATCGCCAGCGACCACGCCCCTCATACCGAGTCGGAAAAGGAAGTCGAATTCGACGATGCGCCCTTCGGGATTGTGGGCTTGGAACTCGAACTGCCCCTCTCCTTGATGCAGTTGTACCATACCGGGCGTCTTTCGCTTTCCGGGGTGCTCGAGAAACTCACGATCAATCCGGCCCGTTTCCTTAAGCTTTCTGAGGGTCGAGGGACGCTTTCGGTGGGGGCATTGGGCGACATCACCGTGTTCGACCCGGAAGCTTCCTGGGTGTGTGACCGCCGCGACACGGCCAGTCTCAGCCAGAACAATCCCTTTCACGGATGGCCCATGAAGGGGCGCGTGACGCGGACTTTCGTCGGAGGTCAGCAGGTGTTTTCGCGTTGAGGCGGTGGATTGACGATGCCGCCAGGAAATCGGTTGGGTGGGGAGTCATGTTGGAGTTTGCACTGGCCCGAAATAAGTAGGGCGCTAGCTTCCAGTAATGAAAAGCGGCGTGATCTTGACGTTCTGGAGCCTCTGGATTTGCTTGGCCGTGGCTAGGGTGGGAGCGGCGGATCCGCAGCCGGCACCTCCGGCAGTGAGGCTCTCTCCGGGGCTTGCAGAAGCGCCCCTTGCCAAACGTCTGAATCCTGTCGCCTCTGGGGTGGGTGCAGGGTCCATTCCGGGTTGGCGTGAATATGTGATGGGCGATCCCTCCTCGGAGGAGCAAATGTATCTCGAATACATCAACCGTGCCCGGGCCCTGCCGTGGGAAGAAGGGTTCTTGCTGGCGACCAGCACTGATCCTGAGATCCAATTCACCTACCAGTTTTTTGGAACCGATCTCCAGAGGGTCGTCGACGAGATTGCGTTGTATCCGCCTCAGCCGCCGCTGGCTTTCGAGTCGCGCCTGATCGATATCGCCCGCAGCCACAGTGAGTACATGCTGCGGAATGCTGTCCAAGAACATGAGGAACGAGATCCGGCGACAGGTGCCGTTCTCAACACAACCTCCTCCCGACTGCTGGGAACCGGTTACCCGCTGAGCGCCGGGGGCGAGAGCGTTTACGCCTACGCCAAGTCCCCTCTGGAGGGCCACGCCAGCTTCGAGGTGGACTGGGGCTATGGAGATGGGGGAGTGCAGCGTCCGCCCGGGCACCGCGATAGCAACCACGAGGGAGCATTTCGTGAGTTGGGAGTCGGTGTGGTGCGTGGGACGCGATCCCGCGTGACCCCTCCGGTTACCAATGTCGTGGGGACCAACGTGGTCATCACTCCAGCGGTGACCAACACCGTGGGCCCCAGCTTGGTGACCTTGGATTTCGGATCCCGTGCCGACTTGCAGCCGATGGTGACGGGAGTGGTTTATTATGACTTCAACACCAACGGGTTTTACGATGTGGATGAGGGGGTGCCGGGAGTTCGCGTTGAAGGGCAAACCTCCGGTTGGTTCGCCCAGACCCGGAGTTCTGGGGGGTTTGCCATTCCTGGAGTGGAGGGAACCCAGACGATCCGATTTCTGAGTGGCGACCGTGAATTTGGAGCCCGTTCGGTGACAGTCATCGTCGGAAAGAATGTGAAGCAGGACTTTGTACTGCCTTATGGCGGGACTCGCGTTCAGGGCCCCACCTCCGCGTCATCCGTAGGACTCAACGTGTTCCGGGTGGAGCCCGTGTTGGGAGCCTCCGGTTACGAGTGGGCCTCTATGCGGTGGGAAGCCTTCAGTGGCGTCGAAGGTGCCGAGGATGGTGGCGTGCGCTTTCAGTTCAGCGGGTTGAACGGCTGGGATCCGGTAAAACTAGGAACTCCGGCATCCGGAACTAGGTCCTTCCAATTGGTTCACACCAACGGGCTGGACCAGATCCTGCAGTTCAAGCCCATCGTCCGCCCGAGCGCTGGATCCGAGATTCGCTTCAAGTCCTTTCTGGGCTACACCAGCACCAACCAAATTACTTCGGTGGAAGTCTCCACCAATGGCATCCAGTGGGCAACGATCCTGCAGGAACGTGGGCGCGGCATCTCAGTGGCTCCGACGGGCAGCTATTTGGCCAGGTCAGTCTCGCTGGCGTCCTGGGTTGGGGTGGATCTGCGGGTCCGGTTCCGTTTCTTCGTGGAGCCCGTTGAGGGTGCTCGGTTCTACAGCCAGACCCAGCCGTCCTTCGGGTGGTCTCTCGACGATATTCAATTCATCAACTCGCAGCTGGGCACCGAGCCTGCCACCCACGCACTGGCGGTGGGCGAGCCCTTTGTCTTCAAGGGCAGCACCGGGGGGCGCTACGAATTGAAGGCGCGTCCCCGCTTTGGTGACTTGGTGTTGCCGTACTCGTTGCCGTTGGTCGTGGAGTTTTCACCGACGGCCGTGGCCTCCGGAATCGTGGTGGTGGAGGGGATTGGCCGGAACGATTCTGGGCAAATGGTCATCAATTTTGCACTCACTTCGGGTGTCGCCCGGGAATGGCTTCTCCAGGGACGCGCTTCAATGTCGGATGCGTGGCAAACAGTCTCCGGAGCCGTATTTGTGGACCGTGGCAATGGGAGGCTGAGTTGGGTGCATACCCCGCCGGCCGGAAACTTTTTCTATCGGGTGATGGCGCGGTGATGCCGCCCTCCAAAATTTGCGGTTCAATCGCCTCACGAGCTCTGCGTCAGGTGCTTAAGATGGATGCAAGCGTGCCTTATACTGTCCCGGAACGTTTGACCTGTCGACGGTAAGGGAATTATCTGGGTGGGTGGAATTACTGAAACCCCGAGTTTCTGCGGTGACTTTGATCCAATGAATCTGCTGCAACGCGTTTGGCGATCCTCCCTGGGGAAGAAGTACCTGATGGCCCTGACCGGTCTGGCGCTCTTCGGTTTTGTCGTCGGCCATCTGGTGGGCAACCTTCAGGTGTTCGGTAACCCGGAGTTGATCAACTCCTACGCCCACTTCCTGAAGTCCAAACCTGGTCTCCTCTGGGGTGCCCGTCTGGGTCTTTTGGCAACGGTGGCTGTCCATGTGGGTGCGGCGCTCGCCCTCAGTGCGGCCAACAAGGCCGCTCGCCCTGTTGCCTACTCCGGCGGCTCGGCCTATGGCTCCAGCTGGCGGTCCCGCTACATGCTGGTCAGTGGTTTGGTGATCATGGCCTTCGTTGTTTACCATCTCTTGCACTACACCGTGCAGTTGTCCCCGGTGAATGGCGTGAAAGGTGGGTTGGATTTCCATTCCCTCACCACCCGATTGGCAGATGGAACCCAAGTCCAGGACGTGTATGCGATGATGATCCACGGCTTCCAGGTGGGTTGGGTGTCGCTTTTCTACCTGATCGCCCAGGCCTTGCTTTTCATCCATCTCGGTCACGGGCTGTCTTCCATGTTCCATTCGCTGGGCTTGCGCAACCACGTCTGGGGACCCCGGATCGTGGCATTTGCCCAAGTTGCCAGTTTGGCCGTTTTTCTGGGATACGCCTCGATTCCGGTCGCGGTGCTGACCGGCATGGGGGGTGACTACGTCAAGAACCTCAAGAAGGCGCCGACGACCACAATCGAGACTCTTCGCTGATATGGCCACGCTCAATTCTCAGATCCCCACCGGCCCCTTGTCCGAAAAGTGGGAGAAACACAAGTTCAGCTCCAAGCTGATCAATCCAGCCAACAAGCGGAAGTACAAGGTCATTGTGGTCGGTGCCGGTTTGGCCGGTTCCAGCGCCTCGGCGACCTTGGCCGAGCTGGGCTACGAGGTGCACAACTTCGTGTTCCACGATTCCCCCCGTCGCGCCCATTCGGTGGCCGCTCAAGGAGGTATCAACGCAGCGAAGAATTAC
>Ga0247843_1005329_pt1 | contig 18016 bp, 19 predicted proteins | sample LaCruzMarch2017__FD_192420 | JGI IMG/M metagenome (GOLD analysis project Ga0247843, IMG submission 192420) | Freshwater microbial communities from meromictic Lake La Cruz, Castile-La Mancha, Spain - LaCruzMarch2017_8m | ecosystem: Environmental > Aquatic > Freshwater > Lake | place: Spain...
ATTCAGCCGAAACGGTGGGGGCGATTTCCGGATCCGGCAGCGGCTGCGATACCGGAGGCAAGGCCGGCGCGGGCGGTTCGAGGGCAAGCGGCGGGGCGGCGGGGAGCCGGGCCGGGAGTCCGCGGGCGGGATCCGGGCTGACGATTTCCTGCCAGCACTTCGGGCAAGGTCCCTGGAGACCGGCCGCCGCGGCGGGCACGGTGAGCACGGCATGGCAGGCCGGGCAGTCGAAGCGGACCGGGGCGGGTGCGGTGGAGTCAGGGTTCACGGGGGAGTGCGGGGATTCTGGGATCGGGAGGGGGTAATTCCCCCCGGCGGCGGGGTTTACGGGCGAAGTGATTAACAATCTTAAAATATCGGGTGAGTTTAACGAGACAATCTTTTCTTGTGAAATATCCGGTTCCCTGATAACCCACAGCGTCCCTCGCTTTAGCCCCCCTAAAGCGTTTCACCCCCGCTCCCCCCATGAATACCCAAAGCCCCCGGCTTCTTCGTGCCCTGCTTGCGAGCATGGCGGCCGCTACTTCAATTTTATGCGCACAGGACGGTCCTGCCGACCCGCTGCCTGACAACCGCCTCATCACTTCTTCCGCCATCGGCAACAGTGCCCTCGGAATGGCCTGGGCCTCGACCCGCGACGTGGGCAGCCATCTCTATCGCAACCGCGCCGGGATCCGTCCGGGCAGCAGCCTTGCCGACGAGGTGGTTGCCGTTTCGCCGGACGCAAAGGGCGGCTACTCCGCGAAGGGTGGCGCCAAGGTTGCTTCGATTTCCGTTCCTTCGCCCAACCGCTGGGAGATCTTCGGCTCGCTGTTCTTCTACTCGGAAGACAACGACGGCGATAGCTTCCGCGAGCGCGACAAAAAGAAGGACGACAAGACGAACGATAATTATCGCAACCATGACATGATGCGCGCCATTTCCTACGGTGCCAACGGTGTCGCCACCAGTTCTTCGGAGAGTTCGCTCGACGTTTACGGCGGGAGCATCGGCGCCGAATACCGGATCAACCGGAACTGGAGCGTCGGCCTGGGCCTGACCGCCTCGCAGGGTGATTTGGACATGGGATCGGACGGCAGCAGCGATATCGACTCGGTCTCGCTGGTTCCCTACGTTTCCTACTACCGTGCCGACACCGTGGGTTCCGCCGACCTGTGGGCCGGTTTGATGTATGCCTACGGGATGCATTCCTATGAAACCCGCCGCAACACCGGGGGCGGGATCGCCACGGGATCGCCGGACGCGAACACCCACACGGTCGAGTTCAATGTCGGTCTGAACTTCGGCGAAGATGATTTCGTCCACGGCCCGTATGCCGGCTTGCGGTATATCACCGGCACCGTCGATGCTTACACCGAGGTCGGTCCCGGCGCGACCTTCTTCGGCGAGCAGGATGTGGACTCGCTGGTTTCGATCCTCGGCTACCAGGTTTCCTGGAAAATCCGTGGCGACCGCGGCTTCTGGGTCCCGCAGCTCCGGGTCGGCTGGGAGCACGAGTTTGAAGACGGCAGCGGCTCGTCGTTCGGCATCCCGGTTCTTTCCCGCGACGAGGACATCGCGGTGGTCGGTGCCGGCATCGGCTACTGGTGGGACAACGGCTGGAACGTCGGCCTCGACTACGAAGGCCGCTTCGGCAGCAACACCGAAGGCCACTACGGCGGCGTGAGAGCCGGCAAGGAATTCTAATTTCCGGCGCATCAAGGCCCCGTCCGGCATCCCCCCCCGCCGGGCGGGGCCTTTCGTGTCCGGAAGTCAGCGCCGGGCATTTGTCGGGATTGCGTCAGGAATCGACGTTTCGTGGAGTATGCCTTTGTCCGAAGTTCGCCCGCCATGTCAGCCATCAGCCCTTTCATTCGTTGCTTCCTCCTCGTGGCCTTGCTGGCAAGGGGGGCCGGGGCTGCTCCGCCGGAGAGAACGGTGCTGGCCATCGTCGGTGAGGATTTTCAGATCAACGGCAAGCCGACCTACGCCGGGCGGACCTGGAACGGCCACCGGATCGAGGGCCTGCTGCTGAACTCCCGGATGGTGCAGGCAACTTTCGACGACCTCAATCCGGAGACCGCGGGGCGCTGGGCTTATCCGGACACGGGGAGGTGGGATCCGGAGCGGAACGTGCGCGAATTCATCGCCGCGCTGCCGGAGTGGAAGGCGCGGGGCCTGTTGGGGGTGACGGTGAATTTTCAAGGGGGATCGCCGGAGGGCTACTCGCGGAAGCAGGCGTGGCGCAGCGGCGGTTTCACGGCGGACGGGGCGCTGCGGCCGGAATTTGCGGACCGGATGCGTCGGGTGCTGGATGCCTTGGACGCACAGGGGATGGTGGCAATTCTCGGTTACTTCTATTTTGGCCAGGATCAGGAACTGCGGGATGAAGCCGCGGTCGTGCGGGCGACCGACGAGGCGACCCGCTGGGTGCTCGCGGGCGGCTGGCGCAACGTCCTGATCGAGGTCAACAACGAGACCGATGTTCCGAAATACGATCACGAGATTCTCAAGCCGGCCCGGGTTCACGAGCTGATCCGGCGGGTACGGGGCATGGAGCGCGGTGGATACCGCCTGATGGCGGGCACCAGCTACGGCGGGGGAAGCGTGCCGAAGGAGAACGTGGTCCGGGCGTCCGACTTCCTGCTGCTTCACGGCAATGGCGTGAAGGATCCGGCGCGGATCCGCGAGATGGTGCGGCAGACCCGTGCGGTGCCGGGCTACCGGCCGATGCCGATCTTGTTCAACGAGGACGACCACGAGAACTTCGACCGGCCGCTCAATCACTTCACCGCCGCCGTTTCGGAGCGTGCCTCCTGGGGCTGGTTCGATTATCGTCGAAAGGGCGAGGGGCCCGGCGAAGGCTATCAGTCGCCCCCCGTGAACTGGGGCATCAGCTCCGACCGCAAGCGCGGGTTTTTCAAACTTCTGGCCGAGATCACCGGCAACCCATCCCCATGAATCCAAAATCCATCCATTCCCCCTTGAAGCCCGTGCTGGCACTGGTCGCCGGGCTCTGCCTTTCGTCCGCGCTTGCCGCGAAGCCGATGAACATCGTGGTGCTTTACGCCGACGACTGGCGCCACGACACGCTGGGCTGCGCCGGGCATCCGGTGCTCAAGACGCCGAATCTCGACCGGCTGGCGGGCGAGGGGACCCGCTTCACCCGGGCCTGCGTCACCACCGCGATCTGCGGGGTGAGCCGGGCTTCGCTGTTCACCGGCCAATGGATGTCGCGTCACGGGAATCCGGGCTTTGCCGCGTTCAAGACGCCGTGGGAGGAAACCTACCCGGGACTGCTGAGGTCGAACGGCTATCACGTCGGACACATCGGCAAGTGGCACAACGGGGTCTTTCCGGCGAAGCACTTCGACTTCGGCCGCTCTTATTCAGGGACGCATTGGATCAAGCAAGAGGACGGATCGAAGATCCACGTGACGAAGAAGAACGAGAACGACGCGCTGGAATTCCTGCGGACCCGGCCTGAGGACAAGCCGTTCTGCCTGACGCTCGCGTTTTTCGCGACCCATGCCGAGGACGGCAATCCGAAGCAGTTCCTGCCGCAGCCGGAAAGCATGGCCTTGTATGAGGACGTGACCATCCCGTTGCCGAAGACCGCGACCGACGAAGCCTTCCGCAAGTTGCCGCCGTTCATCGCGAACGAGAAGAACGAGAGCCGCAACCGCTGGCACTGGCGCTTCGACACGCCGGAGAAATACCAGACGATGATGAAGAACTACTACCGGCTTGCGACCGAGGTGGATGCGACCTGCGGCCGGGTGCTGGCCGAGCTGGCGAAGCAGGGCTTGCGGGAGAACACGCTGGTCATTTTCACCGGCGACAACGGCTATTTCCACGGCGAGCACGGCTTGGCCGACAAGTGGTATCCGCATGAGGAGAGCATCCGTGTGCCATTGATCGTGTGGGACCCGCGGGCGGCGGGGAAGGCCGGGACCAACGATGAGTTCGCGCTGAATGTCGACCTCGCCCCGACCATCCTCGGCGCGGCCGGGGTGGCGGCCCCGGTTCGGATGCAGGGCCGCGATTTGTCGCCGCTCTACCTGGCGAAAAAGAAGCCGGAGTGGCGGAGCGAGTTCTTTTACGAGCACGCCATCGTCAAAAACAAGAGCTTCATCCCTGCCTCCGAGGCGCTGGTGCGGAAGGACTGGAAACTCATGCACTGGCCGGATTTCGGGCGAGACCAGTTGTTCGATCTGAAGGCGGATCCTTTCGAGGAGCGCGATGTGATCGGCGAGGCGGAGAACAAGGATCGCCTTGCCGAGATGCGCGGCCGTTTTGCCGAACTCAAGGCGGCGGCGCGCTGAGAGTCATCAGGGTGCAGGTTCGCGGCTGAGCGATCCGGACAGAACCCGGAAGAAGGCCGCGGGCGTGGTCCGGGGTTCGGACCATTCGAGGATCCCGGTTCCGGACAGAGGTTGAGTCGCCTCGGTCCAAGAGCCGAGATCAGGCGACTTTTCCACCAGATACCGATGCTCGGCTGCCGCCGGCCACTGGATCGACACCTGGCCGGGTGACGTGGAGACCGTGAGGGCCGGCGGCAGGTCGAGCGGAGTGAGGACCACCTCGAAAACCCGGCCGGAGGCACCGGTGTTCCCGCCGTTTCCAGCGTCGGCGACAATGCCGCCGAAGACGTGGCCGATGACCTGTTCGCGGTCGATTGTGGCGAGATCGAGGACCTTCGGATGCATCATCGGGGCGGAGGGCGCGGGGAAGAATTCCGCGTTGGTGCCGAAGCGCAGTTCCTTGCCCTCGGCGGTGGTGATCAAGGGGAAGCGGGTGGGCAGGAAGAACTGGCGGAAGCTGCCGTCCCCGCGCCGCACTACCACGCCGCATTGGTTGGTGAACGGTGCCTGGTCGTCGCGGGTGAAGGTGCCGGTGGCGGCATCGTGCTCGAGGATGGTCAAGCCGCCGAAGAGGATCATGTGCATCTCCCGGGTCGCGCGGTGGAACAGGCCGACCTTGGCGCAGTGGTAGATTTGGAAAGCCTGCTTCAAGGTCGCCGGGGCGGCGGGGTCGTCCATCGTCACCGCGCCGCCGGGGCCGATCAGCACCGGAACGGTCCAGACTCCATTGGCGGGCGTGAAGACGCCCGAAAGCACCACCGCCCGTTCGACATAGTTGCCGGCGCCGGCCCCGGCCTGAAGCACGGTCATGACGTTGAGGTCGCGGCGGCGGTATTCGGGCAGCGGCGGGGTGGGCAGCATCGAGGCGGGCGGCACCACCAGGGTTCCCGCGGTTTCGTCGATGAGGAAACGACGGACTTGCTGGGTGTAGACGCCGTTGAAGTTCGGGCGGTAGCGTCCCTCGTAGTTCTGGCCCATCACCAGTTGGTATTCGTCGCCGATCTTCTCCAGCGAGCCGCCGGTGACCTGGAAATACGAGTTCCGGATCTGCTGGATGTGCTGGGCGGCCTGTGTGGTCTCGGAGCCGGGGGCTTGTTTCACCCAGCCGATCAGCCCGGGCAGGTCGATCCTACTAAGGGTATCGTAGGTCCTGTGGTCGGCGACCGAGCGCTTGTAGCCGTAGCCGCCGGCCACGATCAGGGCGGCACCGGCCTGGTGGAACTGGGTGTTCACCGAGCTGAGGGAGTCGACCTGATCGGTGGTAAGGCCGCTGGCGGGCGAGCTTTCGAGCAGGTTCTTGTGCCAGCTTTGGCGGGTGACGGGATCGATCACCCAGACCTCGCGGTTTTCGTACTGCGGGTCGAAGGCGTTCATGCCGGTCATGCCGTGCAGCCCGTTGGTGCGGCCTCCGAGCAGGACCCACTGGTCGTCCCAGATCGCGACGGCCGCCGAGTGGAGGTTGGGCAGGGCCGCCGGGCCCAGGCTGACCTCGCGGAGGGCGACGGAGTAGGGGAGCAGCCCGCCCAGCACCGGGGAATCGAGCGTGGCGGTCTGGTGCTGGGCGTGAACCGTTCCGGCGAGCAGGGCCAGAAGAACGGGGACGAGGGGCCGGAGCGGGTTCATGGGGAGGTGAATTTTGAATCCCGGGATCACTCGGTCTTCGCGCCCTTGCCCCGGCCATTGGGGCCGCCGGGTCCCATGCCGCGGCGGGGACCGCCTTGGCCCTGGGGCTTGGCTCCCGGCTTGGCGCAATCCGCGCCACAGGCTCCTTCACAGCCACACGCTTCCTGGGAGCCATCGAGGATGGCCTTGAATTCCGCGGCGGTCAGGACTTCCGGCTGATAGGTGCCGCCGTGGCGGGTCAGGTTGCGGTGGAAGGCGCGGAGATGGTTGTTCGACGCGGCTTCCAAGGCGGCGAAGACTTCCTTGTGGGCGGGGAAATCGACCTGGGCTTTCCTCAGATCCGCGATGTCATGTTCTTCCAACCGGACTCCCACCCGGCATGCTTCCGCGGGCGATTTCTTCCCTTCCTCAAGCCAGTCCTTGAACAAGCGGTCGAGTCCCGGGCTGCGGAAGCGGCGGCCGGCGGGCACGTCGGCTACGGAGATTTTTTCCTTCCCGAGGACCGCCGCCATCGCGTCGCGGTGGCGCGCTTCGGAGGTGGGGATATTGCGCAAGGGCATCAGGTCGGGATGCACTTTCGAAAGCGCGACGTAGAGGTCGTGGGCGAGGATTTCCTCCTCGTGGAGGCGCACCAGAGCAGCGGGTTCGGCGGCTTTGAGGATGGGGCTGAGGCCGAGGGCGGCGAGGGCGAAGGCAAGCGATGGTTTCATGGTTTTCTCAGTGGGTCCGGGTTCAGTGGACAACCTTGAGATGCCGCGAGCCACGGTCTATTCGCCGATCAGAAGGCGTGCGCCGGATCCGGCAAGATCCGCGAAGTGCGGCGGTCCCCGAGGCCCGATTTCAGGCGATCATCCGGTGGGCCTTGCGGAACATCAGGGCACCGCAGAACGCGCCGAGCAGGTCGGCGGCGAAGTCGGCGGGGTCGTTGCCGCTGCGGCCGGGGACGTGGGACTGGTGGAACTCGTCGAGCGCGCCGGTCAGGCCGACGACCAGCATCGTGAGGGCGAGCACCCGGCCCCAGCGGGGAGTGGACGGATTGAAGCGGAACAGGAACGCGGAGAACAAGAGCGCGCCGCCAAAGAAGTAGCCGAAGTGGAGGAGCTTGTCGCTGAAGCGGAAATCGAGCCCGGGCGGGACATGGTTCACGCGCGACGAGAGCCACCACAGGGTGCCAAACCAGAGCGCGAAGGCCGCGAACCACAGGAAGGGATTCCGGACGAGGCGGCGCATCGGCGGGGTAAGCTTACTGCTTGCGGAGCTCGTCCTCGAGGCGCTCGGCGAGCCACTGCTTCATCATCGACTGGTAGTTGAGGAAGCGGGAGCGGGCGATGCGCTTGATGCGGGAAAGCATCCGCGGGTCGAAGCGCAGGGTGATCGTGGTGGATTCGCGCGAGTCGGGCTCATGGATGGAGCCGGCCATGAGGCGGCCATCCAACTCGTGGGTTTCCCAGAAGCGGGCTTCGGCTTCTTCGTCTTCAAAGGCCGGAATGTCCGACCAGCGGGAGATGGGCTGCATGGGCTGGCTCATTTGAACTCGGCGTATTTCCTCTCGTAGAATCGCGATTCGCCCTCGCTCATCGGGCGGGCGGCGATGACCCGGGTCTTTTTCCCGTCGGTCCAAAAGCAGACGAACAGCAGCCGGTCCGCGACGGTCCGGCCGAGCGCGTAGAAGCGGCTTTCACCGGTTTCGTGGTCGGGAAGGAGCCGCAAACCGAACGGGTCCTCGAGGGCCTCCTCGAGTTCGCGGGGTTTGATGGACTTCAGGTCGAAGTGGACGTCGATAAGGTCGAGCTCCATGAGAATCGGTTGCGGCCCGGAGAAAACACCAGATGCGGGGCGTGGGGAAGCGGAAAGCTTGAGGAATCAAGAATCCTCGGTTTCCCCGGCGCGGTGGGATCTCCGGCGTCTCTCCCTCGGGTGAGGAAGTGGGCGGGTCCCGGGATCGTGCCATCCCGGCTGCGATTGACGATTGTCGATTGAGGATTGCTGATTTTTGATTGGGGAAAAGATGAAGGAGTGCGAACCGCGCCCGGCCCGTGGTCCGGCGTCTTCAATCAAAAATCGGCGGTCGTCGTTCATCAACCTTCAATGGGTCTTGAGGCTGGGGCTTGGAAGCATTCGCGCGGCTTGCACCGGCGGCGGTGCCGGTTCAGGGTGTGCCCCGTTTCGCGACAAACACGCCATGCCCAACTACGATTACGTCTGCCAGAGCTGCGGTCACCGCTTCGAGATCTTCCAGAGCATGAACGATGCAAAGCTCCAGGATTGCCCGGTGGAGGGCTGCGCAGGCCAGGTGAAACGGCTGCTCGGCACGGGAGCGGGGGTGATTTTCAAGGGGGCCGGCTTTTACCAGACCGACTACCGGTCGAATTCCTACCAGCAGGGAGCCAAGCAGGACAGCGCCGCTTCCAAGCCGGCGGAATCCACCGCGCCGCCCGCAGCCGCGCCCGCACCCGCCCCGGCGGCTCCTGCGAAAGGCACCGAGTGAGCGGGCTTCCCAAAGGGGGGGAGCGTCTGCTACGCGTCGCCGCATGGCGGATGAAGTGAAATTGAAACCCAAGGGCAGCTGCCTCGGCAAGCTGGTGGCACTGGTGGCTCTGGCCGGGGTGGCGGGGCTCGGCGCGGCGGTGTTTTTCATGGCCCAGCCGCAGGATCTTTCCGACATCAAGGGCCTCACCGGCACCAGCAAGTCCCGCGACCTGCGGGCGGTGCTGCAGAGCGCGGTGGACCGGGGTTACGAGGTCACGCTGACCGAAGAGGAGATCAATCTTTACCTCAAGCAGACGCTGCTGGCGAAGCAGGGCGGGATGCTGGAGAACTCGGTCGCCTTCGATGGCGTGCGGGTCCGGCTCGAAGAGGGGCGCGCGGAGATCATCATGCAGCGCTCGGTGATGGGCCAGCCGCTCACGCTTTCCATGTTCGTGCGGGTGGAGCAGACGCTCAGCCTGAAGGGGACGACCCAGACCACGGTGATGCGCGACGGGGGCCCCTTGATTCCGCAGTTGCCACGCACCGAGCGGATCGTGAAAGGCGGCCGTTTCGGTCAACTGGTCGTGCCCCAGGGCTTCCTGCTGCTGGTGCTGCCTTCTTATGAGAAGCTGGCGAAGGCGTATGAAAAGGAACTGGAGCTGGGCTTCGAGGAGATGTCCCGCATCACGATGAGCGATGGCAAGCTGGTGCTGGATCCGCGGCCGGACGGCGGGGCGGAATTGCCCGGGTCGTCCGGCTCGTTCTAAGTTGCCCCGATGTTATCCCGTGCTGTCAGGCTGGTTTTGGTTTCCTCCGCCGCGGTCCTCGGGCTGTCGGCGCAGGAGACACCGCCGCAGGCATTGCCGGTGGAAGAGCCTGCGATCGAGGTGATCCCGGGCGGCAATGTCGCGCCGCCGCCCGCGGAGAGCAAGGCGCTCAGCCGCTCCGGGATGTTCCGGGTTTCGGGCGGGGAACAGGCGCAGCGCAGCTCGGTGGCCCTGCTGTTAGAGCAGAGCAAGGATGACCTCGAGACGCTGCTGCGCGACCGGGATGTCGATGTCGAAAAGCAGGCGGCGAAGAAGGCGGCGTTCTTTGATCCCGGTGGCGCGGCGGAAGCCTTCAAGGTGCCGGTGAACGTCGAGATCACCGCCAATCCGGACCGGCCACCGGTCGAGTACAGCGTGGGCTACACCGAGGACTCCTTCGCCCTCGGGATCCGGATCCGGATGGACCGCGGCATCGACCACGAGCTGCTGGACCGCGCGGCGCTCACGGTGTTGCTCTACGAACGGTCGCTGCGCAATGCGAAGCCCGGCGAAATGAAGGACCCGTTGGTGATCCGGCCGTGGCTGGTCGAGGGCTTGACCGAGGCCGCGAAGTGGCGTGAGGGCACGGCTGACCGGCGGATTTATGAAGGGGTCTTCCGCCGCGGCGGCGGGTTCACGATGGATGAGCTTTTCGAGTTGCCGGAGCGGAGTTTCGACCGGCTCGACGGCGCTTCGCGGCTTGCGTTTCGTGCCTTGTCCGGAGCGCTGGTGATGGCCCTGTTAGAGCAGCCGCAGGGGCGCGGGGCCTTCCGGGCTTTCGCCGGGGAAGCCGCGCGGTTTTCGGGCGAGATGCCGGTGCTGCTGCGCAAGCATTTCCCGGATCTGAATCTCTCGGAGCGCAGCCTGGCCAAGTGGTGGGCGCTGACCTTGGCAAAGCTGATCCAGCCGCAGTTGTCGGAAGTGCTGCCAATCCGCGAAACCGAGCAGGCTCTGGAGGAGGCGCTGCAATTCCATTCGCGCGACGGCGGCGGGAACGCGGTGAAGCGGGGCATCGGCGAGTGGCAGACAGTGGCCGATCTGGAACCCGACGAGCGTCAGGAGGCGGTGCGTCCGGCCGAGGACGGCTTGGTTCGTCTGAGCTACCGCTGCTTTCCGTCCTACCGGCCCTTGGTGAAGGACTACCAGCAGATCCTCCGGGACCTCGCGGGTGGAGCCTGGGACGGGATCGATGAGCGCCTCGCCGAGCTGGTGGAGCAACGGGAAACGATGGTGGCCCGCGCGGTGATGGCGCGCGACTACATGGACTACTTCGAGATTTCCCGCGCCCGCAGTCTCAGCGGCGAGTTTGAGGATTATCTGAAGTTGAAAAAGGAGCTGGAGCAGCGGCCCCGTCCGCCGCGCCGTGACCGCGTCACCGACTACCTGGACACCATGCAGAAGGCCTACGAATCTCGCGGGAAGCGTTAGAATCGGTCAAATCTCGGCCGCCCCCGGGGTGCGGTTTGACAAGCCGCAGGGTGCTTCACACGCTCTCGTCCCGTGAGCAACATCCAGAGCAGTCCCTTGGAAGCGCTTCACCTTCGCCTCGGTGCCCGCATGGTGCCGTTCGCCGGGTGGAACATGCCGGTTCAATACACTTCCATCATGGACGAGCACGCGGCGGTCCGCACGGCCGCCGGGATCTTCGACATCTCCCACATGGGGCAGTTCATCGTCAGCGGCCCCGGCGCGCTGGCATGGCTGAACCGGATGCTCGCCAACAACGTCGCCAAGCTCGAAGTCGGGCAGGGCCAGTATTCTTTCCTGCTCAACGAACGCGGCGGGGTGATCGATGATCTGATCGTCTATCGCACCGCGGAAGACGCCTTCTTCCTGGTGGTAAACGCGTCGATGATCGACGAGGACTTCGCGTGGATGGCCAAGCACCAGCCGGAGGATGTCGCCTTCGCCAACGAGAGTGAGTTGTGGGCCGGGATGGCGGTGCAGGGGCCGGAGTCGGCCGCCGCTTTCGAGAAGGTCTGCCCGGGCCGGGCACTGCCGCCGCGCAACGGGATCGCACGCTTCGCGGTCGACGGCGTGGACATGGTCGTCTGCCGCACGGGCTATACCGGCGAGGATGGTTTCGAGTTCTTCAGTCCTGCGGAGCAGGGCGAGGCGTGGTTCGAAAAGTTCATCACGGCCGGGGCAAAGGCCTGTGGGCTGGGCGCGCGCGACACGCTGCGGCTGGAGATGTGCTATCCGCTCAACGGCAACGACCTCTCGCCGGATCGCACGCCGATCGAGGGGTGCTTTGGCTTTTTTGTCGATCTGGAGAAAGGCGACTTCATCGGCCGCGAGGTGCTGGCGAAGCAGAAGGCGGAGGGCCCGGCGCAGAAGCTGGTGGCGCTGGAATACACCGACAAGGGTGCGCCGCCGCGCTCTCACTATGCGGTGCTCGATGCCGCAGGAAACGTCGTCTCGGAACTCTCGAGCGGTGTGCTTTCACCGAGCACCGGCAAGGGCATCGGCATGGCCTACGTGCCGGCTGGGCTGGCGAAAATCGGCACGGATTTCTTCGTCGATGTCCGTGGCAGGCAGTTCCCGGCCAAGGTCGTGAAGAAACCGTTTTACAAGCCCGCCGCGCCGAAAGCATAAACTCTCATACCCGAATGAACGTCCCGCAAAACCTCCGTTACAACACGTCCCACGAGTGGGTCCTCGTCGATGGCGACACCGCTACCGTCGGCATTTCCGACCACGCCCAGGAAGAGCTTACCGACGTTGTGTTCGTCGAGCTGCCCGCCCTTGGCAAAACCGTCGATGTCGGGGATCCGACCGCGGTGGTCGAGTCGGTGAAAGCCGCGAGCGACATTTACGCGCCGGTCTCGGGCGAAGTGGTGGAAGTGAACCCGGCGGTCGAAGCCGACCCGTCGCTGGTCAACACCGATCCCTACGGCAAGGGCTGGATCTTCAAGCTCAAGATCAAGGATGCCGGGCAGCTCGGCGATCTCCTCGATGCCGCTGGCTACGAGGAGATGATCGGCTGAGCCGGGGGGGGAGCGGGTGCTGACACCGGGGGCGCGGAGAGCCTCCGACCCGCAGAGCGGTCCCACCTGGCTCGCCACCCGTTCCGGCACGCAGCACCGGGTCGTGGCGTGGCACGCGGGCCTATGGACGGTGCGGTCATCACGGTCCCTGCTTCCGCCTCGCCTGGCCGTAATCGCCGGGATACAGGGTGTCATGAAATCGCACCGGCGTGGTCTCTTGGTCGTGGTGTTCGCGTTGTCGATCGCCGGGCTCTTGATCTGGAAGGATGTCGACCAGCAGCAGGCAGTTGACGCATACAACCGGGAACAAAGTGAGCTGATAGGATTGGGGTATCCCCATGGTGGGCATATTGACGACCCCAGCGATTTGGCTTTAGGCATTTCCTGGCTGTTGGCCCTCGGAATCGCGGTGATCGAAGGGCATGCGCTGGTGATCTCCATGAGGCGTGACCGGAAAGGTAGAAAAGAGGCTTCGTAGCCCTTTGCCGGGAGCCGCCCCCGGAGCGACCCTTTCGGTCAAAAAGCGTCACTTCCCGCAGAGGAATCGACCGCCGGGATTGCGCGGCGGGCGAATTCATTTATTCAGGGCGCGCCGCCGTCTTTCGATCTCCGATTTCCCGGACGGCCTCATTTGACATGTCCGCACATACCGACTTCCGCAGCCGCCATCTGGGAGCCATCGGCTCCGACCGTGAGGAAATGCTCCGCGCCATTGGCTACGAATCGCTCGATGCCCTCGCCGACGCTGCCGTGCCCGCCGGAATCCGCCTCGATCGCGAATTGCAACTGCCGGAAGCCAAGAGCGAGCCCGAAGCGCTGGCCTGGCTGAAGTCGATCTTTGCCAAGAACCGGGTGATGAAGTCGTTTATCGGCCAAGGCTACCACGGCACCCACGTCCCCGGCGTGATCCTGCGGAACATCCTCGAGAATCCAGGCTGGTACACCGCCTACACCCCGTATCAGGCCGAGATCGCCCAGGGGCGCCTCGAAGCATTGCTGAATTTCCAGACGATGATCACCGAGCTGACCGGGCTCGATGTTTCGAACGCCTCGTTGCTCGACGAAGGCACCGCCGCCGCCGAGGCGATGAGCCTGGCCCTGGCCGGCGCGCCGAAGGGCAAGGTGATCTTCGTTTCCGATGCCTGCCATCCGCAGACCATCGAGGTGGTGAAGACCCGCGCCGAGCCGCTGGGGATCGAGGTCCGCGTCGGCGATTGGCAGGCTTTCGACCCCGCGACCTGCGAAGGCTTGTTCGCGGTGCTGGTCCAGTATCCGGCGACCTGCGGATCGGTTTACGACTACAGCGGCTTCTTTGAAAAGGCCCACGCGGCAAAGGCGGTGACGATCGTCGCCGCGGACCTGCTGGCGCTGACCTTGCTGAAGGCTCCCGGCGAATTCGGTGCGGACATTTGCGTCGGCTCCAGCCAGCGCTTCGGGGTGCCGATGGGTTTCGGCGGTCCGCACGCCGGCTTCATGGCCTGCATCGACGCGCTCAAGCGCAAAATGCCCGGCCGCCTGATCGGCGTGTCCGTGGACTCCCGCGGCAAGCCCGGCTTCCGCCTTTCCCTGCAGACCCGCGAGCAACACATCCGCCGCGACAAGGCGACGTCCAACATCTGCACCGCGCAGGTGCTGCTGGCCGTGATGGCCTCGATGTATGCAGTCTATCACGGTCCGGAGGGTCTGAAGCACATCGCGACCGGCGTGCACGCCAGGACCGCTCAGCTCGCCTCTTCGTTGAAGGCAGCCGGCGTGACCGTGGCGAACGGATCGTTCTTCGACACGCTGACCGTGGCGACAAGCGATGCCGCCGGGGTGATCGCGAAGGCCGCGGCCAAGGGCTTCAACCTCCGCTCCATCGGCGGGCATGTCGGCATCGCGTTCGATGAAACGACCACCGATGAGGATGTCGCTGCCATCGCGGAGATCTTCGGTGCGAAGGTGGCGGACGCGGCCGGTGGAGCCTGGGACGCCGCGCTTTCGCGGAGTTCGGAGTTCCTCACGCAGAAGGTCTTCAACAGCTACCACTCCGAGACCGAGATGCTGCGCTACCTCAAGCGCCTTGAGTCGAAGGACCTGGCTTTGAACGAGTCGATGATCCCGCTGGGCTCCTGCACCATGAAGCTCAACTCGACCTCCGAGATGATGCCGCTGAGCTGGCCGGAGGTTTCCTCGCTGCATCCTTTCGTGCCCGCCGACCAGAGCGAGGGCTACCGCGAGATGCTCAGTCTGTTAGAAGACTGGCTGGCGGAGGTCACCGGCTTCGCCGCCGTTTCGCTGCAGCCGAACGCCGGCTCGCAGGGTGAGTATGCCGGGCTGCTGGCAATCCGCCGTTATCACCTCTCCCGCGGCGATGCTCACCGCAACGTCTGCCTGATACCGGTCTCCGCTCACGGCACGAATCCCGCCTCCGCGGTGATGGTCGGCATGAAGGTGGTCGGCGTGAAGTGCGACGAGAAGGGGAACATCGACGTCGCCGACCTGAAGGCGCGGATCGAGGAGCACCGCGAGAACCTTTCGGCGCTGATGGTGACCTATCCTTCGACCCACGGCGTGTTCGAGGAAACCATCGTCGAGATCTGCGAGTCCATCCATGCGGCGGGCGGGCAGGTTTACATGGACGGCGCGAACATGAACGCCCAGGTCGGGCTGACCAGCCCGGGCCGGATCGGCGCGGATGTCTGCCACCTGAACCTCCACAAGACCTTCTGCATCCCGCACGGCGGTGGCGGACCCGGCGTCGGCCCGATCGGCGTGGCGACGCAACTGGTGCCCTTCCTGCCCGGCCACGTTGAGCTCGATGACAAGGAAGGCAGCGTCTGCTCTGCACCCTGGGGCAGTGCTTCGATCAACACGATCTCCTGGATGTATGTCGCGATGATGGGGGCCTCAGGACTTAAAGAGGCCACCCAACTGGCCATCCTCAACGCCAACTACATGGCGAAGCGCCTGGCCGGCTTCTTCCCGGTGCTCTATACCGCGCCGAACGGGCTGGTGGCGCACGAATGCATCATCGATGTCCGCCCGCTTTCCGACAAGAGCGGCATCACCGTCGAGGACGTGGCGAAGCGCTTGATGGACTACGGCTTCCACGCGCCGACCATGAGCTGGCCGGTGGCCGGCACGCTGATGATCGAGCCCACCGAGTCCGAGGCCAAGGGCGAGCTCGACCGCTTCTGCGACGCGATGATTTCGATCCACGGCGAGATGATGGCCGTGGCGAACGGCGAGGCCGACGCCACCGACAACGTGCTGAAGAATGCGCCGCACACCGCCGACACGATCTGTGTCGACGAGTGGACGCACGCCTACGGCCGCGAGCAAGCCGCCTTCCCGCTGCCCTATCTGCGCCAGCACAAATTCTGGCCGTCGGTCGGGCGGATCGACAACGTCCACGGCGACCGGAACCTGATCTGCACCTGCGACAGCGTGGAGGCGTATGCGGCGGCGCAGTAGTTATGGGCGGGGTGGGCAAGGTGCTTTTCCCGCATTCCTGAAAGTAGCCTGAGATCACCTGCGGGGGCGGCGGCTCCGTAGCCCGGCGTCTACTCACTTTCGTGGAGGAGTAGGGTTCAGGGATTGCTACCGGGCCTTGGTCTGGGTAGTGAACCTGAATGACGAAAATCCATTTGTCGCTGATTGCCGGGGCCTCGTTGATCGCAGCGGGCGCTGTTCTTTTTTTCCCGTCGGCTGAAGCCCAGCAGGCGGCTGCATCAGGATCGGTCCATTTGCCGATCGGGCTGCGCTGCGTGGTGACGCTTGATCCGCGGGCAGACAAGGCATCCGTTCTTGGAACCGAAGCCACGAAGAAGACCGGTATGAGTTCGGAACGTGCGGTCGAAGGCGTGCTGGTCTCGATCGACGCAGAATGGCTCATCGTCAAGGACGGCACCTACGAGAGCTGGATTCCGCGCGACAAGGTGCTTTTCCTGCGGGCCTCGCGGTGATTGTTTCCCCGGCATGATTCCTTCACCCATCGACTGGGCCAGTTGGCGTGCCGAGATCCATGCCACGCTGATGTTCATCATCCGCGACGGGGAGATCCTGCTGATCGAGAAGAAGCGGGGCATCGGGGCCGGGAAGATCAACGGGCCCGGCGGGAAGATCGATCCGGGCGAGACACCGCTTGAATGCGCGGTGCGGGAGACCCGCGAGGAACTGGGGATCACCGCGCTGCGTCCAGTCAAGATGGGCGAGTTGCATTTTGCGATGTCCGATATCCCGGACATCCTCTGCCACGTGTATCTGGCGCGTGCCTTCGAAGGCCGGCCCTTCGAGACGGACGAGGCGAAACCCCTGTGGTGCCGGTTGGCCGATATCCCGTATGACCGGATGTGGAAGGACGATATCGACTGGCTGCCGCATTTGCTCGACGGGCGCAAGTTTCACGGGTGCTTCGTTTTCGAGGGCGAGGATGTCGTGTGGAAAGATGTCCAACTGGATGTCCAGTGGGCCTGAGCGTCGTCCTGACTGGTTCAGGTTTCTTGTATCATCCGCATTTGTTTATCTTCCGGAAATTCGTCGGAAGTTAACTGGATGTTTTTAGTTTCACGGGGCTTTTCCGTGCTAGGGTTTGGTCTCGTGGAAAAGTGTTTTCACCGGAACCACGACACAACCCCCAAACTGTAAATCCAATGAAAAGACAATCGCTGCTCCTCGCCGGTGGTTCGGCCGTCCTCGCCACACTTCCCTTCTGGGCCCCTGCGGTCTCGACGGGAACCAACGCCGCCGAGTTCCCTCCGGGCCCGCAGGAACTGCGGGTCGAGTATCCGCTGAACCGCCCCTGTGTGGTGACGGTTGACCCCCGCGCGACGTCCAAGCCGGAGATCGCGGGCCAGGCAAACAAGGTGTCCGGTTTCGTCGCTCCCGATACCGCGGAAGGAATCCTCATCCACCTGGACTCCGACTGGCTGGTGCTGAGAGACGGAAGCGAGGAGAACTGGATCCCGAAGTCGAAGGTTCTGATGATCCGGGTCAGCCGCTGAGCGGCGGTTTCCCGGGTGAAGGCCGCGAAGGCGGGTCGGCGCTTCCCGGTTTGCACTGGAACGCCCGTCACCCTCAAGGGAGACGGGCGTTTGCTTTGTTCGGTGGAACTTCGCTTTAGAGCGCTGACTTCAGCGAATTGAACTGGGCCTTGAGTTTGGCCAAGTCCCTCTCCGAGCGAGCGATCTGATCATGGAGGGCCTGGAGCTTGGAGAGCTTCTTGCCGATCGGTCCGGCGACCGAGGCGCCGCCAGCGGAGACTGCCACCCCGCCCCCGACGCCGGAACGGATCCAGCTCGAGATGGTGAGCGGCGAGATCTTGTATTTCTTGGACGCGGCGCTTTGTCCGCCCCGTCCCTTATCTGCATTCACCTTGTCGACGAATGCAATGATGTCCGCCTTTTCTTTGGTGGAATACCGGCGGCCTTTCGCCGCGTTGATGTTGGAGTTGCTCATGACAGCCAAGGGGTAATATCGAGGGCAAAGGGGGGCAAGCCGAAACTCAATAAGCCAATCCGGACAGGTCATGAATGCGTGGTTTTACGAAACTCGAAATTCGGCGACTTTTACCCGCTCGGACATGGGTATGATGTGCCTTGTTAAACCTTGGTGCGGGAGGGTTTTATCTCCGCATGTCGAGTCCTTGGATTTAACGGCCACGCCTGCGGAATGCGCTGGAGCCCATTCGCGTCAGGTTAAGCCGCAACACACTGACGGACAGTGAATTAAATCAGAAAAAAGATCGAATTTAGTGTTGACAAGGTGAGCGGGCCGGCAAGCTCGGCATGTCTAAGACTTCACCCGC
>Ga0247843_1005331_pt1 | contig 18003 bp, 15 predicted proteins | sample LaCruzMarch2017__FD_192420 | JGI IMG/M metagenome (GOLD analysis project Ga0247843, IMG submission 192420) | Freshwater microbial communities from meromictic Lake La Cruz, Castile-La Mancha, Spain - LaCruzMarch2017_8m | ecosystem: Environmental > Aquatic > Freshwater > Lake | place: Spain...
TATAAAATAGTATAAAATAGTATAAAATAGTATAAAATAGTATAAAATAGTATAAAATAGTATAAAATAGTATAAAATAGTATAAAATAGTATAAAATAGTATAAAATAGTATAAAATAGTATAAAAATAGAAAAATCTATTCGTTAGCACTAATTACATACTTTGAAATGTGTTTTTGAGCATCTAATTGTTGTCTTGACAAATATACATTTTTCAAATCACTTGTTTCGTATCCATATGGTTGATCGCGTGATAAAATTGACTTAAATATGTAGGGACTTTGTACATTAGTCAAAGGTTCCGATTTATAATTTGAAGTTGTCCCACACTCAATACACGAAATATATTGATTATTTTGTATAATAGCATCCGCATTTACTTGTAAATATTTTCTGTAATCACTGTTATTTTTAATATTTTTATTATTTTGAAAAACACTATCATTAAGAACAGACGAATAATAATTGCTAAATAATCTTGTATCATCCATTAAAGGAGGAAAATTGAAGTGAATATTATTTGAACCACTATAGCAAGTTCCCCAACTCATAAAATTAATATTATATTATGTAATAATATTAATTATTTACAGATTTTATAAAATATAATTTACAGATTTTATAAAAGTTATTTTTAAAATAAATCAGGATTCATTTTTTTCGGAAGTCCGTGACCAAACATTACCATATATATTAGAACACAAGCAGCCAACAATATACTTCTATTTTCAGCAACAATATGTCTTTGACCAAGAGCATAAATCATAATTATATACAATAACACACCGACTATAACCGAATGAATTACCATGACTATACCTCGTTCCATCATTTATATATAAATACCATATTATATTACTAATTCTTACTATTGATTTTGTAATAATTTTACTAAATCGGATTTTTTCATTTTTTGAGAAGTTTCATTATCTGTTAAATTTTTAGTGACAACCAAAGTTTTTAAATCATCAACTTTCATCTTTGAATAATTTTTTCTTTCACCGACTTTATCATTTGAATTTGAATTATCAATATTTTCTAAATTTATGATTCTTGGATTATCATTTGTTTCTAAAGTAAATGAATCCAAGTTTATAGGTAAATTTCTTAGAAATGTTTCGTCATCAATATTCGAAATAGTTTGATCGTCTAATTTAATATTTTCTAAACTTACTAACTTTTCTCCTAAGTCTTCTAAGTCTTCTAAGTCTCCTAAGTCTCCTAAGTCTTCTAATTTATTATTAGAAATTGTTAAATTTTCTGAAATTTTTGTATCTTCTTCATCTTCGTCTTCATCTTCGTCTTCGTCTTCTTCTTCGTCTTCGTCTTCTTCTTCATCTTCATCTTCTTCTTCATCTTCGTCTTCTTCTTCTTCTTCATCTTCATCTTCCGAATCGTCTTCGTCAGAAACAGATATTTTTTCTCCTAAATTAATTTTTTTTATTTTATCAAATTCTACATATTCTGTTGTGTTATTCTCAATAATAGAATCATTGTTTTTATTAATAATAACCGAGGTGTTTGCTAAACAGAGACGCTGCATTTGAACATTATAATTTATAATAAAATTTTGTAAAATTTTACCATGCTCTATTACACTTCTTTCTAATAAATTTAGTCTCCTATAACAATATAACATAATTCCTCCACTTATTAGTAAAATTAATCCTAATGTTAATAAAAATCCCGAATCTATAAATTTAAATAAAAATGACATTTATATTAATGTTTAATTATATTATTTTAAGTATTGTTTAACGAATAATATTAATTAATTTTTCATAGTTGTAATAATATTTTCTGGGTAATTTAAATCTTTGAGAACCTTCATTGCGCCTTTTACTTTTGAAATACCTTTTTTAATTTTATAAGTATATTCAAAATCTGTAGCATTATTATTTACTTTCATGTAGAAATTATTGTTTTGTTTATTTAATTTCTTACATAATTTAGTATAATGTGTTGTTAAAACATAATCTATATTATTAAATTTATTTAAATAATTTAAATAACTATAGGCACTATCAACTGCTTCATCTGGATTAGTCCCACTATATAACTCATCAAATACGCAAAAGTGATTTTTTGTAGAATTAGTTTCTATTGTTTCTAATATATTTTTACATTGTCTTGCTTCTGCTTGATATAAACTATCGCGTCCTCCTGTATCTGGAATGTTTATATAACAATGAATATAATCATATATTTTTACAGAGGCACTATTGAAAAATCCGCACCCTATTTGTTGAGATAAAATAATATTAAACAATGTTGATTTTAACAGAGTAGTCTTGCCTGAAGCATTTGGACCAGTAATAATTATATTTTTATCCAGTGAATATGAATTTTTTACAATCTTACGCTCATAGTTTTTATTCTTGTTATTTGTTGTAATTGCTTCGCACTTTTCAATACTATTTAAATTAGCAAAATATGCGTCTCTAAACGAGGTAGGTTTAGAGTTATCATAATTACAATAATTCATAACGTTATTATTTATAAAGTTTTGCAATGTTTCTAAATTTTTCAAATAACCGTTAAAACCAAATGAAAAATACAAACTGTTAATGATGCTTACATTTTTATTTAAGTAATAAAAGCATTTCATTAATTGTCCTAATTCTACTAATTTATTGATATTTAAGGTATATGGTGTAATTTTATTTAATTCGTCTAAATAAGGTGTAAAAATAGATATATTTGTATTAATAGCATCATTAAATGATTTATACTTTGTTAAATCTTTAGAATATTTCAAGAAATTATTGTATTTATTCAAAGAACCTACAATATAGTGTTTTAAGTCATATAAAGTTTCATGGATATATTTGATATTTGTAAAATATTTAATGCAACTAGTAAAATTTAAATACATTTGAAAAATGTAAAATCCAAAACTAAAAAGCAAATAAATTTTATTTGTAAAATTAGTATTACTAAATGAAGAAAACAATTGCCCAATAATATGATTGGAAAATACCTTTTTTAAATGATCAAAATATAGCCCAAATGTTATTTTATGTCCTTGTAGTTTTATTATAAAAAAGGGTAATAACAGAAATAATATTGGAATAAGCAATGAAAATACAGGCGAAGAAAGATTATACATACTCAATATTTGTAGGCATAAACTATTATTATTATACTTACTCAATAATGGTATATCAATATATTGATAATTATTTATAAATCCATTGTCATATATAATCTTTTCACATTTAGTATATAGTGCGTCCTCTTTAGGTGTAGTTTTATCTTCTAAAAATTCTACTTTCTTAAACGTAGTATAATTCTTTAATAAAACTTGCGTTTCTGATAAAAATTCCACATTATTGGTATAATATTTAGACCATCTATTAATAATGTTTTTTTCAAAGGCATTGGTTGGATTAAAAACGTGATAATATAAATTATATTCGTCATTATTTTTAGCACCAATAATTGATGTATTGTTTTCACTAGTATTACTATTTGTGTTATCTAATTCTATAGAATCACTTGTCAAAGATGATTTTACTTTTACTAATTCTAAATCATTAACAATATTATTGCTTAACAATTGAACACAAGAACTGTCTAAGTATTCTATGGGCAACTTAAAGCAATCTGTAAATTGTTCTTTAGTATTTAAATTGGCATCTTCGTAGAAATTCATTAGAGTGTTAATAAAATTCATTGTATTATTAATAATAACAATTACTTTATAAATATTAATATAACGAAAATAATTAAAAAAATAGTATTATATTTTATTAATTATAATATACTATGTTAATTTATGATACACAATTTATTAATAATTACTATAAAACTTTGGAGAATATAAACTTAGAGGAAACACTTCAAAGTTTGTTAAATACTATATTAATAACAGTTAATAATGATCTATCATTAAATAATTTTGACCAAGAAACCGATAATAAATTAAAGAAGAAATCAAAATTTAAGAAATATGATAATTATAATAGTTCTAAAGACTTCAATAATGTTAATAAATTCAATAAACTTAACATAATACAAACAACAAGTGTTAGAAAAGTTCCAGTTGATAAAACTAAAATAAATATTGCTAAAAGTAATATCAAAGCATTATTAAATAAATTAGCACCGTCTAATTATAATAAATTAGAAAATGAATTTTTGGTTATTTATAATGAATTACTAGAGTCAAGCATACAAGAAAACATAGACGAATTAGATTCAGTGGATAAATCTTCGATGGATAAATCTTCGATGGATAAATCTTCGATGGATAAATCTTCGATGGATAAATCTTCGATGGATAAATCTTCGATGGATAAATCTTCGATGGATAAATCTTCGATGGATAAATATATTATTGATTATATGTGTTATAATAATATTACATATAGTTCAATATATGTAAGTGTTTTTTTTTCATTACTTAATATTTATTACATTAAAAATTATACCTTAGAAAATATATTTTTATATAATTTATTAAAAGCGAAATATGAGGATTTTTTAAATTTTGAAAAATATATTACAAATACTAATACTAATACTAATACTAGACAAGAGGACGAGTTTACAATAAATAAAAATAATGATAAATACAAGTGCTTTATAATTTTTATTATAAATATTTATAAAAAAACATTCATTTATGAGTTAGAAAATGTAGATAAAAATAATTACATACATAATTTATTTATTAATACATCTAGCATTGAAGAATTTATTTTACTTTTAAATAATTTTTTCATAACCAATTTAAAAATTGAAAACAACAGTGCGTATTGTGAGAGCATATTAGAGTTCATAATTACAATATATAATGAATTATTTAAAGAAATAAGAGTAATTAAAAAAATAGATGCGAAATTAAAAATATATGAAGCTATTAATTCACTATTAATTAATAAAACTAATTATATTAGTTTTACAAATAAAATAAAATTCAAATTAATGGATGTTCAAGATAAATATAAAAAATATATATTATTATAATATTATTATAATAGTTTAAAAATACATTTATAAAAATAAATAATATATATAATGATTACATCTAATATTGACAGCAAAGTAGAATACGCTATTACAAATAATATTGATAAATCAGATTTAAATCATGAAGCATATGTATATAATGCTAAAATATATAATAAGCATATAAAATTCGTTTTAGGAACGCCTAGATTTGAATTTGTAAGTAATAATATTATGTATTTTAATATTTATTTAGCAAATAATGGTTCAGTTGTATCAAAAATAGGCATATACGAATCAAACAACACAGATTTTGCTTCATTATTGGATTCAAATCAGGACGTGGATTTAAATAAAATGTCTGAACCAATTATATTTCCATTTGCTAAACCTTTAATTATGAACAATTACGAGTTAATTGATAAATTTGAAACAACGTCTAACACAAGTGATTTTAATAGTAGTGATGATGGTTCGAGTGATGATGGTTCGAGTGATGATGGTTCAAGCGATGATGGTTCGACTGATGATGAAAGTATTGGCAATGTTGATAAAAAACCACAAAAACTTATAAGTCAAGAATATGATTTAATGGAATTAAATAGTCAAACTAAAGAAGAAAGTGATTATGAAATTAATAAATACGAGGAAGATCCATCTGATAAATGGGTAAATAAATATTTAAGAAGCAATAAATATGATATTATAGACAATGAGGGCGGTGGAGATTGTTTTTTTGCGGTTTTACGAGATGCGTTAAAAAGTGTAAAAATAGATACATCAGTCAAATCAATTCGTGAAAAATTAGCAAATGAGGTTACTGAAGAAATATTGGCAAACTACAAAGAGTTTTTTGGATTATTTTATAATAGTTTGAAGACTACACAAATCCAGTTAAAAGAATATAAAAAGAAACATTATACATTAAAAAAGATGATTACTACAACTGCGGATGGTCCAGATAAGGCGAAAATGATCAGCGATGTTAAATCTAATTTTGATAAAATGTCTTCTGTTAGTGATAAAAATAAAGAATTAGATGATTTAACAAAAGAATTTGAATTTATGAAAGATGTGGAAACAGTAGATGATTTTAAAAAGGTAATTATGGAAGTAGGAGGGAAATATTGGGCAGATAATTGGGCATTGGTTACATTAGAACGATTGTATAAAGTGAAATTTATTGTGCTATCACAAGATCATTATTTGAACGGCGAAAAAGAATTGGTTTTACAATGTTCTGAAGCTGATAAGAAATTACAAGCCCAAGGTATTTTTGAACCATCATACTACATAATGACTGATTATATTAAAGGTATTCATTATAAGTTAATAACATATGATAAAAATACAAAACGCGGAGCATTAACATTTAATGAACTGCCATATAGAATAAAAGAGTTGGTTTTAGAAAAATGTATGGAGCAAGGTGCCGGACTATATGTTTTAATACCCGATTTTAAAGCATTTGCTAATAAAAACGGTGTTAAAACATCAAGTATTAGTAAAACCAGTAGCTATGATTCGTTAGTTTCTAGTAAAACCCCTAAATCACAAGATTATAGTGATTCTATTATAATTCAAATATATAGCAAATCAAAACACGAAAAAGTTGGCGAAGGTAGTGGGGAATCTATAAAACCAGAACTGAAAACATTAAAAAATGTTTTAGATTTAAATAATAAGAAAAAATATCCAGAATGGCGCAAAAAACTGGATAATGATTTTTTAGTTCCTAATCTAGTAATCGATGGAAACAATTGGTCTAGTATTAAACATTATATGTTAGGTTCTCGATTTAAAGACTTGGTTGACCTATATGGTAAATTTATGAAAAATGGAGAAGTAGGAGCAAGCAACGAAGAAGCACTAAAATTATATAATTCTAATATTGTTAAAAAATCTGTTAAAACTGTAATATTGAACGATGAGGACTTTAAAAAAATAGAGTCAGGTTTATTAGAAAAAGCGTTATATGCCAAATTTACGCAAAATGACGAATTAAGAGAAATTTTAATATTAACAGGTGATGCGTTAATAAATGTTTTTAAACAAACTAAAGGAGCAAGTCCAGCATTAGAATTAATGAGAGTTCGCAAATTAATAACTAAGTAAATATTTATTTTATAATATATATTATTTTTTTAATATATATATTATTTTTAAAAAATAATATATAGCATCATTATGTATTAATATTACTATTACTTGTTTTGTTTTAGTTATTTTATTTATTTCATTTTATGATATGTTGCTTTGCATTTGGGGTCTTTTAAAGCATCTCTGAAATCCATTTTGTTGGCTCTGGAAAAATTTTTAACATGAGTTATCCATTTGCTTACTTTTCCTTTGCGAGTTTTTCCTTTTTGTATTTTTCCTTTTTGTGTTTTTCCTCTTCTGCGTCTACCACCGCCCTGATCTGATTCTGGTTCTGGATCTGGAGCTGGATCTGGTTCTGGTTCTGGTGGTGGTGGTGGTGTTTCTGGTTCCTCACCCTCTCCGCCTCTATACATTTTTCTCATATATTTTTTCGATCTTCTTCTAGAGCTTCTTCTAGAGTTTCTTTTTACGCGTCTTCTGCCTCCTGAAGCACCATAGTCAGAATACGCGTTTCCACCATCATAAGGAACAACTTCACCGCCAAGAGACTCTGAGACCGAGGCAGTCATTTATATATATACAAAATATTATAATATTTAAAATTACTATAATATTTTTAAATATTATATTATTTATTTAGTTCTAAATAAATAATTAATTAATTGTTTCTAAATAGAAAATTATTTATTTCTAAATAAATGTAAATAATTTACGCATAAAAAATTTATTTAATAAGTTTATAACTTTTGCGCGTTCCATTATTTTTTTTATTGTTATAGTTAAAATGTGCGCATTTTGTATATAATATATATTCTTGAAGTAATGATTGTTTTATTTTTTTGACTTTGTCTTTAAGTTCTTTTATCTTTGTTTCAGACTCATATTTAGTGTCTTTATAATTATTCAATTCTTCTTCTAAATCTTTTATATTATTTAATAGAACTTTCAAGTTATTATTTAACTTAGTAAATTCTTCTTTTGAATATGAAGATTTTGACTTGGTTAATGTTGCTTTTTCCGTTTTATATTCTGTTTTCATATTTTTTATTTTCTCTTTTAATACTACAATTTGTTCTGCTACATCGTCGGCAACTTTATCAAATTTTTTATTTAAATAAATAGCATCTCTTAATTCTTCGGTTTCAATATGTGTCATTAATATGGGAACATTAATCATAATAGGTTGTGCAAATTGTGTTGGGTCTTTTTCTCTATTTAAATAACTTATAAGTCCGGTTAGTTTATTTGCCAAGAGTTTCACTCCGTGTGTGCTTAATATATTTTCAGATGTCATATATTGTTTCTTAAATTCTTCTTTAACTGTAGTTATTTTATCAGACTCATGTTCTATAAAAAGATTAATTAGTGAAAATAATTCAAGAGGACTATTGGTAAAGGGGGTTGCGGTCATAATTAATAATTTACACGAATCAAATCCAGATACTTTATAACTAGTGCTTATTAAATTTTCCATTACTTTCGTGTCTGGACGCTCTGATGCTTTCAAATCACCGCCATATAATTTGTGTGCTTCATCGATTATTATAAGAGTTTTTTTTAATATATCTGTTGATCCGTTTCTCTCAAGTAATATATCATAAATCTTGTTTTTTCCGGCCAATAAATTGCTAAACTGTTTATATGACATAGGTTCTAACCAACTTTTTGATAGTAATTTTTTGCGTTCATTAATATTTTCTGGAATAATTAATCCTTTTTGAATTTCGTCTAATATTATGGTATGACATATTTGGTCAAATATATTTTTCCAAACATCGCTCTTTAAAGTGGTGCGCGTGACCCATAATATTGAATAACCTTGTTTCTCAAAACTAGTTGTTGCTGTTGCTACACCGGTACAAGTTTTACCTGTTCCAACCGAGTGCCATAGCAAAAGTCCTTTATAAGGCGATTCAGGAGTAAAATAATGTGTTATGAATTTTTGTGTTGGATTGAATGCGATTTGACTTGCTGAATTAGCATTAGCATTAGCATTAGCATTTGGTAAACATTTATTTTCTATAACCATTTTTTCCCAAATAAATTCTTTAACATAATAAGTTTTTTTAATATAATCTCTCATTTTAGTAAAATTAAAGTGCGAAGGTTTATGTTTTCTAGAAGACTTATTAGAGTTTCTACTAGAATAAGCAACTAATTTATAAGATCGACTAGAATTTGTGTCATTCTTTTTATCATTCTTTTTATCATTCTTTTTACCTTTATATAGCACTAATGGATATATTTTATTAGTTTCATCAGTGTCATCATTTATTTTCAATTCTAGAGCCAATAACTCCTTTTTCATTGCTTGTAAATTTTTAGTATTTTCAATAATATCTGGGATTTTAGTATAGCGTTTTGCCCATTCAAAATTTAATTGAGAGCAAAATTTGTTATCTAAATTTTTCATATAGTCGCACAATAATTGTCGCCTATTTGATTTATTACCCAACAATAATTTACTAGGATGTTTATATTTTTTATATACATATATCATAAAGTCAACAGTAATAGGTATATCATTAGTATTTTTTTTACCGCATTTTCCTTGGCATTTAATATAATCTATTTTGAAAAATTTGGACTTAGAATTTGGATTTTTATATTTATTAGCACCACCCCTCATTAAATAAACTTCATTAGACATAAATTCATTATTTAAGTCGCTAACATTATGCATATTTTGTGTTAATTCATAATCAACTGCTAGCATAGGTGCTAAATTATATAGTTGCTCTGATAATGAGTTCATTGCTTTATCAAATGTGCTGTAATTTAAAGTAGCGTCATTATATTTTTCCATATTTTTAAATAACACTACATCTTCGTCTTTTGGTTCCTCTTCATCATATAGTAATGCTTTGTTAGTATACAGAGAACTACTTACAATTGTGGGAACTGTTAAATAATAATTATATACATATAAAGGCCATCCAATATTTTCTTGAAATGGCAAACCTTTTTGACCACAAGTTCTTGTGGCGCGACCTATTGTTTGCTTTAAGTCGGCAATAGTTAAAGATGGTTCAAAAATATGAACGTATTTTACATCAAATAAATCAATTCCTTCTTTAAATCCGCTATCGAAAATTATTAACCTTACATTTTTCCCATTTATGTTTGCTGGACGTTCATTAAATGTTTTTAAGACTTCTCTCTTAATTTTCTCATTAAAAGTGGCATCATAAATACTATTTGAACATAATAAAGCAAAATTTTTATAATTGGAGTTTTGAATATCTAAATACAAATTTAATTTTTGTTTTTTCCCCTTTTTTGCTTTAATTATATTATTATAACCATTTGCCTGAAATGCTGATGCTATTATTTTTGCTCCATAACCGCCTTCCTTAACATCCGAAAATATAAAATGTTTGAATTTCTTATTATGGTTTATTTCATCTTGAGCATCTAATTCTTTAATGTTATTTAATAATTGCATCATTTTAGGCGAAGCCTCTGCTAAGTCTAGATTTAATTTTTTTGGATCATATATTGATTTATCAAATTTGTGATAGCCAACTATTTTACTAAAGTTGGCTGTTTTTCGCATACAACTAAATATTTTGGCTCTTGTGGCTCTAAATGTGCTTTTATATTTTGGGTATTTTGTGCTTTTATTTTTTTGATGTTTTTCATTATTTGTTGGAGGTGCCAAATTACAAAATTCATTATTTTGATAGCATTCTAATATTTTGTTAAAATCATCGCTATTAATAGTGCCTCCTTTATCGGGATGATTTATTTTCAACCATTTTCTTGTTATGGATTTATCACTTAAAGATTTACCATCAAAATTATATTTACACATTAATTTTTTACAAGACATAGTGACTTATTATATACTATAAATATTAATAATATTATTAATAATATTATTAATATTATTAGTTCTAATAATACTTAATAAAATAAAAAACAATAGAATAAAAAAAACAATAGAATAAAAAACAATAGAATAAAAAAAACAATTGAATAAAAATAATTTAATAACTAATTAGACTAATAAATTATTATACTCAATAACCTATAAATATAAATGAGTTATACTTTATTAATAGTAGAGTCGCCGGCAAAATGCGGAAAAATAGAAAAATTCTTAGGAAGCAATTATAAAGTTATTGGTTCATATGGACACATTACTCATCTCTCAAATTTAAGTCAAATAGATTTTAAAAATAATTATAAACCATCTTTTACTATTATTGAAACTAAACAATCTCAGATTAGTAAAATGCGCAAAGCAATTAATGATGCCAAAGAAGTGATTTTAGCAACAGACGATGACAGAGAAGGCGAAGCAATAGCATGGCATATTGCCGAAGTATTTAAATTAAATATGGCAAATACTAAACGCATTGTTTTTCACGAAATTACTGAACGCGCTATTAAGAATGCTATTGCTAATCCCAGATCAATAAATTTAGATCTTGTTTATGCTCAGCAAGGTCGCCAAATTTTAGATTTAATTGTGGGTTTTACTATAACACCATTATTATGGAAACATATTGTTTCCAATAGTAAAAACGCATTAAGTGCTGGGCGCTGTCAAACACCGGCGCTGCGTATAGTTTATGATAATTATAAAGAAATTGAAGAATCACCTGGCAAACTAAGCTTTAATAGTATAGGTTATTTTACTAGCAAAAATATTCAATTTACATTAAATACAAATCATGAAACTCACGATTCAATGAAAGAATTTTTAGAGCAAAGTAAACAATTTAAACATATGTTATCGAAGGCAAAAGAACGTGAAACTATTAAGAACCAACCACAACCTTTTACCACCTCGGGACTTCAACAAGCAGCAAACAACTTAATGCATATTTCTCCAAAAGAAACAATGGAATTGGCACAAAAATTATATGAATGCGGATATATTACATATATGAGAACAGATAGTAAAGTATATAGCGAGGAGTTTATTGAAGCAAGTAAAACCTATATAATTGAAAAATATAAACCTGAATATATTAATCCAGAAATAAATAAATTAATTCAAGGCAAAGATGCCCAAGAAGCACACGAAGCAATACGACCCACTTGTATTAATGTAGATAATCTAGATAATGTAGATAATGAGGAAACATTTAGTGCAAAACATAGAAAATTATACAAAATAATATGGTCAAATAGTCTAGAAAGCATGATGGCACCCGCAGTATATAAACAATTAGTTGTAAATATTAGCGCCCCGCATAATGCGCTATATAAATATAGTGCCGAGGAAAACATATTTCTTGGTTGGAAAGCAGTGCTTGGACAAGAAGAAGAAAAATATTACGAATATTTAAAAAATATCAAAGAAGGTCTAGTGTCTTATAAGAAAATTACTTGTAAGCAAACACTTAAAGAATTAAAATCTCATTTTAGCGAAGCGCGTTTAGTTCAATTATTAGAGCAAAAAGGTATTGGTCGCCCATCTACATTTTCATCATTGGTTGAAAAAATTCAAGAACGAAATTATGTTCTAAAGCAAAATGTAGAAGGAAAAAAAATAGAAGTTATAGATTATGAGTTAGTAGAAACTAATATATTTGAGGAAAAGGGGGAAAAAGAATTCGGAAATGAGAAAAATAAATTAGTAATAACACAAATGGGCATATTTGTTATTGAATTTTTGATTAAATATTTTAATGATTTATTTGACTATGATTATACCAAATCTATGGAAGATGAATTAGATAATATAGCAAACGGGAAGAAGAAGTATTATGAATTATGTGATGAGTGTAATAGTTTTATTACTTCATTAATAAATTCTAATAATTTATTTATTAAATGCGATTCGAATTTGGAAAATGGAGAGAAACTAGAGAAATTAGCTATAAAAATAGATGCTAAACATACATATTTAATAGGGAAAAACGGACCAACAATTAAATTTGCTAAAGAAGATGGGAGTCTTGGGTTTTACGGAGTCAAAAAAACTATAAATATTGAAAAACTTAAGCGTGGTGAATACAAATTAGAAGAACTTATAGAAACAAAAGAAGAAACTACTAAATTGTTAGGAGTTTATAATGGGGAAAATGTGTATTTAAAAAATGGTAAATTTGGTTATTATTTAGAATGCGGACAACTACGCAAATCTCTCAAAACAATTAAAATAAATGTACCTTTTAAAGAAATTAAAATAGATGACGCACTAACTATATTGAAAGATTGCGATTCTGAAACAAATGGATTAGTTCGTAGGATTTCAAATGAATTATCAATTAGAAAGGGTAAGTTTGGAGATTATTTATTTTATAAAACACCAACTATGAAAAAACCGCAGTTTTTAAAATTAAACGAATTCAATGAAGATTATAAAAATTGCTCCTTAGAATTTTTAAAATCGTGGATTAAAGACAAATATAACTTATAAAATGCTCATTACCTTATGTAGATTACATAATGTATTATTCTAAATCTATAGATTGATTTATAAATGAAAATATTATTATAATTGCTATTAAAAATATTACAAATAGTGTTTTATTTTTTTTGTATAAATAGAAAAAATTTTGTCTCATTTATAAAAGATAAATATTTTAAATAGTTATGATTTAAATAGTTATGATTTAAATAGTTATGATTTAAATAGTTATGATTTAAATAGTTATGATTTAAATAGTTATGATTTAAATAGTTATGTATGACTTCAACCAACGGTCCTGGGAGGTTAGGAAATCAAATTATACGTAACTTAGCAGTTTGTTTATTAGCAAAAAAATATGATCTAAATGTTGATTATACAAATAAAGATTTAATTAACAAATTAGGAATAGAATTATTTAGTGGAAGTAGAATACATAAAAAAACTATTCAATTAACAGATAACAATTATTTTACTATTTATAATAGTAATAACTTAAATTGTAATTTAGACCCAAATAACGATTTTTTTCAGACGAAAGAAATAACAAATTTTTTATATAATTATTTACATACAGATAAAATAATGTTTAATATTATTAAACATAATCAATTTAAAGAACGCTATGGCACAAACAACGATTTATGTATTCATGTTAGACTAACCGATGCTACAAGTTGGAATCCTGGAATTACTTATTATATAAACGCAATTAGAAATGTAAATTTTGAGAAGTTATATATAGCAACAGATGAAATAAATCATAATATAATAATAAAACTGAGAGAATTATATCCGGCTTCGCAGTTAATTAATTTTGATGAAATAACAACAATTCAATTTGCTAGCACTTGTAAGCATATTATATTATCTCATGGATCATTTTCAGCATTAATTGGTTATTTATCATTTTTTTCTAATATATATTATCCCGAATACGAATTAGGTAAAATTTGGTATGGAGATATGTTTTCTATTGATTCGAATAATTGGAAAAAATTAAGTGTAAGTTAATTGGAAAAAATTAAGTGTAAGTTAATTGGAAAAAATTAAATCCAATATTAGGATATTAGGATACCAAGAATAATATTTATCTCTATTATATATATAATAAACATAAATGTGGAAAGCATTAATTATTATAGGAACGCTATTACTTGTATTAGATTTAACATATTTATTTGTATTTAAAGATTTTATGCTACCAATATTATATAAAGTTCAAAAAGCAGAATTAAAAGTTAATATAAAATCGGCTATTGCGTGTTATATATTATTAGTTTCTGGATTATATTATTTTATTATAAAAAAAAACGCGCCTCCTAAAGATGCCTTTTTATTGGGTGTGCTTATAAATGGAGTTTATGAAACAACTAATTATGCTTTTTTCAAAGACTGGTCGCCTTTATTAGTAATAACAGACACATTATGGGGCGGAATCTTACTTAGCACGACCACATATCTATATTACAAAATAACTAGGTAATTTAATTAGCATCATTATTTAACGTGTTAAAACGCATTACCGTAAAGAATCAAACGAGTACGAGTTGAATAATTCATTCTGGCAGTTTCCTCATTTAGTGATTGAATGTTTCTGTATTCATTATTATTATTATTATTATTATTATTAGCATTACTAATTATAGGATTAGCATTACTAATTATAGGATTAGCATTACTAATTATAGGATTAGCATTACTGCGTATAGGATTACCACTAATATCAGTAATTCTTTCATAATGTTCTGCTAGAACCCTAGTAATTTGAACTTCATTAGCATCTTGAAAATTTTCTCGAAATCTTTCACTATGCCTTTGATTTTCTCTAACACTATTAGGTGATTGATTTGACGAATTATGTATACTATATAAGCGTTGCAGTCCATTTACTAACCTTAAATAAGTATTTTCATCAATGTTGGAAGAAATAGTATCTAAATCATCAATCATAGTATGCATTGTTGATAAAAATTCTTGATTTTCGTCTCTATTAGGCGTATGACCGGTCATATTATATTACTATAAATCTTAGTATAAATGTTATAATAAATGTTAAAAAATAGTTATCAATTTTTTTTAACATTTATTATTTTTTAATGAATTAATCTGTTGTAGATGCATCTATTGATATTTGAGAGAATATTCATACAACTATTCTGCTATTGATTGCGCGACCGGTCTAGTCCAAAATCCACCAGTTGCTTGAGGTGTAATAACAATTTCTTCATCTAATAATGGTAAATCAATAGGTATTAATTTATCTCCCTTAACTTTTGCTAATGTCGATGAACTCTCAATCAGTTTAGTGTACACATTATAACTCTTTTCTAAAAAATCTTTAGCAGGTATGGGACGATTAGCTTTATCCAAACTTAATGTTTTATATATATCAATTGAAAGTAGATAATAATCTCTCTGCGAAACTAGATCATTTTCTAATCTTTTTTGTATCCCTAAATATAACTCAATACTACCTATTATACCACATGTCAAAGCTATTAATGAATTTGTTAGAGAGATTGTTCCTTGATATATATATGGTTGAAGACCTACAGCAAATATGCTATTTATACCATTTAATATAATCACTGGCATTCTGTAATATTTGAGAGATGATTGTAATTCAAAATAGCGTTGTTTATGTAAATTGCTCAAAATAACACAATTTATCCTAATATTATCTAATACCTTATCAATATCATCGCTCCAATCTGTCATTTTTATAATGTGTAAATATTTTATAAAAATAGATTTTGTTAATTAAAATTGAAATATATTATAAATTGTTATTATTTATAATATAGTATAATATAGTATAATATAGTATAATAAACATATATAAAACTATGACTGAGTCTATTACAAATTCAGACATCACATTGATTTATGGACCAATGTTTTCTGGTAAAACTACAAAATTAATAGAACTTTATAAAGAAACAATTGCCAAAAATAAAAATTGTATTGCTATTAATTATGAATTAGACACACGTTATGGTAAAAATAAAATTATTTCACACGATGGATTAGCAATTGATTGTTATAGCATTACAGATCTAGATGATTTTATTAAAAATAGTGCAACAAAAGAAGTAATTGCAAATACAGACTATATTTTTATAAACGAAGCCCAGTTTTTTGGATCAATACTTGAAAGTGTATTATATTTAAATGAAACATTAAAAAAGAATGTTATATTATGCGGACTAGATTTAGATTACAAGCGAGAGAGATTTGGAACAATGATGGAACTATTACCCAAATCAAACACTATATTTAAAATGACTGGTAAATGTGCTAAATGCATTGAGAAGTCTTGTTATAGTCATCGTATTGTTAATAGTTATTTTCAAGTTTTAATAGGAACTATTCAATATATTCCATTATGTGAAACTTGCTATATTAGAGAAAATAAACTTCAATTAGTGAATTAAAACTTTATATGATCATGACTTCAAACTTTGTATGGACTTCTAACTTCATAATTATTCATTTCATTACGAATTTGATTAATTTCTAACGATAAAGAAACATTAAAATTGTGAAAATCAACCAACATGCCATTATGATATCTAAACTTTAGTTTAAATTTAGATATTTTATCAATTGGTGGTTGATAATAACTAATATTTTCAAAATATCCATCATTTACTAAACCTTTATTATCTTGAAATGGATAAATAGGGATTTTAGCAAATGCCGAATTTACTATACCCGAATTAGCATTATTATAACTATAATATAAGAAAGGTTTGATTTCATCACACTTATTGTATTTTTCTAATTCAATATATATACATTTATTATCTTCTAAATCGCTTGGATTAGGAGAAATTAATTGCTGATGAGTATGATTATTATGAGGAACAGGATAAGAAGTATATTTTGCTTTATCAAAACCTAAAATATAACCTAAACCCCAATTACTATGTTGAGCATACACATCTGTTTTATAGTGATCTTTAATACAATTATAGTTATTAGGCAAATCAAATCTTAAATCAAAAGCAAGTCCATTAGTTTGAGTATATATAAAGGTAAATTTGCGATTAATTGAGTTATAAGAAACATCAAACCTATTATCTATTGCTGTAAATTTGGTTCGTAAAGTTGCTTGTAATTGAGTATAATTATAATAACCATCTTCTAAAGTAATAGTATGTAGAGATATATCATGATAAACTATCATTTTATTTGTGCGCAATTGCTCGCTTATATTATAAAAAAAATTAGGCAAATTAATGCTTGACAATCGTAATGACTCGACATTATTATAGTTTTGGGGACAATTTATTTCAAACTCTGAAGCACTTGGCCAGCGCTCTATATCTCGATCGTTGCTATCAATAAATAATACTTTTCTATCTAATACAAAATTATGACTTGTCTTTATTAAGGGATGATGATGATTCATTGTATATATTTTATAGTTATATTTATTAAATATATACTCATTAAATTATTAAATTATTAAATTATTAAATTATTAAATTATTAAATTATTAAATTATTAAATTATTAAATTATTAAATTATTAAATTATTAAATTATTAAATTATTAAATTATTAAATTATTAAAT
>Ga0247843_1005334_pt1 | contig 17995 bp, 10 predicted proteins | sample LaCruzMarch2017__FD_192420 | JGI IMG/M metagenome (GOLD analysis project Ga0247843, IMG submission 192420) | Freshwater microbial communities from meromictic Lake La Cruz, Castile-La Mancha, Spain - LaCruzMarch2017_8m | ecosystem: Environmental > Aquatic > Freshwater > Lake | place: Spain...
GAACAGCCCCTCCGTTGGTCCCAAGATCCTCCTCACCGCACTATGCAGTTCAAAGACTTAGAACTTAGCAGGGGGCGACAAATTCACTGGCGAATTACAGGGCGACCGAATCACTGGCGGATAACACTGACCATAAGTTTTACAGGTTTTGCGCCGATAAGAGACGTGATGAAGTTGTGGGGGGGATGGGGGTTTCTCTTTGCCTTGAGCGCGTGCTCGGGCCGTCCGAGTCTATCCCCTGACAGCACTCCGGGCGTGAGGACTCCTGCGGCCGAGTCAGCGGGGCCTGGATTATTCGCGGACCTTGTCGACTTCGACGCCAAACGAGGGCGAATCGTAGATCGGGACCGAGACGGCGTTCCGGATCGCGAACGATTGGCCAAGAAGCCGGGCAAGGATCTCGCGAAACGCGAAAACTCTTCGACGGGCGTACGCCTAGCCACTTGGGTGGTGGGCACGCGCGGACTTTTGAGCCCGAATGGTTCGGCGGGTCTCGCGAACTTCCTGGCGCGCGCCACCGGCGGGTTCGTGGAGGACGTGTCCGATGCCGGTTTTCGCGAAGCGAAGTTCGTCACGCCGCAGTTCGACGCCCATGGCATGTTGAAATCCCCTGGAAAAATGGAGCTCCTAAAGCTCGTGTGGTCCAAGGGCGGGCCGCGCGATTCCCTCAAGGTGAAAGAGATCACGGATCTCATCTCTGCGGTGCTGAGGGCGCTGGGTAATCGCACCCAGGTAGAAGCGGCCGTGGAGAACATCAATGCCTTCACGGCCATTTTCTACGCGGTTTATGCCGATCCCAAGACTCGAAGGATTCCGACTTCGATTGTCGACACCTACCGCGATCTCATCCTCGCCGAGTACGCGCAGGTCTTGGGCAAGACTCGAATGGATGCCGATCGTCGGCTGGAACTGTTCGGGTCCACCGTCCAGGGATTCGTTCTCGCCTTTGGATCAGACGCCGCGGCGAAGTACCTAGGCGAGGTGTCCGCCAAACTTGGGAACGAGCGGAAACTCAGTTCTGCCGAGACACGGGCTGCCCTCAAGTCCTTGTTGGGTCTTGGCTCCAAACTACCCCTTCGGAATTCGATCGTGTTTCCGTTCTACGAAGGCGCTCCGTCCGCGTATTCGGGAACCTTGTCCGAGTGTATGGCTCGTTCCCTTAGTCACGGAGCGCAGTTTCAGTGTGCGATTCAGGCCTCCCATCACCTCGATCGTCCGATTATGGAATGGGCGCTGGTCAACACGCCACAGGTCGTGGCACTCGGGGGTCGAGTGGATATGCAGCGTATCTGGCGCGATTCCTTTGATGATCTCGCGGAAGCGGAGACTAAATTCGGGAAGCCGATCGGAGATCGCGAATGGCTCCTTCGCTTTTTCGACTCCGCGGTTTCACGGTACCGAGAGGTCTTCATCCGCCTGACTCGCGAAGCGTTGGGAGCACAGCGCTCCGAGGGCACTCAGCAACTCGGTGTCGCGCTCGATCGCTTCGCGAACTATTTGTCCGAAGCGAAGCTTGGGCAGGTGATGCGCGTCGCGATTGGGGAGGAGCTTCCCGAAGTGATGAACGCCTCTCGATCGCCCGAGATGTTGGAGATTCTCGGACAACTCGGCAAGCCCTCTCATCGCTATCCCGACTTTCTCAAAGCAGAAGCCCTTGTAGCGGGCGTGTTTCGTCGTCTCTTCCTTGATCCGGAGTTTCAGGCGGTGTTCGTGGCCGCCGCCGAAGACATTCGAACGGGTTTCCTGGATCGGGCGTCCAGAACGCTGATTCCCCCAGGCTCCTCCCAGCAGGATCGCGTACGCCGGGAGGCCATGATCGAGCGGATCCGAAAAGAGGTGACCACCGCAAGCATCGTGGAGATCATTTTCCAGCGGCTCAAGAAAACCACCGGAGTGGAGCGTAACGAAGACATCGACCCGCTCAAGGCCTTTGTGGCACTGACCAAGAAGTCGGAACACGACGGGGATCGATCCCAGGCCGAGGATCTCGTGCTCGGCATCGTAAGCGATATGCTGGCACGACAAGAGCTCAAGATGCAGGCCCTAGGCCATGTACTAGGAGCGCTCCTGCTGGGACCGGATGGTGATGAGTTGCTCGACCAGCTGGTGGAGAAGGAATCCTTGCCGGCCTTCAACGCCTTCCTCGCCAAGATCGAAGCCGAGTACGGGGCTTCCACTCGCCATCTCATGGTGGGCCTTTCGAAAGCTTACGATTCTGCGATCGTGCGCGGAATGCCTCATCGAACCGAAACGATCGCCAAGTATGTCGAACGGCTCAACGCGCGTTCGGGTTTTGAGATGGTCCAGGATTTCGCGAAGCCGTTGGTGAAGATCCTCGCCTTCCAGGTGGACTGCGGTCTCAAGCCGGGCGAGATTCCCGGATGCTTGCGCCCAAACAAAACGGGCGTCCTCGTGACCGACGGAAACGAGAGGGTGCTTTTTTCCAAGGAGCTCTCGCAGCTCGTTCTCCTTCTCCGTTCGGCCGCGCGCGCTCAGGTCGTGCCGCCGGGTCGATCACCCGGAAAGAAAGTTGTGGCCAGCTGCCGTGCGGCCGTGGACCTGACGCTTGAGCGTTTTCCTACTCAAATCGTCGGCAACGAGGTCGAGAGCTTGAGTCAGTGGCCTTTGTACTTCATGTCCCGCGTCGTCAAAGACGACGCTGCCTTGGAACCGTCGGTCTTTGCCTGCGCACAGGTGGGAATTGTCGGCTCGGCCGTACGCCCCGCCTTGGAACGAGTGATCTGGGTGGCGGGCCTGGGAGGCGAGACCCGAGAAGTCCTTTCGGATCAGAACCTTTACTCGCTGGTTTCTGAATCCGGAGCGCTTGGAGACCTTAACCGTCGCTTCAGGGAGGAGCTCTCGACGATCTTCGCCTCGGCCGACATGGGTGGGGCCCCCATTGGCGATCGCATTCAATCGGCCGTTGCGGGTTACGCTTATCAAGCGGGCTGGCGCGCGCCGCTCGAACCGTCGGTTTACGGACCCTATCGGCGAGCCCTGCTCACGGAATCTCAGATCCGTTGGCTCGATAGACTCTTCTCCAACAAGTTTCGTTTCAAAACAGTGATGAACCCTGCCGAGATCGAGGAGTTGGAAGCGAAACTCCCGCAGTGCACGCGGCTCCTTTCGCAGGAGATGTTGATGCCCTTTGCGGCTTTCGGACGCTTGACGGCCATGGAAATCCTCTTGGATCCCTTGGCCACTGCCGACAAGCGGGTGATCGACGTGGCCCCTAAGCTTCCTGCCCCCGGTACGGACGACAAATTTTACCTTCCCCCGGCGCGTGGCGATCGGGTTTTCCGCGCGTTGAGGGCGGGGATCGGCGACATCGATGCGCGACTCGGGTGCAAGGACCGCAGTCCGGCGGTTGGGCGTTTCCGTCAGAACGCGAGCTCGTTTGTCCACGTGATCGAGCCGAGTAGCCTGGGCGACATCACGCTGGCAGCCGTAGGGATGCGGGAAGTGATGCAGCGGACGCTGGAGTTGAAGTCGTCCTGGGGCGCGCTGCCTCTGGGCTGGGATCAAGCGTTCGGCACCAAGATGACGGACAGTCCCTACTACGCTGGCAACTGGCTGCTGAGTTTTCGAGAACGCTTCTTCGCTCTCCGCAAAGAGATGGAAAAGCACCCTTCTGATACAGCTAAAATGGAAGCAGCCTGCGAGGCGGCCCGTCGTTGTGAGTAGGTTCGAAGAGCGCGCGAGAGGTTTCTCGCGCGCTCCCTCATCCGTTATTAGACCCGTGCCGGCGGGGTGTTCAAAGCCTTGTCGATGTTCGAGAGCTGCGCGCTCGCGATCTTAGAGATCCCGGGCTTCTCCATGGTGACTCCGAAGAGTGCGTCCGCAGATTCCATCGACTTTTTGTGGTGCGTGATCAGAATGATCTGCGAGCGTCCCGACATGCCGCGCACTTGGGTGTTGAAGCGGTTCACGTTCGCGTCGTCGAGGGGGGCGTCGACTTCGTCCAGCACACAGAAAGGAGACGGCTTGATCGAGAAGATGCCGAAGATCAGCGAAACGGCCGTCAGGGCCTTCTCCCCGCCCGACAGCAATGTCACCGACTGCAACTTCTTGCCCGGAGGCTGGGCCACGATCTCGACGCCCGTTTCCAAGAGGTTGTCGGGGTTCGTGAGCCGAAGTTCGGCGTTGCCGCCGCCGAAGAGCACAGGGAAGGTGTCCTGGAAGGCCTTGTTGACCGCGTTGAAGGCGTCGGCAAAGCGCTGACGCGATTCGCGGTCGATGCGGTCGATGGCTTCTTGGAGCTGTTGGAGCGCGAGGAAGAGATCCTGGCGCTGCACGAAGAGGTATTCGTAACGACGGCTGAGGTCGTCGAATTCTTCGGCCGCGACCATGTTGATCTTGCCCAGGCCGTCGATGCGCGAGCGCAGCTGTTGCGCGCGGGCACGGGCGGCGGACGGGTCGGCGATCTCTTCCAGATCGTCCGGGCGGGCGTAGTCTTTGAGCTGTTCCTCGGACAAAGCCGCGGGGTCGAGCTGGTACTGGGATACGAGTTTTTCGGAGACGTTGCGGATCTCGACGTCGTTCACGGCGAGGGTCTGCTCGATGTCGCGGATTCGCCCCACGAGCTTCTCGCGTTGCTCGACCACGGTTTCCACTTCGCTCATCACGCGGTCGACGGAGGACTTGCGTGTCTCCACCTCGGTGGACTTGGCGCGCTCGTCTTCGCGGCAGGCCTCAACAGTGGCTTGGCGCTCGTCGATCATCGCGGTGAGCTCTTCGACCTTGGTGACGATCTCGGCGCTTTCTTGCGCGAGGATCTCGAGTTCTTGGCCGATCTGGTCTTTGCGAGCGTGCGAGAGGACGCGCTCTTGGTCGGCGGCGGCTTTTTTGGAGCGCTCGTCGGCGAGTTCACGGTCGACCGACTTGGCGCGGCCCTGGAGTTCGGTGGCATTGGCTTCCGCTGCCTTCTGGGCGGCAGTGGCGGTTTGCAGCTCGGACTCGAGATTGGTGAAGGTGTCTTCCAAGACTTGGCGGCGCTCCTGCGACTCCCGGAGAAGCGTGGAGGCCTCCTCGATGCGGGCACTCAGTTCGACCGACGATTCCTTGGAACGGGTGAGGTCTTGGCTGAGGAGTTCGCGCTTTTCTGTGAGGCGAGCCAGCTGGGCTTCCACCTGACGGAGAAAGCGGGAGTGGTTTTCGACGTCGGGGTTCAGCGCGGCGAGACGTTGCGTGAGTTCGCGGAACTTTTCTTTGCAGCGGCCGATGTCGAAAAGACAGCGGTCGAGGGCTTCTTGGGCGGACTTATACTCGGCATCGAGCTCGGCTTGGCGCACGCGGAGATCGGCGATTTCGCGTTTCCGCTGCACGAGACCCACGGACGAGTCGGTAGCGGTGCGTTCCACGGGAGAGAGGTCCATCAGGCCGTCGCTCGTAAGTACGTCGCCATCCAGGGTGACCCAGTTGAGCGGCAGGCCTTCCAGACGCTCGAAGATTTCGCGCAGCGCTTCGCGGTCGCGGACGACCCAGAAGCCCTTCACCAGCGGCATCCATTCTTGGGCGCCGGCTTCGTTCTCGAGGAGACGGTCCAGGGGGCCCACCACTTGGTCGTGGTTAGTGAGGTATTCCAGGACGGTCTGCGCGCGGGGCATTTCCGGCTCAAAGGTCACGGGGTTCGTGAGAAGCTCTTGGGCGTAGCTGGAAACGAGGCCGTCGGGACCGGGTACTTCCACGGGAGATTGCGAGTAGAGAAGGGCCGCGCGGACGAGGTCGTCGCCCGAGGCCTGCCACAGTGCCGAGGCGTCCGTGTCTGCGGCCATCGGCACGAAGGTGGATGCGGCGTGTGTTGGCGGCACGTCGTTGGACTTCGGCACCGAAACGTAAAGAGTGCGCAGGTCGATGGGTTCGGAGGCTTGCTCATGCATCGACGCCACGGCAGACATCCACAGCGATGCGCGCCCTTGGCGCGCATCGGAGGATTCGGCCTGGGCCAGGACGCTGCGGAGATCTTCGGCTTCCGCGAAGTTCTTCACCAGCACGCGCTGGAGGTTGCGACCGAGGACGGATTCCACGGCGCGTTCCAACGTGGGCGGCACGTGGATCTTGTCGGCGAGCAGACCCTCGGCCACGCCAAGGTTGCGCAGGTGCAGGGCCATTTCCTTGGATGCGGCGTCGACGCCCGCGAGGTCGCGCTCGAGGATTTCGAGCTGTTCCTTGCGGATGCGGACGACGGTCGAGTCTTTCTGGAGGGTGTCCCGGCGGGTCTGGAGTTCCGTGCGAGCCTTTTCAAAGCCGGAGAGCTCTTCGTCGACCTGGTTCTTCGCTTCTTCCAAATCCGAGCGGGTGGCGAAGGCCGTCTCGAGTACGTTCAGTGTCGAGGCGCGCTCCGAGTCCTTCACGCGCAGATCCGACTCCAGGGTCTCGAGTTGCAGCGTGAGGGAATCTTGCTTGGACGCAGCCTGCGCGAGTTGGCGCTGGTGGTTTTGGATCTGCTCGGTGAGGCGCGTTTGGCCCAGGTCTTCGTCGTGCAGGTGACGACGGGCTTCTTGCGTACGCGTGCGGACGTCTTCGACGGCGGCGCGCTTAGCTTCCACTTCGCTGGATGTTTCCTCGATCAAGCCGTGAAGGCGATTGGATTCTTCGGTGAACTCGATCACGCGCGTTTCCATCAGCGCAAGGCTCTCGGCCAGTTCCGTAACGCGCAGCTCAAGAGTTTCGAGTTGGGCTTCGTTGGAAACGCGGCGTTGGGCCAGCGAACTTTGACGCGATTCGAGAGAGGAACGCTCCCCTTGTTGATCTTTGAGTGCGAGTTCTTCGGTGCGCGTGCGCGCCCGGGCTTCGACGAGTTCGGTTTCCAAGATGTTCAGTTGCTCGCGGGACTCGTCCAGCAGAACTCGAGCTTGTGCGAGCAGGTTTTCGAGGGTTTCTTGGTCGGTCTTAAGCCCGTCCATCTCGATCTGTGCTTCGGTGCGCACAGTGGAGCGGTCGATCCACTCCACGCAACCCATGCGGATCTCGAGGCCTTTGAGTTCTTCCGAGAGCTCTTTGAATTTTTCGGCCTTGTCGGCTTGGCGCTTCAGGCCGGTGAGCTGCTTTTGCAGATCCTTGAGAATGTCGTCGATGCGCGTGAGGTTCGTCTTGGAGTGCTCGATCTTGCGTTCGGTCTCGGCCTTGCGGGCCTTGAACTTCATGATGCCGGCGACTTCTTCGATGACGACGCGGCGTTCTTCGGGCTTCTGCGCGACCATGCGGCCGATCGCGCCTTGTTCGATGATGGAATAGGCCTTGGCGCCCATGCCCGTATCCATGAAAAATTCTTGGATGTCGCGCAGACGGCAGGGGATTTTGTTGAGGAGGTATTCGGATTCGCCGCTGCGGTAATAGCGGCGGGTGATCTGAATTTCGTTAGAGCCTTGGAACTGAGGCGGAAGCTCGGGGTCGACGGCGGGGTCGCGTTCCATCACCAGGGTGACTTCGGCAAGATCCAGAGGCGCGGCGTCGCGGGACCCGGAGAAAATAACGTCGGTCATGGATGATCCGCGCAAGTGCTTGGGCGACATGTCGCCCATCACCCAATAGAGCGCGTCGACGACGTTGGATTTGCCGCATCCGTTCGAGCCCACGATCGCGGTGATCGGTTGGTCGAAGGAAACGATGGTGCGATCTTTGAAAGACTTAAAGCCGAACAGCTCGAGACGTAGGATTTTCACGCGAGCACAGCCCTCCCAAGCGAGAATCCGAAATGGACTCTCGCGACGACAAGATCCTGACGGTTGGCACGTGCCAGCGTCAGAAAACTGTCCATCTCCCCCGTTCGCTCGAACGTAGGCTAGACGGAGCGGGTCTTCAAGCTTGAATGCGCCGCGGCAAGTCTGGCTGCCGGAACGCGAAAGGGCGAGCAGGAGACGTAGTCGAGCCCGACTTTGTGGAAGAACTCGATGGAGCGTGGATCGCCCCCGTGCTCTCCACAAACCCCTGTTTTTAAACCAGGTTTTACACTGCGGCCCTTTTCCACGCCCATGCGAACGAGCTGGCCGACGCCGACCTGATCAATCGACGCGAAGGGGTCGTACTTGAGCAAACCGTTGTCGAGATATTCGGGCAGGAACTTGCCGCTGTCGTCGCGCGAGAGACCTAGGGTCATCTGGGTGAGGTCGTTCGTACCGAAGGAGAAGAAGTCGGCCACGGTGGCGATCTCGTCGGCGGTGAGTGCGGCGCGCGGGATTTCGATCATGGTGCCGATCTTGAGGGCCTGCGTGAGGCCGGCGGATTTAAGGGTTTCGTTGACCACGCGCTCGATGCGCTCACGCAGAAAAACGAGTTCTTTTTTGTCGAAGATCAGCGGGATCATCACTTCGGCCAGCACCGGCTCGCTCGTGAGGCGCGCGGCTTCCACCACGGCCTCGGCGATGGCGCGCGCCTGCATTTCGTAGATCTCTGGGAAGCTCACGCCCAAGCGACAGCCGCGGTGGCCGAGCATGGGGTTCACTTCGTGGAGGCTTTTCGCTTTCGTCATCAGACGTTCGGTCGAAGTCTTGAGTTTGATGGCGAGCGCGGTGATGTCCGCGTCGGATTGGGGCAGGAACTCGTGGAGGGGCGGATCGAGCAGACGAACGGTGACGGGCAACCCTTTCATCTCGCGGAAAAGCGCGATGAAGTCGTTGCGCTGCATGGGAAGGATGCGCTCCAGGGCCTTGGCGCGGTCTTCTTGCGTGTCCGAGAGAATCATTTGGCGCACGGCCTCAATGCGATCCGGCTCGAAGAACATGTGCTCGGTGCGGCAGAGGCCGATGCCCTCGGCGCCGAACTGGCGCGCGACGCGGGCGTCGTGGGGTGTGTCGGCGTTGGCGCGCACGCGGAGCTTGCGGAACTCGTCTGCCCACACCATGAGCGTCGAGAAGTCTTGGTCCAGCGTGGAGCTGATGGTGGGAATTTCTCCGAGAAAAACTTCGCCCGTGTTGGCGTCCAAGGTGATGACTTCGAATTCTTTCACTTCGGCCATCACCTGGCCTTCTTTTTCCACGATGAAGCGGCGGTTCTTGTAGTCGATGTGGATGTCGGCGCAGCCGGCCACGCAGCTCTTGCCCATGCCGCGCGCCACGACGGCGGCGTGCGAGGTCATGCCGCCGAGGGCGGTGAGAATACCGACGGAAGCGTCCATGCCGTGGATGTCCTCGGGTGAGGTTTCGTGCCGCACCAGGATGATGCGCTCGCCTTTGGCTTTTTGTTTTTCGGCTTCACTGGACGAGAACACGACTTTGCCGGAGACGGCGCCGGGCGAGGCGGGTAGCCCCTTGGCGACGGGCTTGCCTTTTTTAGTGGGGTCCAGGCGGGGATGCAGGAGTTGGTCGAGCGAGTAGGGGTCCACGCGCAGGACGGCTTGGTCCTTGGGAATCAGTTTCTCGTTCACCATGTCGACGGCGATTTTGACGGCGGCTTGCGCCGTGCGCTTGGCGTTGCGCGTTTGGAGCATGAAGAGGCGCTTTTCTTGGATGGTGAACTCGATGTCCTGCATGTCCTTGTAGTGCTTTTCCAGGAGCGCTTGGTGCTTCACGAACTGCGCGAAAGCTTCGGGCATGACTTCTTCCAGACTCGGCATGTCGGATCCTTGGCCGCCGCGTTTTTTCTGCTCGAGGCTCAGGGGCTGCGGAATGCGGATGCCGGCGACGACGTCTTCGCCCTGCGCGTTGGGGAGCCACTCGCCGAAGAGTCGCGCATGGCCCGTGGCCGGATCGCGCGTGAAGGCCACGCCGGTGGCCGAGGTGTCGCCCATGTTGCCAAAGACCATGGCCTGAATGTTCACGGCGGTGCCCCAGTCCTCGGGGATGTTTTCGATTTTGCGATAGTGGATCGCGCGCGGGCTCATCCACGAGCCGAAGACGGCGCCCATGGCGCCCCAGAGTTGCTCGAAGGGATCTTGAGGGAACTTACGCCCCTCCTCCAAGATGCGTTGTTTGTAGGCGGCGACGAGTTTCTTGAGATCGTCGGCCGTGAGGTCGGAATCCTTGTGCACTTTGCGCGCGGCCTTGAGGTCCTCGAGCAGCGTTTCGAATTGCGACACGTGCACGTTCATCACGACGTCGGCGTACATTTGGATCAGGCGGCGATAGCAGTCCCAGGCGAAGCGGGGGTTTCCCGAGTTCTCGGCCAGCGCCACGACGCTTTGGTCGTTGAGGCCCAGGTTCAGGATGGTGTCCATCATGCCGGGCATGCTGGCGCGGGCTCCGGAGCGGACCGAAACGAGGAGGGGCTTTTTAGCCGAGCCGAACTCGAGACCGAGGCAGTCCTCCAGACGCTTGAGCTCGCTCTGCACGATTTCCTTGAAGCCGGCCGGGTAGGTGTTTCCGTTGGTGTAATAGTAGGTGCACACTTCGGTGGTGATCGTGAATCCCGGAGGCACCGGCAATCCGAGAGTGGCCATCTCGGCAAGGTTGGCGCCTTTGCCGCCTAAGAGGGGCTTCATGTCGGAGCGCCCTTCCGTGAGATTCTTGCCGTCTGCGGATTGCCCGAAGAAATAAGTGAACTTTTGCGCCATGAGCCCTTTCTAGCAGGCGAGTTCCCCCCTCGGCGAGCCGGTGGCGCCGCAGCGGCAAACTCGGCCGGCTGTGCGGTGCGGCATTGAGAGGCTTTGGCCAAGACGGATTTTCCCCTCCGACGGGAAAGCGCGCTTTCGGGAGGACCGGGGGTGCCCTCATAATGAAGCGAAGAAGGAGACCTCAAATGATTCGCAAGATTTTTGCCCTTTCCCTGATCCTCGGTGCCGCGTCTGCCACGACGGCTCGTGCCAATGAGGGCGAAGGCCCCTGTAAGGCCGACGCCGAAAAGCTCTGCGCCGGGATCGAGCCTGGCGAAGGCCGCATCGTGAAGTGTCTTAAGGAGCACGAGGCCCAAGTTTCGCCGGCGTGCAAAGCGAAGTGGGAAGCCAAGAAAGAACAGCACAAAGAGAAGCGCCTCAAGAAACTCGAAGAGCGCAAAGTGAAGATCGAGCAGAAGATCGAAGAGCTGAAGAAGTAGTTAGGCTCATCTTTATTCTTCGGTTCGGAGTTCGATCCCGTCTTGGGGGTCGCTACTCTTGAGAAGCGTGTCGATCGCCTCGGGGAGTTCTTTGTCCTGGAGAACTTCCAGGGTGAGCGCCACGCTTCCTTGGCTCGCCTGCTCCCGCGGAGCGAGCTGATAGGTGCCCGGGTTGACGAGGGTGACGGTGCCGATGAAATGCAATCCTTGTCGACCGTAGGGGGAGAGCTCAAAGTCGGAGCCGGGCTTGGGAGCGCTGCCCTCGGTGCCCTTGGAGCTGATCGTCCAGACCCGATAGTTGCGCTCAAACAGCGAGCGACGGCTGGGATCGTTCAGTCGAAACACCAGCCGTAGCGAGGCCGGAAAACTTTGCACCACAATCCGATCGCCGGCCCGAGGACTCACCATGGTGAGCGGCAGATCGCGGAAGAAACTCAGGCTTCCGTAGCTGGACCCCGGCAGGATGCGAAGATTTCGTGATGAACTTTGGTCGATGAGGTCGGGAGGCGCTTCGCCTGTGGGTGATCCCGGGGCCGCGTTGGGAGGTGCCTCGAGCAAGCCGGGTGCGCTCACGACAATGCGATCTCGGCCGGCCTCGATTCTCGTGAGTCCCGTGTTGCGAAGGTAGGCTTGGCCGCCCTGCGCGCCCATGTCGATCTCGAGGATGCTGTCGTCGCCGATCGTCATCACGGTGTCTCCGCGGTCGCCGCTGAGGCCGCCTTCGCCGCGGATTTCCTCGAGTTCCGACGAGCCCTGTCGTCGCAAGTAGCAGGTGCCGGCGAGGCAGCTCAAGGTGGCCTTGTTTTGCTGTGCGAGTGCGGGGATCGAGGTGGCAACGACGGCAACCAGCAGCGCGATGCGGAGCGCGTCCGGGAGCTCGAGCAAGTCTCGTGCGAGGCGCACGATCAGACCCATTCCTGTCGCTCAGGCCGAAGAGTCACGACCCGATTTTTGCCGGAGTGCTTGGCCTCGTAGAGGGCGAGGTCGGCTTTCTGCACCCACTCGCCTTTGCCCCAACCGGCCTCCCACCGCGCGATTCCGATGCTCGCGGAGAGGGCAAGCGAGACGGCTTGTCCGTTTTCGGCGACGTCGGCGGGAACCCGGTAGGGGGAGCCGCGAAGCTGCTTCAGCACCCTCAGGGCGACTTCGTGGTCGTTGCCGGGTTTCACGTTGTGGAGGACGAGGGCAAATTCTTCGCCCCCATAACGCGCAAAAAAATCCGCCTCGCGTTTGCCCAAGGAGGCGGGACCGCGGACCGCCTCGCGGATACGGCGCGCGGTTTCCTGTAGAACGAAGTCGCCCACGGGGTGGCCGTAGGTGTCGTTCACCTTCTTGAAGAAATCCAGGTCCACGATGGCGAGCACCGTGGCGGAGGTCGTCTCAGGGCCTTTGCTGAGAATGCTGAGCACGTGTCGGTCGAAGGCTCGGTAGTTGGGGGCTTTGGTCATGGGATCTTCGAAGGCGAGGGTGGAGACTTGGGCAATGCGAGAATCGCGCTCTTCGAGTTGGCGACACGTGTTTCGCAGGGCCACGACGAGTTTGTTCAGAGACGTGTCCACTTGGGAGGGAATGTTGAGGTTTTGAAAGCGCCCGGCCCCAATGTTCTCAAGTGTGTTGGCGATCACTCGATAGTCTTTCTCGAGGCGTTGGCTCAAGGCAAAGGCGATGCCGGCCACGCAGAGCATCACGGCACCAAGCACCAAGCCGAAAGGCAGCAGCCACGGCTTGAGTCGGGAGAGGTATCCGGCGGAGGCAAGACCGAGCACTCGGAATTGAGCGTGATTTTCTTCCGTCGTGGAACGAAAGGCGAGGAGGTGTCGGGTGTACGGCGCCGTCTCGAGAGTGACCTCGAAGCTGCCCTCGGGCAGGCGCGTGTCGGAGGCTTTCTTGAGGATTTGAGCGGCCAACGCGGAATACTGAGAGGGCTCGACGTCCGCCGGGGGACGGATCCATTGGGGATCTTTTTCCGTGCCCTCGAGGATCCAGCCCCCGAAGGATTGCCCCTCGACGGACTCGGGCCTTTCGAGTTGCGACTGAAGTTCGAGAAGCGCGTATCCCGTGGAGAGTCTTTGCCATGAGCGTGCGTAGAGGGTGGTTGTGGCGGCTCCGATCAGGAGACTCGCGCCGAGGGCCAGAAAGAAGATCTTCCAGCGCAGGCCCATTACTCGGTGCTCACTCGCGGGATTAGATTTTTTTGGATGCGAATCACGATGCGGCGGTTCTCCGCCTGATTGGCGGGCAAAGCTTCGCCGTTGGCGCCGCGGTTCGGAGCGAGGGGTTCCTTGTCGGACATGCCGAGCGGACGCAAGAGTTTGCCGTCAAAGCCGCGCGATTCGAGGAGTCGAACGACCACTCCCGCGCGCGCCGACGAAAGTTCCCAGTTGCTCGGGTAGAGGGGCGAGGAGATGGGGGAATCGTCGGTGTGGCCTTCGACGACGATTCGGTAGTCGGGCGCGCGTTCCTTGAGGACGTCGGCCAGTTTGCCGAGCAGGGCGCGCGCCTGGGGACGCAGGTCGGCGGATCCCGAGTCAAAGAACACCGTTCCGCGGATCGTCACGCGAAGACCCTCTTCGGTTTCGCGTACCTTGGTGTCTTTCTCGAGTTTGTAGTCCGTCAGGACTGCGCTGATGTTTTGGGAGAGGTCCTGATAGGGGCGCGTGTAGCGACCCCCGAGGCTCTCGGCGGCCGCGCGCTTGAGCTTTTCCAGTTTTTCTCCGCTGGGCGTGGAGAAGGCGGAGAGCATCACGAAGAAACCGAAGAGGAGGGTCATCAAGTCGGCGTAGGAAACCAGCCAGTTGCCCTCGCCGTCGTCGACCTGAACGTAGACCGCGCGGCGACTGTTGCGCCGGGAAAAGGGGATGTGTTCCTGAGGCGCCTCGGGGTTCTCGGCACTTTCCACGGAGGGGCCGACCTGAGCGGGGCCGGGCGGAGTGTCGAAGGGATTCATTTTAGGCAGCCTGCTTCATCTGATTGCGCTGCTTCGGCGACAGGTAGCTCCTCAGGTATTCGGCCACGATGAGCGGGTGCTGACGCTCGCGTAGGAGCAGCACGCCGTGAGCCAGGATGCGCCGAATGGTGAGGTCGTCCTCGGCGGACTGCACAAGGTTTTCGCCTACGGGAATCAGGAACACGTTCGCGAAGATCAGGCCATAGAAGGTGGCCACGAGGGCGACCGACATGGAGGGGCCCAGGCGCTGAAACGCGTCCGGCGACCCGAGTCCTTGCAAGAGCGTGATCATCCCGAGCGTGGCGCCCACCAACCCAAAGGCGGGAGGGAACTTGCCGATGGTTTTGTAGGTAGCGCCTTCTTTTTTGTACATTTCGTTCTGCTGCTCCACGCGCATTTCCAGGACTTCGCGGAGTTGAGCTTGGGAGAGGCCACCCGACACGAGCATCTTGAGCGATTCCTTGAGGAACGGGTGACTGGCGGTCTCCGCGATCTGTTCCAGGGACTCTCCCTGGTTGAGTCTTTGCGAGCAATCCACGATTTCGTTGACGGCATCCATGATTTTTTGCGCCTGCCGACCGGTGATCGTGGCCAAGAATACGCGAACCATGTTTGCCAAGGTGCCGAGCGGGAGGCAGATCATCGCGGCGGCGAGCGTTCCGCCGATGACGATCACGAAGGCGTGAACGTCCCAAAACACCTCGGTAGCCTGCACGCCCCGGGTCACGCCGAAGGCGATGACGAGCAGCCCGAGAACAAAGCCGATCGGCGCCGAGAGATTCATGATTTCACCAAAGTCATATGCTCACCAGAGGTAGTTGAAGCCGAAGTTGGCGACGTAGTTTTGGGTTGAAATTTGCGTGTCGGTTCGGAAGGTGGTGAGAGCGGGAAACCCGGCCTCTCCCGTCAGTTCCAAGAACGAGGTGAGTCGGTAGTCGAGGCCCGTAAGCACGTTCAGCGAAAGCGCCGAGCCTTCGACGGCGGCCGACAGGGTGCTGGAGGCCGAGGTGCTCGCCGAGCTGGCCGTGCGGCGGAAGGAGTAGTCCCGAAGGGCGGCTTCGGCCCCCACGAACCAACTCCAGCGCCGATGACGCTCGAAGAATTGTCCGTCGGCATCGCTGCGGCGCACGAAAGTTCCCGGGCCGAGCGGGTAATACCGGCCGATGAAGTTGAGCCCGCGGATGATGCGAGTGGAGTTGCTCTCGACCCGGAAGTCTCCGCCCAGCGCCCATTGGTCTCTCAGAAAAAGAAGCCCGCCCAGACCGAAGCTCCCGATGAGACCGGAGGTTGATCTCAACAGAATTTTATTTTTCCTTTGGGATCCGGCCTCTCCCGCTTGCACCGAACGAGACGCGATGGCGAGTCCCAGGCCCAGGGCGATGAAGCTATGGACCGTGGAAGGTTTCATCGTCATCGCTCGACTCAGGCGGCGGACTTGCCTTCGGCAGGTTCCTCGGAATCGACGACTTCGGGTTCAGACGGGGGAGCTTCGTCAGGCACCTGGGAGACCAGCTCCAGGCGGCCGGCGAGGGCGCGCGTGCGCAGATGATCGAGGAACTCGCGCGCCAGGCGGTGCATGGCGACTTTTCGAGGCGCATCGGCGGTGCTTCTCAGGCGCGCGGCGAGATCAACGACGATCTTCTTGGCGTTGCCTTCCGGCAGGAAGGATTCCAGGCGTGCGGCGATCGTGGGAGGGAAGGCGCAAAGGAGCGAGGCTCTCAGCTCGGACGTGAGGGCCGGGCCAAGGAAGATTTCCTTGAGTGCCGCATCGGTGACTTCGTTTAGTCGTCCCGGGGTCCAGATCTTGTCGCGCAAGACCTGGGCGAATTCGGCGCGCTCGGAGACCAGCTTTTCCACGAAGGCATCGTCTTCGCCGAAATCCTTCGCCAGAATCGCGTCGGCCAGCACGGGGAGGATTCGGTCCAGGAAATGGCCTTCGCGTTCGCGAACGTTGCGCAGCTGCACCACGTTCTCGGACGTGGAGAGGCGCACTTGATCGATCAGCTCCGCGGCGGACTTGCGGAGCGACTCGGGTTCCAGCGTATAGGCTCCCTCGACGATCCCGATCCAATAACGCTCGTCGAGCTCCGCTTGATGGGCTCGAAGGAAGTCGACGCTTACGAATTCGGTGACCACGCGCCAAACGGCGGGGCTGTTCATCTTAAGCGCGGATCCGAAGATCGCTTCGGGTGACGCGTTGGAGAGCACGAGAAACTCTTCCTTGCTCAGGACCTCGTCAAGCAGCGAGCCGCCCACGAGTTTGCGTGTTTCGATGCGCTCGGCGAGCTGTTGGATCCAGCCGACGGCGTCGAAACCGACGATGTCCTCTCCGGTTCGGAACGAGCCTGCTCGAAGGATGCGATCCACGCCCAGGAGCTCTTTGATGCGTCCCTGGGATTTGGCATCAAGCTTCGCGACCAGGAACTTGATGCCCATGAGGTCGGAGGAAGAGCTGCCGACCGAACGGGCAAAGAGAACGGGAACTTCTTCCAGAGCGCGTTCGATGATTTGCAGGTTGCGGCGGAAATCCAGTCGGGAGGCCGCCACCGGAGGCGGAGAGGCCCCGCGGTCCGTGTCGCCCTTGAGTGCCGGGGGAGGGATGGAGGAAGTCGTGAGCGAAGTGGGCGATGGCGGAAGCGCTGCATGGGATGCGGAACCGATGGAGGCGAGACTTCTCAGGCTCAAGCTCAGCTCGTGTGCGGAGGACTTGAGCACGCCCATCAGCGCCAAGGCGGCGATCAAGGCGGAGGCGGCCAGCGTGAGCATTCCGAAGCGACTGGCGAAGCTTTCGAGTGCCGAAGGCGCCGCAGATGTTTCTGAGGCTGGGCTGCGAGGATCCTGAGAGGTGGCGAGGCTTTCGTCTTTGGCGGGGGGCGGAAGGTCCGCCTTGACTTCGACGCTGGCGCCTTGGAAGTCGGCCAGCATGTTTTTGGCGAGGTTTTCGACGGCCACGATTTGCTCCGGCGAAATGGATTTTTCGACTTGGATGCGCACAACGGCCGACGAGGCGTCGTCATCCGGAGACTTCGGCTGGCCGGCCTCAGGCGGCGGCAAATAGGAACTGAAGAGGAGCGAGTCTTCGACGGTCGTCTGAGAAACCTCGGAGGGCTTCTTATCCGACGCCTTCCATGTCACGCTCACCACCGCGCGCGCGGGCGGGCCCAGGAGATCCAGGGTTCCTTGGCGGATTCGGCGTTCCAGGGACTCGGTGAGCTCCAGGCGCTGCGAAGGCTGCAGGTCGCCGGCCCAAGCCGGCCCTCCGAAGCTAAGTCCTAGGAACAAGGCGGCTCGGAGAAAGCGCGTCATGCTCACGGGCCCGTCCCGATCTTGGCGTCGGTTTTGGGGAGGAGTTTGAGGCTACCGTCCAGCGACGAATCCCTCGGATCCAGGGCGCGAGCTCGCTCCAGGTTCTTGCGAGCTTCGTCTTTGCGGCCCTGGAGCGACGCGAGGTGACCCGCGAGGACGTGGGAGAAGGCGAGGGTGGGGTAGTCTTTGCGGAATTTCTCGAGCTCGCTTTCGAGTTGCGGAATTTTTTTCTCGGCCAACAGTCGTTGAAGTTCGAAAGCGCGGCGGAGCATTTGGTTCAGCTCCGGTTGGTAGTCCTGCAGGATCTCGCCCGCAAACAAATCGGCGTCGTTCTTGGGAAGGCTGACGCTCACTCCGCGCGTGCCGGCGGCGTCTGCAATGATCCAGCGGGGAGCGTGGCCTTCGGCCCGCAGCTTGAAGCGGATTACGCCCTCGTCGTCGCCAAGTTTGGCGAGTTGGTCGGAGGAGAGCAAGGCCGGGGTGATACCGAGTTTTTCGCCTTGAAGAGAAAGGATCTCCGCGCCGGCGGGATCCGAGGACACCTCCACTCGCGACGAGGCACAGGCGCTCAACGCGAGAAGGGCAAAGGGTATCGACGCTCTCATGGCTATCTCTTCTATCGGCCGGGTTTCTCAGCAGCTTGAATTCGTGTTATCCGCCAGTGATTCGGTCGCCCTGTAATTCGCCAGTGAATTTGTCGCCCCCTGCTAAGTTCTAAGTCTTTGAACTGCATAGTGCGGTGAGGAGGATCTTGGGACCAACGGAGGGGCTGTT
>Ga0247843_1005335_pt1 | contig 17993 bp, 10 predicted proteins | sample LaCruzMarch2017__FD_192420 | JGI IMG/M metagenome (GOLD analysis project Ga0247843, IMG submission 192420) | Freshwater microbial communities from meromictic Lake La Cruz, Castile-La Mancha, Spain - LaCruzMarch2017_8m | ecosystem: Environmental > Aquatic > Freshwater > Lake | place: Spain...
TCCGGTCGGGATAAAGTTCGTAATCAAGTAATTCTAAGTCAAGCTTAGAAGGTAAAAGGAAGAGAGAGTCCATTCTTCAAAACTACAACCCAAACCCCGTTTTTCACCAAATGTGACGATGAACCACATTCGCGCCATTTTACAATATATTGCAGGTTGTTATTTATGAAAATAACCTTCCAAAAACCGAATTCCGAGCGTTAAGTATTCCGCAGGATTCACATAAACACCGTTTTTCTTGATGGCATAGTGTAAGTGCTTCCCTGTTGAATGCCCTGTGCTTCCCAATATTCCAATCTTTTCGCCAACGTTTAAAAATTGATTTTTTTTCACATGAATATCAGCCAGATGACCATAAATGGTCTGATATGAGTTGCCATGATTGACAATAACGAATAAACCGAGGGCGTTATCATAGCCTACTTGCTCTACTAAACCTGTTGCTGTCGTTCGGACATTCTGATAGTTTCCCGCAATGTCGATTCCGCTGTGATGTTGAAATTTACCTTTCAACGGATGTTTGCGCAGGCCAAAACCTGAAGAAATTCGGTTACCTTCCCAAAAACCGACGGGCGGAAGGCACGGAACCGTAAAAGCTACGACTGGACATGTTTCAAAAAGATGAGGAAACAGATTGATAATCTCGGCATGAGGCAGTCGCTGCAACTCGTTTATTAACGACCTTTCCGAGTGCAGAATACTATCCCACTCAGTTTGAGCGTTTGTCAGTATTGGAAGTAATAACACTGATATTTGCAATATATATTTAATCATAAGTGTAAAAATAAATAATTTGTTTTATTAAAGTGACTTAACTTACTTTGTAATTGAAAAATAAGTTGAGCCATTTTTCAACTGCTAATCCATAACAATTGATGATGTTATCTCTTAATGACCTGACGAAAAGGTACGGGGCGGAACGAATCAACGTAGCTATTCAGCCGCTTTACATTGCTGACGGGGAAGAACAGCTCGACCCAAGCAGATATGTGATAAACGCTTCTATCAACGACCCTGAACTATGGGAATCACTATCCAATGATGAACAAAATTTACTATATACAGCGCATTTAGATACGCTTTTCGATACCAAAGACCTGTTAAGTTCACTGTTCGACATCAACGAACCCGAAGGCGGGTTTGAGATTCCCGATTAACCTCCAAGCCCGACTGTTATGCAAGATGTCAAAAACCGAGCTTCAAGAGAGCAATTAGCCATTCTCCGTCACCTTAACAAAGAAGCTGTGCGTTACATCGCATTCGGTGATTTTGCTTTAAATGGCATTGATAATACCCGTACCATTGGAAACCTTCAACTTTGGATTGAACCTACGCCTGACAATGTTGAAAGGTGCAATAAGGCCATCAAAAATATGTACGGCGCCAGAAGCATTACCCAATTGCCTCAGAGTGTCGTTATCAATCCAGAAGCCAAACGAATGTTAACATTGGGAAGTGGTGAAGTTCGAGTCGCTGTTTATCCCGCAATCAGTGGTTTTCATCCGTCTGACTTTAAGGAAGTCTATCAACGAGGCGAAAAAGGCCGAGCCTATCTGCCAAGTCAAACGGGTAGGTTAGACGGTTCTGTTGGCTATAAACAGTTAAACCTGAACGATTTGTATCATAATATTCGAGAATCAAAGTCGGTACACAAGGCTTGGAATTTGGAAACTATTGAGCGATTTGCCGCTAAAAATGACTTGCCCCTGAAGAAACCTGACGGAAGTGAAATTACGGAACGGGATAAAATAGCCATATCACCCCAAACCCAACGAACAGGAGGACGAATGAGTCGGGATTTGAATCAAATAAAGCAGGAACTGGATTTAGAAGTTGTCCTGCAACACTACGGTTATCAGTTAGATAGAAAGAAGTCACGTCCCAATGATGCCTGGCGGTTATACGAAACGGGAGTCAAAGGTGATAAGCAACGCTTGGCAGTAGCCGCTGTAAAGGATTATGGGACAAAGTTTTTTGTGGATTTGAACGATCCGCAATTCAAAGGCGATATTTTTAAGTTCATGGAACGTATGGAGCACGGTAACTATCGCCATATTTTTCAGACGATTGACTCTATTATGATGCAGGATGGATTTGCCGAAAAGAAGCGCATGGTTGAGCCTATGATTGAAGTCCCTGCCAATTATTTTTTAAAAGATACGCTCCTCCGGGAGCAGGATTTGTACAGCAAATATCAAATTACCCCGTTGACTGATACCGACTATTTGGAAGGGCGGACTATTGCAAAAGAGGTACTTTTTTCCAAAGAATTTGAGGGACGAATCAAGAACGTGGCTTTTGATACTGGTGTGATTCGGCACGTGAATACGGCGTTTCCCATGTATGTTCGTGACGGAAATATTGCGTCAATGGATATCCGGAATACGGCTTACAAAGCATTTCCCGAAGGGGAGCGAGGAGAGGCACTTTGGCACTCAAATCGGTTCTTTGAGGCAAAAGAGGAGCAGAAAGGTGAAAAAGAACAAGAAATTCCACAGGGAACTATTGGTACAATTTACCGCCAAGATTCTAAAAATGTGGCATTTTTATATGGAGAATTAGGGGAAGAAAAGCGGGTTATTCTTCCGATTGAGCAAGCAAAAACGGGATTTTATGAAGTCCCCGTTCAACGAATTATCATTTCAGAATCGGCTATTGATGCGATTTCGTTAAAGCAATTGAATCCAGAGCAAACCGACGAACGACGCCTTTACGTCGCAACGGGTGGGCAGCCCGGCGGGAAGCAAGTGGCTTTTTTGCAAGAAATCCTGGATCGAAATCCCCAAGCTCAATTGGTGATTGCACAAGACGGGGACAATGCAGGTTTGCGGTTTGCCGTGAATTACCTGGCCTTAGATCACCCGTCCGAAAACCCCGAAATGAAGATCAAACCCTACCTGACTTATTCATCCCCTGCCAATCAGCAAACTAAGAAAACGGAAGAAAATACCGAAAACCAAGAGTCCATGGGAACGAACCGTTTGAACTTGGAACTTCGCTATCCCTTGGCCTTGGGAGCGAGGAAGGCGCAGGAATTAAATGAGGGCTTTATCAAGAACTTGCTGGAAGACATGAATTTGTTTGTGAAACGATACAGCACGGATTTGAACGATAAAGAAAAGAAAGTCAACGAGTTTCAGCGAGAGACGATGCTCGACGAAAACATGAAATACATGATAACCCGTACCACGATTCACTTTCCGAATGACACTAAATTATTGACCAAGGCATTGAATCGTATTAGTGATGAAATAGAAAAACGGCAAGAACAAAAACTGTTTCAAATCATTCGCCCGACCCGTCAGCAAAAAGATTTGAACGATGTGTTGAGAGAACGTAACGGTCAAACCTTACCACCTTCTCATAACCTTAAATTGCCCGAACCGCCTGTGATTAAGCCTTATCAAGAGATTCAAAAATCAAAACAGGAGGAAATGAAAAATTCTGAATCACAGGGGTTCGGACAGGGAAAGAACAAAATTGGTTTTTGATGCGACTATGGAACAGGATTACTTTACCCTATACTTACAAAGCTATTTGCAAAGCGACTTTCCTGATTTGCTGGCGAGACTTACCACCGAAGAAATAGAAAGTCTTGTTTCAGAGCGAGTAAATCAAGCCGCTTCCATTTTTGAGCGGGACCGATTGGCAGGAAAAAACGTTTTACAAGCCCAAGAGGTAGCCATCGCTGAACTCACCAATGGGCTATCTTTTTCAACGTATTCGTTTCTGACTCATTTGCTCGAAACGGAGTTCCTGTCTGACTATCAACGACTAACAGCATTTGATAAACGGCAAACCTTTCTCATTGCAATTTGCCCCTTGCTTCAAAATTTGGTACAAAAGCACGAAGAGGCAGATACGGGCGAGAATCAGCGACTCTGCTACCATTTAATTATCAGTCAACTTGAAAATTTGATTCAAACGCATGGCGTTTAATCCCAAACACCACCTCATACAAAATACGGAGGCGATTCGCCTTGCTTTGCAATTACAAAAAACGGGCAAAGCCCCAACGCAAGAACAATCGAATCTCATTCGCCAATATGCAGGTTTTGGAGGAGTCAAAGCCATTCTTTTGCCATTGGAAGACGACAACGCTTGGCAAACCAAAGCAGACATAGAACTACGACCTTACGTACAAACACTGCGGGAAACAATAGAAAATGAAGTAGGAGAACAACGAGCCGAAGAATACTGGCAAAGCCTCAAAAACAGCGTATTGACAAGCTTTTACACGCCGCCTGCGGTGATTGAAGCCTTAGGCGAAGCTATCCAAAATACGGGATTTGAGGTAAATAGTTTTTTAGACCCCTCGGCAGGATTGGGGCAGTTCTCGGACGGTTTTCAGCGAGTCGGTTTGCCGGTTCCAAACCCCCTTTTAATTGAAAAAGATTTGCTGACGGCGACACTGTTACAAACGCTCCACGGCAAAAACCAAGTTAAACAACAAGGTTTTGAAGACATCAGCAGTCGCTACCTGAATACCTTCGACTTGGTAGCCTCCAACATTCCCTTTGGCGACGTGGCCGTATGGGATGCAGCCTTTGCCAACAGCAAAGACAAAACCAAACGACAGGCCTGCCGCAGTCTGCACGGCTATTTTTTTGTCAAAGCCGTGGACGCGGCCAAAGAGGGTGGGGTAGTGGCCTTTCTGACAACCGATGCTTTGATGAATAGCCCAAGTAATGAGCCGATTAGACAGTATTTGATGCGAAATACTCATCTGGTAAGTTCGGTTCGTTTGCCTCACAATTTGTTCACTGACTTTGCAGGTACGAGCGTCGGCACGGATTTAATCATTCTTCAAAAAGATACTCAGAAAACTGGTTTGAACCAACGGGAGCGGCTTTTTATCCAAAGTACCCGCCGAGAATATCCAAGTAACCAATATTATGAAGACATCAGCCGCATTGTTCACACCCAATTGCAATTTGATACCGACCAATATGGAAAACCCGCGCAAATTTTCACCCATCAAGGTGGCACCGAAGCCATAGGGCAAGAATTGAAAAAAATGCTGGACGAGGATTTGGGACAATATCTCAAAATCGTTGCACCAACCGAAAAAGCTCGTATTTCAATTAGCAAAGCACCGCATACACCACAATTAGACCTTTTTGCTACGATTCCACCAACGCCGGTCACTGAAAATCAACCCTTCGAGGGTATTAAATACCCTCACCTGAAAGAAGGCTCATTGGTTGAACAAAATGGGAAAACGGGTAAAGTCTATGAGATAACCGAAGAAAAACCACTCTTTCGATTCCTTGAAGTGTCTTCCCTGCAACAGGAAAAACTCAAAAGCCTGATTCAAATTCGGGATAATTACAACTTGCTCTACAACTTTGAGCAGGAATTTCAAGCCGAAAAAGCAGGTTTACGTCAATTACTCAATGAGTCTTACGACCAATTCAAGATTCAGTATGGCGAGTTGAATCGCAAAGAAAACGTAGGGACAGTACTATTAGACCCGCAAGGAAAAGAACTGTTGGCCTTAGAACGAGTCAAAGATGGACAATTTCTCAAAGCGGATATTTTTGAGCAACCCGTTGCGTTTTCCCAAAAACAACGCATCGAAACCGCCGAGGATGCCTTACTTGCTTCGTTGAATTGGTTTGGGAAAGTGAATGTAGAATACATGCAGGAAATCAGTGGCCAAAGCCAAGAAAAGCTGCTGAACCAATTGCAAGACCGGTTGCTTTATAACCCGATTCGAGAAGAATATCAAACCCGTGAAATGCTGTTGTCGGGCAACGTTTTTGAGAAACTACAAGCCGTTCAGGACTACTGCGAGACCCATCCAGAAGAAAAGGAAGCACTGAGAACCCAAACGGCACTTCAAGAAAACCAACCCGAAAAAGTGCCTTTTGAACTATTGGAATTCAATTTTGGCGAACGCTGGATTCCGACGCAGGTGTATCAGGATTATTTAAGTCATTTGTTCGACATTCCTATTCGGATTCAATATACTCAATCCACCGATACCTTCACGGTGCGTACCTCTCGAAGTACCCAAAGCAACGCCAAAATTACCACGGAATTTGCCGTCAATGCCCAAACCCGCACCTACGATGGTCTTGATTTAGCCGAATATGCCTTACTGAATACCAATCCGCATATCACTAAAAAGTTGTACGATGGAGGACAAGAAGTTACAATAAGAGACCAAGAGAAAACCCAATTGGCTGCCAGTAAGATTGAGCAAATTCGTACACAGTTTCCCACTTGGTTAAACGAGCAACCCCAAGAACTCAAAAACGATATCGAACAGCGTTACAACCAACTGTTCAACTGTTATGTCAAACCCCAGTACGACGGTCACCATCAACAATTTCCGCACCTCAATTATAAAAACTTAGGTATTCCGAGTCTGTACCAAAGCCAAAAAGATGCCGTGTGGATGTTGTTGCAAAACGAAGGTGGCGTGGCCGACCACGAAGTAGGTTCGGGAAAAACCCTGATTATGTGCGTAGCGGCTTACGAAATGAAACGGTTGGGCATTGCCAACAAACCCATGATTATCGGCCTCAAAGCCAATGTCCACCAAATCGCCGAAACTTTCCAATCCGCTTATCCCGAAGCCAAATTGTTGTATCCACAGGCGGGTGATTTTAGCCCCGAAAACCGAGTCAAGCTATTCAATGACATCAAAAACAACAATTGGGATTGCATTATTTTGACCCACGACCAGTTTGGTAAGATTCCCCAATCTCCAAAAATCCAGCAAAAGACGGTTCAGGCTGAATTGACGAACGTTGAATTGGATTTGGAAGTAATGCGTCAGCAAAACAATGAGGTGTCAAAGGCCGCCTTGAAAGGTTTGGAAAAACGCAAAGCCAATTTGACGGTAGAAATGTCCCGTATCAACCATCAACTCAAAGAAAAGAGAGATGATGTACCCGACTTTCAGCAGATGGGTATTGACCACCTGTTCATTGACGAAAGCCACCGTTTCAAAAACCTGATGTTTACCACCCGTCACAATCGAGTGGCAGGCTTAGGCAATCAGGAAGGAAGCCAAAAGGCCATCAACTTACTGTATGCCATCCGAACGATGCAGCAGCGAAAAGACAAAGACTTGTGCGCTACCTTCCTCTCGGGAACAACCATCAGTAACTCGCTGACCGAACTGTATTTGATATTCAAGTACTTGCGCCCCAAAGAACTCCAAAAGCAAAACATTGTCAATTTTGATGCTTGGGCGGCGGTGTATGCCAAGAAAACCACCGATTTTGAGTTTTCGGTGACTAACAATTTGATTCAGAAAGAACGCTTTCGCTATTTCATCAAAGTGCCTGAGCTGGCCATGTTTTACAATCAAATCACCGATTTTAGAACGGCAGACATGATTGGAATTGAACGTCCAAAATTGAATCAAAAGCTTGTTCATGTGCCGCCCACCCCGCAGCAGGAAGATTTTATTCACAAGCTGATGAAGTTTGCCGAAACAGGTGATGCAACGTTGTTGGGCAGACCCAAATTGAGCGAAGGTGAAGAAGCGGCGAAGATGCTGATTGCGACGAATTATGCCAAGAAAATGGCATTGGATATGCGGCTGTTGAATCCTCACTACGACGACCATCCCAACAATAAAGTAAGCCAGTGCGCCAAGAAAATGGCCGAACATTACGAGCAAACCAAACAGCACAAAGGAACACAGTTGGTTTTCTCAGATTTGGGGACATTCAAACCCCATCAATGGAATGTATATAGCGAATTGAAAAGGAAACTCGTGGAAGATTACCAAATTCCCCCGAACGAAATCAAGTTCATTCAAGAATGTAAAAATGAAGCCCAGCGTACCAAGTTGTTTGCTGATACCAACGCAGGAAGGGTAAGGATTTTGATGGGCTCAACCGAAATGCTGGGCACGGGTGTGAATGTACAGCAGCGCATCGTGGCCTTGCACCATTTGGATATTCCTTGGAAACCCTCGGAACTCGACCAACGTATAGGGAGAGGGGTTCGTAAAGGAAATGAGATTGCAAAATTGTACGGCAACCAAGTCCATAATTACGTGTATGCAGTTGAAAAGACGTTGGATAATTACAAGTTCAACCTGTTGCAGAACAAATCCTTGTTTATTAGCCAAATCAAGAACTCCAATCTGGCCACCAGAAGAATTGACGAAGGCAGTTTGGACGAGAAAAACGGCATGAATTTTAGCGAGTACATTGCCATTTTGTCGGGCAATACCGATTTGTTGGAAAAAGCCAAGATTGAAAAACGTCTGGGCAGATTAGAGTCAGATTTGTTGATTTACAACAAGGATGTAGTACAAGCGAAGCAGCGTTTAGAAGGAAAAGAACTGCAAGCGGGCAAAGGAGAAACGCAATTGAAAAAAGTAGAAGCTGACCAAATTTACCTCAAAAAGATAAATGCCTATGACGAAAATGGGAAGCTGAAAGGACAGCTCGTTATTCCCGATTTAGACAGTAAAGACCCCAAAGAAATCGGTAAAAAACTCATCATTATTGACAAAAACTATCGCAACTCCGAACCGAAAGTAGTAGGTGAGTTTCATGGGTTTAAGTTAGAAGTAACGACGATTACCAACTTTGTGGAAGGTTATGCCCAAAAAGAAAACCAATTTTCGGTTGTTTCTCCCAACGGCATCAAGTATCAGCACAACGGCGGCGAAATGCCCCGCACCCCCGAAATAGCGGCTCAGTTTGTTCATAACGCCCTCGAAAAAATCCCCAAAATTGTCGAAGACCAGAAAAAGCGGGTAGAAGACTTCAAAAAGGACATTGACCAGCTGAAAGAATTCGTCTCAAAACCGTGGCCACACAAGCAAGAACTTTCGCAACTTCGGCAGGACTTGCAACGGATAGAGCGAAAGATTCAGGATTCGCTAACAGAGAAGGTTTCAGAAAAGAAGGAAGAGAAAAGGATGGGGGTGAAGGTGGGGTGATACAGGTGATGATTACCTATGAAATCAAAACATTATTAGGGTTTTGCAATTCAAAATCCGATTTATACTCGCTCAGTTTCCTTTGTTTGAATTTTTTCATTTTTTCGCCTGATAATTTTGCAGTGTAATATTCCCAAGAATTCCGTACTAATTCTTTCTCGGGTTTATCGAAGAAAATAGTTCGATAAATGTTTAATATTGCGTTAACTGTGATTGTTAAAATAGCTCCCACAGCGAAAATACTCCATTCTGGCCAATTGTTATTTTTGACAAATTCCTTGATTGGGTTGGGGAAAAACGTGAGTAAAGCACTTAATGACACTGGAATAAAGTGAAAAAGGCAAAACTTAGCAAAAAGGCATAATCCTTTTCTATATTTTTTTTGATCTTTTTCCCAAGATTCTTCTTGATATGACTTCAATTGAAGCTCATACTGCCGTTTTTGTTCATTTTTTTGAAATACTTCTCGATCCCTGTTGATTAGATTTTCTAAGGTTTTAACAGCTTCTTTCAACTCCGAGACTTCACTTGCTTTGTCCAATACTTTTGCGTTGAGACCTTTTTCATTTTCTTCGGCCCTAATTTTTACAGATAATAATTCCTCATCAAATTCTTTTTTTATTCGTTCGGCATTATATCTTAGTGTATCAACAACATCATTAACTTGGTCTCGAATAAATGACTCGGCAGTCCCTTTTTCTTCATTTTCTTTAAACTCCTTTAAAAATAGTTCTTTTTGAATTATTGTACCAATAGTTTGTTCGTCTTCAATACCAAGCCGTAAAAAGTATGTAAACGAACGCTGTAACAATTCTGATTTGGATAAATCCTCCGAATCAAAAGTTGTCATGGTAACGGCTTTAATAAAAGCTCTCGAATAATCGTCTGTTTCTACGGGGAGAAAGGGGCGAATCCTTTTTAGAAAGGTTATAGGAGTCATAAATATGGGGTTTATGACATCAGAAGGGCGATGTTTTGGACTTCGTAACTCATATTCGTCGAATTCTACCAATGAGTTATCGAGTGTTAATCCTAAATATTTTATTTGCTCTTCCGTTTTAGATTTCTGCCTACGATCAATAATAGCTTCTCTTAAAAAAACATCATGAATCACTTTTTTGTCGTTCTTAGGATTCTTAGAGTCACGGCCATTAGACATTCTCCAATCACTTATTTTTCTTTCATAATCCCTATATTCTGTAACTTTTGCGTTTAAGAAAGCAGGGTTTTCATCTTCTAAATGAGGTAATTTATGATTGAAAATGTTTATCCCTTTCGATGCTAAAACATCTTTCGCATGTGTTATCTTTTGTGAGGGGTGAGGTGTTAATGAATCTTTTAATTTGGCCTCAAAATATTTTCTTGAAAAAGCATCAAGATCCGAAGTTGCTAAAAGTTGTTTTATATGGCTGGGACGATAGTTTTCCTTGGAAACTGTTTTTTCCAGGTCTTCTTTCGCTGTTTTTAATTCTTGAAAAGTTGAAGGAAGATAAGAGATTCTAATATCCACTCGTTTTTCCTTAGCAATTAGCACGATTTGCTTGACCGCTTCACTCTGAGGATGGTCTCTTAAATCCAAAACAGAATACAAAAAATTTGTGTCGGCTAATAAAACAACATTGGTCAAATTTAGTGTACCTAACTTTTCGTACTCTTCTTTCCTTAAACCCAAAGAATAAAATTTCTCAGCCTTATTTGCCAAATTTTCAAGATGCTTTATCTCTGCAAGACTAAGATTGTCTGGATAATGAAGTACGATTTCTTTGAAGGCTTTTTTTAATTTTTCATCTTTGAGTTTACCAATTGCTTTACCTGCAAAACCATTTGAGCGATATTTATTTTCAGTTCTATTGGGAAGGAAAATATCAATAGCTCTATGACCAAACTCGAAAAAACGTTCGAGTAAATACTCATTATAAGTTTCCCAGAGTAGCTTTACTTGGCTTTCTTCAAGTTTAAAGCCCGTGATTTCATAGTATTGGGTGCTAAAATAATGGAATCGTTCCTCTTGATATTTTTTATGAATTCCAATTTCATGGTCTAATCGTTTTTTTGAAGCATCGGTAAGACAATAGGACTCATTTTTTTGTATGACAAAGCCAGCCTCGACAAGTGATTCTAAACTCTCTTTTAGTTCATAGGAAATCAGCGTCAAATCATACTCTTCCTTAATAAGCTGTTGAATATCAACCAAATTTAAATGGTCAGAAAAGGAATACATTACGCTTTCTGCTAAGTGGATAAGCATTTTGTCTCGTCTATCTGACTTAGCCAAATAAAGTGCATTGACTAATCTATCAATGGTGTTCTGCATAGTTTTACTTTGTTATTTCTCCCATTTTCCCAATAATTGTACACACTCTGCGGTTGGCAATCTCATATTCACGCTCATCAAATAAATCAAATGAGTAGTAGCTTTGGTGGGGCTTAGTAGTCCATGATTCACCCATTCGTCGAGCAGCCATAACATACCATGCACACGGAGATTCATCTTTTGAGCGGCTTTACGCAAAGGATTATCGCTCGTCAAAAGCGTACCATTAATTTCACGAGCATATACCAGAACCGATACATCCGTTTCAGAGAGTTTTCGATACTGCGTTGCAACCTGCTGTAAATGGGCTACTTCACTTGAATCGAATTCTCGGACTTTTAATAAATTGTTGCCGACGTACTTACTTACTTGCTCTTTTTGAATGTCAATCAATTCGTCTATTACAAACGTCGTGGTGTGAATCGTATAGGGTAATTCAAAAAGCAGTTGCAATGTATCAATCTCAATTAAATCAATAAACACATTAGCATCGGTAATGGCAATATGGATTGCCGTGTCAGTACTATCCATGCGTTAAGCCTGTTAATTCCTGCCGAAACTCTGCCAATTTCTGATTATTCAAAGCTGCTGCTTTCGACATAGATATGATTTCTTCGGCTGCTGCTCGGTAAAGTAATTGCTTGAAACGCAGGGCTTTTTCTTGTCCAATGTATCGTCCGGGCTCATTTTTTCGATAGCCTAATTTACTGAACAGGATACTAAAATCTTGATAACCACTGTCGCTGATGATACCCAAAGCCTTGGCTCGTGCCATAATGGCCTGTATAGATACGCCATACTGTTCTTTCACTTGTACCAGTTCTGCCAAGGAAATGTAGCGACGCCGTACCGTCATTTCCTCAATGAAAGTCTCTTTTGGTAACAAAAATGCTCCTGCAAAAGCATGACAGAGTTTTTCAACCTGTTTTTCGGGTATGTCCGGATTAAACCTCAACACGCAGTGGGCCAGTTCGTGTAAAGTGGTAAATCGTTGCCTTACTACATCAAAGAAAGTATTGACTACAATAACAAGGCTATCATTGCCCATGGCAGATAATCCATCAAAACTTTCGTTGGCCGAGATCTGAAATACTTTAATACCTCGGTCTTCAAGGGTTTCAATCACATTTCCAATAGAATCCCGCCCCAGTTTCCAAGCATCTCGTAACCGTTCAGCGGCAGAGTCAATGTCTTCAAACGAGTTAATAACTGTGCCTTCGATTGGATTCTCAAACTTGATTTGAGCATCCAACAACGATTCTAATTCATGGTATCTTTCCAGAAAATCAATGGTTTGTTCTCGTACTTTTTCTTCTTCGGTTTTGGTAAGCTTTACTCGTTTTCTGAATTCAACATTTTGAAGGACAACCCGCTCGGAGCGGGAAAAATAATTGACTCGAATCCCCAGTACTTGGGCGATTCGTATCAGTCGTTCACTATCGGGTTTTGCTTTTCCTTGTTCGTATTGGTGAAGGGCCTGTTTAGAAACATCCCCCAACCCATCTGCGAGTTCTTGTAGCGACATTCCAGCCATTTTTCGAGCCGAAATAAACCTATCGGCAAAAGTAGATTCCATGATTAGCGAGTTTTATATTGACAAAATAAGTAAAAAAATATCTATTTGTCAATATGATTTGTTATTTTTACTTTCATTATAGCGACTAATACTCAATTTTATGAAAAAAAGTTATTTACTTCAACAAACAAGTGACGGTAATAAAATTTACCAATATCAGGAAAAGGATATGCCAAACTCCAAAGAGTTGGAGAATCCGAAATGGTGGAGAAAGAATAAGGAAGGCGTTTTAAATTCTTGGTCAAATCAGTTCCATTTCCAAGAAGAAATGTCGAATGAGCATGGAGAAATCATTCAAAAAGGCTTGCGAACGCCACAACAAGGAGCTATATATGCAACTCTTTCCCATTGGACAACTACCTCTGAGCGAGCCATTATTGTTATGCCGACGGGTACGGGTAAGACAGAAACGATGCTTTCGCTCTTGATTAAGCAGCAGATTCGGAAGCTATTGGTAATTGTCCCTTCGGATAGTCTGCGTAAACAGATTGGTGATAAATTTATATCTCTTGGAGAATTAAAATCCTGTGGAATTATTACCGAAAAAGTTACAAATCCGATAGTTGGTAGAATCTATCACCAAATTAGCAGTATTGAAGAGGTGGATTTATTGTGGGAGCGTTGCCATGTTATCGTAACGACGATAGGTTCTATAAATGCTTGTAGTGAGACTGTTAGGCAGCGACTTGCAGGATTGGCGGACTATGTTTTTGTTGATGAGGCACATCACAGTGTTGCTCCTACTTGGCAAAAATTTCTAAACCTGTGTAATCAGGGCAGAATAGTATTATTTACCGCCACGCCTTATCGTGAAGACGGAAAAAAACTACAAGGGAAGTTAGTGTATAGTTATCCTCTGTCATTGGCCCAGAAAGAAGGGTACTTTCGATATATAGATTTGTGGCCAATTCGTCAGTATGATTATGAATTAGTAGATCGAGATTTAGCAACAAAAGCCGTTGAAATATTGGAAAGAGACCTTAAAAATGGTTTGGATCATATTCTAATGGCTCGGGTGGAATCTATTCTGAGAGCCGAAGAGGTTTTTTCCATTTATGAACAATACACAGATTTTAAACCAGTACTTATACACAGTGAATTATCGAAAGCCGATGCTGACAGCAGAATAAAATCCTTATTAAGCCGAGAGTCTCGCATAGCTGTTTGTGTTAATATGATTGGAGAAGGCTTCGATTTACCTAACTTAAAAGTTGCTGCCTTACATGATAATCACAAAAGCTGGGCTGTTTTTTTACAATTTATTGGGCGATTTGTTCGGAACAAACACGAACTTGGCGATGCTTCTGTCATTTTTAATGAAGCATCCCGAAAAGTTGGCAATGAAATGAAATCACTTTATGAGCCTGATTCTGATTGGAATAGCATCATTCGAGTGCAAAGTCAGAATAGGATACAGTCAGAAATTGACAAGCAGGAATGCTTTGAGGGGTTTACCAACGTTCCATTTAGTTTTTCAATTGAGCAAATTTGCCCTAAAACCAGCGTAGTTATTTACCAACTTCCCGTCACTCATGAATGGCAACCGGAGAATTGTTTCGAGGGCTTTAAGTCTAATATTGAAGTACAATATGCTTTGAATATAGAAAGAGACGTACTAATAATTTGTGCCAAACACGTTGAGAAGCCAGATTGGGCTGATTCTGAAACTATCCATGATGTTGAACATGTCCTTTATGCGGTATATTATGATTCAGAATACCGTTTAATGTTTTTACACAGCTCCAATACGGAATCTTATCATGAAAAAATTGCAGAGGCGATAGGAGGAAAGGACTTACCCATCATTAACAATGACAAGGTTTTTCGATGCTTTGAAGGTCTTTACGAACTACGCCTTTTTAATGTTGGATTGAGTGAAACGATGGGTACACAAATTCGCTATACTATGCACGTTGGCCCGAATGTAAAAGAAGGCTTGACTGAAATATTGACGACCAATAAGAGCAAAGCGAATTTATTCGGGGCGGGAATCAAAGATGGTAAACCATTTACAATAGGAAGCTCTTATAAAGGACGTATTTGGTCACGTTTTCAGTATGATTTACAAGAATTCAAAGAATGGTGTGTTTGGGTGAAAAGTAAGATTTTAGACGAATCAATAGATACAAGTAAAATCCTCAATAATGTTTGGATGCCCGAGACCTTAAATAAGCTTCCTGATTTAATCCCTACTTATATTGATTGGCCAGAAGAGTTTTATAAGCACTTGTCGAAAAATCAGAATTTTTTCTTAGTGAATGATAAACCGTATGATTGGTGTCAAGCAAGCATAAGGTTAAGAAATGTAAGTGAAGAAGAATTACTATTTGTAATTTCAGTTGAGGAACACTTCTCTGTTTACTCCTTCTCAATTTCAGAAAATGGGTTCGTTTACTCATTAAGAGAAGGGGACGAAATATTTATTAAAGCGGGGCGTAATCACGTAACATTACCCACCTATTTTCAGGTTAATCCACCAAGAATACGTTATGCTGATTTGTCATACAGTATAAACGACGTTCGCTATTGCCCTCCCTCCAATCATAAAATCAATCAGTTTAACCTTGACCATATATACACCTGGGATTGGACAGGTACAAATATTAAGAAAGAATCACAAAAACTGGAAAAACGCCCAGATTCCATTCAGCGAAGGGTTATTGAAGAATTATTAAAAGACCCAACCTATTGCGTCATTTATGACGATGATAATTCAGGAGAGATTGCAGATGTAATAGCCATTAAAGAGGAGGAGGAACATATAACAGTAGAGCTATACCATCTTAAATTTTCAAAAAGTAGCGTGAAAGGGCATCGAATTGATGATTTATACACTGTGTGCGGTCAGGCTCAGTGTAGCGGAATATGGCAAAATCCTAAAATGGATATTATTACTCAACTTAGAAACCGTGAGATGAAGCGTTTGAAAACCTCGCTAATTTCTCGCTTCGAGCGAGGAAGTAAGGATACAACCTTATATGAATTGCAAAATCTACAAAAACGAAAGCCATTCCGATATTCGGTCTTTGCTATTCAGCCAGGTTTGTCAAAGCAAGAAGTATCGGATGAGCAGTTGTTGGTTTTAGGAACTACGGAAACGTACTTGATGTACGCATACAAGATTCCGTTTCGTTTAATTGCGGGTTCTTAACTCAAATTATCCGTCAGATTCTTTGCTTGTTGTAACACAATCTATATGGCTTTTAGCGGCTAAAGATTCTCTTGCCCGGAGATTTTGGGGAAGAGAAATCAGTAAAAAACAAACTTTATTTATGCCAAAGCCTTCTGATTGGTTTCTTTGACCAACTCAATTACTCTATCGGCCACATCTTTCGCAGAAAACACCCCTGAAACTCCCCCATGGTGGTATTTAGTGAAAGGCTGCTCAAACAAAAGGTTGGGGTCAATAATGCCCTGTTTGGTAAAAAGTGATACCAAATCTTTTATGAAAGCCATTTGCAGCGATGAAAGGGGGCCATTTGTCAAAAACTGCTCAAAAGCTTTATTGGCAGCTTTGTCATCCAATCCTACAATGGAACGAATAAAAATACCCAATGGCTGGTCACCGATTGCTTTTTGGTAGATTTCGTAGGTATCAATACCTGATTCGGCAAAAAGTATTTTGTCCAATTCATTGAGTTCCTTCTGGGTTATTTGCTGATTAAGATGCAGCTTTCTAATGGTCAAATGGTCGCGATGCTCCAGAATGATTTTCTTGAGTTTGGCATTGTGGTTACTGAGATTGGAATAAGAACCTGCAAATTCTTCAACCTTGATAACGTCGGTAAGCTGATCTTCATAGTTAGTGTAAACTACTTTTCGATCACTTTTGTCTAAAATGAGTATATCTCTCAGCTCAACTCTGATTTTTTCCAATTGCGGCATCGAGACTTCGCTCCAGAACTCAGGCTGTGTCATGGCCTGAAGAAGTGCCTTTTTGGGCGCGATACTTGGTAAATGACTTTTTTTGAGCAGCAGTCGGCCCGTTTCCATTACTTTTTGAATATAGGTCTGTTGACTGCGTTCAGAGCGAAGGATGGCCAGTTGAAGATTCAGCACCAAAACGTCAAAGCGTTTGGCCATTTCATCCGATTCCAAATCCTGAATCAGTGAAGACACGTATTCCTGAAGGATTTTTACCTTGTCGTTTGTCAGGGAGTGCCAGGCTTTTTCCTGACGATACTCTTCCACATAGCGCAGGGCGCGGTGGACTTCAAACCGATTTTTGTCCAGTGCCGCTGCCTGTTGATGGAGAATGGAGATTGTTTGCCCGCGCAAAACCCAGGTTTCAGTATCAGGTTGATAATCGTCCCGGTTTTCCAAAATAAGGGCTAATTCCGTACGGGCATTAAATAGTCGTTCGCTCAAGGAAATTGCCCGTACGGGCTTGATTCCTTCGGGGGTATGGCCGAAGAAGGCAAAAACCTGACATACATCAAATACGTAAAAATCCTGTTTGTCATTATCAGGCCCATAGAGGTCTTTGCACAGTCGCGTGCCCCGACCCAGCATCTGCCAAAACTTGGATGATGAAAAAACGGGTTTAAAAAAGACCAGATTGACCACTTCCGGAATGTCTATGCCCGTATCCAGCATATCTACCGAAATAGCAATTTGAGGAAATTCCGTTGGCTCCTTAAAAAGGTCTATGAGTCTTTCGGCATCCTGCGCGTAGTTATCTATGATCTCGGCAAAAGTATCATGGTATTGTGGGTAGGATGCCCGAAATCGCTTTTTGATAAAATTGGCGTGTTCGTGATTACGGGCAAAGATGATAGTTTTCCCGATTTTTTCGTTGCCTTCCACTTTATGGCCGATATTCATCAGTGTTTGCAGCACAATATCAACCGTGTTTTCATTAAAAAGCCATTGGTTTATGGCTCCCGGATTGATTTCGGGGGGAATTTGTCCCGTTTCGGGATTGTAAAATTTACGCTCGTAGTCTTCCTTTTCGTCATCGGTTAAATCGGCATAACGAATGCCTGATTGCGGAAACTTCAGCGGAAGTTCAATTTTGAGGGCCCTGACTAAATGTCCTTCTTCCACCGCAGGCATATATGAGGTTTTCGTTACAAATGGGCGAAAACATACGCTAAGGAACTAAATTTTAAGTTAATATACCTATCTCCATCAAATTAAGGTTTTTCTTACAAATGGGCGAAAACGGCGTTAGTGAACCGCAGCGG
>Ga0247843_1005336_pt1 | contig 17990 bp, 19 predicted proteins | sample LaCruzMarch2017__FD_192420 | JGI IMG/M metagenome (GOLD analysis project Ga0247843, IMG submission 192420) | Freshwater microbial communities from meromictic Lake La Cruz, Castile-La Mancha, Spain - LaCruzMarch2017_8m | ecosystem: Environmental > Aquatic > Freshwater > Lake | place: Spain...
TTTAAACAGGCTCACATCTGATCACAGAATGCGTGAAATTATATTCGATACGGAAACGACTGGCTTTGATCCTGCAACCGGGGATCGGATGGTCGAAATTGGCTGCATTGAAATGGTCAGCCGGGTAATGACGGGTAAACATTACCATGCCTATTTCAACCCGCAGCGCCCGATGCCAGCCGCCGCTGAACAAGTGCACGGCCTTTCGGACCGTTTCCTGTCTGACAAACCGGCCTTTGGCGAAAAGGCGGATGAGTTGCTGGCATTTTTGGGTGACAGCCCGCTCGTTGCGCATAATGCCAGCTTTGACTTCGGCTTTCTCAATCACGAATTGCAGCACTGCGGTCGTCCGCCAGTGTCAATGGACCGTATGGTTGACACAGTGGCGCTGGCGCGAGTCAAAAACCCCGGAGCAAAGCTGTCTTTAGATGCTTTGTGCACCCGCTATGGCATCGACCGTAGCCACCGGGTCAAGCATGGCGCGTTGTTGGATGCTGAACTGCTTGCGCAGTTATATATTGAACTAACTGGCGGCCGCCAAATCGGCCTTGGCCTCGCGGACGACAAAAGCTCTAATAAAAACATGAGCCAAATGGACGGCAACAGCGTTCAGACAACGAAAACATTTCGACCCGCGCGCGCGCATTCTGCTTCAACGGAGGAATTGGCGCGCCATGCCGAATTTGTTGCAAAGATCAAGGATGCGCTTTGGCTCCAGCCGGGGTCAGCGCTTTAACACAAAGGAGACAGGCATTGGACATCAGGGTTTCAGGACATCAAGTCGACACCGGTGCAGCGCTCCAGGCCCATGTGGAAAAACGGCTCAGATCTATTTCCGAAAAACATTTCACCAAGGCCTTGTCATCGCATGCAACCTTTGGCCGTGCGCCACATGACGGGTTTACCAGCGATATTGTCATGCATGTGATGCAGGGCCTGGTACTTAAAGGCCGCGGCGAAGCGCAGGATGCGCATGTTGCCTTTGACCGTGCCGCCGAACGTATTGAGAAACAATTGCGCCGTTACATGCGCCGACTGCAGGATCGCCATATACAAACCGCTTATGCAATAGCGCAAGAAGAAGCGGCCTATACCGTGTTTGATGCAGGTTATGGTGCGGATGAAACGCCATTACCCGATGCACCAGTAATTGTTGCCGAAATGCGCGTAGATATTCCTGAATCGACGGTTTCCGATGCAGTTATGTTAATGGATTTACGCAATACGCCTGCCTTGTTATTCAAAAACACTGGAACTGGGCGACATAATATGGTTTACCGCCGCGAAGATGGCACGATTGGGTGGGTTGAACCAAAATCTGCACCTTAGACCTCGGCTGACGTGAATTAATATTCTATATCATTCCAAATATTTAAGGGTTGCGTCGCCGGTGGCACCGGGCGCTTTTGAACAAAATATGATTCGACTTTCTACTAGGCTCGTTGAAGGGGCCGTTGCTGCTGACATGCTCTGTTCGGGGAAATCGGACCTGCTGGCGCAGCTATCGGTTATCGCTGCTGAAAATTATTTTGTAGACGCTGACGCCGTGCTGGACGGCATGATTGAGCGCGAGCGACTTGGTCCAACGGGTTTTGGCGGTGGAACAGCTATTCCGCATTGCAAGGTCTCGGGTATCGACATGCCCGTGGCCGTATTTGTTCGGCTTTTGAAGCCAGTGCCTTATGATGCAGTTGACGACGAGCCAGTAGATCTGGTCTGCGGGCTTGTTTCCCCGGCGCAGGACGGGGCATCGCATTTGCGGGCCTTGGCAGAGGTCTCACGCCTGTTTCGCGATGAGAAATTCCGCGCGCAATTGCGCGGTGCCGCAGATTCTTCGGCGATGTTTGCGGTGTTAACCTTCTCTGAAGAGCGTGACGCCGCTTGATTGAACCACGGCTAGCCAGCGGTGTTCTTATCTCCGCAATCAAGCGCATATTGGAATCCGAAGGTGACTTTGCTACCGTTCTGAAAAAAGGCGATGCGGTATCGGGTGCCATATTGCTTATCGGCCAGGTTCGCGGCGCAGACCCCAAATTATACGAACGCTATCCGGCATTAGACGGCCAGCCCGTCTGGCAAAGGATGGATTTGAAAGAGTCTGGGGAGGCCGCGGTGCAAGATTATTGGAAAAAACGATGCGCTGGTGATCCGGATTTGTGGGTTTTTGAACTGGATGTCGCGTCCAGTGCACGGTTGGACGGACTTCTGACCATGTTTATTTGACTTTGCTGCGCCGCGGCATAGATCCAAAAAGAACGAGTAGCGAAGGTTGTTAAATAGGGCACAAATGGGGTGGCCAGACAAACACGCGAGTCGGATACAACAAAAGACGAAGCATGGTAAAGTAATAGAGTTTCGTCTGCTGGTGTCGCCGCTTTAATGTATGCTTCATGTTGAAATTTTTTCGGGCTGCTTCTTTCGTAGCCGTATCTTGTACCCTGATTTCCGCAGCTATTGCTGCAGATGCAGGTCTTGCTTTTGGTAATGACCAAAGCACACCGTTAAGCGCCAATGATATCATCATTAACCCCCAGCAGACCGCAGCCGAACAAGCGCAGTTGGATGTGGCGAAAAGCGGTAAGGTGACCGCGACGCGTGCTGACAATGGCGACATTATCTATGTCCCAAGCAACGGCTTAATGCCGAAACTGCTCCTAAACCCCAATGCTGTTGATGCAGATGTAACAACCGCATCCTCACTCACTGACCTCGTGCGCATACAAGATGTCGATGACAGCTTAAGCGAGGAAGAGCGGTGCCTTGCCAGCGCGGTCTATTTCGAAGCCAAGGGTGAATCGCTCGCCGGCCAATTGGCTGTGGCCCGTGTGGTGCTTGCCCGCGCCTCTTCGGGTCGATTTGCCAGCACATTATGCGGCGTTGTCTTCCAAAAAGGTCAGTTTTCTTTCGTGCGCGGCGCAAGCTTGCCGCCGGTTCGAACGGACAGCATGCATTGGCGCAACGCCGTCGCGATCAGCAATATTGCGTTGGACAATACATGGAAAAGTCCAGTTGAAGGCGCATTGTTCTTTCATGCCCGTCATGTTTCGCCAGGATGGCGTCTGACGCGGATCGGCAGCGTGGACAATCATATCTTCTACCGCTGATCATGGCGACCGGACTGAATGATAAGGGCCCCTCAAGGGGCGTTTATTTTGTTCTACTTTCGTTCTAAGGGTGGAACATGGATCAGGCGCTTACACCTTCATCAATTTTCGGCGCGCCTGCGGTCGCGCGCGGCGTTTCGCGGTTGTTCTTACGCAACCAGATTGTGGTGCAACCCGAGGTCAGCCTACGCAACAATCGCCGCGCGGATCTCATGGGCCTCAGTAACAAGGGCGAGATTCTTATCGTCGAAATCAAATGTTCGCGCGCCGATCTTTTAGGGGATCAGAAATGGCCGGAATATCTCGAATATTGTGACCGCTTTTTCTGGGCTGTCCCGGCTGGGTTCGACATTAGCCCGTTGCAAAACCTTGCGTTCATGCCCGAACGCGCCGGTTTGATCATCGCCGACGCATATGATGCCGAAATCGCGCAGCCGGCAGCATTGGTGCCACTCGCCCCTGCGCGCCGAAAAACCGAAACGCAGCGGCTCGCGCGGCTCGCCATGCGCCGCTTGATGGGGATATCTGACCCTGACTCCGCGCTATCCGGGTTTGAATTCGAATAAAAGCTAGCTGGCTTTTTTTGGGTTATACCAGATGGGTGACGAATACGCCCGCTCCTGCGCCTTTAACTCCGTCCCCGGAAGCAATTTTGCGCCATAACGCATGGCGTCAAACAACACCCAGCGCGGTGTCGGAATTTCCAGCACCCGGACATAATAAAAAGCACGGATATTGGGGTTAAATTCCGGATCGGTCCACACCGTCCGCAATTCTGGATCACCAATGCTGTTGGTATAGCTCGCCTTTGCGATGTTTACGGTGTCGCCTACCTTAGCAACTTTGCCGTTCGCGCCCTTGCGCCTTTTGTCGGCATCGCCCCAGACAACGTCAAAAATCTTTTCCTGCAATGTGCCGGAAGAATCTACCCAGCCTTTGACGATTTGAACGCGATCGAGATTTGCCCCTGTCGGGTCTTTCAACGCCGAAATCATGAACTTTGGCGCGCCGTTGCCGGGCTTAAGGTCTGCGCCCATGGGCACACCTTTGGCATATCCGGCCTTTACCCAGTCGCGTGCGAAATCCGTTTCATTGAAATCCCAACCGCCAAAGAAACGCAATGTCATGCGCGGGCCAGTTGTGGCGTACACCTCGCGCCGCATCATGGCGTCAAATATCGCGGCCCGTGTATTGGCTGTGGCCCATATGGCGGCATAGCCACCGGCCAGATAGTGCCAACCAATGCGTCCTTTGCGCGTGCCAAGATTTTGGGCCTGCGAAGCACGGTCGGCGTTAGGCTCGCCGCCCGAATGCTTGCCAAAAAAATTATCTTCGTCACCAGTGGCCAGCGCAGTGTGGCTGTCGGTTGAACCGATAACGCCGAATTTATAGGGGTTCACGCCCGTGCGCGCCTCAATCGCCAGTCCGCGCTTCAACGCCTCACGAATATATTCGCCCGCATAATCCTGCGGCTTCTTCGCGGCCTGCATGGTCAAATTGCCAAGGTCCCAGCCCGCAGTGCCGAAACCGGAGAATTCGTCGTTGGGCGATAAAAACGGGTGCGATTCACTATCGCCCTTGATTTGCGTGATTTCGCTCACTGGCTCGCGCGCGGCGCGCCGCCGTGCATATGCGGCGGTCATGGGGCCACCATCCGGGCCAACCAATTCGTACATCAGGCCATTGGACAGGTTGCTGTTATGCGGGATCGCCAGCACCTTGCCGCCAGTCACCTTCTCATAATTGTCCATATAGTCCCACAATTGGCTGACCGGCGTTTCGCCTTGGCCAGGGTCGTAGGGCAGGACCTTGTCAGTACGGCTTTTGCCGTCACGGAACATGACGACGCGGTGTAAATTATTGCCGCCGGGCATCAACGTATATTCAAAACCCATGAAGGCGGTGAACTTTCCAGGCTCATTATAGCGTTCGACCAGCGTGCTATGACCTGTCCAGATATTAGTTGCCGTCTTGCGTTGTCTTTCGGGATTGGTCAGCGCAGCGGGAAGCGTGTTGCGGCCCGCGCGGTCGATGAGTTCGCCGGTCACGCGCTGCATGCCCTCAGGCCCCTTATGCATTTCGGTGTGCCACCGTTTCAGCGTGGGGTCGCGGACAAGAAATCCAGGCGCGTCATACAAAGCCTTTGTTGCCCCAAGACCGCCCGAGTGGTCCGCGATCACAAGAAAATCAAGTGGACGGTCCAACTTGGCTTTCATCCCGCCAGTAGATGTCACTTCTTCCCCGCGCGCAAAACGCAGCGCCTCTTCCGGTCCAAGCTTTACGCCAAAGCCAAAGGCATCGATGGAATTGGAGGTATGGAGATGGGTGTCGCCCCAAAGCAAGCTATTGGCGGGGCCAGACGTGACTTCAGCGTCCGATGATGCCTGTGCCACGCGCGACTCATCCATGATGCTTTTGTCGCGATATTGCTGCCACCCGTAGGTTAGCCCTGCACCAACAGCGATGACGGCAACGCTGCCTAATATTACCTTGCGTATTCTGGCCATTTTCAGCTCCCCTCAGTTGAAAATGCTACGGAAAACTATCTGGGTCAAGACGGCCTTAAATTCCGTTACGTCATGGGTTGCTTCATGCTCCAAATGAAGCCTGAGGGGCGGCTATCGTTAATTTCCGCCAGACCTATTTTCTGGTTTTCGGCACCTACTATCGACTCTGCGCTATAGGTGCCGAAGCAGCGATCCCAAACCGTCAGCGCGAACCCGAAATTATGTTTTTGTTCTTCAGCGCGGGTGCTGTGATGAACCAGATGCATGTCGGGCGTCACCAAAAATAGCCGCAATATGCGGTCAAGCTTGCGTGGCAGGCGGATATTGCTGTGGTTGAACAGCGCATTGGCGTTGAGCCATACTTCAAACGCGAGTGCGACCAGCAGAGGCACGCCAAGCAAAGCAACGATGACGGATTTATAGAATGTCGACACTATCAGTTCAAACGGGTGGAACCGCAATGCTGTGGTAACGTCCAGATCACGGTCGCTGTGGTGGACCGCATGCATGCGCCAGAGCAATGGGCTGCGATGCATGTAAAAATGTTGCAGCCAGACCGCGAAATCAAGGACGATAAAGGCAATGGCGGCCTCAACCCAAAAGGGCAAGGCGACCAAATTCAGCACGCCAAACTTGTGCGTATCGGCCCAATTTGCCGCCACGCCGACCACCACCAAAAAAGAGAGCAGTCGGCCCATTACTGCGTTGCTGATGAAGAACAATGCGTGTGTCCGCCATCGTGGGCTTCGGCCCAACACCAATGCGCGGCGCGGCCAGATCGCTTCGGCGCTTGCGAGCAGCACAAGCAGCAAGGCGGGGATAGCTATCGCATAAGCGCCAAGCCCCGCCTGTATCATGTCCGTTATGCGTCTGCCTGTTCAAGGAAAGGATAATCCGTATATCCTTCCGCTGCGGGCGTATACCAGGTCTTGAAATTATCCGGCGTCAGTTCCGCGCCAGTGCGCAACCGCTCTACAAGGTCTGGGTTGCTGATATAAGGACGACCAAAGCTGATCGCGTCGGCAAGGCCCAAGGCAAGATCGGCATCCGCCAATTCCTTAGTATATTCTTGGTTAAGCACCAGCGGGCCTTTGAATATCTTACGGATTTCGGGCGAGATGCGCGGCACGTCGGTTTGTCCAAAATTGCCATAAGGTTTGATTTCGCGCAGCTCAAGAAAGGCGATGCCGATATCCTGCAACGCGGCGGCCGCAGCCGTGAACAATGCAACAGGGTTGCTGTCGTCCGCGCCTTGTGTTTCGCCATTGGGGGACAGGCGAACCGATGTTCGATCCGCGCCCACAGCGTCAACCACGGCTTGTGTCACTTCGCGCAGCAAGCGGATGCGATTTTCAATCGCGCCACCATAATCGTCAGTGCGCAAATTGGTGTTGTCGCGCAGGAACTGGTCAATCAGATAGCCATTTGCCGCGTGAATCTGCACGCCGTCAAAACCTGCGGCCATCGCGTTTTTCGCGGCATGGACATAGTCCGACACAATACGCGGAATTTCCGAAATATCGAGCGCGCGGGCTTCGGTATAATCTTTCTTGCCCTCTGCCGTATGTGCATAACCGGGCGCTGTGGTGGCCGAAGACGAAACACAGGGCGCGCCGCCCAAGAAATCTGGGTGCACAAGACGGCCCATGTGCCACAATTGCAGAATGATCCGCCCGCCCGCATCATGCACAGCCTGAGTCACGGGTTGCCACGCCGTGATTTGCGCGTCGGACCAGATGCCAGGCGCCGATGGCCAGCCAAGGCCTTCTTGGCTAATGCCGGTCGCTTCTGCGATGATCAGGCCTGCGGTGCTACGCTGGCTGTAATATTCTGCCTTCAGGTCTGACAGCGGCACATGTTCGCCTTCGCTCCGTCCGCGCGTCAACGGCGCCATCAATATGCGATTAGGCGCGGAGATGGCACCAAGTGTAATAGGGTCGAACAAAGTTGCAGTCATGGGATTTCCTGTCATTAAGGCGTTTCTTTGCCGCCTAAATGCGGATGAAAGTTGCAAATTGCAACGGGGGTTTATGCAGCAGAAGATTTTTCATCAGCAATCGCCAACTCTGCTTGCCTTTGCCGCGCTGCTTGCGGGCAATGTTGCGATTGCCTTTGGTCCTTTGCTGGTGCGCTATGCAGATAGCGGTCCAATAGCGACGGGATTTTGGCGGCTGGCGCTGGCCACGCCGTTTTTGTTGTTCGTGGGCTATCGTTTTGGTTTTCGCCTCTCGGCGGTCAGCCGTCCGACCTATTGGCTTGCCATTGTTGCGGGCCTGTTTTTCGGGGTCGATATCATCTTGTGGCATGTTGGCATTTTTCAGACAAAAATGGCCAATGCAACGCTGTTCGCTAATTGCGCCAGCCTGTTGCTGGTAATTTATGGCATCACCATAGCACGCAAAATGCCGTCAAAGTGGGAGAGCGTGGCCGTATTGTTCGCTTTTGTCGGGGCCGCTCTTTTAATGGGACAAAGCCTTGAATTGTCCCCGCGCCACTTTTCCGGCGACCTTTTATCGCTTGGCGCAGGGCTGACCTATACTGTCTATTTGGTGATGATGATGAAGATGCGGCAAAACACCGAAAGCTGGGGCGCGCTTGGCATGGCGAGTGCCATTGCGGCGGTAGTCCTGTTTGCCGCCGCTGTCTTTGCAGGCGAACAGATCATTCCCACGGCATGGTGGCCAGTTGTCCTGCTCGCCTTCACCTCGCAATTTTTCGGTCAGGGTTGCCTCACTTATGCATTACTACATTTCAGCCCGCTGGTGATCGGCCTTGCCTTGTTGTTGCAACCCGCTTTATCTGCGACGGCTGGTTGGCTCGCCTTTGGCGAAATGCTGACGGCGATGGATTTTGCGGGCAGCGCGCTCATTATGATCGCGTTGGTTCTTGTGCGTAAGCAATAGACCTTTTCTTGAACGCAGCGAACGTCTACATATCATGCATGTCCCAAAACGCCCTTCCTGCTGACCCGACGATTGATGAAATTCGCGGCGCCCTCGCCCCAGTCATTGGCCGCCATGCCGGCTTTGACGGATGGTCCGAAACGGCCGTCCATGCCGCCGCGGATGACATGGGCGTTGACCGCGACGTTGCTATGCTGGCGTTCAAGGGCAAGGCCATCGACATGATTGACGCATGGGTCGAAGGCGTTGACCTGGAGCTTGCCCGCCGCCTGCCACCGGAAACGCTGAACGCGATGAAGATCCGAGACCGGATTACGGCATTGGTTGCGACTCGGCTGGAGATCATGGCCCCGGACCGGGAGTCCTTGCGCCGTGCGCTTGCCATCATGGCGATGCCGCTAAATCTCGCGCGGGCCGCAAAAATGGGCTGGCGTTCGGCGGATCGCATGTGGCGACTGGCAGGCGATACCGCCACTGACCTCAACCATTATACTAAGCGTATGACGCTATCGGCCGTATATGGCAGCACCTTGAGCGTTTTTGTCAATGATGACAGCGAAAACTTCGCCGACACGCGCGCCTTTCTGGACCGTCGGATCGACAATGTGATGCAGATTGAAAAGGTGAAATATCAGGCGAAACAGCGCAAGGCGTATACGCCAAGCCTGTCACGCTTCGTCGGTCGGCTGCGTTACCCCGCACGTTAATGTAAATCGCTATTGATGTTATTGCGAATCGGTTGCAAATAGCGCTGGGTGCAACTTGATCATCTTCCGTTGAACCAAATCGCCGTCATCCGGGCCATTGATTGGGAATCCTTGCCCGATCAAGAGGGGCATCGTTTGCGCTCTTTGGGTTTCGAACCCGGGGTGACAATAGAGGCGTTGCACAAGGGCATATTGATGTGGCGTGACCCATTGGCGGTCCGCGTTGGCCGCATGACGGTGGCTTTGCGCAGCAATGTCGCCGCTGCGATTGATTGCACGTTGGCCGCATGACGCAAATGCCGCCTCTGGTCGCATTGGTCGGTAACCCCAATGCCGGCAAAAGTGCGCTGTTCAATGCATTGACTGGCGCACGGCAGAAAATTGCCAATTATCCCGGCGTGACGGTGGAGCGTAAATCTGGTCGCGCCGCCTTTGCCGATGGGTGTCCGGTCGAAATGATCGACTTACCCGGCGCGTATAGCCTTGATCCCGACAGCCTCGACGAAGCCGTCACGCGCGACGTTGTCTTAGGCAAGTTGGAGGGGCATCGCCGCCCTGACGCATTGGTGATCGTGCTGGACGCGGGCAATCTCGACAATCATTTGCGCTTTGCGCTTGAACTGATTGCGCAAGGCCTGCCGACGGTGGTCGCGCTGAACATGATCGATCTTGCCGAACGCGATGGCCTTCGACTGGATGTGCAGATACTGGCCCGCGCGCTTGGTGTGCCGGTGATCGAAACCGTTGCGGTGCGCCGTCGCGGGCTGGAACCACTGATGACGGCGCTGGATGAAGCGCTCACAAATGCGAACCCCGTGACGGAACCCGTTGCTGCATCCTTTGGCGCGCAGAATCAGCTTGCGCGCGACATTGCCCGCTCGGCCATCATCAGCGAAACCGCTGGCCGCCAATGGACACGCAGGCTGGACGCAGTTCTGCTGCATCCGGTGGGCGGCGTTGTCATATTGCTGGCGCTATTGTTCCTGATGTTTCAGGCGGTTTATGCTGGGTCCGAAGCCCCGATTGGCTGGATTGAAAGCGGCTTTGCCTTGCTCAGCGATGGCATCAAACATGTCCTACCCCACGGATTGCTGCGCTCGTTCCTCACCGATGGCGTCATTGCCGGTGTCGGTTCCGTCATCGTATTCTTGCCACAAATTCTGATCCTGTTCCTCTTCATCTTGGTGCTTGAGGCATCGGGCTATATGACCCGGGCTGCCTTTGTGATGGACCGCCTGATGGCGGCAGTCGGCCTGTCGGGGCACAGTTTTATACCCTTATTGTCCTCCTTCGCATGTGCGATTCCGGGCATCATGGCGACGCGCACGATCATGGATCAAAAGGAACGGTTGGCGACGATCCTGATTGCGCCGCTGATGACCTGTTCGGCGCGTTTGCCGGTCTATACCGTCATCATTGGCGCGTTTATTCCGGCGTCCAGCGTTCGCCCCGGCATAGGCTTACAGGGCCTTGTTCTGTTCGGTCTATATATCGCAGGTGTATTGGGTGCCATGCTGGCAGCGGCGGTCATCCAGCGCTTTGTGACGCAAAGCCGGGCGAGCAGCTTCCTCATCGAAATGCCACGCTACCAATGGCCTCGCCCCGGCGACATTGCGATCAATCTGTGGCAGCGTGCATGGGTGTTTTTGCGCCGCGCAGGGACGATTATCTTTGCCGCCACGATTATCTTATGGGCGCTGTTAAGCTTTCCCAAAGCGCCCGAGGGCAGCAACGTCTCGCAAGTTGAATATTCGGTCGCAGGCCGCATAGCCGACGGGCTTGAACCAATTGTGCGCCCCATTGGGTTCAACCATGATATTGCGCTAGCGCTCATCCCGGCGATGGCGGCGCGCGAAGTTGCGGTATCGGCGCTTGCAACCGTCTATGCCATTGACGCCGCGGATGACGATGCCGCGGCAACCAGCCTTGGGCCAAAGCTTGCGGCGGATTGGTCGTTGGCGACGGCCTTGGCTTTCCTCGCTTGGTTTGTTTTTGCGCCGCAATGCATCTCGACCATTGCGGTGACACGGCGTGAAACCAATGGCTGGAAATGGCCCATCTTCATGGTCAGCTATCTTTTTGCGCTGGCATATGTGGCTGCCGGGATTACATATTGGACAGCGCGTTCCTTCGGCTTATAGCGGCTTAATATAAAATTTATTCAAAGGACCGGAACATGGCGGGAAGCGTCAATAAAGTCATCATCGTTGGCAATTTGGGCGCGGATCCTGAGGTCAAATCATTCCAGAACGGCGGACGCATCTGCAATTTGCGCATCGCAACGTCGGAAGATTGGAAAGACCGCACCACGGGCGAGAAAAAGGAACGCACCGAATGGCACAGTGTTGTGCTCAATTCGGACGGCCTTGTCGGCGTGGCTGAGCGCTTCTTGAAAAAAGGCAGCAAGGTGTACATCGAAGGCCAGTTGCGTACGCGTAAATGGCAGGATGCCTCAGGCAATGACCGTTACACCACCGAAGTTTCGGTTGCCGGTTTTGATGGCAAGCTGGTGATGCTTGATGGTCCCAAGGGCGGTTCAGGCGGCGGCGAAGGCTGGAGCGGCGGTGGCGCATCATCTGGTGGCGCGTCAGGCGGCAACAACTGGGGTGCAGGCGGCGGCAGCGGCGGCGGAAGTGGAAGTTCGGGCGGCTTTGGCGGTGGCGACTTTGACAATGACCTTGACGACGACGTACCTTTTTGATCGCACGTGCGGGGGCATTTAGCAGGGGCTATGGTTAAAAAAGCAATCTTAGTGCTTGTTCTGCTTGGCGCGATTGTCGCCTATTTCGTTTTCGATCTTGGCCAGATTTTGAGCCTTGAAAGCTTCAAGGCCAGCCAAGCAGATATCGTCGCCGCGAAGGACGCGAAGCCTGTTCTATACATAGCTGGGTTCTTTACCCTGTATGTCGCAGTGACGGGCCTTTCGATTCCCGGTGCGGCGATTATGACCCTTGTTGCGGGCGCGTTGTTCGGTGTGGTGGTTGGCACGATCATCGTTTCCTTTGCCTCCACCATGGGGGCGACATTGGCATTTCTGAGCGCGCGCTTTGTCTTACGCGAATGGGTGCAGGGCAAATTTGGCGAACGCCTGCGCGCGATTGACGATGGCTTGGAAAAGGATGGCGCTTTCTATCTCTTCACGCTGCGCCTGATCCCTGTATTTCCGTTTTTCGTGATCAATCTTTTAATGGGCCTGACGCGTATAAAAACGCGGACATTTTTCTGGGTCAGCCAATTGGGCATGTTGCCTGCGACCATTGTGTTCGTAAACGCAGGCACGCAGATTAGCCGTATCGAGAGCACCTCTGGTCTATTGTCGCCAACGCTGATCGCGTCTTTTGTCGCGCTCGCATTATTCCCCTGGGCGGCAAAGGCCATTGTCGCCTTGGTTACGCGCAGCCGTGGCTAAGCGCTGGCAAAAACCCCGGCGGTTCGACCGCAATCTTATCGTCATTGGCGCAGGCTCTGCTGGCCTCGTGTCGGCCTATATCGCGGCAATGGTGAAGGCCAAGGTGACGTTGATCGAAGCGCATGAGATGGGCGGGGATTGCCTGAACACCGGATGCGTGCCGTCAAAAGCGCTGATTAAAAGCGCAAAGGTCGCGCACCAGATTGCCGATGCCGCGCGCTTTGGTATTGACGTTGGCGCGCCTGTTGTCGACTTTCCTGCGGTCATGCGCCGCGTGCGGGACGTCATCACCGCCATTGAACCACATGATAGCGTTGAACGCTTTACGGGCCTTGGGGTTGACTGTGTGAAGGGTTACGCGCGCTTCATCGACCCATGGACCGTCGAGATTGACGGCGCACGGCGGATGACGGCGAAGGCGTTCATCATCGCCACAGGCGCAGCGCCGCTTATTCCCCCGCTACCCGGTGTTGAGGATAGCGGATATCTGACCAGCGAAACTTTGTGGGACGCCATGGCCACGCGGTCCGCCGCGCCGGGCAGGCTTGTGATCTTGGGCGGCGGGCCGATCGGCTGTGAACTGGCGCAGGCATTTCAGCGGCTTGGATCGAATGTCACCATAATCGAAATGGCCGAACGTTTGCTGTTAAAGGAAGACGCAGACGCCGCAGCATTGGTCACAGCAGCTCTTAAAGGCGAGGGCGTGTCGATTCTTAACAACCATCGCGCCGTGCGTTTTGAAGCGGATAAGGCGCTATGTGTGGCGGGGCCGGACGGCGCGGTAGAAATTGCGTATGACGACATCATCATTGCGGTTGGCCGCAAGCCCCGCGTCGCGGGCTTTGGTTTGGAAGAACTTGGGCTGATCGTCGATGGGCGGATGGAAAACGACGCATTTTTGCGCACCAACATGCCGCATATCTTATGCGCGGGCGATGTGGCGGGGCGTCAGCAGCTTACCCATGGCGGCAGTCATGAGGCCTGGTATGCCAGCGTGAATGCGCTTGCGCGGCCTTTCAAAAAATACCGCACCGATTACCGCGTGCTGCCGCGCGTGACCTATACCGTGCCTGAGTTGGCGGCCGTGGGCCTAACGCAAGCTGAGGCCGAAGCGCAGGGCCTTGCCTTTGATAGCACGCGCTACGATCTGGATGACCTTGACCGCGCAATTGCCGACGGCGAGGCGCATGGTTTTGTGAAAATCCTGACGGCAAAGGGCAGCGACCGGATATTGGGCGCGACGATCATAGGTCAGAATGCAGGCGAAATTCTCGCTGAGGTCACCTTTGCCATGAAGCACAAAATGGGCTTGCGCAGCATCCTCCAGACCATTCACCCATATCCCACATGGGCGGAAGCGAACAAATATGCGGCGGGGCAATTTGGCCTTGCACGCAAGCCTGACGGCTTGTTGAAATGGGCCGAACGCTGGTTCCGTTGGCAGCGCGGTTAATGTAAGCTTTTTGCGGCGCGCAAAATACGCTGCAAAACGGTCAGCAGGCACAATGCAGCGAACACAATCGCCAGCGTCGGGAAAAAGTCTGGGAACAGGCAAAACAGCGCAAAAAAAGCGATGGTCTCCGCGCCCTCCATCAATCCGGTGGAATAGATAAATGCCTTTGGCCCATGCGCGCCGTCGTCGGATGTCTGGCGCGCGGCAATGGCAGCAAATGCCAGAAAGCTAACAGCTGTAAGAGTGAAGCTGGCGATCAGCAGCAAAGCGGGTATTTGGTTGGCAGCGTTCATCAACCCGAACGCCACCGGAATAGACAGATAGAAAACATAATCGCAGATGGTGTCGAGATAGCCCCCGAACTCTGTCGGTCCGTTGATACGGGCCATTGCGCCGTCCAACCCGTCGAAAATCCGGTTCAGCAGGATAAAGCCCAAGGCCGCCGCGAAATGTGACTGAGTGACAAAAAAAGCAGCGGCAAGCGCAAGCCCTGCGCCGCTGATCGTCATCATATTTGCCGAAATGCGTGTCTCCGTGATCCAACCCGCCATGCGGATAAGCACAGGGTTGACCAACCGGCGCAGTTGCACATCAAACATGGCGTGCGCTTATCATTTTTTCGCCAATAAGTCCTTAAGGCCAGCCATCGCGCCAGTCGGGGCCACATCTTCCTCGCTCTTTACACCTGCGGCCTTGAGCATTTTCTCCGCCTCCGGACTGCGCGGATAAGGGTTAAGCGCAAGGCCAAGCGATTGGGCCACTGCCTCGCCCAGATCAAAAGTTTGGCCATCGTGGAACATCGTGTCGCAATCGTCCGCTTCCAACTCCAGCTCAACTTCGCCGCTCATAACGGGTTCGGTGATGAAACGGATATGCACCACCTCATCCATTTTCGCTAGGACAGGATCATGCGATGCAATGCAAAATTGCGCTAGTTCAGCGGTGAAACGGCCAGTTGCCACCACGCCTTTGGCATCATGCGCCAGCGAAATCTCCGCCTTTAGCGAATCCAGCGCAGCCAGATCAAAGCGCGCCATCAGGCCGGCGCGTGCTGCCGCATCCGCCGACAGTTGGATATTGCGGCTATGGCTGCCTACTTCAGAAAGCTTGATGACATGGCTGAACTCATTTGCGGTCACCATCTGGCGTCGCCCTCCACCAAGTTATCCGGCAATTGTGCGCCAAGTGCCCGTTTGATATCAAGCACGCCCTGACGTGTATGCGCAAGCGCCTCTGGCGATGGTGTAACGCTGCGATAGATGTTGCGGACCAGGGCATCGTCAAGGACGCTGTGATCGTCCATCGCATTGCGCAGCGCGCCGACCCTACCGCCAAGGGCGCTCATGATCTGACCGATATGCTTTCCGACAATCATGTCGCCAATGCCGACTTCGCGCAGCTGACCGTCCATGTCGTCGATAAAAACCTCCGTCATCCGCGCCATATCAAGGGCATAGGCCTTGCTCTCTTCAAGCCGCAAAAGCACGAGAGACAGAATCGTTGCCACCATGTCGAACCTGCCATCAAGGCTGTCGGGAACTTGGCCTTCGACATACCAATGCGGTTCGCGTGCCTTAGCAACAATTTGGTTATATAAAGGGACAAGCTTTATTTTCGGGTCAGGTTGCCCGTTGCCGAAAAGTCGTTTCAATAATGTCATAACGGCGCTTATATCCTTACTCATCGGACGTTCATCTGGGATTGCATATTGATATTGCGCCTTAAGGATGCAATGGCAAAGGCCCAAGTTTAGTGGATTAGCGGAGAAGTTTATGCGTGCGTCGCAAATAGCCGGTCTTGCAACATTGATTGCCGCATTGACCCTGTCCACTGGATGCACGCGGTTGCGCTCGCATCAGGGGTATATTGGTGATCAAACTTTGCTGAATTCGGTTCAGCCGGGCGTCGATAACAAGGAATCGGTTCAGGCATCGCTTGGCCGCCCAACCTTTGTTGGCCAATTTGATCAGAATGACTGGTATTATTATTCGCGTGACGCACGGCAACTGGCGTTTGCGCAGCCAAAGGCCGATAAGCAATATGTGCTAAAGGTCCGTTTTGACTCCGCCGGCAATGTCGCGTCGATTTCCCAAACAGGAACGGAATTGATTTCGAACATCAGCCCGATTGGTGACAAAACGCCAACATTGGGTCGGGACACGAGCTTCTTCGAAGAAATTTTCGGTAATATTGGTGCCGTTGGCGCTGGTGGCGGTCAAGGCGCGTCGCCGAACGGTCCGAATTAAAAGTAAACTAGGTAAGGGGCAGCGCCATCCAATTGATGTCCCGGAATGACCTCGTCTTATAAAATCTTCGTCACCCTGAACTTGTTTCAGGGTCTATCGACCCGTCGAGATTTTCGGTTTGTTAGGCGACATGGATACTGAACCAAGTTCAGCATGACGATGTTGGATAGCTTTGTGCGAACATTCAAAGCGTTTTGGTTCGCACAAAGCCACGACCACCCCATAATGGCAACTTGCAAGCCGCCTGAACCGACGTCACATACCTAATCCGCAATCCCCGCAGCCGCCAGCACCGCGAGCGTTACCAAATCACTCGTGCTTGATGCCATGGTTGCCACTTGCACTTGGCGCTCAATGCCTAGCAACATGGGGCCAATGACCTGATCCCCACCCAATTCGCGCAGCAACTTGGCCGAAAGGTTCGCGGACTGAAGCCCGGGCATGATTAGAACATTTGCGGGGCCGGACAGGCGACAGAACGGATAGTTTTTCATCAGCGCCGGGTTCAACGCCACATCGGGCGGCATGTCGCCTTCATATTCGAAATCGGGCCGACGTGCGTCAAGTATGGCAACCGCATCGCGGATATTGTTGAGCCAATTGCCCGCGGGATTACCAAATGTTGAAAAGGACAGAAACGCAACGCGCGGCACATGACCCATGCGGCGGGCGACGACGGCGGTTTTCTCGGCGATATGCGCGAGTTCCTCGGCGCTTGGGCGCTCGTTAACGGTGGTATCGGCAATAAACACCGTATGCGTTTTGCCGACCATGACGTGAATACCAAAGGGGACCGCATCCTTTTTCGCGTCAAGCACGCGGCGCAGCTCGCGCAGCGTCTGGCCAAAGGTGCGGGTGACGCCCGTGATCATGGCATCGGCCTGATCCATTTGCAGCAGCAACGCGCCAAAGATATTGCGATCACGGTTGACCATCCGCTGAATATCGCGGCGCAGATAACCGCGTCGTTGCAAGCGGTTATACAGCCGGTCGACCATTTTATCGACAAGTGGGCTTGTGGCGCTGTTGTGGATTTCATAATCATCGGGGTTCGCACCCAGCTCAATCAGCTTCTCCGTCACGCGGGCATCGCGGCCAATCAAAACCGGAATGCCATAGCCATCCTGTTTGAACTGGACGGCGGCGCGGACGACGACATCTTCTTCGGCCTCGGCAAAAATCACGCGCTTGGGTTTCGCGCGTGCCGCCGCATAAACCTGCGTGAGCGCAGATGTCGTCGGATTTTGCCGCGCGCGTAGGCTGGCGCGATAGGCCTGCATATCGGCAATCGGCCTTTGCGCAACGCCCGAATCCATCGCGGCCTTGGCCACAGCAGAGGCGACAATTTCCATCAGCCGCGGGTCGAACGGCGATGGAATGATATAATCCCGGCCAAATTTGTGCATCAGGCCACCATAAGCCGCCGCGACCTCTTCGGGCACAGTCTCGCGCGCCAATTGCGCCAGCGCGTGTGAGGCGGCAATCTTCATCGGCTCATTAATGGTGGTCGCCCGCACATCCAGCGCCCCGCGGAACAGGAACGGGAAGCATAGCACATTGTTGACCTGATTGGGGAAATCTGACCGACCCGTTGCAATAATCGCATCGGGCCGCGCCGCACGCGCCACAGGCGGAGAGATTTCCGGATCGGGGTTCGCCAT